>ERZ780207.3150-NODE-3150-length-10887-cov-2.519756_pt1 | contig 10887 bp, 7 predicted proteins | sample MGYA00510977_ERZ780207 | MGnify/ENA primary metagenome ERZ780207 (study PRJEB29588, sample SAMEA2151383) | human gut metagenome | biome: human gut; feature: human-associated habitat; material: faeces | place: Denmark | collected 2008/2010 ... | reverse complement strand
TCCTACCGTAATTCCTCCGTGGATGGCAAAAATCGCTCCGGAGATGCCGACTCCGGCGTAAACCAAACTGTTGACAAAACGCGTCGCCGGATTGGTAATAGACGAGAAAAAGATTCCCTTTAGCGAACATTTGCGGAGTCTTTCATTGATCTCGTCAAACTGTTCTTCCGCCCTTTTTTCATAACCAAAGGCTTTTACCACTTTCTGGTTGCCAAGTGTTTCTTCGATCAATGCCGTCTGTTCGCCACGCGTCTCGGACTGCAATTTGAACATTTCATAGGTCCGCTTTGCGATAAAGCTTGCCACAAAGAGCGAAACCGGCGTAATAACGACAACGACAAGGGTAATGCTGACATTGACGTTCAGCATAAAAAGCAACGTTCCGAGGATGGTGATAATACCTGTAAATAATTGGGTGAACCCCATCAAAAGCCCGTCCGCAAACTGATCTACATCTGCGATCACGCGGCTTACGATCTCACCATAAGAATGTCCATCCAAATATTTCAGCGGAAGATCCTGCAGTTTTTCAAACGCTTCGCTTCGGATATCGCGGATGACATTGTACGTGATCTTATTGTTGCACACGTTCATGATCCATTGCGCCACCATTGTAATCGCTATGGCAATGGCAATTTTCATAAGGATCTGCGTAACTTTTCCAAAATCTACCTGCCCCGGTCCTACGATCACATCAACCGCATTACCGGTAAGGATTGGGACATACAGTGTAAGTGCGACCGTGATCACGGCAAGCACCAATGAGCAGATTACAAAAAAGGAATATTTCTTAATATAACGAAGTACTTTTTTAATCGTTTCTTTCTGGCTCATTTAGCGTCCCCCCTTTCCAAATTGTGATTCGTAAATCTCCCGGTATACCTCACAGGACTTCAATAATTCTTCATGGGTTCCCTTTCCTACCATCTTGCCATCATCTAATACCAGAATCTGGTCTGCATGCATAATGGTGCTGATCCGCTGTGCTACAATAATAACGGTTGCATCTGCAACTTCAGAATTCAAAGCCTTCCGCAATGCTGCATCTGTCTTGTAATCCAATGCGGAGAAACTATCATCAAATACATATATTTTCGGCTGCTTTGCGATTGCTCTTGCAATTGCAAGTCTTTGTTTCTGTCCTCCGGATACATTGTTACCGCCCTGTGCAACTTCACTGTCATACCGTTTCTCTTTTTCTTCAATAAATTCTGTTGCCTGAGCGATCATCGCTGCCTTTTCCACTTCCTCCTGTGTTGCATCTTCCTTTCCAAAACGGATATTCGATGCAATCGTACCGGAGAATAATACACCCTTTTGCGGTACATATCCGATCATTTTACGAAGATCCTTCATCTTCATGTCGCGGATGTCCACACCGTCTACACAGACACTTCCTTCTGATACATCAAATAATCTCGGTATCAGACTGACAAGCGTTGATTTGCCGCAACCGGTACTTCCGATAATTGCCGTTGTCTTTCCCGCTTCTGCCGTAAAGTCAATATCATGTAATGCATTCTCTTCGGCTCCCGGATAACGGAATGATACATGAGAAAATGTAACTTCTCCCTTTCCGTCCGGCACATCCACCGTTGTCTCTTTATCTAAGATCATGGTCTGCGACTGCAACACCTCATCAATACGATCTGCAGCAACCGTTGCTCTCGGAAGCATAATCGAAACCATAGAGATCATCAGAAAACTCATGATAATGTACATTGCATATGTTAAAAAGGCGATCATTTCACCTACCTGAATATCCCCTGCATCAATCTTTCCGGCTCCTACCCATACGATCAATACACTGACCCCATTCATAATAAACATCATTGTCGGCATCATGAGTGCCATCGTGCCGGATGTAAACATCTGCGTTTTCATCAGACTTCTGCTTGCATCCTCGAATCGTTTTTCTTCATATTTTTCCCTGCCAAATGCACGGATAACCGAAAGTCCGGTCAGAATCTCTCTGGATACCAGATTCAGCTTATCCACTAACTTCTGCATAATCTTGAATTTCGGCATTGCAACTACCATCAATACCGTAATCAGCAACATAACGGCCGCTACCGCAACCACGATCACCCATGCCATAGAAGTTGTGGAATGCAATACCTTACAGATGGCTCCTATTCCCATGATCGGTGCAAATGCTACCATACGGAACATGATCGTAAGTACCATTTGTATCTGCTGCACATCATTCGTACATCTCGTAATCAGAGAAGATGTGGAGAACCGGTTCATCTCCGCATTGGAAAATCCCATAACTTTGGAAAATACTTTTCCACGGATATCCTGTGCCGTGTATGCAGCAAGTTTAGAAGACAGGAAGCCAACCATAATGCTGACAAGCATTGCAAGCACGGCAATCTCTAACATTTTAACTCCCATCTTCTTAAGGTAATCCATCTGGTAAGAATCCATATCCATTCCTAATTTTTCATATTCCGCAGTAGAAAATGACACACCTATAGCCGTTGTCATATATTCCGGATAATCCGCTAACTTTTCTTTGATTCCTTCTGTCATCTGCTGAAGCTGTTCTTTGGGCATTGTACCTAACAGACTCATGATATCTGCATTTTCATCCTGTATTCCCATGGATTGCAAGAGCTGTTCCTGCATCTGCTTTGCTTCTTTGCTATCCGATGTAAACAGATATACCATCATTTGCGCATCCGACATAGCATCTTCTAATCTGGTCAGTTCTTCATCCTTTAACTGCCCCAAATCTGCCACATATACATCTTTCTGTTTCTCATAATGGTCATCCATTATCTTCTTCTGATCTTCCGATAAAAATAACGCAAGATTCTGATATGTTTCTTCCGACATTTTCTCCGGTACCGGATATTCCACGCCCTTATTCTGGATACCGACATCCACAATATCTGACGTATAATCCGGTAATGTCAATTCACAAAATACCTGTACAACAAGTAATGCAAGTATCAGCAACATGACATACCATAATTTCTTCGCAAACTTTAATACTTTAACCACAGGCTACTCTCCTTCCGATTTCTCTACGCTGTCTTCTGCTTCTAACGTCTCCATAATATCAAACATCCGATTGGATAACGTGATCAACTGTTCCATATCTTCTTCCCCCATCTGGCTTATCACCTTTAACAACCAGTCGTTCTTTCGCCTCCGCTCTTTCTCACAGATTGCTTTTCCCTTTTCCGATAGTGTAATGTAAGAATTCCTTCGATCGGTCTTAGAAGTTCTTCTCTCGATCAATCCTTTTTCTTCCAGAATACGAATCTTCTTCGATGCTGCAGACATAGTTGTATGGCTCATATCTGCCAGTTCCTTCATGGTAACACCTTCCGGCCGTCTCTGCGTCACTACTGCAACTGCCACCAGTATAAAGTATTCTACATTCGCCATATCTCCCTGTTTTTGAAATTTAACCCGGCAGCGGTGAACTCTGTGCAACAGATTGAATAACTCCACCACTATTTTTTCCATATTCTTATGTTTCATCCCTTCCTATCCTAATCTGCCAAAGCCAATAGTTTCCTTAGGCAAGTATTTATTATATGCCTTTTCACGATACTGTCAATGTTTTCCCTGTGAAAAAAATATGAACATTACAAAAAAAGATCGTTCTTCAAAGAAGTTTGTTGTCTGCAAATCTTCTTAAAAGAACGATCTTTTTTATTTTATATTCTATTGCCTGTTATTCGGCTATTTCAAAATTATGGATCAGTTGTCGTATCATCGGATACAGTTCCTGCTTTAACTGCGGCAGTTCCACCGGCTTTTTATACAAAATGACATTATGTGCCGTAGAATTAACAAGTTCCACAATCATAAACATCAACATTTCCGGATTCCGAAATTTCCTGCCCGCCTCATGAAACAACTGTCTCACAAAAAGCACTGCAGTCTCACCGGATTCCATTGGCATATTTTCAAGTGCGTGTGTAAAGATGCCCCAGGAAAGATTCTTCGATATAAATTTGAGCAGCATTTTATTATCATCTAACTGATTCAAAATGTGATCTACTATGAATATGACCTGCTCTTCAAAGTCCTTAATCTCACTCTCTACCAAAGCAACCCTTGCCTTATCAAATATCTGTGCCGCTTTTCTCCGGATCAGGTAATCCCGTACATCATATTTATCCTTGAAATACAGGTAGAATGTCCCCTTCGCCAACTCTGCTTTTTTCATTATGTCCGCAATGGAGGTCTCATTAATCCCATTCTGGATAAACAGTGAAAATGCCGAATCCACGATTGCATTCTTTTTTTTCTTTTTATTATCCTCAACCTTTCCCATTACAAACCCTCCTGCTAGTGAGCAAATTCTTAATTATTTATCGTCTGATTTGATCTCAGCAGTCTGGAAAATGAATTTTACACTGCCGTCCATACCATCTGCAATACCGGAAAATGACTTATAATCATCTGCATCCTTAGTGATTGCTTTAAAGCGATCCATTACTGTTTTAATCTTACCGTTGTATTCGTTCTGAAGTTTTCCGGTACCTTCGTCCTTGAACTGATTCATACCGTCTAACAATGTTACAGAACCATCCTGTAATTTGTTTACACCACTGCTAACCTCTTTGGTTGCACTATCTAACTTGGATGCACCTTTTGAAAGTTTGGATGCACCATTCGATAACTGATTTGCAGAAGAAGTTAATGTCTTGGTACTGCCTGTCAATGTCTTAATACCATCTGTCAAAGAAAGTCCACTCTTTGATAAGGTAGTTGCACCTTTCAGTAAGGTATCATTTGCACTGCTTAATTGTTTCACTCCATCATACAGATCTTTTGCACCACTTCCGACCGCTGCTATACCGGCTTTGATTGTTGCTGAGTTGGTAACTAATTCATTACCGCCTTCTGCTAACTCTGCAAACTTGGAATTAAGATCACTCATTCCTTTTGATTTTACATTCGCCGTCACAGCTTCTGTCACTCCCTTATCATAAGTCCTCTGTGCTACTGCTGCGGTTGTCAACGCTTTCTCAATATCCGATTTCAATGCATCTTTGGCAGTAGCATCTAACGAAGTTGCATCAATTGCAGCATCCGCTGCTTTCTTTGCAGCTGCAACAGCCGTTGCCGTATCAGCTGCACCTACTGCCGTCTCATATCCGTCTGTAATATCGCCAACTTTTTTTGATATTGTAGTTGGAATACCATTTACTCCATTAACATAGTCATTCAAACCTGCATCAAAATCACTATACTTTGCCGGGAAATCCTTTGCACTATTATATAACTTACTGATACCATCATCTAGCACTTTCTCTCCGGATATATACTGTGTCACACCGGAAGCTAACTGATTTGCTCCGGATACATACTGACCGGCTCCATTAGTTAATGTCGTAACACCATTCGTATACTGCTTGATTCCTTTTGCTAATTTGCCGGCACCGGTTGACAGATCCGATGCACCTTTGCTGACATCTCCTACACCGCTTGCATATGTCTTGAAGTTATCCTTCAATGTAGTCAGACCATCTGACAGATCAGAAGAACCGGAGATCAATTCGTCTGTTGCATCTGCTAAATCATTTACAGCATCCTCCAAATCGTTCATATCACTGTCATCATCTAAATCAATGTCAGAGAACTCACTTGAACTTGCAACCGTATAAATCGAATCCATAGAGAAATCCTTTACTGTTGCTTCCACTGTAACCATATCTCCTAACTTTTCGTTCATCTCATCTTTCATATCATCGGTAAGATTCAGGCTGTCTGCTAATCCTGGCATTCCATAAGCAACCAGAATCTGGTTACTTCCTTCGGATACCAGTTTACCCTGGCTGACCGTTACCTCTGAGAATGTATCAACCGGAAGGATAACTGCGGATGCCATCAAAAATGGTGTATTCATCTTGACATTTTTGCCATCCACTTCATCTTCGAATGTTGAATTATTCTCATATTGAATGGTCATCTTCAACTTACCGCTTTTACCTGCCAGATCCTCTGCTTTGATATCTTTTCCATCTAACTGATAAGAGATCTTCACATTAACCGGTGGTTTCTCGTCTGTAGTTCCCTGATAATAGATATCTGCATCATTTGCTTTCCATGTGAGTTTGTCACCATTCTGGGTAAATGTTTCATCCCCCTTTACATTCTTAATGTCTTTCAGATTAGATACATCCTGAACATCACTGGTACCGGTTACATTCTTTAACCAGTTTGAAACCGTCACATCATCGACTGTTCCATCCGAATCCAGATTCACATAAACGGTCTCTTCTTTTTCTACATTTGTTGCCGCATAAGAAACATTGCCTGCTGTAGCAGCAAGACCTAATACCATTGCCGCACTTAATGTTACTGCACAAGTCTTTTTTAAATATCTCATAACAATTCCTCCTTCAGATCTTTCATTCACTACTCTATTTCTGTTCTGCTGCATGTTTACCAATCGCAACGTGACGTAATTTCCAACTCGTCTTACATATGATTGGATCAAATACCCAAAGCATTGCAGGTAATATACAGATAACAACCAATACACTGATCACAGCTCCTCTTGCAAGCAATGTACAGATGGAACCGATCATATCAATACTAGAATATAACGTAATTCCAAACGTTGCTGCGAAGAAGCAGGAACCACTTATGATAATGGACTTAATAGAAGCTTTATGTGCAATTGAAATCGCCTCTTTCTTATCCTTACCATTCAATCTCTCTTTGTGATAACGGCTTGTCATCAGGATTGCATAATCAACCGTTGCTCCTAACTGAATACTTCCGATTACAATACTTGCCACGAATACTAACGGCGTATGCGAATAATACGGGAACGACATATTCAGGAAAATTGCAAACTCAATTACAGCAACCAGAATAACCGGTAAGGAAATGGACTTAAATGTAAACATAATGATCAGGAAGATTGCAATGATTGACAAATAGTTTACATTCTTCAGATCCACATTGGTTACATCCATCAGGTCTTTGGTAAGCGGTGCCTCACCGATGACCATACCCTTCTTATCCACACCCTTTACAATCTTGTTAAGGGAATCGATCTGTTTATTTACTTCATCGGATGCAGTCTTGTAATTTGAGCAGACAAACATCAACTCGTAATTATCACTTGCTAACATCTCTTTCATATCTTTGGGTACCATGGACTCTGGAACACTGGCACCTAATACCGAATTCATTCCGATTACCCATTTTACACCATCAACATTTTCCATATCTTTAATTGCCTGCGTCTTAACCTTAGAGTCTAAGTTGGACGGCAGCATAACGATATGCATGACATTCATATTAAATTCTTTTTCCAGTTTCTTATTTGCAACCGTTGATTGAATCGTCTCTGGTAATCCTTTGTCCAGATTATAGTAGATCGATACATGGTTGTTACCATATGCTGCCGGAACAATACCGATTGCAAACACCAACAACGCAACCCATCTTCCTTTAATGATCACATCAGAAGTCTTATGAAAGTTTGGAAGTAATTGCTTGTGTCCGAATTTGTCAATCCATTTTTCAAATACCAGGATCAAACATGGCAACAACGTTACACAAACGATAACGCCAATGATAACACCCTTCGACATTACAATTCCCAAATCGCGTCCAAGTGCAAAGGTCATCGCACACAATGCTGCAAATCCTGCAACCGTTGTCAAGGAACTACCGCAGATAGAAACAAATGTATTCGAAATTGCATGTGCCATTGCTCTTTCCTTATCATCTGGGAATCGCAACTTATTCGCACGGTAGCTCTCCAATAAGAAGATGGAGTAATCCATCGTAACACCTAACTGCAATACTGCAGTCAATGCTGTTGTAATGTAACTTGTCTCGCCGAGGAAGTAGTTGCTTCCTAAATTATATAATACTGCTAATCCGATTCCTGCCAGGAATATAAATGGTGTCAGGAAAGAATCCATTGTGATCATCAATACGATTAATGTAAATACTGCTGCAATCACAACATAAATCGGAATCTCCGAAAGAGCAAGATTCTTAATATCCGTAACCAATGCAGTCATACCGGAAATAAAGCATTTCTCACTTACAATCTTACGAAGTTCCGTAACTGCCTGCATCGAATTATCTGCAGATGTTGTATCATCAAATAATACGATCAGCATCGTTGCATCGCCATTAAATAACGCTTCCTGAATATCCTTTGGAAGCATTTCCTTCGGAACCGTAATGTCCATGATACTATCATACCAGATCACATCACTTACATGTTCTACCTTCTTGATCTTTTCTTCCAAGGCAGCGACATCTTTCATGTCCATATCCTCTACAACTACCATGGAGAATGCACCCATTCCAAACTCATCAACCATAATATCCTGTCCGGATACCGTCTCTAATGAATCTGGTAAATAGCTTAGCAGATCATAATTCGTTCTTGTCTTTGCCATTCCGATCACAGATGGGATTATTAACAAAAGACTCAGAATTATGATAAGCGCTTTGTGCTTTGTAATCCATTTACCTACTGCTATCATTCCTTATCTCTCCTTTCAAAAATGACCATTGTTCATTTTTCTAAAAGAGAATATACTACAAAAATGACCATTGGTCAATACTTGTCAGGGAGAATTTTTATCAATTCACATTTTCTTCACAAAAAAATACCGTATGGTAATCTTTCGATCACACATACGGCATCTCTATTAACCTCTGCTCTTTTTAATTATTGAAGAACTCATCGAAAAACTCATCCGGTGTCATTTCATTTCCCTGCTGAATATCCTGCTCTGTATTCGTCTGTTCTGTACTCTGCTCTGTTGTCTTCTTCGAATCTTCCGGCATATCCTTCTTTGCACCTAATGTAACTTTCAAGGTTACTTCTTTGTATTCGCCTTTTTCATTACTACGCTGGACAACCATCTCAATCTCTTCTCCTGCCTTCTTATTGGAAAGGATATTCTGTAAAGTCTCCATACTTGTTACATCACGATCTGCAAACTTAGTAATGATATCTCCTGCTTTTAATCCACATTTGTCTGCCGGTGAATCCTCTACAATCTTTGATACATATACACCGGATGGCATGTTAAAGTTACTGTTCAGTTCATCCGTAATGTCATTGCCCTGAATACCAAGATATCCCTGCTCACTCTCTGCAATGACTTCCTGATTCATCAGATCATTGATGATTGGAATGGCTGTAGAAATCGGAATCGCATATCCCATGCCTTCCACTTTGCTATCTACGTATTTGACAGTATTGATACCAATAACTTCACCTTTTGAATTCAGTAATGCACCACCACTGTTACCCGGATTAATCGCTGCATCTGTCTGTAACATCTTCATCGTCTGATTATTCTCTGTATCTACTTCACGATCCAAAGCACTGATATGACCAACCGTTACGGACTGTCCATAACCTAATGCATTACCAATTGCAATTGCGGACTCACCCAGCTTCAAATCGTCGGAAGAACCCAATGCAGCAACTTTGATCTTAGAAAGTGTATCCGATTCCATATCTGATGTCTTGATCTCAAGGACTGCCAAGTCAGCAGAAGAATCGGAACCTTTTACTGTTGCGGCTGCGGCTGTCTCGTCACAGAATGCAACCGTGATCTCTTTGGCACCCTCGATAACATGATTATTGGTTGCTACTAACACACTATCATCTGTCTGTCCGATAATAATACCGGATCCGGAACCCTGTACCTCCTGTTCATATGACTGGAACCAGGATCTTACTGTCTGAACGGATGTGTTCGTAATAGACACCATTGATGGCATTACATTGGATACTACACCTGAAACATCATCCTCGCCTGATGAAGAAGTTCCAGTATTTGTTGTGGTAACTGCCGCAATCTCTGTCTTATTCTTACTATTATTGCCAAGCACTTTATTGCCTACTGCATTCACGCCTACCATCACGCCACCTGCAACCAAACCAAATACGGCTGCAGATCCAAGCAACAATCCAACCTTTTTCAATTTGCCATTCGATGGTTTCTTTGCCTTCTTTGCTTTCCTCTTATCTGCTGCTTCCGGTCCGAAATCATTGCCTGTGTAGATTCCCTGTCCATATACATTACCCTGACTGTATGGATTCGTTCCGTTTGTCTGATACTCACTCTTCGGAGCTTCTGTTGTCTGTTCCTTTGTTGACGAATCATTCATGTCAACCTCGCCTGATATATTCTCTTTACCAAATGGACTTTCATTTCTTCCATAATGATAAGTTGAATCTGAATTGTTCTGATTCATATTATTGTTCTCGTTTTCCATTGTCAAAACCTGCCTTTCTCAAATTCATTCTGTCTATTCGATAACCTCATTTGTTATCCTATGGTTGTTATACTAGCAGTGTTTTGTGACTAAATTGTGACAAACCTGTTGTAAAATTGTGATACTTCTTCATACTTAATAATCCTCTTCGATCACACGAAAATCTAAATAATCAAATTCTATTCCCTCCACAAAACTATCCTGTGTGAACCGTGTTCTGGAATACCGGATAAAATCCTGCTGATTCAGTGGAAGCCAGATTGGTTTTGCCAGATCAAACGCATAACAAATCTCTTCTAATGCCTGATAAACTTTCTGTGTTCTTGTCATATTATAATCTGTCACCTCGGCAACCATATCTTTTATCAAATGATTATCTTTCATGAGTTGTCCCCATATTCGCATATCCTAGTCTCCTTCTTACTAACCTATGTCAAAAAATAAAAGCTATTACATATGGAAAATGTTTCACTATGTAACAGCTCTTATTGTTATCCATCTAATTCACGATCAGATCTTCTCTCCCCAATCGTCATCATATTCTTCCGACGCATCCTCCTGCTCGTCTCCTTCACCCACATCCTGCGGTGATTCTTCTATCGGTTCCTCATAATCTTCCGATTGATCGGACTCTTCTACATCCGT
>ERZ780207.3149-NODE-3149-length-10888-cov-8.565033_pt1 | contig 10888 bp, 7 predicted proteins | sample MGYA00510977_ERZ780207 | MGnify/ENA primary metagenome ERZ780207 (study PRJEB29588, sample SAMEA2151383) | human gut metagenome | biome: human gut; feature: human-associated habitat; material: faeces | place: Denmark | collected 2008/2010 ... | reverse complement strand
AAGGATTCGTGAAACACTTTAAAATAACGCTGCTTTTTCCGCTAGTACATATAAGCGTAACTATTCAGAACACTATTCGCAATATAAATCATGTCAAATGTTCTTACGAATGCAAGCATTCGACGTACATATTGACACGATTTGCGTGGCTCTGAATAGTTACTTAATAAATGCCTCTGACAGTACTTGTAGTAATTTGTGTGAAAATGTTGGAATTATGTTCGTGAAAATTATCTGTTGAAATATTATGACCAGACACGTATATGCCTGTAAGACATCTCCATACTATATTTTACAGATCAGCATAACCTATCCTTCCCAAATACATTAACAGCCATCTGCATCATAAAATAAAAAGGGGATGAACCGGAACGAATCGTTCCCTGGTAAATCAACAAGAAAAAATGGAAAACTGTCGACCTCCTCTCCGTACCGGAGTATCAGAGGCATCTATAGGTCGGATTATACACTGCAGCCTGCTATTTGACAAGATGTTTTATTAAATTTTTTTAAACTGTGAATAGCTTCTATTGACTAAAATATAGGGAAAGTATAAGCTATATACCATACCAATGCGAAAGCAGAAAGGAAGTGTTGTCGCATGAAAATAGAAAAAGTAAATGAAAATCAGATTCGCTGCACCCTGACCCGTGAGGATCTCGCCAGCCGCGAATTAAAAATAAGTGAACTTGCCTACGGCACAGAAAAAGCTAAATCTCTGTTCCGTGATATGATGCAGCAGGCCAATTTTGAATTTGGCTTCGAAGCAGAGGATATTCCCCTGATGATTGAAGCCATCCCTCTGAATGCGGATTGTATCGTACTGATCATTACCAAAGTGGAAGATCCGGAAGAACTGGACACCCGTTTTTCCCGTTTTGCGCCTTCTGTTACGGAAGACAGTGATGAGGACAGTGATGAGAGCACGGCAGACGAGGTTCTGGATCTGTTCCGCCGCATCCAGAGCGAAGACAATACCGCAAGCACTCCTGAAGTTCCTTCCGCGTCCGCTCCCGAGGAGAGTGACAGTGTACGCTCCCGCCTGTTCCGTATGGAATCTCTGAAACAGGTGATCAACGCGGCAGTAATAGCCGGAAGCCATTATCACGGGCTCAGCACTCTGTATCACGAGGAGGGCACCGACGGGTATTATCTGATCCTGACGCAGGGCGAAGAAGATCGCGAGGTCTTCGACCGTGTCTGCAATGTCATCTCTGAATACGGTATTCCCAAGCGTTCCACACCGGCAAGCCTTACTTTTCTTGAGGAACATTGTTCCACACTGATCGCCGAACATGCTTTACAGCGTCTTTCTAATACTTCAATGTAACAACAGATTGTAACATTCAGGAGAGTTCCCACTCTGTGGGGACTTTCTTATTTTTATGGTTGTTTTATACCTGTTTCTCCCAGCGAGAGTCTGTAGAAAAGAAGCCGGGAAACGCGTAACTTGAAAATATAGTCTTATTCGCATATAATAAAATTTAATACATGAATTGCTCCGTTGCAATGTAGCTTACGCAATTCCATACACATTCGGAATTACAAAGGGTCAAAACGCCGGTTACAGTGGAAAGGATGTACACGATATGATTTCCGACGAAGAATTATACCGACAATATTTAAGCGGCGATGAAACAGGGCTGGAAGAATTGATAAGAAAATACGACAATCCACTGACCTTATACATCAACGGCTATCTGCATGACATTCACGAGGCGGAGGACCTGATGATAGAAGTATTTTCCTACCTGTTCGCCAAAAGGCCCCATATCCGGGATGGCGGATTCAGGGCTTACCTGTATAAAGCTGCGCGCCATTTAGCTTTGCGCCATAAAAGCATCCGGCGACATCACTTCTGTCTTGATGATCTGACCAAAGAGCCGGAAGGTGGGAAACTGGTGGATGAGGTGATCCGGACAAAAGAACGGAATCAGATCCTGCATTTATGCATGGGTGAACTGCATCCGGATTACAGAGAAGCTCTTTATCTGACCTATTTTGAGGGTATGAGTTACCGGCAGGTCGCTGAAGTTATGGGAAAAAGCGTGAAGCAGATCACTAATATAATGTACCGGGGAAAAGAGCGTCTGCGGGGATTATTGGAACGGGAGGGAATAACAAATGCGGAGTCATGAGGAACGGATCGCAGAAGTCCGACGAAGGATTGCGGAAAAAGAACGACAAAAAAGACGGAAACAGCGGCGGATCGTTGCTATTACCTGCATAGCGGCATGCCTTGCTGTGATCTTCGGGGCTTCCTTTGTCATGTCCGGGATTTCTGGGCAAATGGTGTCGGGGATCTCCTCCGGATATAAAACGGAGGCAACGATCCTTGGCGGTGGCGCTGCACCCGAATATATCATAATAGGGCTGCTTTCATTTCTTCTCGGCGTATGCGTGACGATCCTGTGTTTTCGTGTCCATCTGTTGGACAAAGAAGAGCAGGCAGAGCAGAGGGGGGACCGCGCCAATGGAATTGATCATTAATCTTTTGCAATTTTCTGTTACTTTGCTGGGCTTCTGTCTGAGCGGCATTCGTTATCTGAGACATCGGACACTGTCATATTTTCTGCTGATTTGCTTTTATGGCTGTTTCGCACTGGGCTCCCTGTACTGGACATTGTATCTGTTGTTGTTTTCCGAAACACCACGGATCTTTTATGTATCGGAATTCGGCTGGGTCTCCAGCGTTATTTTTCTCTGTCTCCTACAATATACTCTCTCCTCCCCGGAGGAAAGAAGCTTTTCCTGTCGGAAATCCCTGCTGGCTCCGCTGATCGGAGTTCCGTTGTGCGCATTTTACTGTACCTTTGGTGACATTCTCTCCAACCTGCTCTGGTGCGGCATGATGATCCTTGTCTCCTATCGTTCCATCCACGGTCTTGTCTACGCAGAGACACAGACGGGAAAAGGACGGAACCTGCGGTATTTTCACATCGGAATCCTCTGCTATGTTGCGGTAGAATACGCTCTGTGGACCTCCGGCTGCTTCTGGCCGGGCGACTCTATCTTCAGTCCCTATTGCTGGTGTGATCTTCTGCTGACGTTCTGCCTTTTCGGGCTGCTGCCTGCCACAGGAAAGGCGGTGCGGACATGACCTATATTGAAAATGTATTTATCTGTATGGCCTCACCCCTGTTGATCGCCGCCCTGTGCATGGGTAGGCGGCAGGCCAAATTCTTTCTGTGCTGTCTTGCAGGAATGGGGGCATGCCTGCTCTCCGCTTACATCAATACCTTCTTTGCCGCTCTTTACGCAGCAGATACGATTACCGCTACCGCAGAGATCGCACCTGTGGTAGAAGAAGTGATGAAACTCCTGCCGCTGCTCTTTTATCTTCTTGTATTTGAGCCTGAACCGGTGCCGATAAAAAATGCTGCCATCATCGTTGCACTTTCCTTTGCCACCTTTGAGAATGTCTGCTATCTGATTCAAAACGGAGCCGGACATTTTTCCTTTATCTTTTTCCGGGGCATTGGAACGGGTGCCATGCATGTGATCTGTGGTGCCATCGTCGGCGGTGGACTGGCGTATGTATGGCAGCGCACCTGGCTGAAGATCGCCGGAACCTGCGGTCTGATGGGCGCGGCCATCACCCTCCACGCGATCTATAACCTGCTCATTGCCTATGGCGGCGCGGCGCAGTATGTGGCCTACGCTCTGCCGGTGCTGCTGGTGGCGGCGGGAAGATGGTCCGCTTTCCGCTTATCGCAGAGGAAATAACCGAACATTTACTCCCTGAGAGCTGCTTTTTGGCGGCTCTCAAATTTTTTTGAAAAATTTTTCGTTTTGGGTGAGAGTTTTTTCGATTTTTTGTACCTATATAAGTGAAAGGGTTTTTATCACAGTTCCAGACAAACCGGAAAGGGGGTTCAAACGAAATGTACGATACCGCAAGACGGGTCGCACTCGTCAAGCAGCGGGTGCGGGAAAACACCCGCCGGGGGCAACGGCGCGAGGCAATAAGCCTCTCCGCTTTCTGCCTGATGTTATTCACGGCACTTGCCGGGGCGGCGGACGCACTTATAGTGCGGGGACAGACAGCCGCATGGGGCGTGTTCGGCGCGATGCTGCTGCGGGAGAACGCGGGCGGCTATGTGCTGGTGGCCGTTGTCTCCTTTGCCGCGGCAGCGGCGATCACCGCACTGTGCTTCCGGCTCAGAATCAGGGAAAACCAGAAAAAAGGCGGGACAGGCAAGCCCGCGCAACACGAACAGGAGGGAGCGATATCATGAAGAAACGAATTCTCAGCATCCTGCTGCTATACTGCATGGTGCTGACCATGCTGCCAACGGCGGCCTTTGCTGCGGGCGGCGCAGTCCGTCCCGCTGCCACCCAATACACCTATACGCTGCATTACGATGCCAACGGCGGAAGCGGCGCGCCGCCAAGTCAGAGCATGACCAGCTCGAATTTACAAGTATCGTTCCTCATATCGGACAAAATTCCAACCCGTAACGGACATACCTTCAAGGGCTGGGCAGATAGCCCGTATGGGGAGCCGATTTATCTTCGTGCGGACGGCTATTATTGGTATTGCAATGTGGCAAATGGGCAGACTAACTCCAGAACCATCTACGCCATATGGGAGGTGCACGATCATAACTGGGGCGAATGGACCTCCAATGGCAACGGAACGCACACACGCACCTGCATCACGGACAGCAGCCATACCGAAACAGGCAACTGCTCCGGCGGCAAGGCCACCGGCACGGAGAAGGCCATTTGCGAAACCTGTCATACGGCCTACGGAGAGCTTTTGCCGCTCACCAAAACGGTCATCACCACCCCGCCCACGCTGCCCTCTGAGGGGTATGTCGGTGAGTGGTACCTTGATGGGGATCTCAAAGGCGGCGAAGCAAAGGCTCAGGGGACGGACACCGTTGTTCCCGGCTCGTTCCGCTTCAAGCACAATTGGGGAGGCAGAGTATACCCGGGCGAAAACCGCATGGAAATCCTCTTTACCCCCGACGACGCGGAGACATACGCCACGGCGGAAGGTATCGTCACCGTGACGGGGATCAAGTACACGATCACAAGCGTCATAGAGGTAGACCTCCCCGACAAGCCGTTGGGCACGGCGTTTGAGGATCTGTGGCCTCTTCCTCCCGACGTCGCGGTAAAGACCAACACCGGCAGGACCTTCTTTCCCATCCCCGTGACATGGGACAGCTCCTCCTATGACCCGAACGCTCCTGGCGAGCAGATCATTACCGGCCAGCTGCATGTTGAAGAAAGCCGCTACGAGGATAAGCTGGAGCCGGCAAGCACAGTCAAGGCCATCGCCAAAATCACGCTCATTGGCGACGAATCCATTGTGCCAACGCTGGAGCCGCCCACCTACTCCAGGCAGATATACAGCGGCGATTTTTGCCAGCTTGCCTTTTCCGACGAGTATCTTTCCGGCGGAAAAGCCACGGCAAACGGCGAAACGGTTGACGGCGTGTTCACTCTGAACGAGGAGCAGGAAAAATACGGCTACTGGAACAGAGGCGGCGGGCTTGTTCAGGTGGGGTTGCTGGCGCTCCAGGTCACCTTCACACCCGATGACCTGATGAAGTACACCACGACGGAATGTACCGTCAACGTGGACGTCATTCCCCGCAAATTCAGGCAAGCCAATACATCGTATATTGACAATAAAAAGATTGGAACAGCCTTTGAAGATCTCGGCCTGCCGAACGCGTTCTATTTCTTCGCGGTGGCCGATGAACCAAACCACGAGGGAAGCGGGCTGAACGGCAATGTGCCCGGCATCATCAAGTGGGACGATTCAAACTACGACCCCAATTCTTATGAGGAGCAGACCATCTACGGTACGGTCGACCGCGCCGAATTTGAGAAATATTACATCGTACCCGAGGGTGCCGACCTCAGAGGCGTGGTAAAGGTCACGCTGCAGGCCGACCCGGTGGAGACGGAGATCACGCAGCCGCCCGTATTCCGGTGGAAAAAAGGCGATTTTACGCTGCCCGACAATACCATGTTCGTCAATCGGATCTTCGAGATGGGAGCCACAGGCGGGGAAACCGCCAATCTTGCGGACGGCGTGGCAAAGGTCAAGGGGACGGATACCGTCGTCCCCGGCACGTTCTCCTTCAAGGAGGGTACACCCGGATGGTTTGACGAGCTGGGCGAGAACGTTGTGACGGTGGTATTCACGCCGACAGACCAGCACGGCTACAGGAAGGCGGAGACCACGATCAAGGTCAACGTCATCAAAAATACCTTCAAGAACTGCGAGGAGCCGAATCCCATTACGGAGAAGAAACTCGGTACGACCTTTGCAGGGCTTAACCTGCCGCAAATTGTGGTCGTCGAGGCCATCGACGGTCTCAGGGTTGGCATGGAGGTTTCGTGGGAGGAATCGTCCTATGACGCGCAGTCCACGGCTTGGCAGACTATCCCCGGTACGCTGGTATTCGACGCTAACGACGAGCACAGGTATCAGCAGCCGGAGCCTGCGGTAACAGCCGCGATCCGGGTGAAGCTCCTCAGTTCGGAGGATGCGCCGGCGATCACTACCACGACGCTGCCCGGCGGCACGGTCGGCACGCCGTACCACCATCAGCTTCAGGCAACTGGGGGAGGCTTCATTCTGTGGGAGCTTTTCAGCGGCGCGCTGCCCGATGGCTTGACGCTGAAACAAACCACCGGCGAGATCAGCGGCACGCCCACTGCGGAAGAGACTGCCACATTTACCGTTCGAGCCCTCAACAGCGTGGGCAACGATAAGAAGGAGCTGTCTATTACGATAGCCAAAGCTCCTGCAGCCGAGCATACCGTCACCGTCACCAATGACGGCAACGGCACGGCTTCTGCAAGCCCCACCTCGGCGACGGTCGACACGGAGATCACCCTGACCGCCAAGGCAAACACCGGCTACCACCTCAAGGAGTGGAAGGTCATCAGCGGCGACGTGATTATCACCAACGATACGTTCCTCATGCCCGAGGGCGATGTGACGATTGAGGCCGTCTTCGAGAAAGACGCGCCTTCCGCGGAGGATCTGGTAGACCCCATGATCCGGATCATTCCGGGCGAGTATGGCTATCCTGCGCAGAGTGGCACACTGACGGCGGCAGACTTCTTCCAGCCGGGGAAAGCACCTGCGAACGCAAAGATTACTGCCATTGCCCCGCCTAACGTGCCTGCCATTCTGGACAGCATCAGCGTAGATAATGATGGGCTTCTGAGCTATGCTAAAAATGTGGCGGATGGCGAGCAGCTGAAAACAGATGTCTACACCGTTACCATCACCAGCGATGACTACGCGCCCATTACCGCCCCGCTGACCGTGCGCCAGTATCTCTTTGCAGGCTTTACATCAGAATGGAATCTACGCCCCTGGGTCTACGGAGATACCCGCACTTACAAGTGGAAGGTGCTATATCCCGGCGAAAACGGCACCTGGTCGGCGGTTATGCGAGAGCAGGGAATCTTTGAGGTTTACGAGGAAACCGTTGATACGACCAGCGAGCCGGGAGTGTCCCACTATACGACGAAGGTCAGGGCGATCAAGGCGGGCCAGACCTTTATCGATATTCTCTATGTGTCCGATACCACGGCGGCGTGGTCACCATGGTCCGGTTCTGATGTTGTCGCCGGTGGATGGGTCTTTACGCGCACTCTCACCGTGACGGCAGGCAGCGCAACCATCACCAAGGGCGATGCGCTGCCCACAGACCTTGTGAGCTGTACCGGCCTGCTGGATAGCGAAGGACGCACGGATGACCGGGATACGGTGCTGGACAACGCCCTTTCCTATAAGCTGCTTGATGCAAGCAACACGGAAATCGCGGCGGATACGGCACGCAATACGCCCGGAACCTACACCGTTGTTCCCGCTGCCGCCCTCAAATCCGGCTGGGACGAGCGGTATTCGCTCAACAGGGTCAACGGCACGCTGACGGTGGAGAATAAGGTCGAGGAGCTGTTCACCGTCACTGTGACCAGCGGCGGCAACGGCACAGTTTCCGCCTCTCATGTAAAGGCGGTTGCCGACACGGAAATCACCCTGACCGCTACGCCCAACAGGGGCTACCACTTCAAGGAATGGCAGGTCGAATCTCCGGCAGGACTTGTAATCACCAACAACAAGTTCCTCATGCCTGACGAGGCTGTCGAGATCAAGGCAATCTTTGAGAAGAACACCTCCACCGGCGGCGGCACCGGTACCGGCGCGACCACCTATCCCATCACCGTGGTGAACAGCAAGAACGGCGATGTGACCGCCAGCCACAAGTCCGCGGCCAAGGGTACCACCGTCACCCTGACGGTCGATCCCGACAAGGGCTATGTGCTGGATAGCCTCACCGTTCTGGACGGCAAGGACAAGGAACGCAAGCTCACCGACAAGGGCGACGGCAAGTACACCTTCACCATGCCCGATTCCAAGGTCACCGTGGAGGCCAGCTTTAAGGAAGAGTTTCCTGACCTCCCCAATCCCTTTTCCGATCTGGCCCCCAGCGACTTCTGCTACGATGCCGTGATGTGGGCAGTCGGAAGGGATATCACCGGCGGCATCGGCAACTATACATTCGGCCCCAACCTGCCCTGCACCCGCGCGCAGGCTGTGACCTTCCTGTGGCGTGCAGCCGGCAGTCCCGAGCCTGAAACCCGCGCCATGCCGTTTACCGACGTTCCCGTGGGCAGCTATTATTACAACGCGGTGCTGTGGGCGGTAGAAAACGGCATCACCGAAGGCACCAGCGACACCATGTTCAGCCCGGATGCCACCTGCTCCCGCGCGCAGATCGTGACCTTCTTGTGGCGCGCAGGCGGCAGCCCCGCTGCCAGCGGCAATTCTGCCTTCACCGACGTAGCCTCTGACGCTTACTACGCGGCCGCGGTCATCTGGGCAGAGAAGAACGATATCACCGGCGGTATCGGCGGCGGCCGGTTCGGCTCCAACAACAACTGCACGAGATCCCAGATCGTCACCTTCCTCTATCGCAGCGTGAAGTAAGAAACATGGATAAGAAGGAATGGCAGAGAGAAAAGCGAAAGGGCATCGCTTGCTTAGTCGTTGGCCTTGTCGGGACGCTGCTTGGCAGCGTACTGATCTTTTATCTGTGGGACATCGGCTGGTTCTATCCGCTCTCCGTTGACAGCAAGCTATCCTTTCTCGACGAAACGGAGATAGAGGCGTTGATGGGAGTTGCCCTGCTCCTGCCATTCCTCACAGTGATGCTTCATGGCTTCATGCGAGTGCAGATCGATCTGCGCTGTGAGCGCGAATACCGCAAAAAGGCGGAGAAAGACACCGATCACATGACGCAATAGCATAACTCTAAAAACCGCAAGGCAGCTCTGCCTTTGAGCTGCCTTGCGGTTTCTTTTTGCGTAAAGCTCCCGCTAAAAAAGGCAGCGCCTTTACACATGAGGCGAAAACTATCATGACTATACGTGCGGCGCTATATTGCCGTGTAGATTGGAGAATTTCTGTTGAAAATGAAACACGAGGAAGAATATCTGCGGTGACCGTCCATCATTTTTTCGGCTCATGTCCCATAGCATATAAGGAAGGGGGGCTAAGACAGTGACGGAGGTTGATCGCGAGATTGCTTTGGCTTTATTAAAACGACTATGGAAGCGGGAGCTGATTTCGGAAGAAACGTATGTTTCTGCCAGCAGCTCCCGTTTTTTTGACAAACAGCAATTTACATCTGATACTGAAACCGTCAACAAAATAACTGAGGAGGTCAGTACGGATGGTAACAATTAGATGGCTTCGAGAGCAGATTCGGCAGGGAAAAACCATTTACGATCTGCCGCTCCGGGTTACGTTCTACGCGCGTGTTTCTACGGAAAAGGTGGAGCAGCAGGGCAGTTTGGAAAACCAGATCCAATACTACACAGAGTTCATTCAAAAGAACCCGAATTGGACCTATGTTCCCGGCTACATTGATGAAGGTATTTCTGGAACGAGCACTTATAAGCGTGACAGTTTTCTGCGCATGATCGAGGATGCCAAACGAGAGATGTTTGACTTCATTATCACAAAAGAAATATCCCGTTTTTCCCGCAACACACTGGACAGTATCCAATATACACAGGAGCTGTTGGACAACAATGTGGGTGTACTGTTCCAAAATGATAATATCAACACACTGGACAGCGATAGTGAGTTTCGGCTGATCGTCATGGCTGGCGTGGCACAGGACGAAGTTCGAAAACTATCCGAGCGGTTAAAATTTGGCTTTCGGCAGTCCATCAAGAACGGCCATGTTTTGGGAAATAATCGCTTATGGGGTTACGATAAGAAGGACTGCAAGCTGACAATCATCCCGGAGCAGGCAGAAGCAGTCAAGCTGATTTTTCAGCTCTATGCCACCGGAAACTATGGCCTGCGCAAGTTATCACAGGAGCTGACTCGCCGTGGATACACAAGTCTTTTGGGAAACGAGTTCAATCCCGTCACCATCGGCCATATTCTGCAAAACCCCAAGTACAAGGGGTGGTACTGCGGCAATAAGACACAATCCTTAGACTATCGGAAGAAAAAAACGGTATTTCTTGATGAAAGCGAGTGGGTAACATACCCAGATCCTAATATCCCGGCGATTGTATCGGAAGAACTTTGGAATCAGGCAAATGAGATATTCAAGAAACGCAGTGCCAGAACGAAAGCCTACGGCGTTGGTTACCAAAGCAAGTATCCATACAGCGGGAAAATCATTTGTGGAAAGCATGGAACCACCTTTCATCGGCAGAGCTTCAAAACTGTGGAGGGACACACAGAATACTGGCAGTGCAGGATGTACCGTGAGCGCGGAAAAGCTGGATGCGATTTGCCGACGCTCCAAACGAAGGAGCTGGACGCAATTCTGGCAGACCAATTCCAAAAGCTGGTGAAAAATCAAAAGCAGATCGTCCGACTTGT
>ERZ780207.3148-NODE-3148-length-10889-cov-3.522706_pt1 | contig 10889 bp, 8 predicted proteins | sample MGYA00510977_ERZ780207 | MGnify/ENA primary metagenome ERZ780207 (study PRJEB29588, sample SAMEA2151383) | human gut metagenome | biome: human gut; feature: human-associated habitat; material: faeces | place: Denmark | collected 2008/2010 ... | reverse complement strand
GGATGCGGCCCTTGTAGATCAGGAAAAGCTTAGTAGGTGATGCCCTGAGCCATCATGGCAGTAGCGACCTTCAGGAAGCCGGCGCAGTTTGCACCGACCATCAGGTTGCCCTCAGAACCGGCAGCCACAGAAGCATCGTAGGAAGCGTGGAAGATGCCCTCCATGATGCCCTTCAGCTTGGCATCCACTTCTTCAAAGCTCCAGCTCAGGCGCTCGGAGTTCTGGCTCATCTCCAGACCGGAGGTGGCCACGCCGCCTGCGTTGGAAGCCTTTGCGGGTCCGTACAGGATGCCGTTGGACAGGTAGACCTCGATGGCCTCCGGGGTGCTGGGCATGTTAGCGCCCTCGCAGACCACGGTGCAGCCGCCCTTTACCAGAGCCTCGGCAGACTCCTTGTTGATCTCGTTCTGGGTAGCGCAGGGCAGGGCGATGTCGCAGGGGACAGTCCAAACCTGGGTGCAATCAGCCACATAGGTAGCACCGGCGTGGGTCTCGGCGTACTCCTTGATACGGCCGCGGCGCACTTCCTTCAGATCCTTGACGTAAGCCAGATCGATGCCGTTGGGGTCGTAGACATAGCCGTTGGAGTCGGACATGGTGACCACCTTGGCACCCAGCTGGGTAGCCTTCTCGCAGGCGTAGATAGCCACGTTGCCGGAGCCGGAGATGACCACGGTCTTGCCCTTGAAGCTGTCGTTGCGCATGCACTTCAGAGCCTCGGCGGTGAAGTAGCACAGGCCGTAGCCGGTAGCCTCGGTGCGGGCCAGAGAACCGCCGAAGGTCAGGCCCTTGCCGGTGAGCATACCGCCCTGGAAGCTGTTGGTCAGGCGCTTGTACTGGCCGAACATATAGCCGACCTCGCGGCCGCCGACACCGATATCACCGGCGGGGCAGTCCACGAACTGGCCGATGTGGCGGTACAGCTCGGTCATGAAGCTCTGGCAGAAGCGCATCACTTCCATGTCGCTCTTGCCGTGGGGGTCAAAGTCAGAGCCGCCCTTGCCGCCGCCCATGGGCAGGGTGGTCAGGCTGTTCTTGAAGGTCTGCTCGAAGCCCAGGAACTTCAGGATGCCCTGATTGACAGAGGGATGGAAGCGCAGGCCGCCCTTGTAGGGGCCGATGGCGCTGTTGAACTGCACGCGGTAGCCGCGGTTTACCTGCACCTTACCGGCATCGTCCACCCAAGGCACACGGAAGGTGATGATGCGCTCCGGCTCCACCAGGCGCTCGATCAGACCGGCCTTCTCGTACTCGGGGTGCTTTTCCACAACGGGCTGGATGCTCTCCAGCACCTCGCGCACAGCCTGCAAAAACTCGGGCTCGTTGGCGTTGCGTTTTTCCAGACCCTCGTAAACACGCTTCAGGTATTCATTCGTCAGCATAATAGAATACTCCTTTTCCCAATTACTCTATAAATTTGAAAAAGCGGAAATGCCCCTGCCCGCCGCACAGCGGGTATATCCTTGCAGATGCCGGGCGCTTCCGGTTCTCCATGCTTGCACGGCACGCCCGCAATGGCGGGCAATGCTTACTTTATTATTATAAAGCTTTGCGGTGGGTTTTACAATAGCAAAAAGCAGAATTTGTTTAAAAAAACAGATAAAAAGTCACAGCTGCTTCACAAAACGAAAATTAAAAGCCGGAATGTGCCGCGAACCTTGTTTTTTAAAGTGCGCTGCCGCTCCAAAGCCGCACGGAAAAGAATGTCTTTTGCACGGCAGCGGGCTTATCTAAGCAAAAAGCCCTGTGTCGCAACGGGCACAGGGCGGGGTGCAGTTACTTCTTCAGCAGCTTTTCGCAGGCGTCTGCGGCACCTTCCAAAAATTCGCCGCCATAGGTCTCGATCATGCCGGCATCGGAAAGCTCTGCCAGTTTGGGGTCGATGGGGCACTTGGCCAGCACAGGCAGATGATGCTTTGCGGCCACCTCGTCCACATGGCTGTTGCCAAACACATTGATGTGCTTGCCGCAGTCCGGGCAGACGATGTAGCTCATGTTTTCCACGATGCCCAGTATGGGCACCTTCATCATCTCGGCCATGTTCACAGCCTTTGCCACGATCATGCTTACCAGCTCCTGCGGGCTTGCCACCACAACGATGCCATCCACCGGCAGGCTCTGGAACACGGTCAGGGGCACATCACCGGTGCCCGGGGGCATATCCACGAACAGGAAATCCACGTCCTTCCAGACCACATCGGTCCAGAACTGCTTGACCGCACCGGCAATGACCGGGCCGCGCCACACAACGGGGTCTTCCTCGTTCTCCACCAGCAGGTTGATGCTCATTACATCAATGCCCATGCGGCTCTGGATGGGCCAGCAGCCCTTGTCGTCCGCCATGGCACGGCCATGAATGCCGAACAGCTTGGGGATGGACGGGCCGGTGATATCGGCATCCAGAATGCCGCAGTGGTAGCCGCGGCGGGCCATGGCACAGGCCAGCAGGGCGCTGGTCATGCTCTTGCCCACGCCGCCCTTGCCGGAAACGACGCCGATGACCTTTTTCACACTGCTGTTGGGGTTGGGGGCATCGTGCTGCGGAGCGGCATCGCGGGAAGAACAGGCTGCACTGCAATTAGAGCAGTCATGGGTACATTCTTCGCTCATTCTCTTTGTCGCGCACGGCAGGGGCAGGACCCGGGCGGTGCGCTTCCTCCTTGCTCAAAATACAGGCGGGGGCTTGCGCCCTGCCTGACCACTGTTAACTATACCATAAAAAGTGCGCAGAAACAACCCATAGCGCCGCTCATGTTTTGCAAAGCCGCTGCATAGGCTGAACCGTGAACGCCCGTTCCGGGGCAGGGGGAGGTGCAGGGTGCGGCAGAGTTATTTTAAGAACGCGGCGCTGCTTACCGGCTCGGACGTGGTGCTGCGGCTGGCTGGCATGGGGCTGCGCATCTGGCTGGCCAACGCCTTGGGCGGGGCGGGGATGGGGCTGTATCAGCTGGTGCTGGCAGTGTACGGGCTGTTCGTCACGCTGGCCACGGCGGGCATCTCGGTGGCCGCTGCCCGGCTGCTGACCGAGGAGCTCAGCCGGGATAAGGCCGCTGCGCGCGGGATGCTGGTGCGGCTGGTGCTGGCAGGGCTTACGCTGGGCGGGCTTGCCATGGCCGCCCAGCTTGCCACCGCAGGCCTTGCGGCAAAATGGTGGTTGGGGGATGTCCGTGCCGCTGCCGCGCTGCGCACCTCGGCGCTGGGACTGCCATGGATGGCTGTCTCGGCAGTGCTGCGCGGCTTTTTTCTGGCACGGCGGCGGGTGGAACCCAACGTGCTCAGCCAGCTGGCAGAGCAGACGGTGCGCATTGCCGCGGTGGTGTGGGCGCTTTCCCGCACGCAGGGCTGGCCGGACGGCAGCCGCTGTGCACTGGTGCTGGCTGCTACCGCCCTGAGCGAGGCCATATCCACCGCCCTGATGGCATTGTTTTACCGGCGGGAGGCGGCACGCTGCTTCGGCAGCACAGCGCCGCGCCCGCCAAGGGAGGTGTCCCGGCGGCTGTGGGACATCCTGTGGCCGGTAGAGGGCGGTAGGGCGCTTTCCAGCGCGCTGCACACCGCCGAGAATATGCTGGTGCCCGCCTGCCTTGCGGTGTATCTGGGGGCTTCCGGCGGGCGCACCGCTGCGCTGGAGCAGTACGGCACCTTAAAGGGCATGGCGCTGCCGCTGCTCAATTTCCCCTTTGGGCTGCTGGGCAGTCTGGCTGTTTTGCTGATGCCGGAGATCACGCAGGCGCATATAGAGGGGCAGACCGCCCGGCTGAACGCCCTGCTGGACCGGATGCTGCGGCTTACGGGATACTTCTCCATGCTGGCAGGCACGCTGTTCTGGGTGTGGGGCAGGCCGCTGGCACAGCTGCTCTACCATAGCCCGGAGGCCGGGTTCTATCTGGAGACCCTTGCCCCGGCCATGCCGCTGATGTATCTGGAAAGCATGGTGGACGGCGCCATGAAGGGCATCGGGGAGCAGAAGGCCGCTTTCCGGTACAGCGTGTGGGACGCGGTGCTGCGCATTGGCGGGGTGGCGGTGCTGCTGCCCCGGTACGGGATGCGGGGCTTTCTGGCGGTGATCTTACTTTCCAGCTTTTACACCTGCGCGGCCAACACCGGGCGGCTGCTGCTTTCCAGCGGTACAGGGCACGCTTTCCGCCGCTGGCTGGGTGCGCCGCTGCTGGCGGCGGCTGCCGCCGGTGCGGCAGGGCGGGGTGTGCGCCGGGCGCTGACGGGCTTTCCAGCACAGGGGCTGTGGGAACAGCTGGCAGTGCTGACGGCGGGCGGCACGGTGACGGCCATCGTGTTTTTGCTGGCGGCGCTGCCGCTGGGGCTTTGGGAGGAGCTGCGGGCGGTGCTGCGGCAGGCAAAGACCGGGAAAAACAGGGGAAAGTGATAAAAACGTAAATTTTCTGGACACAGGCGGGGATTGTGAGTATAATACAAACGTGTAGTTGTATCCTTCCGGCATTGCCGGGGGAGAACACTGCCGAAAAAGCAGCGCAGGGCAAACCCTTGGCGCTGAGAGGAAAAAAGAGGATCGTAAGTGAAAGATAAAACCAAGAATACCCCGCAGGTGCTGCTGCGCCGTGCGCTGCTGGTGCTGCTGGATGCAGCCATTGTGGCATTCAGCTTTTATTTTGCCCTGCTGCTGCGGGCAGACGGTGCCGTGGAGGCCGGGTGGTGGCCGCACAACCGTGCCCTGCTGTACGAAAACCTGCCGTGGATCGTGGCGGTGTATATCGTCTGCTTCCTGGCAGGCGGGCTGTACTCGGTGCTGTGGAAGTACGCCGGCGAGCGGGATCTGATCCGCCTTGCCGGGATGATCGCCGTGCCCACCGCCGTGGTGTATGTGGTGAACCGCCGTTTTATCCACGGTGTGCTGTTCAATTCCGCCAACTGCATGGCCTCGGTGCTCATCTTTTTGTTCATCGGCGGCAGCCGCTTGGCTTGGCGGCTGTTTTTGAACCATCCGCTGGGTGAGCGGATGCGCAAAGTGCCCGCCAAGGACCCCAACCGCCCGGTGTTGATCGTGGGTGCGGGCGAAGCCGGTGCATGGGCCATCAATGTGTGCAAATCCAACAAGGAATACGGCCACGCCGTGGTGGCGGTGGACGATGACCCCGCAAAGCTGAACCAGACCATCCACGGCGTGCCGGTCAAGGGCACGCTGGAGGACATTCCGGAGCTGTGCAATCGCTACGGCATCCACAGCATCATCATTGCCATCCCAACCTTAAAGGGCAGCAAGCTGAGCCATGTCATCGACCTGTGTGTCAGCACTCACTGCGCGGTGCAGCTGCTTAGTGACCCGCAGCTGGTGGGCAGCGGCGCACCCCAGCAGGAGGTGTTCCGCGAGCTGAACCCCGCCGACTTCCTCTCCCGCGAGGAGGTCACGCTGGATACCGACAAGATCTCCGGCTACCTCACCGGCAAAACGGTGCTGGTAACAGGCGGCGGCGGCTCCATCGGCAGCGAGCTGTGCCGTCAGGTCATGCGCTTCAAGCCCGGCAAGCTGCTCATCTTTGATATCTACGAAAACTGCGCCTACGAGCTGCAGATGGAACTGCAGCAGAAGTACGGCCGCGATATCCCGGTCACGGTGCTCATCGGCTCCATTCGGGATAAAAAACGTCTGGACGAGGTTTTTGATACCTACCACCCCACGGTGGTGTTCCACGCAGCGGCGCACAAGCACGTTCCGCTGATGGAGGTAAGCCCCGCCGAGGCCGTAAAAAACAATGTGCTGGGCACCAAAAACCTGCTGGTCAGTGCCAGCGAGCACGGGGTGGAGCGCTTTGTGCAGCTTTCCACCGATAAGGCCGTGAACCCCACCAGCGTCATGGGCTGCACCAAGCGCATCTGCGAAATGCTCATCCAGACCTTTGCGGGCAACACGGATATGAAGTGTGTGGCAGTGCGGTTCGGCAACGTGCTGGGCAGTCACGGTAGCGTTATCCCGCTGTTTGAAGCCCAGATCAAAAAGGGCGGGCCGGTCACTCTGACCGACCCCAACATCGTGCGCTACTTTATGACCATCCCGGAAGCAGCCCAGCTGGTGCTGCAGGCGGGCGCATTGGCAGAGAGCGGCAACATCTATGTGCTGGATATGGGCGAGCCGGTGCGCATTATGGACTTGGCCAAGCAGCTCATCCGCTTTTACGGCTACGAGCCGGGCGTGAATATGGAGATCAAGATCGTGGGCCTGCGCCCCGGCGAAAAGCTCTACGAAGAGCTGCTGATGGATTCCGAGCGCGACAAGATGACCCGAACCGCGCACAAGAAGATCTTCGTCGCCAACGTGGATAAGATCGACGACGCGCAGTACGACCACATGATGCAGGTGCTGCAAACGGTGGAGGATAAGAACGACGAGCGCGCGGTGGAGGCGATTGCCGAGATCGTGCCGACATATCACCCGGATGAAAAGAACCGCCCGGATAACAAGGCGGAGCTTTTGCAAAAAAACGAAAATCAGGCTGCCGGTTAAGCCGTGCCCCTCTTCGACGCACTGTCGGGGAGGGGTTTTTGTTGCGGACAAGGCGCGCCCCAAGAGGGCGCTGTCGAGCAAAGTAATATTGAGGAAGAAAAAAATTTTCCGATTGTGTTACATTTTCCGCGCTTCTTGCCGTCTAATAAGGTGAAAGGGGGCAACAAAAGATGGGATTCACTTCGGTACCAAGTGAAATCCGGCTGAAGGAGTGGATCAGCCGTTACAGCGACGATGTGTTGCGCACATGCTTCGTCCTGCTATCCGATCAATCACTCGCGGAGGACGCCATGCAGGATACGTTCACAAAGGCATGGAAAAACATGAGCCAGTTCGAGGGGCGGGAAAACGCTTCGCCCAAGACGTGGCTGATGCGCATTGCCGTCAATACCTGCAAGGATTACCGCCGCACACAGTGGCTTCGTCACCGAAACCAGACCAGCCCGATCGACGAGCTGCCGGAGGCCGTGCTGCCGACGACAAGCGTTTCCCGCGAGCTGTTTCTGACCGTGATGAGCCTGCCGGACAAGTATAAACAGGTGGTGCTTCTGTACCACTACCAGAGCATGACGATGGAGGAGGTGGCCGACGCGCTGCGCGTCAGCCGCCCCGCCGTCAGCAGGAGACTGAAAAAGGCGTATGAACTGCTTCGCGCCGAGCTGGAAGGAGGAGCAGAACATGAATTGGGATAAAGACATCCAAAACAGTCTGGACGCTCATCTCTCCGGTCTGCACGTTTCGGAGCGGCAGCAGGCGCAGATGTTTAACCGCATCGTGAGAGGAGAGCAACCGATTATGAAGAAAAAGATTTCCGCCGCGCTGGTTTTTGCGATTGTGATGGTGATTGCGATGGGCAGTATGGCCTTGGCGGCCGGACTGGGGCTGTTCGGGCATTTCAGGCAGACGCAGGAGAACAACAACGGCGCACGGCTGGAAAAGCTGGAGACGCTGGCCGACACATACGAAACGACGAAGGCCGCCGCCATGCCGACCCCGGCCGTCCCCGTGACGGGCGACACCATGTACGACAAGCTGCTGTCGGAGCAATACAGCCACACGTTTGAGCTGACGCTCGATCAGGCGTACTGCGACGGGCACAAGCTGTATTATTCCTACACGCTCAAGCGCAGCGCGCCGATGGCGGCGACCTATGGCGAGGGCGAACCGACGGGCGATTTCAATTACACGTGGGTGGAGGAAGGCAAGACCGCGAACGACTGCATGATGCTCGAGGGCGAGGAAAAGGCGTGGTTTGAGGATCACAAGGTCGCCTACAAGCTCTTTAACGGCTTCGGCCTCGGCGACGGCGCGAGCACGCCGGACGGGCACGATCTGATGATTCTGGACAGCGCGGACGAGCAGGTGGACGCATGCACCAAGCGCGGCTTCCAGGAGGGCGAAATTCCGGAGGATGTGACCGTGGGCGACACGCTCGACTTCGTGCTGTCCATCAACGAATATGGCGGCGTGTATTATCAGACCGAAAAGGACTTCCGGCGCGCGTCGGCGAGTGTTCCGGAGGATCGCGGATTCATCCGCGTGCCGTTCACCGTCAAGGTGGATAAGAAGGCCGAGATCCGCGCGGGCAGCGTGACGACCGACGCTTATTCCGCAAAGGCGACGCTGTTCGTTTCCGACGTGGATGTTTCCGGTCAGGTTTATTTCGATAACGCCGAGTTTGTGGAGGCCTATAAGGAATATGACAGCAAGATGCTGAAGGGCGAAGAAGCGCAGATGCCGGATATCATCAACGCTTATGAACTGGTTGCGGACGGACAGACCGTCGAGCCGATTGACGGCGGATTTGGTGTGGACGCCAAGACGGGTCAATTCCGTGTCGAACTGCGCTATGACCTGCCGAGCGGCACCGAATCCCTGTCCCTGCGCCCGATCTATTACGACGGCGGCGCGGGCACGGAGGAAGAAGAAATCTGGCTGAATTGATGCGGAGGAAAACGCGATGAAAAGGGTGATGGCCGGGTTGGCTTTCGCGCTGACGCTGATACGGATGCTGACGGCGGCGGCCTTCGCGCAGGAATATCAAACCGTTTCGCAGCTTCGCGAAAGCGTTCCGGCGCGCTGGACGACGACGATTGAAACCAAGTGGCGCGACGTCGCCATCGACGCGGAGATCGTCACGCCGGATGTGGAGGCAATCCCCGTGGTGAAGGTCGGTTACGACCTTCACCCGTCTCCGCTCACGCCGGAGGAAAGCGGCTGGACGATTGTTGACGATTCCTACCAAACGAAGGGCATGCTGATTTATCAGGATGACGATTTGGGCAAACCGCCGCGAAAAATAGAGGGGCGGAAGGTTGGCGGCATGGCCGTGCCCAAGGGCGCGTGGTATGATACCTGCGAACCGGACAGGGCGTATATTCCGATGTGCGATGTGACGTATTCGGAAATAATCGACATGGTTTCAGCGGAATTGGAACGATTCGGTTATCCTGTCGAGGACTTCGATTTAGAAACGCCCGCGGAACTCAGGCTGTTTCAATGGTGCTTTGCAGGCACGAAGGAAGACGCTGCTCCGGGTTATTTCGATATCAGTTTCTATCCCAAGGTCAAGGGCGTGACGGTTTACGGGCATATTCTCGACGCGGTGCATGACACGCGCGGCGAACGCCGACGCAGGGACGGCTTTTGGGAGAAGATGAGAAGTCACGTATGCTATGAAGGAATACGCGGCGGGCTGTCGGATTTGTGCTTCCGGCATGCGATTCCGGTTGAAACCGTGGCGGAGGATGTGCCGCTCTGCGCCTTCGATGAAATTCAGAAATCGCTTGAGCAGGAAATCAAAAAAGGCCGAGTTCGCAAGATTTATGAAATCAGTTTGGGGTATATTTTTTACTGCGAACCGGGCGTATATGTTCCCGATTCGGGCGAATACGATTACGCCGACATCTTCTACTATGTCAAGCCGATGTGGCGGGTCAACTGCCTGAAAGCCTCCGGCGCTCAAAAGGAGCTGGAGGAAGCCTATTCGGATGGAACGGTTACGGATGACGAACGGAACACGGTGGCCTACACGCAGTTCCTTGTGGATGCGCAGACGGGCGAAATCATCGGCCAGAGCGACGCGGCAGATCGCTCGATGTTTCCGGGCTTTCTGACGTGGGAGGATGTGAACAAATAAGGATAGAGGTGAAACGCCCATGAAACGGTTTATAGCCGGTCTGACTTTTGCGTTGACGTTGACGGCGACTGCTCACGCACAGGAGTATCAAACCGTTTCACAGCTCCGCGAAAGCGTTCCGGCACGCTGGACGACGAAGGTTGAAACCAAGTGGCGCGATGTTGACATCGACGCGGAGATCGTCACGCCGGACGTGGAGACAATCCCCGTGATGAAGGTCGGTTACGACCTTCATCACGCGCTTTTGACGCCGGAGGAAAGCGGCTGGGACGAAGTAGATGATGCCTACGATGTGAATGGCCTTATTCTTTGCCAAGATGCGGATAAGGGAAAACCACCGCGCAAGATCGACGGTAAAAAGGTTGGCAATGGCAAAGTTACGGGTATCTGGCACGATATCAGCGAACCGGACAGAGCCTACATTCCAATGTGCGATGTAACCTATTCGGAAATGATCGACATGATTAGAGCGGAATTGACGAGGTTTGGTTATCCGCCCGAGGATTTCAATTTCACAACGCCAAATCGCATCCAGCTGACCCAATGGTATTTTGCGGGCACAACGGAGAACGCCGCGCCGGGCTATCTGATCATGGATTTTTATCCAAAGCTGAACGGTATAACGATTTACGCGCATATCCTGGATGTAGTGCGAAACACACGCGGAGAACGCCGACGCGAAGATGGTTTTCGGGATAACCTGAGAACCAGCACGTGTTACGATGGCATTATGGGCTGCATGTCGGATTTGTGCATACGGCATTTGTTACCCATTGAAACCATGGCGGAAGATGTGCCGCTTTGCTCATTTGACATGATTCAAAAATCGCTTGAGCAGGAAATCAAAAAAGGCCGAGTTCGAAAAATCTACGAAATCAGCCTAGGTTATGTGCTTTATTGTGAGCCGGGTGCATATCACGAATGGGGACAAAATGCAGATTACAGCAGCATTTTCTATGATATCAAGCCGATGTGGCGAGTGAATTGCTTGCAGGCTTCCAGCGCACAGGCGGCGCTCGAAGAATTTTATGAAAACGATGAGCGCAATTCCCTTGCCTATACGCAAATGCTTGTGGATGCACAGACAGGCGAAATCATTGGCCAGAGCGACGCAAAGGATCGTTCGATGTTTCCGGGCTTCCTGTCGTGGGACGACGTGAACAAGTAAAAAGCAAGGGCTGTCAAGCTAATAAAACCGATATTTCAAGAGTAAAACCAAGTATTTGTGCCCGAAGGTTTCCAAAGAGGTTTTCAGCTGTTGCCGCCAGTGGC
>ERZ780207.3142-NODE-3142-length-10906-cov-4.800295_pt1 | contig 10906 bp, 13 predicted proteins | sample MGYA00510977_ERZ780207 | MGnify/ENA primary metagenome ERZ780207 (study PRJEB29588, sample SAMEA2151383) | human gut metagenome | biome: human gut; feature: human-associated habitat; material: faeces | place: Denmark | collected 2008/2010 ... | reverse complement strand
TCCCCCTTTTCTTACCATTGTAGCAAGCTTTTATAGGGGTTGACATGAGCTTAAAATTATAATAGAAGCAAAATATCCCGTAATTACTGGCTTTTCGAGTAAAAGTGTAGGAATAATGCAGAACTAACCTACATTCTATTGCCCTGTATTGCTATTTATTAGCCGTAAACCACATCTGTAGAGATGGTGAGTCCATCGTCCGACAGCGTCTTGGTTTCCGTTGCAATGACCGTTCCTTCAGAGTCCGTGAGAACCGATGTGATTGTTTTCATATCGTCCGAAAAAGTCTTCACAAGCTGGTTCCCATTGGCGTAAACCGTCGTCACGGTCTTATAATCTTTTGAAAAAGTCTTGACGGTGTCACCAGACTGAATATCACTGGCGGAACCTACTTTACCGTCTACATACGACTTAGTCTGTCCGGCAAGTATCTTCATTTGTTCAAGAGATACCAGCTTGTAATCAGGCATTCGATTCACGCTCCTTTGAAAGATTTAGGGAGGGCTGTTACACCCTCCCCAGAGACTTACAGTCTTTAGGCACCGAAGACCTCAGTACACATGGCGGTAACTTCCTCGTCGGTAGCACCAGACAGGGTGTCCAGGAACGCCTTATTTGCATGACTGTGGTTGCCATCAGCAGCGGCATTGACCTTCTCCTTCAGAGCAGCGTCCAGATCAGCCTCTGCGACAGTATCCTTGCCAGCAAGCTTGCCGGTGGGAATGGTCAGAGCAACAGACTTATCTTCCGCCGCAGGGGTTACCTCAGCGCCATTGACTTTGATCTTCTCGATGGTATTCGCCTGAGCGCCAGTGGCAACACCAGCCAGTTTGGTGCCTTCGGCATTAGTCATCAGGCGGCTGCCTTCGACCTTGTCCACCTTCTTACCCAGCTCGGTAGTCATAGTGGTAGTCTTGACATAGTCACCGATGCCAAGCGCGTTAATCATCTTGGTGACATAAGCCACGACAGTAGCTTCCTCGTCAGTACCGCCGATACCAGCAAGGATACCATCCAGACGAGTGATGTCATTAGCCATCTTTGCGGCACCCGTGGTGTCACTCAGAATCCAGTCAGCGATCTCCTTCAGGGTGTCATAAGACTTGTCGGCACCAGCCACGATCTTTGCGACTTCCTCGGAAGAGATAGTGCGTACAGACTTGCCGGTATCCTCACCGACCAGGGTGTCGACAGTAGCCTGAGCAGCCTTGCCGTCGATCAGAGTCTTCAGAGCAGCAGCCAGATCGTCATAAGCGACTTCGCTCTTGCCCGCCAGAGTACCCAGACCATCGATCTGACCGTCGATGTAAGTCTTAGCTGCCTGAAGAGCAACCTTCAACTGCGCCAGGGTAGTGATTTTAATAGTGTCTGCCATAATACATTCCTCCTATTGGAATAAAATTATTTTGCCACAGCGTTTTGGCGCTGCTGTGACCACAAAATGTTTAGCCGAAGACATCGGTAATAGCATCGTTCAGCTCTTTTTCTGTTGCGATGTCGTCAGGACTGTAAGTAGGCTCGTCCGGATCAGGATTGACTCCGGTTCCGAAAATATCATCGATCAAACTGTCAATATCATCGTCCGTAGCCATCTCACTCCCTTCGGGAAGACCTCCGGAGTTTGCCTCGATTACAATATCATGCTTCAGCAATTTGTTGGCTGTTGGAAGTACCTGAACCGTGTCACTGGGAGTAATGTTGTATTCACCCTCGTAAATATCACAGTCCATGCTCCCGCCAACAGGTATAGATAAAGCTCCTTGTAAGCTCCCAATGGGCGAAAGGCGACCTTTAATAGACCCGATTCCGCATACTCCACCCATGCTCAGTCAACCTCTTCCGAAAGCTTAAGAGTTGCTTTCGAAATAAAGGTATCAACTTTGCCGTTTGCTTTCGTGAGCTGAATGTCGTAGACATACTTACCGAAATTCAGGTCCGCTGTATCTTGAGGTTCAAGTATCAGCATCATCGTGTCGATCGGGATGTCTTTGACGAGAAGGGGGCGGGGGTCGTCGTAATTCTCTTTCATTGCAAAGCGAATAGAATCGCCTTCAACAGGAATATACTGCGTCCCGTCCCTTTTGGTGGCAGAGACCAGAGCCTCAAATGTATCACCTCGGGTCAAAGTGATAGTCGTACCAGTAATGTTGTAACTCATAATCTCACCTCCAATTCAAGCATTGTAAGTTGATTTATGAATCGCAAGTTGGTCGACTTCTGTCATGATTCGCTTAGCTGAACCATTACCACCTAATTTTTCATAAGGCTTGTACAAGTATTCATACAGATTCTCATACTCGTCCTGTGTAATGTAGCCCCTTTCGATATAGACCATACCGAGATAGATAATGCGGTCATGAGCCAGACCAATGAGCATTTGCGTTTCAAGATTGTTGTGCTTATTCTCAGCAGCTTTTCGTTTGCTTCGCTCTTGGATATATGCCCAAAATCCAGAAGAAGCAAGTATCGTCCCCAAAATGGTTAATAGCGTTTGCAGCCAGGGTTCCATTTCCATGTATCATCCTCCTTGAAGTCATAAATGAATTAAGAAGCTTGTAGGAAATATCACCCCAAACCTCTTTTAATTAGGCGAGGGAGCCCACCGCAAAGTAGACTCCCTGCCAATTTCGGTTAATCCACAGGATTACCATTTTCGTCAAGACCGAGAGCTTCCAGATCAGCCTTGACAGCAGCCTTGAACTTCGCCGGAACCTGATTAAAGGTCCGACGACCTGCGATGATGAGTGCGACATACAGTGCTACCATGTTGTTACCTCCTATCAAAATTTTGGATAAAATATAAAACATGGTTACTCCTCCTCAGCGATAAGATCGCCGTTGGTATCGTAGCCATATTCTAACAATTTTGCCTCGACATCTGCCTTAAATTTTTCAGGCACCTGGTCGAAGGTTCTACGCTTATTGATGATAAGCGTGGCGTAAAGATTGACCATTTTTGCTACCTCCTCATTCAGGAATCATTGCTGCGACGGCATCATACAGATCAGCAATTGCTTCCATGATAGCAAGCTGCTGGGAATCGCCAGTTTCCTGACCTGCCATGATCTGAACAATGTTGTCCGAATCATTTGTACCTTTAATGGCGTTTTCAGCCATAAGCAGATTGGTGTATTCATTGAACTCCTGAGGGGTCAACGCCGCTTCCTGATAAGTCCAGTAAGTGGTTTTATCGCCCTGTTCTGAAGTTCGTGTAATACTCGTAATGTCCTTGCGGAGATATACGGTTCCAACCGTAACCTCAAGTGCAGTCGGTTGGACTGTGCTCTCGGCATATTTGTAATTTAACTCCATGCGACTTTCCTCCTTTCGCAGTGTAAAGACTGACGAGTTTTTGATATACCCGCTTCTCATCGTATTTGTCATATTGTGAAACTTTTCGCTTCAATTGCTGGAAGCTAACACATGGTTTTATCCACTTCCGATACATCAAATAGGTATCGGTGCAGTCGATCCACCCAAGATAAGACAACATTTGCCGAGCATCGAGTATGGTTGCTTTCTCCTTTTTGGAAATTTTGCGAGCTTTTCTCGTGGCCTTGTACATAATGGATTTTCGAAGAATCGTTCGATTACGATAAAAACGAAAGCCCATGAAGTCCAGATCACGCCCCTGGTTGTTGCCATAAGAAAAGCGAAAGACTTGCCAATTCGCTTTAAGTTCCAAGCCAAGCTCCATTTCCAGATAATCGGAAATTGCTTGTCTCATGCGGCGCAAAACCCTCTTGTTGCTTCCGAAAACGACCATGTCATCCATGTAGCGCATATAGTGCACGGCACAGAGCTGCTCCTTGATGAAATGATCTAAACCCTGCAAATACCAGTTAGAAAGCCATTGAGAAGTATAAAAGCCAAGTGGAATACCAACCTCTGTGACATCAATAATGCGGAATAGTAAATCCAGCATCTTCTCGTCATGAACGGTCTTCTTCAACTTGGCTTTCAAACGATCGTGTGGAATGGAGTCAAAGAAATGCCGAATATCCATTTTGAGGACATACTTGCAATTCTTCGGGTCAGTCCTGATCCACTTCTCAATTACCTGCTTTCCTTTATGGGCACCTCTGCCCGGAAGACTGGCATAGCTGTGTTCATACATTCCCTTGCAGAACATCGGTTTCATGGCATTCACGATGCAGTGCTGAACAAGCAACTCTTCCATCGTAGGGACAATAATAGTACGCTCCTTACGAGTGATCCCGTCATAAATGTAAACCGGCACATGCTCGGCGTTTTCGTAGTTGACTATCCAGTCTAAGGATTGTTCAACTGCGGCATCGTCAGACATGTGCCGGTGTTTTATGATTTTTCGGAATCTCTTGCTGTGCTTTGCTTGTGACAGGGCGTACCGTCGGTTCGTTTCGGATATTGTTTTTTCGTACAAGTGGTTATAGGATTTCATGTTCTCTCTTATCCTCTCATCCGCTTTCGACTTATTCTCAGCTACTCACAGATGCTTGCACCGAGTTAATTTTCACCAAGTGGTGAGGAAGAGATGCGGATATCTCTTGCCATTTTGAAATGGCGGCATACACTGCATTAAGGAGAGCTTCTTATGGATAAGATAGAGCCGCGCCATTGTTCGAGTTCGAATTGGACGCCGTATTGTTCAGATTAGCGTAGAAAGGACCGACCATCAGGTCATTGTTCCAGTTACCGCCGACATACGCGCTGGGCGCAGTGTATACCCCTAATATTTAATTGTTTTCGTTTACCCGGCGAACCTAAGGTTCTCCCGTCCTCTCCTCGCTGCTTACGCAGCGGCAAGCGGTTTACAAGAGAGAGCCGCGCCATGGCGCGAGTACGAATAGGACGCCGTAATGGTCAGAAGAGCGCAGAAAGGACCGACCAACAGGTCAAGGGCCCAGTAACCGCCGACAAACGCATAATCGACTTGGCTGTTATTGTACCACATGCCGTCAGCCTCATAAGTGCTGCTCGAACCGCTTGCAGTAACCGGCAGTCGTCCGAATGCTTCCGTCTTCATACTGCTGATGTAGCCGCCAGATGTACCAGCCGGGGTAGCATTTGCAACGGTCTTATAACCGCTGCCATCCGTATTATAGTCAGCTGCGGTGGAACCATCATGAGTACCACGAGTCAGTTTAACCTTCTGCGTACCGTTGGCATTGATCCAGCCGGCGGTACGACGCCACAAGTTACCCCAGACATTCTCCATACCGAAGACCTTTACGCCGGAAGTCTGGTCATTAGACCCCCAGAACATACCCTTGGTATTCATCGTACCGGGGGCAATAGCATTGCTATTAGAACTCTTGCACCGTCCGTAACCAAATGCAGTCTGGCACTCGGTAGAACGAGCCATCATGACCAGCAGATCCTGAAGCAGCAGTCGATCAGCCAGCACCTCGATATACCAGTCGTTACCATTTGCTATCGCACCGTTAATGTCAGCAGACGCAGTCATGTTAACATTATTTTCTTTGCCGCTAAGAGATCTCAATCTGCCGTTTACCGAAGACCCAAAATAAATCGGAGTATAGAAATGGTCAATCTGGTTGTTATTGCGATCATAGTTGCACCAGCAATCCCAATCATCATCCTGCGGGGTGTCGGAGCATCGGAAGTGATAGACACCGTTCGACTCCCAACGCTTCGTATAGATCTTCGGCCACTCCATCATAGCGTTGCCGCCAAAGGAAGAGTCTGCAACCTTGGAAACAGAACCGTCAACCTTCCTGGTATAGTCATCGGGATTGAGGTAATGATCTACGACACCAGCATAAGTCAACATGCAAGGACGAGGCATAAATTTTTCGCCCGGGTCAAACGCCCAACCGCCATAGTTGAACTTACCAGTGCTGAAATTCATAGCTGCCGGAGTAAATGCTGCATTATCCACATCAGAAGGATAAGTTACTCGTCCTGTGGGACTTGAGGTTGCCTTGACCAGATCATAGCCGAACAGGTAGTCTCTCTTCTTCGGGGTTACACTGGTTCTGTTTGCCTCACTGCGGTTATAGGCACCGGTACTGGTGTAAGGAAATGCGGAATAGTAATACACCACTCCGACTGTCACATTGGTATCCGTATAAGTGCCGTTGGCAGTGATGTTCTTGAACAGTTCACCCTCAGTCTCACTGGTAGGATAACCAGTCGTGCTCCTACGGATGACTGCACCTGCAACGCCACTCGGCAGCTTCGCCGTGATTTCAACCTTGACGGTGTCGGATGCCGAAACATACACCGACTTAGCGGAAAACGCCTGCATCGGCTCCGGCTCGTTAATGACCAAACGATTAGCCTTATTTCGGTTATACACGCCCTGAGTCGTATAAGGAAATGCCGCATAGTAATAGGTTCCAGTAGCTGACAACCCAACATCAAGAAAAGTTGTCGATTCCTTAATGTCGGCGACCAAATCACCATCGAACTCGTTTTTAGGATAGTCAGTTGTCTTCCTCCGGATAATTGCACCTTCCACAGTGCAGAGCGTCTGTTCATTTACAACTGTGTCATTAGGGAGAGTAGCTGTAATCATAACACTATACTGTGACCGAATTACTCCACCACGCGCAGTAAATGCCAGCATATTGGACGGCTCAATGCCGCCGAAGAAATGTCGGTTTTTACCGAAAATCAGATCTTCTTCTGCCATTTTGATTGTTCTCCTTTCGTTTTAAGAATAAGTTACAACGGTACTGATAAGCTTGCCATCGGAGTCAAAAGTTTTAACGGCTCTCGCCACTTCTGCTCCCGCTGCACTCTTCAGCACATTTGTCATGGTCAGGAATCCATCAGAGAATGTCTTCGTCAAGGTTCTGCCGTCACTTGCGGTTGAAGTGATAACTGTACCGTCGTCCGAAAACTCCTTGGTTCCGTCTTCAAAGCCAACCAGTAAAATCCGCTTGACTTCTTCCTTGTCGATTTCAAGTTGCAGATTTCCAGCGACATCACCGCTGAGCTGATCTTTCATCTGATTGTACCAGGCGAGAAAATCAGCTTGCTCAGATGCGATCCACTGGTCAAGAACAGTCTGTTCCTGTTGGAGGTCCGCTTTCATTTCGTTGAACCAAGTCGTGAAATCGCTTTCCTCCTGGGCGATCCAGTCATCGACTTCCTGAGATCGTGCATCGGTGAAACGGTCAAGCTCATCCTGCCATTTGCCAAGCAGCTCATCCAGACTGATTGTCTGAAGAATACCGGTTACAAATGGTGTAGACTCTGTGCCGACCATAGGTGTAATGTCAGCCTGGTTGATGACCGCTGTACCGTATTTCCTGTAAATATAACAGAGAGGGTACTGGTGGACATTTCCCTCGTTTGTCAAAGTCGGTCTTGACGGTGCGCTGGACGGATTACCTTTGACGAATTTGATCGTGTTCTCACGCACTGACTCGGTTCCGTTTACTTCGAGAACCACCGCATCGATACGGTCAAGAAGCACTTCTGCTTCCGGGGCAGTCATCGGCAGAATACTGTCATTCACTGTCCATGTATGATCGAACCAAGCCTTGCCGATACCGACATTGACGGTAAGCCCGCCTGCGGCTTTTACAGCAAAAGCGGTTCCGATAGAAGCAAATACGCCGTCAACAATAAGCCCATCGAAGATAGCCGATATCTGTGCGGCATTGTACTTGCGGTCACCGTTAAGTGAATTGAAAAATCCGCTTGATACACTCATTCAGTTTTCCCTCCTTACTTTGAAATAGTTTTGAAGGTCGGATAAATTGACAATCCTTCCTCGCTGTTTGAGATGACCAGCTCTGAAATGTAAGCTGAACCCTCATTGCCATATTCATTGGCGATTTGAACAATGTCTCCGATAAAGAAATCCTCGCCATACTTAAACAGTCGAGTAACTTCAACCTCGCCTTCGAACGCAGTAGTCACGATATGGTCAGCCAGGTTCTTCAAACCTTTTGTCTGAAGCTGTGCCATATACTCTGCATCAGAGAGCGTTCCATCTTCGGTATCAGACGAGATGTCACGAGCATCTGTAAAAAGCTCACGCCGGCCAAGCCCGGAAGCTGAACCAACGATAGCAGTTCGTCTTGATGCTCCTTCGCCCTCTCCTGCGACCAGAGTCACATTTCGGAAACTTGCTCTGGATGAATAATAGTTGCTGTTAATGATGTTCTCAAAGTTCGGAGAGAAAACAACATACGGATTTTCTGTCTGTTCATAAGAGCGATCAACGCCGGCATACAGACTGAATGCAAACTCATTTTCATCTGTCAGTATGATCTTGAACCCTATATTGTTTTCCTCGCAGAGTCCTTTAATGACATCGTACAGGCAGTCGCCTGTGTATTGATTATCAATCTTCAGACTTGTGATTTTAGGGTCAGTAGAGGGCACAAACACAAAATTGGAAATCTTTCGATCTGCAATAGATGGGGAAATGATGCATTCATTCAGCATTGTCTGAATGCCATTTTGAAGATTTCCGTTAAAGATTCGCTGCCCCCAGATGATGCGGCGTTCAAGAATAGACTCCAATGATCTGCCAGTGATGATAAGATGATTACCTTCTTCAGTATCGGCGTTGATCTTGATGTCTTCGATAATCATACAGTGTTCCGAATCCTTCAGCCACAGATAGTAGTCCTCTTTCAAATACTGCAAGAGTTGTGTATCCATCGCAAAGAAAATTTCGAAATCTCCGTATGCATTGTATCGATCAGTCCATATCATGGATTCATAAGTATCTATGACGGCTACGGACTCGAAATCGGTATTTAAGACCAAAAGCTCCATAGTTATACCCCCTCATAGATGACTTTGTTTTCGATCCTGAACTGAAGATTGGTAACGCCGCTATCAGCGGTAAATGCGAAAATGTTATCGCCCTTTGCCAGCGTGAACCAGTCAGTATTCTTATCCAGACAGTTCAGAATATTGTAAGAAACGCCTTCACGAATCAAGGTAATGCTCTTATCGCCCTTTGAGGTGTTAATAACGATATCATCGCTTGCAATGACCCCTTTCCCTGTAAGCTTTTGGAGCTTTACAGTATCAATCTTCATGACTTCTCTGGTTTCCGTATTGTAAATATTGATGTTGCTTGCCGGACCGATAGCATGAATATAAATCGTTACGCCGATTTCGGCATCACCGTAGTAAGTGATGACACCCTCAGTTTTGATTTGGATTTCGCCAAACACAAGCAGAGGTTCCGTTAGAGATTCATTCGAAAACGGAAATTCAAACATTGGGTCAATGCTGTAGAAATCCGTTACATTGTTTCCATCCTCTCCGGCTGAATAAAAGAATGGGTCGGGGCAAATGATCGAGATCGATGTCCCTTCCTGTGAGCTGAAAATGTTTGGTTCGTTGGACTCCACATAACCGCTTGTTCGTACATATCGGTTGTCAGTTTCAATAACGATTTCAACATTTTTCTTTGCCGGAAAGTATTTGTAGGATTTCTGTCGCACATCCTCGATCGTTTCTCCATAAACCGTATCAACAAATACGATTTGAAAGACGATGTTCCTCTGACTCAGTCTGGCAGAATTAAACATAGAGCCGTCATTGGTGACGACTTCTGTTGTGTTGACAGTTGCTTTGACCGGACCTAAACCGGTTACAGACTTGATGAGGAAGCCCGAAACCTCAGGCTCCCTCAAGTCAAGTTTGATCCTATCACCTAAGTAATTGGTGATAGCGAATGAATGAATCATGTTTCCACCAATCCTTTCAATGCCGAGAACTGATTCTTCGTCTGACGATAAATATCGATCCTCGACAGTGCCTTAGGCGAATAATTGTTTTGTGTGAAATTGTAATTGTTTCCAGAGGCAGGCGTAGTACCGCCATTTTGAACGACACTTGCACCATCACGCTCCATGCCTGCACTGATCTTCATTGCTTGGTTTCGACTCAGAAGTGCCGATAGTCTGCCAGCACCCTCTGTTACATCAGACAGATCAAGCAGCGGTCGAATCGTCGGTTGAGAGTCAATCCCGTTTTCGATGAAGTCGCCAATCTTGGAAACTGCATTGCGAAGTCCATCTTTAGCCGATTTTGCAACGGATGCACCGGCATCATAGGACTTATCGGTGTAATCAATCAGAGAATTGACAAAGCCCATACCGAAGAATCCGCCAATTCGATAGCCGACTTTAGACGGGGAATTGATGTCGAGCTCAGCTTCCGCAGCCTGTGCAGCAGCTCTTGCCATTGCTCTGGCTCGTGCTTCTGCGTACCAGGTATACTCGTCAATACCCTTAGCAAAACCCTCGACAAGATATTTACCGGCATTGTAGAAGTCAGTATACTTATTTCGGATTGCTGTCAGACAACTGTTAATGATCTGAACAAAGGCGTCTTTCGCAAGCTGGTTCTTTGTTCGGATGCCAGCAATGAGGTTTGTCATCGTAGTCTGTCCAACGGTGTTAAACTCGTAGAACTTATTTCGGATTGCTATCAGACAACCGGATACAATAGTGACAAATGCCGACCGAGCAGATGCGTCGCCGGTACGAATGCCAGAGATAAAGTTGGTCATCATCGTCTGCCCCATGATTGTGAACTGACTGTACTTGCTTGTAAAAGTAGTGACAATACCGTTAATCATGGTGGTGAAAGTGCTTGTCAGATTTCCTTGCTGTGCTTTGGCGGCATTGATAAATGTAGTGACCATTGTGTTTGCGGCTGTGCTTACACGAGAATTAGCATTTGTAAAGGCATAGTCTTCATGAGCAGAAGCATCAGAGTTAGAAGAACTTTCTCTTTTCTTTCCGGCTGCGGTACGAGTGCCATCTTTGTTCTGATAGCGCCGGACGCCCCATTTCATGCCGATGATGCCATGATGGGAAAGTGCTGTATTATCCATTTTGAAATCCTCCTCTCATTTTTAATCAGGGTCGACTGTCACATTGATACGCCACTCAAGCTCGCTGATTTGTCGGTTGATTGC
>ERZ780207.3130-NODE-3130-length-10940-cov-3.236932_pt1 | contig 10940 bp, 13 predicted proteins | sample MGYA00510977_ERZ780207 | MGnify/ENA primary metagenome ERZ780207 (study PRJEB29588, sample SAMEA2151383) | human gut metagenome | biome: human gut; feature: human-associated habitat; material: faeces | place: Denmark | collected 2008/2010 ... | reverse complement strand
TTTATTTCCTCTTTTTATAGAAGGAAATGCGCGGAAACAAGCTGTTTCCGCACATTTATACACTTCATTTCATAACATCCAAAAGGAATTCTATACCTCGAACATTAACTCGCCGTAGGTCGGGATCGGCCATACGTCTTTGTCAACGATCATTTCCAGCTCATCAGCAGGTTTTCTCAGCTCATCCATAGTAGCCTTGATCGTATCTTTGTAGAAGAATGCCTGTGCCTTTACATCTTCCATAGCACTTGCTTCTTTCTCGTCAGCTACCAGCTTGTTGAGTTCCTTCTGCATTGCTGCAAGTTTTGTGGAAACATCAGCCAGAAGCTCTGTCTGTACGCTTGCGTCTCCGCCTGCTGCCTTGATGGCATTTGCGGTATCTGCCAGTGTCTTTGTATATTTCACAACTGCAGGGATGATCTGCTTGCCTGCCATGTCGATCATGGTCAGTGCTTCGATATTGATCGTCTTTGCATATGTTTCATAAATGATCTCTTCACGGGATTCCAGTTCTGCCTTTGTATAAATACCAAACTTCTCAAACAGTGCGACTGCCTTCTCACTTGTCAGTGTAGAAGCAGCTTCGATCATGGATTTGATATTTGGAAGTCCACGTTTCTCAGCTTCTACTACCCACTCATCGGAATAGCCGTTTCCATTGAAGATGATTCTCTGGTGCTCTGTCATGTATTCTTTGATCAGATCATGTACTGCTGTTTCAAAATCTTCTGCTTTTTCCAGTCTGTCAGCAGCTTCACAGAACGCTTCCGCTACGATCGCATTCAGTGTTGTATTCGGGCCGGCGATGGAATCAGCGGAACCAACCATACGGAATTCAAACTTATTACCTGTAAAGGCAAATGGCGAAGTACGGTTACGGTCTGTTGCATCTTTATCCAGATCAGGCAGTGTGGATACACCTGTCTCCAGCTTACCACCCTCTTTGCAGGAAGCAGCATTACCTGTTTCTACAAGCTGTTTTACTACATCCTCAAGCTGTTCACCGAGGAACATGGAAATGATTGCCGGCGGTGCTTCGTTTGCCCCAAGTCTGTGGTCGTTTCCGACATCGGATGCGGACTGGCGGAGCAGATCTGCATGTTTGTCAACCGCTTTCATGATGCAGGCAAGTACAAGCAGGAACTGGATGTTTTCATTTGGTGTATCACCCGGCTCAAGTAAGTTCATGCCGTCATCTGTTGTAATGGACCAGTTGTCATGCTTACCGGAACCATTGACGCCTGCATATGGTTTCTCATGCAACAGACATCTCAGGCCATGCTGTACAGCGACACGTTTCATTGTCTCCATAACAAGTTGGTTGTGGTCAACTGCGATATTGGCTGTTTCATAGATCGGAGCCAGCTCATGCTGTGCAGGAGCTACTTCATTATGCTGTGTTTTTGCCGTAACACCTAATTTCCAAAGTTCTTCATTCAGATCCTTCATGTATGCGCCGACACGTTCACGGATAACACCGAAATAGTGATCTTCCATTTCCTGTCCTTTTGGAGCAGGTGCGCCAAATAAGGTTCTGCCTGCAAACATCAGGTCAGATCTCTTTTTATACAGATTCTCGTCAACAAGGAAGTACTCCTGCTCCGGTCCTACGGATGCAGTTACTTTTGTTGCTGTTGTATTTCCAAATAAACGGACGATACGAAGTGCCTGTTTGGATACAGCTTCCATGGAACGCAGCAGTGGTGTCTTTTTATCCAGTGCCTCACCTGTATAAGAACAGAAGGCTGTCGGGATACAGAGGATCACGCCTGTTGAAGCTTCTTTTAAGAATGCAGGGCTTGTGATATCCCATGCTGTATAACCTCTTGCTTCGAAAGTTGCTCTCAGACCACCTGACGGGAATGAAGATGCATCAGGCTCGCCCTTGATCAGTTCCTTTCCGGAAAACTCTGTGATCATCTTACCGGCTTCATCCGGATGCGAAACGAAAGCATCATGCTTTTCTGCCGTGATTCCTGTCAATGGCTGGAACCAATGTGTGTAATGTGTTGCACCATTTTCACATGCCCAGTCCTTCATTGCTTTTGCAACAACATTTGCTGCTGCCATGGAAAGCTCTCCGCCCTGATCCATGACCTTTTTCACTTCCTTGTACACATCCTTTGGCAGACGTTCCTTCATCTTACCAAGTGTGAACACGTTTTTACCGAAAATTTCTTCCACATTTGTAACTCCGCTCATTTCATATCTCCCTTTCTTTTTTATATTAGATACTTGATAACGTTCTTTTTGTGCTTTATATCAAATTTCCCTGATACAAAAAAATGTTCCAAAACTACCGTTTGGAACATCATCGTTCAAGTTATCTTATTTTCGAAAGATTCCTTTCGTTGCTATTAAGATACTCTTATTTTTTTTAAATTTCAATACCCATTTTTCTATTTTTCAAAAATTGGTCGAATTTTCTAAAACATTTGCAGAATTTTTGCCGCCAAATGTCTATATTGCACAACCAGGATCAGCTTGTTGCACATGCTTTTTTGCGCAGAAGATCATAATGAGAAGCTTTCTCACTAAGCAAAACGCGGAGCTTCTGCTGCGGATGCGGTGCACTTTCCTGCTCCCGGCCTTCTTCATTTACAATAGACAATACGGTCGTCTGTACATTGCTGCCATCCGGCTTCATGATCTCGATCGTCTCTCCGACACTGAACTTATTACGCTGTGTAATGGATACGATACTTCCCGCATTTTCCTGTGCAGCTTCTGCATCTTCCACGATACCGAGATAAATATACTCCTGCTCATAAGTATTGCTGTCGTAGATCTGTGTATTTTCATCCGGTCTGCCAAAATAAAATCCCGTTGTAAACTGGCGATAGGTACATTTGGAAATTTCTTCCCTGCACCATGGCAGGATCGCTTCGTATGCTTCTTTTGATTCCAGACAGGCATCGATCGCTTTCCGGTATGTTCTCGCAACTGTTGCCACATAAAGAGCCGTTTTCATTCTGCCCTCGATCTTAAAGCTGTCGATTCCCGCATCGATCATTTCCGGGATATGCTCGATCATGCAAAGATCCTTGGAGTTGAAAATATAAGTGCCTCTTTCATTTTCATAAACAGGCATATACTCGCCCGGTCTAGATTCTTCCACTACTGCATATTTCCATCTGCAAGGATGGGTGCAGGCACCGCGGTTGGCATCTCTGCCTGTAAAATAATTACTGAGCAGGCATCTGCCGGAATAAGAAATACACATAGCACCATGGATAAAACTCTCGATCTCCATATCTTCAGGGATCTGTTCCCGGATCTCTTTGATCTCCTTCAAAGATAATTCCCTTGCGGATACCACACGTTTTACACCCTGCCCGTACCAGAAACGATAAGTCATGTAGTTGGTATTGTTTGCCTGTGTGCTTAAATGGATCTCAATATCCGGGCAGTTTTCTTTTGCCAGCATGATCATGCCAGGATCTGCCACGATGATCGCATCCGGCGCAAGTTCTGCCAGTTCCTGAAAATAGTTTCTGGCAGGTTCCATATCGTAATTGTGTGCCAGAATATTTGCCGTTACATGTACTCTGACGCCATGGGCATGCGCAAATGCAATGCCTTCTTTCATATCTTCGTGGCTGAAATTCTTCGCCTTTGCACGCAGGGAAAATGTCTCTCCGCCGATATATACCGCATCCGCACCAAAGATAACTGCTGTTTTTAATACTTCCAGACTGCTTGCCGGAATCAATAATTCTGGTTTTCTCATTTTACTTATCCTTCTTTACCGAAAGCGCAATCCCATCTCCGAGTGGTATGATAGAAGTCACAAGCGCTTCGTTGTTTTTCAGTTCATATAAATATTCCCGCATTCTCGTATGGATCGTACGGTTTCTTCTTGCTACCGCATAGCGGGACTGGATGATATCCCCATCCTGCAGCACATTATCAGACAATAATACACCGCCCGGTGCCAGAAGCCTGAGCACATCCGGCATAAAATGGATATACTGTCCTTTTGCCGCATCCATAAAGATCATGTCGTAGCTTCCGGTAAGTCCTGCCAGAATTTCCATGGCATCTCCTTCCAGAAGCGTGATCCTTCCGTCTCCGTGTGCCTCAAAATTTGCTCTGGCGACCGGTATTCTTTTCTCATATTTCTCGATCGTTGTGATCTGCCCATCCGCCGGCATAAATTCCTTCATCAGTAATGCAGAAAAACCGATAGCAGTTCCCACCTCCAGGATCTGCTTCGGTTTATTCATCTTAAGCAGTGTTTTCAAAAAGCTCTGCATCTCTTTTCGGATGATCGGTACTTCCGTCTGAAGTGCATACTGTTCCAGCTCTTCCAGATATGGCGGAAGCTCCTTTTCCAGTGAATTGATATAATCCACGTATCTCTGATCTACTATCATTGTACATCCTCGCTGTGTGACTCCGCAGACTGCGTATCTGTTGCTGCCGGCGTATCCTCCGCAGCATCTGAAACGCCATCTGAGACATCATCCGATGCATTCGTATTTTCCGTATCCGTCGTTTGTGCATCTTCAGACTCTTCGTCATCGGAAGGTGCGTTTGCCGCCATTTCCGCCAGCATCTTTTCAGCCGTCATAGATGTATTGAGCGTATAAATGCCCGGCTGGATCTTACCACGGTATTCTGACAGCATTTCCTGCAGGAAAAATACTCTTGCATCATCTATCAGCCCTCTGTTTTCCAGCGTCTTTGCAACATCCATCGTGCTATCCTCTGTATCTACGGCGATCGTGATATCTCTGCCCGGCTCCGCTTCCTTTGCCACATCCGCAAACACCATATAACCCAGATGATAGGAATACATGGCAAGTCTGTATACCACCAGTATAATGATGATGGACAGCACCAGTCGGAATATCATATTAAAAACCGCTCCGGTCACTTGCTTTGCTTTCATTACAGTTCCTTCCTCCGTATCATGCATCTGCAATGCACGATATTATCTGTATCAATAATGTCATACGGATTGTTCCGTGCTGCGCACTCTCACAATCCTGCCCGGCATTCGCATATCGCGAAGCTCCGCTCCACTTTTATGCTCATGCCCGGGCGGGGCAACAAGTCATAAAACCACTCCTGTGTAAGCACATCGTGGTTTTTGACTTTTGCCCCTGACATCATTCAAAATCCTCCGCTACCGCGCGCATCACACCATCCGATACTTCCTGTACCAGGCGGCAGAGCGCAAGCTCCGCTGCCAGAAAATCATGCACCAGCGGGATTTCCCGGAACTGCTCGTACTCTCTCTGGAAGCAGTCCATTTCATCGTACAGATTATCCGGGCAATGCTTTGTCTGCAGCTCATAATTTCTCATTCTGAACTGATCCAGCTGTCTTTTCAGATCCGGATTTTCTTTTACCTTGCTTTTCTGCAATTGGTACTCTTTGTATACCTGTGTGTTTTTGATCGTCAGAATAAACTGATCCAGTTCTTTCTGTATTTCGAGCATAGCCTACACCTCCATGATAATAGGCAGGATCATCGGGCGACGTTTTGTCTTCTTCCAGAAATATTCATTCAGAGAATCTTTCATCGCATTTTTCATTCTTCCCCAGTCAGAGATGTTTCTGTCAATGCAGTCATCCAGTACATCCGACACAATGTCTCTTGCGCCGTCCAGAAGCTCGTCGGATTCTCTCACATAGACAAATCCTCTTGAAACAATATCCGGGCCGGAAACCACAACATTATTTTCGCAGTCCAGCGCAACGACAACGATCAAAATACCGTCTTCCGCCAGATGCTGTCTGTCGCGGATAACGATATTACCAACATCACCGACACCAAGACCATCTACGAAAATAGAACCTACCGGAACCTTTCCGGTCACCTTTGCCGCTTCTTCCGAAAGCTCCAGCACATCACCTGAATGCAGAATAAAGATGTTATCCTTATCCATGCCCAGCTTATGCACCAGATTTGCCTGCGCTTTCAGATGGCGATACTCACCATGTACCGGAATGGAATACCTCGGCTGTACCAGGGAATAGATCAGTTTAATTTCTTCCTGTCTGGCATGTCCGGATACATGCGCATCTTCAAATATAACATCTGCACCTTTGGCATACAGTTCGTTGATCACCTTGGAAACCGCTTTTTCATTTCCCGGAATCGGATTTGACGAGAAGATAACCGTATCAAGCGGTCCGATTGAGATCTTCCGGTGCATTCCGGATGCCATACGGGAAAGAGCAGCCATACTTTCGCCCTGACTTCCCGTTGTGATAATGACTGTTTTTTCATCCGGGTAATTTTTGAGCTGTTCGATATCGATCAGCGTATTATCCGGAATATTGATATAACCAAGCTTTGTGGCTGTATCAATGATATTGACCATGCTGCGTCCTTCGACAACAACCTTACGTCCGTATTTATAAGCGGAATTGATGATCTGCTGCACACGATCCACATTGGATGCAAATGTCGCAATGATCAGTCTTGTATTGGTATGCTCCGAGAAAATATTGTCAAATGTCACACCGACTGTTCTCTCAGAAGGGGTAAAGCCCGGTCTTTCCGCATTTGTGCTGTCGCACATCAGTGCCAGAACGCCTTTCTTTCCAAGCTCCGCAAAACGCTGCAGATCAATGGAATCCCCGAATACCGGTGTGTAATCCACTTTAAAATCACCTGTATGCACGACAATTCCCGCCGGTGAATAAATGGCAAGCGCTGCTGCATCCGCAATACTGTGGTTTGTCTTGATAAATTCTACCCGGAACTGTCCCAGATTGATGTGCTGTCCGAATTTGACAACCTTACGCTTTGTTGCTTTTTCCAGTCCATGCTCTGTCAGCTTGTTTTCAATGATACCCATTGTCAGCTTTGTCGCATAGATCGGAACAGGCAGTTCCTTGAGTACATAAGGAAGTGCGCCGATATGATCCTCATGTCCATGTGTGATCATAAAGCCCTTTACCTTATCCGCATTTTCCTTCAGATACGTTACATCCGGGATAACCAGATCGATTCCGAGCATGTCATCCGTTGGGAATGCAAGACCGCAGTCCACAACTACAATGGTATCTTCATATTCAAAGGCAGTAATATTCAGCCCGATCTGCTCCAGACCTCCAAGCGGTATGATCTTGAGCTTTGACGGACTTTCTGTTTGTTTCTTATTCAATTGTTTTTCCTCCACATTCTTGAAACGCAAAGAAAGTCTCCCGGTAAAATACTATGCACACACGCTGCCAGTTCGTCTTTCCCGGTCATGGAACGGCAAGCCTTTCATCCATAGAATTGTACAAAGTACTCTCTTTGTTTTATTAATAATTTAAATTTTGTCTGCCGGTCTTATTCTTCTTCGTCTTCCACGAATTCAATATCATCCAGCATATTTTCAAAAACTGCTGCTACTGCATCCAGTTCTTTATCGTCTGATACAATACGGTAAACGCTTTCGTCCCCGTCATTTTCTGTAATGTCCTTTAAGATCAGCGCCTGTGCATCCCCATCCGGCTGATCTGTCACGAGCAGATAATCCACACCGCCAAGGCGTGTCCGCTCCAACACATAAAACTGTACTTTTTCTCCCTCTACATCCGGTATGAATTCAACCTTTTCCAGGTTATTTCCATCTGTCATTCTGTCATCTACGCTTTCCGGTTCTGGAGATAATCCAGATACCCTTGTAATATATAAGAAGCTGCTATGGCATCCACATATTCTTTACGGTCTTCCCTGCGGATTCCTGCTTCCATCATTGTCCTGTCCGCTGCTACAGTTGTGAGCCTCTCGTCCCACATGATCACCTCGATCCCGGTCCTGCGGAAAAGCGCATCTGCAAATGCACGCGACTTCTCTGCACGCTCACCTTCTGTTGCATTCATATTCTTCGGTAATCCTACTACAAATTTCTCCACTTCATATTGTGCTGCCAGTTCTTCAATCCTGGCATAGGTCTGTCTCAATTTATTTTCAGACTTTCTGCGAACGATCTCCAGACTCTGCGCTGTCAGTCCGAGCGGATCACTTACAGCAACACCCACCGTCTTTGATCCGAAATCCAAACCCATAATACGCATAGTATATCCTCACTATTTCCAATGATTCGTTTTAATGTACTCTCTGAGCATTTCCTCTACCAGTTCATCCCGTTCCACCTTCATGATCAGGCTTCTGGCATTCTTATGGCTTGTGATATAAGTAGGATCTCCCGACATGATATAACCGACGATCTGATTTACCGGATTGTATCCTTTTTCGCTCAAAGCCTCGTATACTGTAGAAAGAACGACCTTCACACCTGTTTCCGGCTCTACTTCCACTTTAAAATATTGTGTATTTCCCAAATCCTGCATTTCATCACGCCCCTGTCTGTTTTTGGTATTGTAACCCTTTTTCTGTGTTTTTTCAAGTATTATGTAACCTACTCCATATGTGTCTGCTTAAAGGAATTCATTTCCGGCTTCAAAAATTCGTTCTCTACCGGCTTCTGTGACTGCACAAAATTTTCCACATCTTTATCAATCACAACTTCTTTTTTCAGCAGCAGATTGACCTCATTGAAGATCTTTTTGTATTTCTCGGAAGCAGTGATCGACATAAACAGATCACTGATATTTTTATGCTTGCCATTTTCGTAATATTTGATCTCTTTTGTATCGAGATAATAATAGATTTCATGCACAGACTGCTGGTTTGTCAGAGAATCGTAAACTGTTTCATCAATACGGATCGTACGGTCTGAGCTTTCTCCGTGGATCACGATACTGCCTCTCGTAGTCGGATTGATCTCTGAGCTGAATGCCAGTCTTGTAAGCTGCTCCTTGATCAGGTTGATATAGTAATCTACCTGCTGACGGGAAACTGCCGCAGCCGGGCTTACTGTCTTTGCCCCTGCCTGCTGTACGGCAATACCGACTCACACCGATCTTCATAATATAATCGTGCATTGCCTGTCTGTCTTTTACCTGCTTTTCCAGTCTGGCATTTAACGACGGCAGACCGATCACAAGCACACTCTTTAAAAACTTATATTTTAAATCTGTAATTTCCTGCTGTTTCGTCGACATGGTCGAATCGGACAGGCTTGCTTTTTTCATGAAATTAAAGGAATTTTCACCAATGCTGATCTCAAATGTATTGGCATCTACACGCAGAAGCAGATTGCCATTCTCACTGTTTGTTGTTTCAATCGTCATTTCAATCTCGAAATCTACATCCTTCGGGAAATGCTCCATGATTGCCTGTGATGTCTCTTTTGCTACACGATCAATCTCAGCGATCTCGTCCTTTGTGTATTTCATATTGGTACCCCACCTTCTACATTTCTACATGATCTGTCTTTTCTGCTGCCCCCATGCCCTGAAAAGACTTTATACCGCACTCTTCATCCTGCTCCGCAGGATATTTGCTCGTTAATAAGCACAGAAAAACAAATGCCACCTTCGGTGTCGCTTGTTTTTCTTTGTGCTTATTACATTATAACATTATTCCGGGATACTGACAATTCCCTGTTTTCTTAATAAGTGCCGAGCAGGGTCTCGTCATCTGCAAAGCCTGTCAGGCAGCAGATGCGTTCCTGATTCGTCATTTCTGCCGGATCGATTCCTTCCACCGGAACTGCCACGCGTACATAGTTGCGTGTATGCCCGGTCAGATACTGTCTGCCTTCTATTTCATGGCACTGCTCAAACAGCACTTCCTGCTCTTTTCCGATATAATATTCCCGGTATTCCTTAGAATGTCTTGCAGTCATGGCAAGCAGTACACTGCTGCGCTGCTTCTTTTCTTTTTCTGTGAGCTGTCCGGGCATATCAGCCGCTACAGTTCCTTCCCTTCTGGAATAAGGGAAGACATGCATCTCGAAAAACCGAATCTTTTCAAGATAAGAGACTGTCTGTGCAAACTCTTCCTCGGTTTCTCCCGGGAATCCCGTGATCACATCCGTCGTGATCGCAGGATGCTCGTACACCCGGCGCAGGATTTCCACGCTCCGGGCAAACTCCTCTGTCGTATATCTTCTGTTCATCCGTTTCAGCACACCGTCGCAGCCACTCTGGAGTGACAGGTGGAAATGCGGGCAGACCTTTGGCAGTGCTGCAAGTGCGCCTGCAAATGCTTCTGTGATCACACGGGGTTCTAACGATCCCAGACGGATACGGGTAATGCCGTCTACCGCATGGATCCGCTCGATCAGCCGCAAAAGTTCCTGTTCATTACCTTGTCCGCCGGCCGTATTGTATGACTCGCCATGAAAATCAAGCCCATAGGAACTTAAATGAATTCCTGTCAGGACAATCTCATGATAGCCGGCTTCTGCAAGTCTTCTGACTTCCTCTTCCACCTGCTCCGGCTTTCTGGAACGGACACGCCCTCTTGCATACGGGATCACGCAATAGCTGCAGAACTGATTGCAGCCGTCCTGAATTTTGATATAAGCACGGGTGTGCTCTGCAGTATGTACAAGCTGCATCTCTTCATATTCTTTTTCCGCATTGATATCGATCACAGAAGTGTGACCCAGTGTCTTGTCCGGTGCCACACCGGACGTCTTCCCCGATGATGCGGTAGTCTGCTCATCCGGCGTCTGACTTTGACGCTTGTCCAGATAAGCCTCTATGATCTCCACCAACTCATTTTTCCTGTTATTTCCGATCGCCAGATCAATGCAGTCATCCTTCTCGATCTCAGCCTCATTTGTCTGCACGTAGCAGCCCACTGCCACAACGATCGCATCCGGATTCTGCTTCTTGGCACGATGCAGCATCTGTCTGCTTTTCCGGTCCGCTATGTTTGTTACCGTGCACGTATTGATAATATAAACATCCGCTTTTTGGTTAAAATTTACAATTTTATATCCTTCATTTTGTAGATATTGCTGCATAACGTCAAGTTCGTAAGAATTGACCTTACACCCCAGGTTATGTAATGCCACACTTTTCATTGTTATCCTCACTTTTTTTGTATGGTTTTCGTATTGACTTTTTATCCCCTT
>ERZ780207.3128-NODE-3128-length-10948-cov-4.626549_pt1 | contig 10948 bp, 8 predicted proteins | sample MGYA00510977_ERZ780207 | MGnify/ENA primary metagenome ERZ780207 (study PRJEB29588, sample SAMEA2151383) | human gut metagenome | biome: human gut; feature: human-associated habitat; material: faeces | place: Denmark | collected 2008/2010 ... | reverse complement strand
GCCACGAACATTCCCCCATACAGCACAAAGCTGATCACAATGCTGAAAAAGAACGCCGACGAGTAATCCAGCTCGTCCACTTCCTTCTTCTGCACCAGCGCGGTGCCAATGCCGCAGTCCAGCAGGACATACATGATATTGTTGAACACCGTCACCAGTGCCACCTTGCCGTAATCATCGGGTGTAAGGATGCGCGCCAGAAGGATGGACACCACCGCTGAGATCAGCTGCACACCGCACCGCTCTGCAAAGCGCCAGAAAAAACCGTTTACAATAACATTTTCTTTTTTCTCGTTCATTCCTGCGTCCACTCAAATTCCTTTCAAAAAACCGGTCGGTCTGCACCCTGCGCAGAAATGCATTTCCGCCGTATCCTTATCATCTTCTTCCCTGCTGCCAAAACAACTGAGCAGAGATAGTTAGTTTTATAATATCACACCCATCCATGCATTTCAACCAACATATTCTTAAGAAATGACGGCCCGAAAATTTCATTTAAAAAGAGAAAAAGCGCTTGACTATCTGCCAGGAACGTGGTAATATATTCAAGCAGTCCGCATCACGGTCTTTCACCTCAGAGATTTCAGGGCTGCGAAAACAATACGGTATGCGAGGGTGGCGGAACTGGCAGACGCGCACGTTTGAGGTGCGTGTGGTTTATCCTTGGGGGTTCGAGTCCCCTCCCTCGCACCAGAAGGCAAGTCGGTTTTTGACTTGCCTTTTTTCTATGAGCAGAAGTGGTGGAATGGCAGACACGCTGGTTTTAGGCACCAGTTCCTAGTGAGTGAGGGTTCAAGTCCCTTCTTCTGCACCAGCAAAAAGACCCGCAGCGGCCCTGAAAGTTCAGGCGCGGCCTGCGGGTCTTTTTGTCTTTTTAAGCGGCAAAAGCAGAGCAAATCTGCGTGAATCGCCCTTGAAACGACACGAATCGCCCCGGGGATGTGTTGACAGGCTTTTTTGCGGAATGGTATAATGTTATTAGGGATAGTGTCGGTTTATGCGGGAACTGACACGCAGCGGTTGTACACTTTTTGCAAAAAACTGTGCACAGCGCTTTGACATAAAGCCTTTGGAAGAACGTATTGTGAAGGGGTTTGGCTGCGGGGCAGTCGGGGGAAATTGACCTTATGAAGAAGAAACGAAAAAATATACTGCTCATAGCAGGGATGCTGCTGGCGCTGCTGGTTGGCATCCTTGCTTACAGTGCCTATACCCAGAAGCAGATCTATCAGGAAAGCACGGCAAACCTGCTTTCCACCTATGGGCAGTCTGCCAAGACCTTTACCATGTTTGCGCAGCGCAACTGGAACATCCTGAACGACTGGGACAGCTACCTGGGCACCCTTGCGGAGCTGGGAGAGCAGGAGGGGCAGTGGCAGGAGTATATCGCCCAAAAGGCTACTTGGCAATACACGGATTTTTACCTGTTCAACGAGCAGTGCGAGTTCTGGACCACCGCCGGGCGGCAGGGCACAGCTATGTACATGAAGGAGGCTTTTGAAAAGCTGTATACCGAAAACAAGCCAGTGATCTCCAGCTATATCTCCAGTCAGGGCATCCGCAAGATCCTGTTTGCCATCCCAATGGAGCAGCCGCTGCAGCTGGACGGCACTACCTATACGGCGCTGGTGGTCAGCTACGATAACGCCGTGCTGGAAAAGCTGCTGGGCAGCATGGTCTATGAGGGACAGAGCGATTGCTATATCGTGCGCTCAAACGGCGATGTGGTGCTTTCCACCGAGACAAAGACCGAGATCACCGAGCAGATGACCAACCTGTTTGACTACTTACAGCAGAACGCCAGCGTGGATCAGCCTTACTTTGACACCATGGTGCAGACCCTGCCGCAGGGCGGCGAGGGCTGTGTGCTGTTCACCATGAACGGGCAGAAATATTACTTGATCTATCAGCCGCTGGGCATTCTGGATTGGAGCATCATCGGCATCGTACCCACCGGGGTGGTGGATTCCGGGATGCGCAGGGTGCAAAACGCTACTATTTTAGTCATCGCACTGCTGGGGCTTCTGATCATGGCAGGCGTGGTAAAGATCCAGCGTGACGCGGAGCGCAACCGCCGTCGGGAGCTGGAGCGCCGCCGGGAAAAAAGCGATATGATGTTTGCGGGCATGGCACGCGTTGTGGAGCGTTTTGCAGTGTGCGATCTGGACCGCGACCGCTACCAGTACCACGAGCGGCGCGGAGAGCCGCTGTACCAACCGGAGGGCTCTTACCAGCAGATGCTGGAGCAAATATCGCGCAAGTATGTAGTTCTGACCGATAGCGAAAACGCCAAGATCCCCCAGATGCTGGCACCGGAAAACCTGCGCAGGCTCATCAAAACGGACAACGACTCCCTCAAGCTGGAATATGCCGCCCGCGATAAAAGCGCATTTTTCATGATGACGGTCGTTCCCATGGCGTGGAAGGAAAATCGCCTGACCCGCGTGATGATGATCGTGCAGGATATGGGCAAGCAGCATCTGCTGCAAAGCCTTGCCAACACCGATGGCCTGACCGGTCTGCTGAACAAGCGCTACTTCGACCGGGTACTGACGGTGCTGGAGCAGCACAGCCAGCCTTTTGCGCTATTTTATATGGACTTGGATCGCTTCAAGCCGGTCAACGATACCTACGGCCATGATGTGGGTGATGAGCTGCTGAAGGGCGTTTCCCAGCGGCTTCAGGGCTGCATCCGCAGCCGGGACTACGCCTTCCGTCTGGGCGGTGACGAGTTCGCACTGTTGCTGCTTGGCCCAATGGAGTCGGAGGCCTGCGCCAGCAAGATGAACCTGATCTGTGAGATGGTCGCTGTGCCCTACGAGATCGACGGCAATACCGTGAGCGTGGGTGCCAGCTGCGGCTACGCCCTGTACCCCGCCGAAAGCGTGGACGTGCAGCAGGTGCGCTATATCGCCGACCAGCGGATGTACGAGAATAAGCAGGCAAATCACGCCAGACAGGACGGCGCGGAAAGCATTTAAAATCGTCTTACATAAAGCAAGGCCGCAGCACGGTATTTTGTGCTACGGCCTTGCCGTTATATTATATGCTATTACAGATGCAGCATATCCCGCTGGGCGGCAGCGCGGTAGCGCAGCGCAGCGGCGATAAAGCCCTTGAACAGGGGATGTGCGCGGTTGGGGCGGCTCTTGAACTCCGGGTGGAACTGTGCACCCAGATGGAAGTCGCGGCCGGGCAGCTCCACAGTCTCCACCAGATGGCCGTCCGGGCTAGTGCCGGAAATGACCAGCCCGGCGTCCTGCATCTCCTGCCGGAAGTCGTTGTTGAACTCATAGCGGTGGCGGTGACGCTCCCAGATCTCGTTCTCGCCGTAGCACTCGGCCATCTTGGTGCCGGGCTTCACCGTGCAGGGGTACTTGCCCAGACGCATGGTGCCGCCCTTGGGGATGTTGCCCTGCTGGTCCGGCATCAGGGAGATGACGTTGTGGGCACCGTCCGGGGTGAACTCGCTGGAATTAGCGTCCTTGTAGCCCAGCACATTGCGGGCAAATTCAATGACCATGATCTGCATACCAAGGCAGATGCCAAAGCAGGGAACACGGTTCTCGCGGGCGTACTGGGCTGCCTGAATCATACCCTCAATGCCGCGGTCGCCAAAGCCGCCGGGCACGATGATGCCGTCCACATCCGCAAAGGCTTCCTTGCAGGCGGCCTGATCGGTCAGATCCTCGCTTTCCACCCAGCGAATCTCCACCTGACTGTCATTCTCAAACCCGGCATGGTAAAGGCTTTCCATCACCGAGAGGTAAGCATCGTGCAGCTTGACGTACTTGCCCACCAGTGCAATGGTGCAGGTCTTGCTGCGGGTGGCAATGCGGGAGACTACCTGCTTCCACTCGGTCAGGTCGGCAGGGGGAACATCCAAGTGCAGCTGATGCACCACTACATCGTCCAGACCGTTGGTGTGCAGCATCAGCGGGCACTGGTACAGGCTCGGCATGGTCAGGTTCTCAATGACGCACTCGGGCTTGACATTGCAGAAGGTGCTGATCTTGCGGCGGATATCGCTGCCCACGCTGCCGTCTGCGCGCAGAATGATGATGTCGGGGCTTACGCCCATGCCCTGCAGCTCCTTGACCGAGTGCTGCGCGGGCTTGGACTTGTATTCATCCGAGCCGGAGATGTAGGGCACCAGCACCACATGGATGTAGCAGCAGTTCTCCCGTCCCTGCTCCAGACCAACCTGACGGATGGCTTCAAGGAAGGGCTGGCTCTCGATATCGCCGGTGGTGCCGCCGATCTCGGTAATGACCACATCGGCTTCGGTAGAGGAGGCCAGATTATAAATGTAGCTCTTGATCTCGTTGGTGATGTGAGGGATAATCTGCACCGTCTGTCCCAGATAAGCGCCCTGACGCTCCTTGTTCAGCACGTTCCAGTACACCTTGCCGGTGGTCAGGTTGGAGTACTTGTTCAGATTTTCGTCGATGAAGCGCTCGTAGTGTCCCAGATCCAGATCGGTCTCGGTGCCGTCATCGGTCACGAACACCTCGCCGTGCTGCAGCGGGCTCATGGTGCCCGGGTCCACGTTCACATAGGGGTCCAGCTTCTGGCTGGCCACCTTCAGGCCACGGCACTTCAAAAGCCGACCCAGAGATGCAGCGGTAATGCCCTTGCCCAGACCGGAGACCACGCCGCCGGTCACAAAAATAAATTTTGCCATAAAAATATACCTTCCTTTGTTGTAGAATAAAACTCTCTCATAAAAGGCCCGCTCCCGGCGCACCCCTTTCCCTGCGGGTGCGGGGCGAAGCCCTGCTTTTTATTCGCTTCTGTCAGCGTATTCCTCCAGCACCTCCTGCGCCACCTCAGTGCGGTCGCGGCGGGTGTCCATAGCCTGTTTTTCAAGGTAGCGGTGCGCTTCGGCCTCGGTCATGTGGGCGTGCTCTACCAGACAGCACTTTGCCCGGCTGACCAGCCGCAGCTGCCCGATCTTGTCCTGCAGGCGGGCGTTCTCCATCGTGGTCATGTAGGCCTCGATCACGTTGTTGGCCTCGGCCAGCACCGTGTTGGCGAGCTGTTCGGGAAGCGCCGGGCGCTTGATGAAGAGCTGCACCTTCGTACCCTGCATTTCGGGATCGGTGTAGATGCTGACGATCGGCTCCTCGTTGTCGGGAACCTCGATGGTCTCCTTCTGCGATGCGCCGGCGGCGGGAGCCGGAATGTCGGCCATCAGCGTCTTGATCTTGGACTCAATGGCGTCTACGTCGATGTCACCGACCACGATTACGGCCTGGTAGTCCGGACGGTACCATTGTTTGTAGAAATCCTCCAGCTCCTTGTGCCGGAAGTTCTTCAGCCCGTCGAGGTAGCCGATCAGGTTGCGGCGCTCGTATTTCGTGCCTTTGCCCAGCGCCTGCAACAGCTTCATCGTCGAACGCCACGACGCGCCGTCGCGCGTGCGCAGCTCCTCCATGATCACGCCGCGCTCCGAGTCGATTTCCGACGGCTCCAGCGCGATGAAGTGCGACCAGTCGTGCAGGATCAGCAGCGCCGAGTCGATGATTCCTTCGCGCGAGGTCGGCACGTCCTTCATGTTGTAGCACGTGTAATCCCAGCTCGTGCCGGCATTGAGGTTGGCGCCGAATTTCACGCCCACGGTCTCCAGATACTCCGTGAGCTGTTTGCCCGGGAGGTTCTTGGTTCCGTTGAAGGCCATGTGTTCCAGGAAGTGGGCGAGGCCCTGCTGCGAATCGTTCTCCTGGATGGCTCCCACGTCGTGGAGGATGTAGAAATCAGCCTGGCCTTTCGGCTTTTCGTTGTGGCGGATGTAGTAGGTCATTCCGTTTTCCAGTTTCCCGGTGCGGACCTCCGGATCGACCGGGATCGGCTGGTTCATCTGTGCCGCGGCGCTGCCGGCGGCGAACGCCGCGACGGCCAGCATCAATAGTTTTTTCATGGGCATTTGGTATAAGGTTTATTGTTTCTGTGTCTCTTCGGGGCGGTATTCGATGATATCGCCCGGCTGGCAGTCCAGCTCGCGGCAGATCGCTTCGAGCGTGGAAAACCGGATGGCCTTGGCCTTCCCGTTCTTGAGGATCGAGAGGTTGGCGGGCGTGATGTCGACCCGTTCGGCCAGTTCGCCGAGCGACATCTTGCGTTTGGCCATCATTACGTCTATGTTTATGATTATCGCCATAAAGTCGTCCCCCCCCCTTTTATCGTTTGCATTTCTCTCATGTCGTCTGTTTTAGATGGTCAGTTTCTGCTCCTCGCTCAAATTCTGGCCGATGGCGAAGACCTCGGCGGCGAAAAGGATCAGGATACCCATGATGATCATTGCGTAGGAGACGTGGAAACCCGCGTCGACGGTGTATCCGCTTCCGGCGAGCAGTTCGGCGGCGCGGCTGTTCATCACCCAGTCCACGGTGTCGCTGATCAGTTCGGTGACGATCGTCAGCATGCCGATTGCGCGCAGATACCAGACGTTGCGTTTGTCGAGCGTGCGCTCTTCGCGGATCGAGCGGCGCAGCGAGTGGATGATCACGAACATCAGTACGATGATGGCCAGATAGAGAAGCGGGCAGAGCATAACCAGCGCATAGAGCCATGCGCTGCCGCCGATCGAACGGAATGCCAGCCCCAGCGGGGATGTGCCCGGGGCGTTCTGCTCGACGACCAGGGCGAGTTTGCGGACGTTGGCTTTGATTTCCACGCCCGGCGCCGCGGCGATTTCGACGGCCGTTTCGGGTTGTCCCGTCACCCGGATGTCGCCCAGCATGTAGATCATGCGCGGCACGCCGGATTTCCACTTTTCGGCGATGTCGTTACCGAGTTCCGCGCCTTCCGCCGCGCCCCGCGAGAAATTGGGCAGGATTCCGTGGGCGATGCTTGCCACGAGTACGATGAAAAACGTAATGTAAATGACCAGCAGGCGTTGCAGGAGCGATTTTTTGTTCTGCATGTGTGACTATTTTGGTTTTACAGTTGCAAAGATAGAATTAATTTTCGAAAAACAAATAATATTTATCGTTTTTCGATAAAATTTTTCGCGGCGGACAAAAAAGGACGGCACAGGCGGCCGTCCTTCGGATCGTCTCCGGAGCGTTTACTCCACGTTGTCTTTCAGCTGTTTCCAGAATGAAGCGCTGATGGACATTGAGATCGAGATGGCCAGCACGTAGAGGATGAACATGACGACGAACGTGATGAAGCCGATGCCGATCGCGTTGCAGATGGCCTGGAAAATGCCGAATACGATGCCGAACAGCACGCCGACGACCAGCGACACGAAGAACATGGTCCATTTGCTGCCGTAGGTGGCGTCGTTCGAAGCCTTGATGGCCTGTATCGGATTTTTGCCCTTTTCGATGAGGAAATAGTAGGAGAGCGTCCATGCGATCGAGAGCACGATGCCCGGGATGACCATGAAGAGCACGCCGATGAAAATCGGGAAAATCATCAGGCCCATCGTGATGAAGAACTCGCCCATGTAGCGGCGGTATTTGCTGTCGAAAATGCCCAGGGGATTGACAATCTCACCCTTGGCCAACTGTGTGGGCAGTAAGGTGATGGCGATTGTGGTACCCACATTGAGATAAGGTATCCAGATCGTAATGAGCCATAAGGCCACTGCTGCGATCACCGAAGGTGCGTTCTTTACGCCGATGGCGACGGAATCCTTGAGGGTTTCTCCGAAATCGAGTTTTTTCACTTCCATAACTAACAGGTTTAAGGGTTAACATCAAAAACAAAAATACAAAAAAAATCGTATCTTTGCCTGCATAACCGTAAAATTCAATGCAATGGCTGAAAAATCTCGCTATAATTACCGGGTTGAACCGCAGGACGTGGATTTCACGCTGCGGGCGACAATCCCTTCGCTGGGCGGCTCGATACTCAACACCGCGGGCATCGACGCCCACGGCAAGGGGTTCGGAGTCGATGCGCTGAATGCCGACAACCATTCGTGGGTGCTTTCGCGCATGGCCGTCGAATTCGACTGCCAGCCCACGCAGTACACCGACTATACCGTGGCCACGTGGATCAGCGATTACGGCCGGGTGCTCTCGACGCGAAACTTCACGCTGACCGATGCCGCAGGCCGCGAATTCGGCCGCGCCGTGACGCAGTGGGCGATGATCGACCTGCAGAGCCGTTCGGCGATCGACCTCTCGTGGGTGGGCGATGCGCATGCCGACGCCATCGTCGATGCCGCGCCCCCGACGGACAAGCCGCGCAAGATCCGTGCGGTAAGCCCTACCGCGACGGCCGAACACCGCGTGGTTTACAGCGACATCGACTTCAACCGCCACGTCAACACGATGCGCTATATCGAAATGATGCTCGACATGCTGCCCGTCGACATGCTGACGCAGGAGGCTCCGGTGCGGCTGGACATTCATTTCCTGAAAGAGTGCCGTTTCGGGCAGACGCTGACGGTGGGGTGCGAGTTGCGCGGGCGTTCGGCGCTGTTCGAAATTTCGGCCGACGGCGCTGCGGCTGCCGTGCGTGCCTCTATCGAATGGAAATAGGCCTGCGGGGAACGCTTCGCAGGGCGTTTGTGGAACGGGTTTTGCAGTTTACGGCTGCAAAACCTTTTTTCATTATGGAGAGCGCAACCAAAACACAAGCGAAAAACAAGTATCAGGTAAGCATCGACCTGCTGAACGATGCCGTGGGCAAGGAGATCGCCACTTCGTTGCAGTACATGTATTTCCACACTCATTTCGAGGACGACCGCTACCAGTATCTCTCGAAGATCATGCGCGAGATTTCGATCGCCGAGATGCGCCACATCGAGGAGTTCTCCGACCGCATCCTGTTCCTGCAGGGCGACGTGGACATGAACGCCTCGTTCCGCACCCGGCAGGTCACCGACGTGAAGGAGATGCTGCGCATGGCCATGCAGCTGGAGCAGAGTACGATCGACAGCTACAACGAAGCCTCGCGCATCGCCTCGGAGAACAAGGACGCCGTAACGCACAAGATGTTTCAGGACATCATCGTCGAGGAGGAGCAGCATCTCGACACCTTCCGCACCGAGTTGCAGAACCTGATCGACTACGGCGAGGAGTACCTCGCGCTGCAATCGGCCGCCGGCAGCAAGCATACGTCGAAGAGTTTCAACCATTCCGGCGGCGGCGAATAGCGGTTCGCGCGGCGGAAAGCACTTCTGACGCAAAAAACGGAATCCTTTTGCCGGGGTCCCGTTTTTTCGGTTATCTTTGTACCTGAATCATTCGCGGGAACCTGTGCAAACCCCGGCCGGCGCATGAGTTCCTCCCGGGGGAGGGATTCGGGGCGGGGCGGGTCTGCCGATGCGGCCGGAGGCCGCAGGCGTCGGGTTGCCGGATCGGATGAACGGCATGAAATCGCCGGAATGCTCTGATACGATGAAAATAACGATTTTAGGACCTGCCCATCCCTACCGCGGGGGGCTGGCCTCGATCATGGAGATCATGGCCCGCACGTTCCAGCGGCGGGGCGACGAGGTCGACATCAAGACCTTCACGCTGCAATATCCCTCGCTGCTGTTTCCCGGCGAGAGCCAGACGGTTGCGACGCCTCCGCCTGCGGACCTCCGCATCTGCCGCTGCGTCAATACGATGAATCCGCTGAACTGGGTGCGCGTCGGCCGCCGGATACGCCGCGAGCGTCCCGATTTCGTGCTGATGAAGTACTGGACGCCCTTCATGGCCCCCTGTTTCGGGACCATTGCCCGCATCGCCCGCGGCAACGGCCATACGAAGGTGCTGTGCCAGATCGACAACGTCGAGCCGCACGAACGTCACCTGACCGACAAACCCTTCAACCGCTACTACCTGCATTCGGTGGACGGCTTCGTCTACATGTCCGAGCAGGTGCACAGCGAGCTTCGCGCGTACAGCGACGCTCCGGCCTTGTTTTCGCCGCACCCGCTGTTCGAGAACTTCGGCGAGCGGGTCGAACGCTCCGAGGCGTGCGTGCGTCTGGGGCTGGACCCTGCGAACCGCTACGTGCTTTTCTTCGGGCTGATCCGCGATTACAAGGGGCTTGACCTGCTACTCGACGCCTGGGCGCAGCTCCGGCGCGCGGGCCGCACCGAGGGCCGCCGGCTGATCGTGGCGGGGGAGTTCTACACCGCCCGGGAGCCGTATCTGAACCGGATCGCCGACAACGGATTGCAGGACGAGGTGCTGCTCCACGACCGTTTCATCCCCGACGACGACGTGAAATATTATTTCTCGGCGGCGGACTTCGTCGTCCAGCCCTACAAGACCGCCACGCAGAGCGGCGTGACGCAGATAGCCTACCAGTTCTGCGTGCCGATGGTCGTCACGAAAGTCGGGGGACTGGCCGAGATCGTGCCCGACGGCCGGGTGGGGTATGTCTGCGAACCCACGCCCGAAGGGGTTGCCGGCGCCATCGAACGGATGTACGAAGGGGACACGCTTCAACGCTTCCGGGAAAACTGCGTCGAGGAACGCCGCCGCTTTTCGTGGGAGGAGATGTGCAGCCGCATCACGGAGCTGTACGGGCTGGTGGCTTCCGGAAAATAGGGGGCGCCGCAGCTTCCGGGAGAACTGTTTTTTCGGCATTTCGTTTGTTATTCAGGCGAAAAGACCTATCTTTGCGGGACCTAACTCATACTCTTGCATATTGTGGCGTCACAATTCATCAATCTGAAATCCAGGTTGCTTAACCCGTATGTGGTATTTGCCGTCTGGATGCTCTGCACGGTTTGGATCTGCATCACGCAGTCGCTGGCCGGGCCTCAGAACTACAACAATTTCCTGGTCTTCCGCGGGGTGTTCGACCATCTGTTCTCCTCGCTTCCCCTTTACGAGCACTATCCGCTCGAATACGGGGATATCAACCATTACGGTCCGATTTTCGCCTTTATCATCGCACCTTTCGCGGTGCTGCCGCCGTGGCTGGGCATGTCGCTGTGGTGCATGAGCCTTTCGCTGCTGCTCTACTGGACCGTCCGGCAGCTGCCGATGCC
>ERZ780207.3124-NODE-3124-length-10966-cov-3.089268_pt1 | contig 10966 bp, 11 predicted proteins | sample MGYA00510977_ERZ780207 | MGnify/ENA primary metagenome ERZ780207 (study PRJEB29588, sample SAMEA2151383) | human gut metagenome | biome: human gut; feature: human-associated habitat; material: faeces | place: Denmark | collected 2008/2010 ... | reverse complement strand
CGGATAGGACAGGCCGCCGGTACACACTGCCGCCGCGCGGCACGGGATGAAGCCTTGATCCGTCGAGACACCGGACACGCAGCCTTCCTCCGCCGCGATGCCGGTCGCATGCGCCTGCATGAGCTTCACGCCCGCATTGCGGCAGAGCTTCGTCATGAGCGCGGCGACATCGTTTGCGTTATCCGACTGCGGGAACACACGGTTCCCGCGCTCGGTCTTGAGCGGCAGGCCGTGCGATTCAAAAAAAGCTATCGTGTCCTCCGGGGAAAGGCGGCTCAGCGCGCTGTAAAGGAAGCGTCCGTCCCCGGGGATATTAGACATGAAAGTCTTAATATCACAGTTATTCGTGACGTTGCAGCGCCCCTTGCCGGTGATCCTGAGCTTGCGCCCAAGCTGCCGGTTCGGGTCAAGGAGTGTGACCGAAAGGCCGCGCTCCGCCGCGGTATACGCACACATCATCCCGGCGGGGCCGCCGCCGATGACGACAAGATCGGTATATTCAAGACGCATATGTATCACCGCTCCCCTTTCGGTCTGACACGCTCAAGCTCCTCTGGCGTGAGATATCTCCACGCGCCGGGCTTGAGCTCTCCAAGCTCCAGCGCGTCCTCGCTTATTCTTTTAAGGCGCAGCACCTTGAGGCCGACCGCTTCGCACATTTTTCTGACCTGACGGTTGCGCCCCTCGTGGATCGTGATCTCAAGCTCTGCGCCGCCCGGAAACAGACTGCGCAGTCCGACCTCCGCACCGTCGACAACATAACCGTCAAGCTCCATCGGCTCGCGCAGGTACTCCATCGCAAGGCCGATATCTTCGCCCTCGACGCGTGTGAGGTATGTCTTATCCACATTGTGCGACGGGTGCATCATGTAGTTTGCAAAGTCCCCGTCGTTTGTCATGAGCAGCAGCCCCTCGGAATACATATCGAGTCTCCCGACGGGGTAAACGCGGCAGGGTACGTTTCTGACAAGCTCGGTCACATCACGGCGGCCTTTTTCGTCGCTCATGGTCGTGACATAGCCGCGCGGCTTGTTCAGCATTATGTAAACCTTATCTCCGGACTCGGGCAGCGGCTTGCCGTCCACAAGTATGGTGTCCGTCACCGGGTCGGCCTTCTCGCCTACCGCGGCCGTGTGTCCGTTTATTTTGACACGCCCATCGGCGATAAGCGTCTCGGCGGCGCGACATGAGCCCCGCCGCGGATATAAGCTTTTGGATCCTCTCTTGCATCTAAAGCTTTTCCTCCGAAAAACTGACAGTATGAAAGCATGGGAATGACAGCACCGCGTCCTCGGCGAAAACCAGCTGGCACGAGGCCGCTTCCTCTCCGTTTATTATAACGCTTAATGTGCCCGCTGTCTCCCCCGAATTTACCGGTGCGAATACAAATCGCGGAAGCTCCGCGCGCAGCTCGATTTCACGCCCTGCCGGTACAAGCAGCTGAAGCCCGCCTTGCGGAACAGCGGAAACAGAGCTCACATTACCGGAGACGACCGGGACCTGAAACGTGAGGTTATCAGAAAGCTCACGGAGAGTGTAAGCGGAACACGCCCAATCGTAAAGCCGGATATGGTCGTTCCAGTCGTCGGGGTCGGAGAGCGTCACGCACACAAAGCGCATACTGTTTCTCTCGCAGCAGGTAACTAAGCAGCGCCCCGCCGCCATCGTGTAGCCGGTCTTACCGGCGACGCAGCCGGAGCAGCGGTCGAGGAGTTTATTGTGGTTTACGTATGTTTCGCCGTTTATCGTGGCACTGCGTGTGCCGCAAAGCTCGCGGAAAGCGGGATTCTCCATGCAGTGCAGCATGAGCACAGCCATGTCGCGCGCGGTGGAATAATGCTGCTTATCGTCAAGCCCGTGAGGGTTTGCAAAGCTCGTATCATCCATGCCGAGCTCCGCCGCCCTGCGGTTCATCAGGCGCACAAAGGCGCGCTCGCTCCCCGCTGCGTGTTCGGCAAGGGCAAGCGCCGCGTCGTTCCCCGAGGCGAGGAGCAGTCCGAGCAGCAGCTCGCGCACGGTATAGTCATACCCAGCCTTGAGGTACATCGACGAGCCTTCGACTAAACAGTGCCGCGCCTTGACGTCGACCGTCTCGTCAAGCTCGCAGTTCTCGATACATATAAGCGCTGTCATGAGCTTTGTCGTACTCGCGATAAGGCGGCGGTCATCGGCATTCTTTTCATATACGCAGCTGCCGTCAGCGTACATCATCACGCACGAAGCCGCGCTTACGTTCGGCGCGCCCTGTTCGGCATAAGCGCCCATGGGGCAAAGCCCGGTAATAAGCGCCGCCGTGAGGACAAGCGCCGCGATTTTTGACTTAATAATAAGCACCACCCTTCAGAAAATGGGCAGTGCTTATTATTGACAGACGTGATAGATATTATTACTTCTTCTGCTTCTCGATGAAAGCGTCTACTCTGTCCATAACCTGCGGCACCAGATCAATGATACGATCGACGGTGTTGCTTGCGGGAGGAGTGACGTTGACCATCCTGACGGTGCCTTCCTTGATGACAAGGAAGCCGATCGGGTCGATCTTGACAGCGGTAGCGTTGCCGCCGCCGTAGGGACGGTCTTCGCCGGACTTCTTGGCAGTGAATTCAACTCCGCCGCCGCCGAAGCCTACGCTTATCTTGGAGATGGGAACGAGTGTGATTCCGTCGGGAGTATAGATAGGATCGCCGACAACAGTGTCGACCTTGAGAATGTTCTTGACACTCTCCATAGTGTTCTGCATAAGAGCTCCGATAGGGTTATTGTCCATTTGAGTCCGTCCTTTCCTCTGCCTGTGTATTTTGTTCTGTATTGTTGTCTTTATTTATCTGACTGGTTTCTGCTTCGTCCGTGTCCTTCTCAAGCGCCACATCGACCTCGATGCCGTCGGACGCGATGCCCTGCTTTTTCTCACGGCGGAGCCGGCGCTTATTCCGGATGAGTACTCCGAGCGCGCCGAACGCTATTGCTAAGAGCATGTGCATGACCTGCGCAAGCCTTATCGTCGCGCACAGCTCCACATCGACCTTAGTCTTATCGGCTGTGAAGTCGATATCCGTCCGGATGTCCGAGTCCTTTACGATGAACTTCTCCTCACAGATTGGGATAAGCGTGGAGAGCGCCGCGTTGACATAGTTATAGGTCACAACAGTGTCATACGGATCGTCCCCGGCGGCAACATAGTGCAGCATGAATCTGTTCACGGTGACTTTGCCGAACTTGCCGACGCCCTTGAGCACGCGTTTTGCGAGCTCAAAAAGCTCCTCCTTTGTGAAGCTCAGCTTTTTCCTGGACTTGGGTTCCGATTCACTCTCGGGCTTTGGCTTTTTCTCTTTTTTCGGCTTCTTCTCCTTCGGCGGCTTGTCCTCGCTCCCCGGCTTTTTAGGGAGGATCTGGAAAGAGAATCCGTTCGCCCTCGCGGCCAGTGTAAACTCACCGCCGATATACGCCGCGTCCGCCCCCACCGGCACATTGAGCACCAGCACGATCAGCAGCACAATGATCCCCAAAAGGGTCAGGCCGACCGCCGGGAGGAAAACACACAGCAATATAAAGGCAGCAAGCACGGCCACAACGCCGAGGATAATCAATCCTGTCAATTACATCACTCCTCGCTTGCTTCTCCTGAAACGTCATCTATGCTGAGCTGCTCGCCGTTTTCGGCGGCCTGCAGCTTGTCTATCGCTTCTTTGAGCTTATCCATGCCCTCACCGGCGCTTACCTCCGGGAGCGGAGGCAGCTCCGTCATGGAGCTTATGCCCATCGTCCTGAGGAACACATCCGTCGTGCGGAACACTGCGGGACGCCCCGGGACCTCAAGCCTGCCGCACTCCTCGATAAGCCCGCGATCCTGAAGCATGCTAACGGTATAGGAGCTGTCAACGCCCCTGACCTGATCGACATACGCGCGGGTGACCGGCTGGAAATACGCAACGACGGCAAGCGTCTCGAGCGCGGGCTGCGAGAGCACCGGGGGCTTTCTCTGCTCCAGCGCCTTGGTTATATACGCCGCGTACTCCGGAGCGGAGCACATCTGCAGCTTGTCCTCAAGGCGGAGGATGCGCATGCCGCGGGAATTGGCGCTGTAATACTCCTGAAGCTCTGCCGCGGCGCATTCAATATCATGTTCATCAACGCCGAGGATCAGCGACAGCCGCGCTATAGGGACGCTGTCGCCCGCGGCGAAAAGAATGGCCTCAACAGCCGAAGTAAGATTAATCATACATTACTCAACGATCTTGTCAATTATACTGTCCATATCGCCGCCGACAAATTCAAGACTATAGTCATTTTCGCCGCGGGTGATATGGATGCTGCCCATGCTGCAAAGCTCCAGTATGGACATGAACGCAGCCACCACCTCCGAACGGGAGCGGCAGTCGCGGTAAATTTCATTTAAGCTGGCACAGCCGTCGCGAAGCCGGTGCAGTATTTGCAGGCTCTTATCACGGACGCTGTATATGATGCGCTTGGGAACGGCAGCGCTGATATCTGGCTCCGGCGCCTTGCCGCCGCGGGAGTAGATGGAATACATCGCCTTGAGCAGATCGACCGGCTCATGCCGGTAGGCATATTCCTTGCTCGACGGCGGGAGCGGCTCGGGCATTTTGGAAAAATACAGCATGCCTATCTCGGATGCCTTTTTAAGCTCCGGCAGAACCTTCTGTATCGAAGCGAAGATGTCCCGGCACTTGAGTTGTTCAAGAGAGGCCATGAGCACTTCAAGCTCCGATACCTCCTCGTCCCCCGCAAGCAGGGTACGCGTTTTGATATAGAGCAGGTGCGCGGCCATCTGGACAAACTCACTTGCGATCTCAAGATCCATGCTCTGCATTTTGTCAAGATATTCAAGGTACTGATCGAGAATATCCGAAATGCTGATATCGCGGATCTCTATTTTATTTTTCGACAGGAGGAGCAGGATCAGGCTCAACGGGCCTTCAAAATTCTGAAGCTCGTCCTTATCCCGGACAACGCCCTCCAGAAAGAAACTGGGATTATCCATTATCGCTCACTTATAAAACAGTTTTACGACCAGATCGCAGGCAAACTGAGCGACCGGAATCAGATTTGAATATATTGCGGAAACGACGGTGGAGACAGGCTTTCCGAGGACGCCCGTCATCATAAGCACCATGAGGACGAGCCCACCGTAGCGCTCATAGCGCATGAGCTTATAATAGCTCTCATCGCTCATCAGCGCAAAGAGCACCTTTGACCCATCCAGTGGGGGCAGCGGTATAAGGTTGAACACCGCAAGGCCAAGGCTCATATACGCCGTAAGCTCGATCATTTCGAGAAAGTACCCGCCGACGGAGCTGCCGCGCAGCGGGACATACAGCGCCCCATAGAGCAGCAGAAACACAAGCGTTATCAACACATTGCTGACTGGTCCGGCAAGCGCCGTGATGGCCATGCCGCGCTTCGGGTTTTTGAAGCGGTACATATTCACCGGGACGGGCTTTGCCCAGCCGACGCGGAACACCAGCATCATCAGAAGCCCAACGGGGTCAAGATGCTTGAGCGGGTTCAGCGTAAGGCGGCCGGCTCGCTTTGCCGTATCGTCCCCAAGGCGATAGGCAACATAGCCGTGGCTCAGTTCATGCAGGGTGATGCAGATAAGCGAGGGGATGACGCCGAGGAGAATACTCAGGAGATAGCTGAAGTCCCAGCCATCCCATACAGAGCTTAATCCGCTTATTTGAGTCACCCCCAAGATATTGTCATTTTAGCAAAATGCTCTACAAAATACAAGAGCATGCGAGAAAATCTGTGAAATTTTTTACAGAAGCGCAGTGATCTCCGCCAGCAGCACTTCCCTGCCCTGTCCCTTTTCAGCGGAAAACGGGATGAGCTTCACATCCTCCGGCAGTTCGAGCGTCTCCCGGATGAGTGCAAGGTTCGGCTCGATCTCGCTTTTCTTGAGCTTATCGAGCTTATTGGCAACGACGACGAGCGGATGCCCGGTGCTCTTGAACCAGTCGGCCATGGTCACGTCGTCCGCCGTCGGCTTATGGCGCGCATCGACGATCATTACGCCGAGCTTGAAAAGCCCCGCGGCGAAGAAGTCCTCCATCAGCTTGCCCCAGCGCTCGCGCTCAGACTGCGAGACTTTGGCAAAGCCATAGCCCGGCAGGTCTATGAGATAGATCCTGCCGTCTATGAGGAAGTAATTGACGTGTATGGTCTTGCCGGGGGCTGAGCCGACGCGGGCAAAATTCTTGCGGTTGAGGAGCCGGTTTATTACCGACGATTTGCCGACGTTTGACTTGCCGGCAAACGCGACAGCCGGGATGCTGCTGTTTATGAACTGCTTCGGCTGTGCGGCGGATTTAATGAACTCCGCCTTATTGACGTTTAATGCAGGCATGCTGACCTCACTGACGTACCGTGCCGCACAGCTCCTGAGACTGGAGCGGAATGGACGGCTGGAGCGGCGTTTCTTTTTTGGCAGGGCGGACAAGGACGAACTCGAGTATCGAATCTACGTTCTCGGCAGTCAGGAAGCTGAGCTTACCGCGGACGGTCTGGTCGATATTCTCAAGGTCGCTCTCGTTGTCTGCCGGGATGATGACGGTCTTGACCCCGGCGCGCAGCGCGCCCATGGTCTTCTCCCGCAGCCCGCCGATGGGCATGACGCGCCCGCGCAGCGTGACCTCGCCGGTCATGGCAACGTCGTGGCGCACCGGGCGGTCCGTCAGCGCCGAGAGCAGTGCCGTCGTGATGGCGATGCCCGCGCTCGGCCCGTCCTTGGGGACCGCCCCCTCGGGGAAGTGGATGTGAATATCCTTCGTCTTATAGAAGTCCGTCGGAATGCCCAGCTCCGCCGCGCGCTGGCGCAGGCAGGACATAGCGGCCTTGCAGCTCTCCTGCATGACCTCGCCGAGGTTGCCGGTCAGCTCCAGCTTGCCGCTGCCGTCCATCACGCCGACCTCGACCGGAAGGATCTCGCCGCCGACCTGCGTCCACGCAAGGCCGTTGACCACGCCGACCAGATCGGTCTTCGCCGCCTCGTCGCGCGTATAGCGCGGTGTGCCGAGATAGCCTTCTACATTCTCTACCGTAATGGAAATGCGCTTTACATCCGTGGTGGCAAAAGCCATTGCCGCCTTGCGGCAAAGTCTGCCGAGCTCACGCTCCAGACTGCGCACACCGCTCTCGCGCGTGTAGCGCGCGATGACCGTCCGCAGCGCCCCCTCGTCCACGCGCAGCGCGGCGGGCGCGATGCCGTTCGCCTTCTTCTGCTTGGGCAGCAGATAGTCCACGGCGATATGTAGCTTCTCCTCGTCCGTGTAGCTGGGAAGCTCGATGACCTCCATGCGGTCAAGCAGCGGGCGTGGAATGGTCTCGGTCGTGTTGGCGGTCATGAGGAACATGACGCGGCTGAGGTCGACCGGAATTTCAAGATAGTGGTCGCGGAAGGCGCTGTTCTGCTCGCTGTCGAGTACCTCGAGCAGCGCCGACGCGGGATCACCGCGCTGGTCGCTCGCGAGCTTATCCACCTCGTCGAGCACGAGCAGCGGATTCATCGAGCCGATGTAGGTCTTACGGTGACCGCGGATGTCCGCCTCGTCCCGCACGCCGCCGAGCGACAGCCGCGCGACCTTGCGGTTCATCGCCTTGGCGATGCTCAGCGCGATGGACGTCTTGCCCACGCCCGGCGGGCCGACAAGGCAGATGATCTGCCCCTTGGCGTCGGGATTGAGCCTGCGCACGGCGATGAACTCCAGAATACGCTCCTTGACCTTCTCCAGACCGTAGTGGTCGCGGTCAAGACGGCGGCGCGCCGTTTCCACGCTCACGCGCTCCTTTGTCTCCACGCCCCATGGCATATCGAGCACGGTGTCGAGATAGTTGCGCAGCACGCTGGCCTCCGCGCTGCCGAACGGCTGACGCGACAGGCGATCCACGTCCTTGAGGAGCTTTTTCTCCGTTTCCTCCGGCAGGCGGCAGGCACAGATCCTTGTGCGGTATTCGTCGAACTCCGCGTCGCTGTCTCCCTCGCCCAGCTCATTCTGCAGCACCTTGACCTGCTCGCGCAGGATCATGTCCTTTTGGATCTGACCGACGCGCTCGCGCACCTTGCTTTCAATGTCCTGCTCCATCGCAATGACGCTGATCTCGCGCTTGAGGATCTCGTTCACACGGCGCAGACGCATCAGCGGGCGCAGCTCCTCAAGCACAGACTGCTTATCCTGATAGCGCAGATTGCTGTTCTGCGCGATGAAATCAGCGAGAAAGCCCGGGTCGGTCGCGTCCATGACCGTGGTGAAGATGCTCTCGGGCTGCTTGGGCAGCAGCTCGCTGTACTCGCCGAAGAGCGCGTAGGTCTGGCGCAGCATCGCCTCGGTGCGCGTGCCGTGCCGCGGCGACTTTTCCTCGCCGATCAGCTCGACCTGCGCCTGCAGAAACGGCTCCTGCCACAGGCGGCGCAGCCGCGCACGGCTGCCGCCCTCCATGACGACGCGCATCATGGAGTTCGACGCGCGCAGGATCTGAATGACGCGCGCAACGGTGCCGACCTCGTAGAGGTCCTTTTCCTCCGGCAGCTCAACGCCCAGCTCGCGCTGCGTGACAAGGAAGATCTCCTGCCCCGTCTCCATCGCGCGCTCCAGCGCGCGCACGGAGATCTCGCGCTCCACGTCAAAGCTCGCGGTCATGCGGGGGAAGACCGTGAGTCCGCGCAGCGCAAGGGCCGGGATGTTTTTGGTGATGGTTTCCATAGGGTCTCCTTACGTCAGGAGGCCGGCTCGACCGGCGGCAGCTCCGCCGCGGGCTTTCCCTCCTGCAATGCTTCTTTTCTGTGTCCGAGCTGCGGCGGCTCCTTGCCGTCCACGCAGTTACGGGTGATGGTCACGCGGTCGATCGTGCGGTCAGACGGAATGTCATACATCACCTTGGTGAGCAGGCCCTCCATCACCGCGCGCAGGCCGCGCGCGCCGATCTTGCGCTCGATGGCCTTGTCGGCGATCTCCTCAAGCGCGTCGTGATCGAACACGAGCTCCGCGCCGTCGTAGCTCAGGAGCTTCTGATACTGCTTGACCAAGGCGTTCTTCGGCTCGGTCAGGATGCGCACCAGATCGTCGCGCCGCAGCTCGTCGAGCGCGGCGATGACCGGCAGACGGCCCACCAGCTCGGGAATGATGCCGAACTTGAGGATGTCGTGCGGCTGCACCTCGCGCAGGATCTTTGCGTGATCCTTCTCTTTTCTGCCCTCGATGACCGCGTCAAAGCCGATGCTCTTGCGGTCCAGACGGCTCTCGATGATCTTGTCCAGTCCCTCGAACGCGCCGCCGCAGATGAAGAGAATGTTGCGCGTGTCGATCTGAATGAACTCCTGGTGCGGATGCTTGCGTCCACCCTGCGGCGGACCGTTCGCGACCGTGCCCTCGACGATCTTCAGCAGCGCCTGCTGCACGCCCTCGCCGGAGACGTCGCGCGTAATGGAGGTATTCTCGCTCTTGCGGGCGATCTTGTCGATCTCGTCAACGTAGATGATGCCGCGCTCGGCGAGCTCCACGTCGTAATCCGCCGCCTGCAGAAGACGCAGGAGGATATTCTCCACATCGTCGCCGACGTAGCCCGCCTCGGTGAGCGTGGTCGCGTCCGCGATGGCGAACGGCACTTTGAGGATGCGGGCGAGCGTCTGGGCAAAGAGCGTCTTGCCGCTGCCGGTGGGACCGAGCAGCAGGATGTTGCTCTTTTGCAGCTCCACGTCGTCTCCGCCGCCGAAGAAGATGCGCTTATAGTGGTTGTAGACCGCCACGCTCAGCGCGACCTTGGCCTCGTCCTGTCCGATCACATACTGGTCGAGCACGGCGCGGATCTCGTGCGGGGTGGGGATCTCGTCGGGCGTATCGAACTCGTGCTGCTCGGCCTCATAGCCGTCCTCCACGATCTCCATGCACAGCCGCACGCACTCGTCACAGATGCGCACACCGGCGGGGCCCTGGATCATGCGGTGCGTTTCCTTCTCCGACTTGCCGCAGAACGAGCAGCGGAGAAGCTGCTTCTTGCTTTTTTCTTCACTCATTCGTGTAATGACCTTTCCCTTTACAGGTATTGATTACCGCTTGTAGATGACCTTGTCGATCAGGCCGTACTCCTTGGCCTCCTCCGCCGTCATCCAGTTGTCGCGCTCGGAGTCTGACTTGATCTGCTCGGGCGTCTTGCCGGTGTTGTCGGCAAGGATCTTATTGATGCGCTGCTTGATCTTGAGGAAGTGCTCCACGTCGATCTCCATATCGGTGACCTTGCCCTGCGTGCCGGCGGAGGGCTGATGGATCATGACCTCCGCGTTGGGCAGCGCGATGCGCTTGCCCTTCGCGCCGCAGGAGAGCAGGAACGCGCCCATGCTCGCCGCCATGCCGACGCAGATGGTGGAAACGTCGCACTTGATATACTGCATGGTGTCATAGATCGCCATGCCGGCGGTCACGCTGCCGCCGGGGCTGTTGATGTAGAGCGAAATATCGCTGTCCGGGTTTTCCATTTCCAGAAACAGCATCTGAGCCACCACCAGATTGGCGGTATCGTCGTCGATCTCCCCGCCCAGGAAAACAATCCTGTCCTTCAAAAGGCGGGAGTAGATATCGAAGGAACGTTCTCCTCGATTGGTCTGTTCAATGACCATAGGTACCAAATTCATTGCTTTCCCTCCTTGTGGCGCAATGTTGAAACAGGCGCACCGCAAGATATACCATAACAGTATATGAATGCGGTGCGCGCCTTATGCGTTTGAATTACTCGTTATCAGCCTTTTCTTCGGAAACTTCGGCGGCTTCTTCCTTCTTGTCGGCGTCCGGCTTGATCTCCTCGTCGGTGACCTTGGCGCTCTTCCACATCAGGTCGATGGCCTTGTTGATCTGGGCGCGGTGCTTGAAGTAATCCAGCTGCTCGGCGGAGAAGGTGGACTTCAGCTGTTCCACGGTCTGACCCATGGCGGCGGGGTAGCCCTCCAGCAGTTTCT
>ERZ780207.3115-NODE-3115-length-10985-cov-4.239067_pt1 | contig 10985 bp, 20 predicted proteins | sample MGYA00510977_ERZ780207 | MGnify/ENA primary metagenome ERZ780207 (study PRJEB29588, sample SAMEA2151383) | human gut metagenome | biome: human gut; feature: human-associated habitat; material: faeces | place: Denmark | collected 2008/2010 ... | reverse complement strand
GGACGAAATAAGACAAATGTTATATAATAAAATATAAGGAGTAAAAAATATGGAAGACATACGCCAAAAAATCAGAATCCTATTGAAAGAAAAAGGTGTGAAAATGTCGAACGCATCAATAGCGATCGGTCAGAATCAGGCATATTTGCAGCAATTCATCCGATACGGAAGACCTCAAAAATTAAGCGAAAGCGCACGAAAAGGGCTTGCTTTGTATTTAGGTATCAGCGAAGATGAATTGCTTGACGAACGACAAAAAGCTGAAAAAAAACTACTCGCTGCATACCCTCAATCCATCTCTAATAATTCGCCTGTTTCCCTTGCCATAATCAACGCTACGGCGTGTTGCGGGAACGGAATAGAGAACGAAACGGAAAACGTTATAGGATTCTGGCAAATTCCGCGCGACGAATACCGCGCCATAACGACGGCCGCCCCGGAGCATGTAAAAATGCTACGCGTTTTCGGCGATTCAATGGAAGGAACGTTGGCGGACGGCGACTGGGTTCTTGTCGACATTTCGCGCAATTACATTGACGGCGACGGGCTATTCCTGATTCGTATGTCTTCGGGATTGGCGGTCAAACGAATTCAAAACACCATAGGCGGCAAAATCGTCATAAAATCCGACAACAAAAAATACGACAATATAGAATCGTCCGCCGAAGAAATCCCCGTTATCGGCAAGGTTATTTATACCCTCAAAGCCGAAAAAGTCGGATAAAAAAATAACAAATATGTTATTGACAACGGGCTTTAATTCCGCTATATTGAAAATATAAAACGAAAGGGAATAGGAATGCCTGTTATTGCCAGATTCTATGGATTAGTCATAAAAATGTTCTTGTTGGGAAAAGAACACAACCCGCCGCACATCCATGTTTTTTACGGCGAATACAACGCCGTTTTTGACATTTCCACGCTTGATTTTATTGAAGGCGACCTGCCGCAAAGGGCGCGGAATCTTGTCAAAGAATGGGCATCCTTACATCAGGCGGAAATGCTCGAAATGTGGGAAACGCAAAAATTCAAAACGTTGGAACCGTTAAACTGAACGGAGGGAATGCCATGTTTCCTGTTATTGTAAGCGTAGAACCGTTGCCGAATTACAAGCTGAAACTTTCTTTTAACAGCGGCGAAAAAACAATTTATGACGTTTCGCCGTTGATTGGCAGATACGACGTTTTTAGACCTCTTTTAACAATTAAAGGGCTGTTTGAAAACGTCAAAAACGAACGATACGGCGTAGCTTGGAACGACGACATAGATATTGACTCTTCGGAGCTGCTGGTGAACGGGAAAAAAATATGACCGACGATTGCATTGACATTATCGGCACGCTTATCGAACGGCGGTTAGAGCTTGGCATAACGCAAAAGGAACTTGCCGAAGCGATAGGAGCCAAACAGCCCGCCATTGCCCGTTTTGAACAAAAGAAGATTATCCCGCGCTATGATCTTGTCGCCAAAATCGCCCGCGCCCTGAATTGCAGGATAACCGTTGAAAAAATATAAAAAGCCCCTTTCGGGGCTTTTTTAGGCGGCTTTTTCCCAAACTCTTTCAAAATATTCGTTATAATAAGCAAACATTAAGCCGTCCTTTTGGAACTGATAAGAAACCGTCTGTTGACTGCCTTTTCCGTATAAATACGGGCCGATAAACAAGGCATTATCAACGCGGAAATAAAAATCCATCGGCAACCAATCATATGTTCGGATTTCAATATCACCACATGCTTTCAGATCTTCGCACCAATCAATCAACCGTTCTATGTCGTATTTAATGGAAGACGGTTCTTTTCCTTCATCGACAGCTCTTTGAACAACGAAAGAACCTTCCGGATTCGGCGCTAAAATTCTTATTTTAACACCGTTTTTCAACAATTCTTTTATTTTCTCGGAGCTTGAATCCCTCCAAGAAGAAAGGCCGAAGCCGATAACGTCAATCGCTTCTTTCGCTTTATCTTGAAACTCGTCGCAATCGGCATTCATCGCGCCGCGTGTTTTATATATATCAACCAGTCTCCACTTCTCCATAACATCCCGAATCTTACGGAATTTTGTTTCATAAAATGAATCTATGTATATTACCAATGCCGACGCTACAATTGACGCGCCGATACTGATAACAACGGTCTGCCATCCTCCCGATAAAGCAAAATACCCCGCCAGTGTAATGATAATGCCCGTTAAAAAACAGACAAGATTGGCAGTTCTTAAATTTCACATATTGATTTCTCCTAATTTTTTATCATTTTCGCATATCCGGCACACAAGGGCAATTTTTATCCGCAACGCCTCGTTTTTTTTATAAAAACCGCGCAAATCCGCCATTTTTATAAAAATAATATTTTTGTGATTTTTTGTATTGACTAAATAATATTTCTCTTATATATCTAATCTTATCAGGGACGAAAGTCCTGTTGAGCTTTTAGAAATCGTAAATCGGAAGGAAGAGAAACGGCGGGCGGCGGTCAGGCTTATCAGGTCGCGCGACAGTCCGCAGGTCAAATCCTTGGCTTAGCCTGTTTTAAGACGGGCGGCAAAATTAAGGGGCGGGCGGAAATTGTTTTCAATTTTCTCCTAAATAATAACGCGCCGTTTGCCCCTTTGTTTTGCTCAAACGAAAGGGAAAAAGATGAAACTTGACAACGCTATGACATACGGGTGCGGCATTCGCCCTATAACGCCGCTGGACTTGCAACATATGCAAACAGCGATATTCAATGTTCTTTTTGCCGCCGTCATGCGTGCGGCGGAACGTATTGCAGACGATTGCCGCTACGATTTTACGGGCAACGACAAATACCTTCGCGCGGAAGAATACGTCAAGAGGCTTGAAGAAGTTGCATCTGACGGCTTGGAAAACCTTTTGGAACCGGAAGAAAACGAAGCAATAGCTTATGCCTCCGTCCATATGGCGATGACGCACAAGACAAGCCCGTTTGACGGTTCGGAAGTCTACGATCAAAACGCCCTGAACGCGGAAATTTTGGAAATGAAACAGGTAACGCACCGCGTCGCGGCAAGGCTTGCCGCCGAACGTTCGGGTGCCAAAATTCCCGACGTGTCGTAAGGGGGGGGGAACATGACGGAAGAAAACAAGAAAATTTTTGACGCTATTTTTGCGGGCTTTATGGCACCGCCGCCGAAAAAAGAAAAAGAGAAAGGAGAAAGCAAATGACGTTACTTGTTAAACCAACAGAAATTCAGGAAAAGATGACATATGCGGGGCTGATTTACGGACAACCCGGCATTGGGAAAACGACCCTTGCCTTATCGTCAAGAAAACCCGTGTGCATTGATGCAGACAAAGGAATGTATCGCGTTGAGAAACGCTTTCAAGTCCCCTGCCTGCCGCTTGACAATTATCAAGATGCGCTCACTTTGCTTCAAAGCAATGAATTGGACGGTTTTGAAACCTTGGTCGTTGATACGCTTGGCAAGCTCATTGACCGTATAGGCGATTACTGCGCGACAAAAAATCCGAAATTCCGTCAAGGAGACGGAACGCTTTCAATGAAGGGCTGGGGAGCTGTTAAAACGGAATTTCAAAATTTTCTGAAATTAGTTCAAGGGAAAGGAATGTCCGTCATTTTCGTCGCTCATGAACGCGAAGAAAAAAACGGCGATGACAGCAAAAAACGCCCTGATGTAGCCGGATCTTCAGGGAAAGATATCGTTAAAGAGCTTGACTGGATGGGCTATATGGAAGCACGAGGAGGCAAACGCACGATTTGCTTCACTCCTTCGGAAGAGTTCTACGCGAAGAACTCCGTAGGTTTGGAAGGGATTTTGCCTATCCCCGACATTAAATCCGGAAATACGTTTGTCGCGGAGCAGCTTGAAGCGGCGATAATCAATCGGAGAAAAGAAGACGCGAAGACATTGGCGCTTTACGAATCTTTGAAAAGCCTGATTGACGAAAAAATAGACGCCTGTGAAACGGCAGAAGACTTTAATTCTGCGAAAAACGACTTAGAGGCTTTAGAAACGATTTGGGACAGCCGCCTTTACTGGCGAGACCGGCTTTTCAAAGCGACGCAAGAAAAAGGTGTCGAATTCGACAAGAAAAAGTCCCTTTTTGTAACAGCGAAAATGCCGACAACGAAAAAAACAACGGAGGCTGCTTAATGGCATACCTGATTACTCCGACGCTATATAGCCAGTACTATTGGTTTTTGCAAACGGAGAAAAGCAAAGAGGAGTTCCTTTCTTTCCTAAGGAAGGAACCCCAACCGCGAACGGAAGCGATACAACGCGGTATCGATTTTGAAAACGACGTTCATGCCGCGTGCGACGGAACGATACCTCTTGATCCCTGCGTCGCCGAAACGGCGAAGATCGTAAAAGGCGGCCTATGGCAAGTAAAGCTGTCGAAACGTTTAGACGATTTTTTGCTGTACGGCGTCGCAGACGTAATAAAACGCGACACAATTTATGACATAAAACGCACGTCTTCTTATGAAATAGGAAAATATTTCGACAGCATACAGCACGACCTTTATATGGAATGTGCTGAGATTGACCGTTTTGAATATTTGGCGTGCGACGGTAACTGTGTTTATCGCGAAGAATACAGGCGGACGGAACAATCGCGAAACACGCTGAAGGCTCGTATTTATGAGGCTTTCAACTGGATCGCGCAAGACCGCGATTTATGGAAAGCCTACAAAGAAAACTGGACGGCAAAAGAATGAACGAAAACTTATATTTCCGCGCTGATGCGACGGAACGTGAAATAGCGTTAAGGCTTGTCGCGCCGCTACGGGCGCGGCTTAAAGCCGCAAAGCACGGCGTTGACGTAACGGTTACAGAACATAAACAGCGCCGCACGACCGAGCAGAATCGTTTTTACTGGTCGACTGTCGGAGACATTGCTGACGTTTTGAACGACGCGGGGGCGACCTATGGCGAATGGTGTTTGCCTTACACCGCCGAAATCTTGCACGAGATCAATAAAAAGATATTCGGAATTGAAACGACGACGAAACTGTCAAAAGTCGAGTTTTGCGAGTTTATCGACAAATTGCAGGCGTTCTGGATCGACCGAACGAACGGTTATTATATGCCTCGTGAAACTGCGTATTCGTATTTGGAACGCACGGGTTTAATCGAGGCGGCATAGGGGGAGAAATGACGGAAGACGAAATCGAGTGGCTTGATTTTGAAAAAGCAGTTGAAGAAACGCTTGATGCGCTTTTCAAAGCCCGTTTTGACGGCCTTTCAGGCGAAGAAGCAAAGAAATCCTACGAAAAGCTGGGCGAGGCTTGGTATCGAATAAAAATAAGAGAAGGAGCATAAAATGGAATACCGTTTTTTACGATTGGCTGATGAAATATCCATATGGAACGAAGATACGTTCCCCGACGCGACGGAAACGGAGCAACTGCTTAAAACGGCGGAAGAGTTCGAAGAGTTGCATAGATCGTTGGACGAACTGGGCGAACTTGCCGACTGTTTTATCGCTTCGGCGGCGCTTTCTAAAAGATACGGCTCGTCGCTGGGCGACTTCTTACTAAAAGCAATCGTCAAACACGCGGCGGGGTATTCCGACGAACTCTACCAAGCCGTAAAAGATAAAATGGACATTAACCGCCGCCGTTCTTGGGGAAAACGCCCCGACGGAACGTATAAACACAAAGAAGAGGAAACGAAATGAACGAAGAAACTAAAACATATCAGGCATCAGATTATGACGCCTGCGTATTCATCGCTATGAAGGACGGTCAAATCAGGGGAGAAACAAACGGAAAATTACCCGACGTCGCGGCAATGCTGGCCTCTGTTTTGGTGGAAGACGCAAAGCTTCTCACGGCTTTTTCTGTCGCCGTAGCGGTAGCAAAGGCGGGAAAAAGGAACGCTTAAAAAAAACGGATATTTTCTTTTTAATTTTGCGCCGTTATTTCCTTCAGGCGCAAACGGGGCGGGAAAGTTTCAATTCTTTCCCGCCTCTCCCTTTATTTAACAATACCGCCCGCCCCTTTAATCGGGGGGCGGAACGGAGTCAGCTTGTGCATTTTTTGCACATACTTAAAAGGAAGGGGACAGACAATGCCTTTAATTCCGACATTTCTTTTGGGGGCACTGATCGGCGCTTGGATAACGTCAATCTGCCGCCGCGACAATATCACGGTCAGGAAGATTGACGGACACGATTTCTGCCGCATGCACGGCATCGGTGCAACCCGCGTCATTGACGCAAAATTTGAGGACTTAAAATAATGCAAAGAAAACGGCTTTACGGCAGCAAAACGGCGGAAGAATGGTGCGAACTTTACGGCAACGTCATAAGCGTAAAAACGTTTTGCCGACGAATTGCAACGGGTGACTTTACGCCCGAACGCGCGGCATCGGCGGCGGCTTACTGTTCGAACGAAAATATGTATCTGATAGAGGGCATCCCCGCGCGGAAATGGCTGAGAAAAAATAATCCCGAAGTTTCTTACGACACGTTCGTTTCACGCCTGCACAACGGCTACAGCGTTGATAAAGCGGCGCGGACTCCGTTGCTTGTAAAGCAAGCGAAAAATCAAAAATTACCGATGTCGGATAAATACGCGGAAACGCTCTACCGCATCAAATCGCTGGAAAAAGGGGAACGGATCGTATGGCACCATAAACAGGCGCACGAAAAGATGCGTAATCCGCTCGCCCCGTATATCGCGGATATGGCGGAAGAAGGAAAAATTCACTGTTTCCAACGTGTCATATCAACCAACGCGGCGGGCGAACAGGAAATAGAATATATAGCTGAAGGAAGGTGAAACTATGGCAGGAAGCGTAAATAAAGTTATTTTGATCGGCAACGTCGGCAAAGATCCGGAAATCCGCCAAACGAGTGAAGGAAAAAAGATAGCCTCTTTTTCTTTGGCGACGAGCGACACATGGAAAGACAAGTCCGGCGAACGGCAGGAAAAAACGGAATGGCACCGCATTGTTATCTTTAGTCCGGGGCTGGCGGAAATCGCCGAAAAATACGTTAAAAAAGGCTCAAAACTGTATGTTTCGGGTGCTTTGCAAACCCGCAAATGGAAAGACAATAACGGCGTTGAACGTTACGCGACCGAAGTCGTACTGTCCGCCTTTAACGGAGAACTGTCTCTTTTGGACAGCAAGGATAAATCGGGCAATTATCCGCCGCCACCAAATGAAGAAGATTACCGCGAAGGCTCAAAATCGAAAACGACGCCTGCGGATTATCAACGTGCAAAAGACGGCTGGGACGCACCGGCTTCGTACTTTAACGACGACATCCCGTTTTAAGAGGAAGTGAAAATGAAAAACGACAGGTTAAGATTCCGTGCTTGGGATCCGCAAAAGCAACGTTATTACGACGATTTTCTTGTCCGCTCTGACGGCGACGGAGCTATGTACACCCCTCTTGAAGAAGGAGAGGACGAAAACCGCCTCATCATCGAACAATGCACGGGCTTGAAGGATGGGAACGGAAACCTCATTTACGAGGGGGATATAGTTATGTACTCGAACAACTTAACGGGTGATATTGTTTTCATTATGGGGTGTTTTTGTGTCAAACACTTCATGGGGTTTGGGGATTATGAATATACCCCGATATATCGTCTGCAGGCACTGCAAATCGTCGGCAATATTCACGAAAATTCCTAATTTACGGGGAAAAACAAATGAAATGGTATGAAGTCTCCGCCTTTCACACGGAGTATCGAGAGGACATGCGTTGGCTATGCACCAAAAGAACCCTAGCTTTAATTGAAGACGATCCTTTCCTTGTTGTTAAAAGAGTAGAACCGGCCGCCATGGGAACAGCCAAACGAATGCAAGAAATCCAAAAGAAACAAAGGAAAAAATGGGCAAAAGAGAAAAAACGAATGATACGTGCAAATGATCCATTGTTAAACATTGATTGTATTAATGATGATTGAAAAAAGGAGAAAAGCAAATGACTTATGAGGCAAGCCTGTATGTAAACAGGGAAAAAGAAACCTTTGTTCTCGGACGTGATAAAGTTTCAGTCACGGATGAAATCATAGCCAATCTTAGAAATTATCTTCACAACGGCGAAAGTTTCGAAATCAAAATTAAGCAGACCAACACACAAGAAGGCGTCGCAAGTCTTTTGAGTGAATTAGAGGAAAAATCATGACGGAACTTTTGACAAAGACGGAGGCCGCGCGATACGTCCGAATGCACAAGGACGCGTTTCGCGCGCTGGTAAGAAGCGGAGAAATCCCCGTGACAATGACGGGAAAGAGGGAAAAATTTAAGAAAGAGGAGCTCGACAAATGGCTGGAAAAACAAACGTTTCGCCTTTCAGACTCTTCCGTCGCGGGAAGGTCTGGCACGTCAGATTTAGTTTCCGCGCTCCGTCGGGACGAAGAATACAGCTTCGTGAATCTACTTTCACAACGGACAAAAGCGCGGCAGAACGATATGCCGTCCGCCGCTTCGGCGAACTCGAACGAAAAACGCGGGCGCAGGAAACGGGCGAGTTAGAAGAATACACACTTGACAAAGCCTTCGGGCGTTATATGGCGGAAAGCCGACAATCGGATAACAGCACGGCAGAGTATAGACTGAAAAATCTATACTCTTTTTTTGGCAACATTAAACTGTCAAACATTACGCCCGATTTGTTATCCCGCTATGTCTGCGAACGCGCGGCGAAAGTTAAGGCGTCAACGGTCAATCGGGAACTTAACGACCTGTCCGCCGTCCTGAACCGAGCCCGCAATAAATGGGGCGTGAAAACACCGAAATTATCGCCACTGGAGTTCCGCCTGAAGACGCAAGACGCGGAAATAAAATTCATTCGATCGCCCGAAGTTTTCCAAGCCATAGAGAACGCCGCTCCCGAACATTTAAAGCCTATAATTTACACGGCTGTTTTTACGGGGCTTCGGAAAAACAATATCCTAAACCTCAAGTGGTCTGACATTGATTTCGAAAACGACGTCATAACGGTAAAGGTTAAAGACCGTAATTTTGACGGGGGGCGAACATTCAGCGTTCCCGTCATTCCCACGCTTAAATCAATCCTTATGTCGCTTCCGCGCGTCAGCGAATATGTCTTTACCTATCGCGGCCGCCCGATCGGATCGATTAAAACCGCGTGGCGGGCAATCTTCAAACGGACGGGACTTCCCTATATTCGGTTTCACGACCTGCGTCATACTGCGGCGACGTGGATTTTGAAACGGACGGGAAATCTGAATCTGACGAAGGAGATATTAGGGCATCGCAACATATCGACGACATTAAAATACGCGCACGTTTTGGACGAAGACAAACGCAAAGCGCTTGAAGATGCGTTTGAGGATATTAAATAGGATAAAAGTTAGCCAAGCCTAGCCCGACGGGGCGAAAAAGCGGATAACCTTTGCCGCTTTGGCTTGGCGTCCAAAGTGGATTTTTTCGCATTTTATTGCTATAATAAATTTGAAACCTTTTTTGATTATGGTATTCGTAAGCAAAAAGAGGGGTGGGTAATGGGAATAAAATTTACGCCAAATTCTCAAAAAATTGTTGAAGCGGTCTTGTATGTTTTGGAACGCAAGCCCGAAACAACGATTTATGAGCTAATGAAAATTTTATTTTCCGCAGATTGTTACAGCCTGAATACTTACGGCGTCCCTGTAACGGGAGACCGTTACAAAATAATGCAACACGGCACCGTTCCCGAAACTGCTTACGACATGGTTTGCGGGAATCCACTGGCTTTTTCGGACACGACGGATGACACGTTACCATTTTCTAAGGTCGGCACGAAAAATTTACACTCGAACAGATCATGCAATCGTTCTTTGCTTTCTTCTGAAGCGATAACGGCATTAAATCACGGCATATCGGAATATTCCGGATTGTCGTTCACAAAAATCAAAAGCAAAAACCACGCTCACAAAGCTTACATCAACGCGGAAAGAGAAAGACGCGAATACGTCGCTTTTGAAGATATGATTGAAAATCCTGACGTCCTTTCTTATTACGAAGAAATCGGAAGTTTTTCGGAGAATATGGTTGTCTGATGTCGGTCGAAATCGGGGAAATACTTCTGATTGAAAACAACGAAATTTATCCGCCGAAAAAGAAGTTCAGCGTTTGCGTTTGCATATCTCCGAATTACTTTTTTCTGATAAATTCGGAAAACAGAGCGTTTTATAAATGTACGCCGATAAGACAATCTGAACACCCTTTTTTATCGCACGATAGCTTTATTTCTTGCGTTCGTCCGTTTTTATATTCCGAAGAACAGATTGCAAACGCGAAACGCAAAGGTTCTTTAAGTTTTAAAGAGCTCCGCGTTTTGCTGGATTTTATTGAACAAAACGCGTCTTTTGCGGAAAAAGAAACCGTTATCGCGGCAATCAAAGAATACTTGAATACTTGACACAGACTCGGCAGGTTTGTTACAGTAAGAATACTTAATTGCATAGCGGACAAACAGCCCCGATAGATTTTGCTGATTTTTTTACGCCCAGATTCTGGGGGACGAGAAGCCCGAATATATTGAATAAGGCTCGAGGTCTATGCACTTCAGTTGAGTCCCCCTCCTGCTCATTTTTAGGCGGTCTTAATGAAAGCATAAAAAAATGAACAATATCGTAAAATTTCAAGAAAAAGAAATTGAACTGGTCAATATTGACGGTGCGCCGTTTATGACGTGTAGTCAAATTAACGACGCGTTAGGTATGGCAACGCGCAACGGAACAGCTACACTTTATTCCCGCCACGCCGACGAGTTCACGCCCGAAATGACGCGAATTGTTAAACACGGTCGGACACGCGTCCGCGTATTCAATCGCGAAGGGGCTTGGCTGATTGGCATATTTGCCCGTACTCCGATTGCGGCGACGTTTCGGAAATGGGTGCTGGTCGCTCTGAGCGAACACGTTGACGGCACGGAACGCGCCGAACTGTCTGCCGAAGATAAAAAAGCAATCGGGGGCATAGTGAAGAAATGCGCGGCAAAGGCCGTAAAGGACGAAATTGCAAACGTCCGCCCCGCTC
>ERZ780207.3114-NODE-3114-length-10990-cov-2.635025_pt1 | contig 10990 bp, 11 predicted proteins | sample MGYA00510977_ERZ780207 | MGnify/ENA primary metagenome ERZ780207 (study PRJEB29588, sample SAMEA2151383) | human gut metagenome | biome: human gut; feature: human-associated habitat; material: faeces | place: Denmark | collected 2008/2010 ... | reverse complement strand
AGGGCTGACATCAGGCTTTACGGTGCTTGTATCACAGAGATTTGGTGCGGGAGATATTAAAGGCATGAAAAGAGCAGTTGGAAATGCTGCACTTCTGGCAGTGATCGTATCAGCGGTCATGACATTCTTCAGCATGGTCTTTATGAAGCAGCTTCTGACACTGATGAATACGCCTGCGGATATTTATCAGGATGCATATGATTACATTATCGTGATCTGTGGTGGTATCTGCTGTATTTATCATTTTCCTCGGAATACCTGCCACATATCTTTATAACCTGCTGTCAGGTATTATTCGTTCTCTCGGAGACAGCCGCACGCCAGTTATATTTCTGGTTATCTCAGCCATGTTAAATATTCTTTTTGACCTTCTGGCAATTCTTGTGCTGCATATGGGAGTGGCAGGCGCTGCCTGGGCAACAATTATTTCACAGGGTGTATCCGGTGTACTGTGTCTGTTTTATGTATATAAGAAAATGGAGATATTGCATCCGGGAAAAGGGAATTGGAAGCTGGAGCATACGCTTAGCATGCAGCAGTTAGCGATCGGTATTCCGATGGCGCTGCAGTTTTCCATTACGGCGGTCGGTGCGATCATTCTGCAGAGCGCTTTGAATCTGCTTGGTTCTGTCATGGTAGCAGCTTATACCGCAGCTTCCAAGGTGGAGCAGGTTGTGACACAGCCATTCCTTGCCATGGGAGCCACAATGGCGACCTACAGTGCACAGAATATGGGAATCGCGGATATCAAACGGATCCGCAAGGGTGTCACAGCAGCCAATCTGATGACGATTGTTTATGCTGTTGTGATCGGTGTGCTCATGGCGACAGTACTTGTTTCAGTCGTTCCTGTTTTTGTGACCGGCGACAATGTGCAGGCAGTAGTCGATGCAGCGGCGATTTATATGCGTATCAGCGCACTTTTCTATATACCGCTTGGACTGATCTTTGTATTCCGTAATGTACTGCAGGGCGCAGGTTATGGGTTCCTGCCAATGATGGGCGGCGTTGTGGAGCTTGTCTGCCGTACGGTTTTTGCATTCCTTGCAGCATATCACCACAGCTACACGGGTGTCTGTATTGCCAATGTCAGTGCATGGGTAGGTGCGGGCTTCTTTTTGCTGGCTGTCTACTTATATAAGATGAAACGAATTGAAACGCATTTGCAGAGACCGGATCCGTCAGTGCATGGTGTTTAAAATATATTCATAAAGAAGTCCTGTACCAAACCAGCAGGGCGCATAATCCAGCCGGATCACACCATCAATATTGAGCGGAGCCTCCGAATAATCCCACGGGCAGGCATGCTTCTTTTGGAGCAGCCTGCCCGTTATAAATTCTGTGACAAAGATACAGACGGTATAGACACTGCCCCGCAGCAGAAGCGGCTTGCCCTTTAACAGTCTGGACAAGGGCTGCAGGAGAACAGCCATTCCATAGATCGGAAACATCCAGAGGGAAGTATTGCCTTTCAGGCGGATATCGTGTTTTTTCATTGTGCAGGCGGCGGTAAAAATGATCTCCAGACACCAGCCGACGACACCACAGGTCAAGAATTTTTTTATCATACCTGCAGTATTGACAAAATAACTTTTTTTATTCCGTAAAAAATTGTATACTGGATAGGATGATGTGAAAAAGCAGCAGACAGGACGTCTGTATAGAGTGGGGAAGTATAAAACATGAATGAAAAAGAGGCAATGGAATATATTGCATATTTAAATACACTTGGCAGTAAGCCGGGGCTGACTGTAATACGGGAGCTTTTGAGAAGGGCGGGAGATCCGCAGAAGGAGCTTGCCTTTATCCATATCGCAGGGACGAACGGCAAGGGATCGGTATCAGCCTTTATATCTAATATCCTGATGGCAGCGGGCTACAGGGTCGGACGTTATAATTCGCCGACGATACGCACCTACCGGGAACGGATCTGTGTCAACAAGTCCATGATCTCGAAGACAGCATTGTGCAGGCTGCTGACACAGTTGAAAACATGCTGTGATGAAATGGTGGCGGACGGCTTTGCACATCCGACCTCTTTTGAAGTGGAGACGGTGCTCGGCTTTCTTTATTATAAGGAAAAGAACTGTGATATGGTTGTGCTGGAAACGGGTATGGGCGGCAGGCTGGATGCAACCAATGTCATACCGGATCCGCAAAAGCTTCTGGCGGTATTTGCTTCCGTCAGCATGGATCACATGGCATTCCTGGGTGACAGCCTCGGGCAGATCGCAAAAGAAAAAGCAGGGATCATTACACAGGGCTGCAGTGTGGTAACGATGGAACAGCGTGAGGAGGTTATGGATGTATTTCAGAAAGTCTGTCTCGAAAAACAGGCAGTACTGACAGTCAGTAAACCGGAGACCGCTTCTTCCATTCACTATGGGCTGGAAAAACAGACCTTTTTATACAGGAACCGGTTACCGGTTACGATCCGTCTGGCAGGCAATTATCAGATCACAAATGCCCTGCTTGCCCTGCAGGCGGCAGAAATTTTGCAGCAGAAGGGATTCGGGATCACAGACCGGGCGATCTTAAAGGGCATGGAGCAGACCGGATGGCACGGAAGGTTCGAGATATTGTCCAAAAAGCCGTATTTTATCGTAGATGGCGCACATAATGAAGATGCAGCGAGAAAGCTGGCGCAGACTGTGCAATTCTATTTTACAAATAAGAAGATTATTTATATAATGGGAGTATTAAGGGATAAAGAATATGAAAAGATCGCAGAGATCATGAGTCCCTTTGCAGACAGTATCATCACAGTCACAACGCCCGGAAATCCGAGAGCGTTGTCTGCCCTTACACTGGCAGAAACTGTGGCGAAGTATCATAACCGTGTGACGGCAGCAGACAGTTTGGAGGAAGCTGTGGAGATGAGCTATCTTCTGGCAGATAAGGACAGCGTGATCCTGGCATTCGGATCGCTTTCCTATCTGGGACAGATCATGGATATTATAGACAAGATGAAAACGAAGAGAGCGTGAGAAGAATGGTAGATAAACAGAAGATAGAGCAGGCGGTCCGGTTATTACTGGAAGGGATAGGAGAAGATACCGAAAGAGAAGGACTGAAGGAAACACCGGCGCGGATCGCAAGGATGTATGAGGAACTGATGGCGGGAATGGACGAAGATGCGGCAGTGCATCTGTCTAAGACATTTACTTCTCAAAATACAGGCATCGTGCTGGAAAAGGATATCACCTTTTATTCCATGTGTGAGCATCATATGCTTCCTTTATACGGAAAAGCACATGTGGCATATATCCCGGACGGGAAGGTTGCCGGGCTGAGCAAGCTGGCAAGAACGGTAGAGGTATTTGCCAGAAGGCTGCAGCTGCAGGAACAGCTGACGGATCAGATCGCAGATGCCCTGATGGATGAGCTTGGCGTCAAAGGTGCCATGGTCATGGTACAGGCAGAGCATATGTGCATGACGATGCGTGGGATCAAGAAGCCGGGCAGCCAGACAGTGAGCATTGCCACAAGAGGCTGTTTTATAGACAATGAAGCACTGCAGAATACATTTTTCCAGATGCTGCACAGCTAAGCTGTGGATATAACGGGAAAGGATGATGCAGTAATTATGGAACAGAAAAAAACAGAGCGTATCAACCGGATTTTAACGCATCCTTCTTATATAGAATATGTTTCCCAAAACGCTGAAAAGGAGCAGGACAGGGTGTTCTGCCATCATGATATGGGGCATTTTCTGGACGTGGCAAGGCTGGCTGAGATACTGAACCTGACAGAAGCGTACGGACAGGATGCAGAGCTGATCTATGCAGCAGCGCTATTGCATGACATCGGAAGGCATATCCAGTATGAAACGGGAGAAGATCATGCACTGGTCAGTGCACGGATGGCACCGGCTATTTTAAAAGACTGCGGGTTTATGCAGGAAGAAGCAGAGCAGATCGTATCGGCGATCGCTACCCACAGACTGGCAGAGGTACGCGACAGAAAAGATTTAAACGGATTGTTATACAGGGCTGATAAGCTGAGCCGTCCCTGCTATTGCTGTAAACAGGAAAGTGCATGCAACTGGAAGGGCGATAAGAAAAACAGACAGCTCATCTGGTAGTATATAAAAACTGCAACAGAAGCAGCGGGATGAATAATTGTAGTAAAGACAGATAAACGGCAGGTTATGCAGGAGGAAACGACGGAAATGATTATTGGAAATAAGACATTTGACACACAGCACGAAGCATACATTATGGGCATTTTGAATGTCACTCCCGATTCCTTTTCAGATGGTGGGAAGTTTAATACATTGGATGCGGCGCTCAGACAGACAGAGCGCATGGTAGAGGAAGGTGCAGCGATCATAGACATTGGTGGCGAATCGACAAGACAGGGCTATACAAAGCTTTCCGATGAAGAGGAGCTTTCCCGTGTCCTGCCTGTGATCGAGGCGGTCAAGAAGCGGTTTGATGTACCGGTTTCTCTCGATACATATAAATCCGGTGTGGCAAGAGAGGGCTTGCGGGCAGGTGCAGATATGATCAATGATATCTGGGGACTGCAATACGATCCTGCCATGGCAAAGGTGATCGCAGATGCAGATGCGGCCTGCTGTCTGATGCATAACAGAAAGAATACAGACTATCATGACTTTATGAAGGATGTTCTGATTGATCTGGAAAACTCGCTTGAACTGGCAAAAAATGCGGGGATTTCCTATGATAAGATCATGATCGATCCGGGTGTCGGTTTCGCAAAATCTTATGAACAGAATCTGACAGTTATTAAAAATGTGAGTGAGCTGCACAGTCTGGGGCTTCCGGTCCTGATGGCAGCAAGCAGAAAATCAGTTGTCGGACTGACACTGGATCTGCCAAAGGATGAGAGACTGGAAGGTACGATCGCGATCACGGTAGCGGCAGTTCTTTCCGGCTGCAGCTTTATCCGGGTGCATGATGTAAAGGAAAACCTGCGTGCCATGCGGATGGCAAAGGCAATTTTGCAGGCGGAATAGAAAGAGGATTCCATGGATTATATTACGATCAAAAATCTGAAAATATTTGCACATCACGGTGTGTTTGAGCAGGAAACGGAAAATGGGCAGAATTTTTATGTGAATGCAAAGCTCTATGTGGATATGGAGCGGGCAGGCACGACAGATGCACTGGATGATGCGGTCAATTACGGAGAGGTCTGTCTGTTTCTGGAGAGCTTCTTAAAGGAGCATACCTATAAGCTGCTGGAAAAGGCAGTAACAGAGACAATGCAGGCGGTTCTGGTGCAGTTTCCGGCAGTTAATGGACTGGAACTGGAGCTTAGTAAGCCACAGGCACCGATACCGCTTTCGTTTGAAACAGTATCCGTGACAAGATCCCTGTTCTGGCATAAGGTGTATCTGGGGATCGGTTCTAATCTGGGTGATAAAAAGGAATTTCTGGATCAGGCGGTTGAAAAAATCAAGCTCGATCAGGCGTTCCGGAAGCTGCGGACTTCAGACTGGATCGTGACAGAGCCTTATGGCGGTGTGGAGCAGGATGATTTCTTAAACGGTGCGATCGAAGCGGAAACATTTCTCTCGCCGGATGCACTGCTTCATAAGCTGCATGCGATCGAGCAGGAGGCGGGAAGAGAGAGAAAGATCCATTGGGGACCGCGGACGCTGGATCTGGATATTTTACTGTACGATCATGAGATCATAGATACAGAAAAACTGACGATCCCGCATATTGATATGCAAAACCGCCAGTTTGTATTGGAACCGCTTTCACAGTTAGCACCGGCTTACATGCATCCGGTGCTGCATAAGACGATCAGTCAATTGCTTGCAGAGCTGCTGCCTTAGCAGCATCGAAGGTCATAACGGATATCGGCCCGTAGGTGCTGGTCTGATAAACCGGTGTATCAGCGCCGAAGCTGTGAAAATAAACGTAAGATGAGGTAACATTGATATCACTGTAGTTACCTTCTGCTACAATTTCAGGATTACTGCCATCGATGCCCATGCGCATAAGAGCAGGGGAAGACGGATCATTTTTCTGATAGTATACATAGCTGCCCGCTATATTAAACAGATCCACGCGGTCGGTTGTCAGAACCGTATTACTGCCATCTGTCAGATCATAGCGGCAAAGCTGATAATTATTTTCCGTATCCAGATAATAGATGGAACTGCCCGATAAAGTCGGATACCACATGTTGTACTCGAACAACGTCTGAACGGTGCCTGACTGTGTATCATAGCTGTAAAGGTAATGATCTTCTGTAGTACCGTTATAATAGATCACACCACTTGCGGCACTTGCCGGATTTACCAGATATTCCGCGACAGCCCTTGCATCGGATTTATCAGTATTTATTGCATAAAGCTGCAATGTTTTTGCATTGTCAACTGCTTTCTCATAATAGAGTGTGTTACCGATCAGGTTCAGTGTGTTACAGCTGGAGCGGTCCAGACAGGTAATATTTTTACCGTTTGTTTTGCATCGGTAAATACCGGACATATGGATCAGAAAACCAAGACCGGAGGCTTTGGAAGCTTCCTTCTGGTAATAGTACAGATAATTGCCGCCTTTATTCAGGAAGGCAAGGGAAGACTGCCCGAGCTTGGTAATCTCTGTCTGATCGGGATTCATACTGTAAAGCGTATAATCATCATACGCATTTGCAAAATAAACCTTATTATCTGCCTCACAGAAATAACCGCCATTATTCAGGTTCCCGGCGGTATTTCCGACTGTATCGGAAGAATTCTGCGGAAGCTTTGTGGCAAGTCTGGATAAGACTGTCAGCCCGAAGATCAGTATCAGTATAATGGAAATGGTAATGATCACAGTTTTTTTACCGTTCATAATAACATCCCTTTCATAACATATTTATTTTCTGACTTCATTATAGCAGATGAAGGCGGAAAATAAAATCGTACAGAATATGTTTTTGTGCAGGAAAGAGCAGGGAAGGAAAAAAATAAAATTTTACATAGAGATCGGCTCGATTTTACATAGAACTGATAGCATAGAAAATACAAAAGCGTATATAGTAAACGGAATGGAGGAAACACAATGGATCTCGGTATATTAAGAGATGAGATTGATGAGATCGACGGAAAGATCGTGGATCTGTATGAAAAACGAATGGATATCTGCAAGCAGGTGGCAGAGTATAAGATCGAAACCGGAAAAAAGGTATTTGACAGAACGCGTGAGGAAGAAAAGATCAGAAAGGTGAAATCCCAGACACATAACGAGTTTAATAGCCACGGTGTGGAAGAACTGTTTGAGCAGATCATGTCCATGAGCAGAAAGCTGCAGTATCAGATGCTGGCGGAAAAAGGAAGCCTTGGTAAACTTCCGTTCATTGGTGTCGATGAACTGGATACGCAAAAGGCAAGAGTTGTATTTCAGGGAGCGGAAGGTGCATATTCGCAGGCTGCCATGGATAAATATTTCGGCGAATCCGTCAATAGTTTTCATGTGGAGACATTCCGGGATGCGATGAGTGCGATCGACGAAGGCAGTGCGGATTTTGCTGTTCTGCCGATTGAAAATTCCACAGCGGGTATGGTCAGTGAGATTTATGATTTGCTGGTAGAGTTTGAAAACTATATTGTCGGTGAGCAGATTATCAAAATTGAACACTGTCTGCTTGGTCTGCCGGGAACGGATCTGTCCGAAGTCAAAACAGTATATTCCCATCCGCAGTCCCTGATGCAGAGCGCACGTTTTCTGCAGGGGTATGACTGGCGTCAGATCAGCATGCAGAACAATGCGTTTGCCGCACAGAAGGTAAAAAATGATGGAGATAAGACGCAGGTAGCGGTCGCAAGTGAATATGCGGGCAAGATCTACGGATTGGAAGTACTGCAGAAGGGAATTAACCAGGCGGAAAATAATTCAACCCGTTTTATCATTGTGACAAATCAGAAGATCTTCCGGAAAGATGCACACAAGATCAGCATCTGCTTTGAGGTACCTCATCAGAGCGGATCCCTGTATCATATGCTGTCTCATTTTATCTATAATAATCTGAATATGTGCAAGATTGAAAGCCGCCCGATCGAGGATCGCACATGGGAATACCGGTTTTTTGTGGACTTTGAAGGAAATCTGGCAGACAGTGCTGTGAAGAATGCACTACGCGGTCTGCGGGACGAAGCAAGAAATATGAAGATCCTTGGTAATTATTAATATTGTGTATTTACTGCATTTGTAAAATGATACAAAGGAGATTGAGAACGTGGCACTGAAAACATTTGCTGCTATTGATGTCGGTTCCTTTGAACTGGCAATGAAAATTTTTGAAATATCACCCAGAGCGGGGCTTAGAGAAATCGATGATATCAGACACCGGATCGATCTGGGTACGGATACCTACACGACCGGCAAGATCAGCAATGAGCGGATCAACGAGTTGTGTGAGGTGCTAAAAGAATTTAAAGAGATCATGCGTACTTATAAGGTGAATGCTTACAGAGCCTATGCAACGAGCGCGCTCCGGGAGACGGAAAACAGGCTGATCATTCTGGATATGATCAAGAACCGGACAGGACTGGATATAGAAGTACTCAGTAATTCCGAACAGCGCTTCCTGGATTATAAGGCGATCGCTTCCAAGGGCGAAGGATTCCAGAAGATCATTGAGAAGGGGACTGCGATCGTGGATATCGGCGGAGGCAGTGTACAGATTTCTCTGTTTGACAATGACTCCCTGATCACAACGCAGAACATCAGACTCGGTGTGCTGCGTATGCGTGAGCGGATCCTTTCCATGCAGGTAAAACCATCCCAATATGAAAAGCTGATCGAAGAGATCGTGGACAATCAACTGGAGATTTTGAAAAAAATGTACTTTAAAGACCGGGTGATCGATAACATTATTGTTGTGGATGATTATCTTTCTCCTGTGATGCAGAATCCGGCTGTGTGTGCAGGCGGCGGCTATATGACAAGAGAGGACTGCATTGCTCTTGCAGGTCAGCTGCAGGGCAAAAACAAAGCGGAGATCGCCAAAAAGCTGGGGATCAGTGAAGAAAAGGTATTTCTGCTGTTTAACAGTGTTGTGCTGATGAAACGGGTGATCGAATGCATGAATGCAAAGCTGTTGTGGGCGCCCGGTGTGACGCTGTGTGACGGTATGGTTTACGAGTATGCAGAGGGTAACAGGCTGATCAGCCCGGAGCATGATTTTGAAAAAGATATCCTTGCCTGTGTTGCCAATATCAGCAAGCGGTACATGGGCAGTAAAAAACGCAGTGAATCAGTGGAGAATATTGCGCTGACGATCTTTGACAGTATGAAGAAGATCCACGGGCTCGGCAAAAGAGAGCGTCTGCTATTGCAGATCGCTGCAAAGCTGTATGACTGCGGAAAATATATCAGTATGACAAGTGTGGGAGAGTGTTCCTACAGTATTATTATGGCAACGGAGATCATCGGACTGTCGCATCTGGAGCGTGAAATGGTTGCCAATATCGTAAAATACAACCGGATCGATTTCCCGTATTATCACGAAAACGGAGAGCAGCTTGGCATGGATCTTGCCTCTTATCTGAAGGTGGCAAAGCTGACAGCGATCCTGAAGCTGTCAAACGGGCTTGACCGGAGCCACAAGCAGAAGTTCAAGACGATCAAAGCAACGCTGCATGAACAGGAGCAGGAGCTTGTACTTTCCGTAGATACGGCGGCTGATATCACACTGGAAAAGGGATTGATCAAACCAAAGGCGCAGTTCTTTGAAGAAGTATATTCGATCCGGCCGGTCATCAGACAGAAGCGTAATTACGGAAAACAATAATGGAGGCATAACATGGGAGAAAAATCAGAAAAGCCGTTTCGTAATCCGGCTTATTATACAAACAGAGAATTGAGCTGGCTGCAGTTTGATAACAGAATATTAGGGGAGGCAAGGGATAAGAGTATTCCGTTGTTTGAACGGTTGAAATTTTTGAGTATTACAGCCTCCAATCTGGATGAATTTTTCATGGTGCGTGTGGCATCCCTGAAAGACATGGTGCATGCAGGCTATGAGAAAAAAGATATTGCGGGCATGACGCCACAGCAGCAGTTAAAGGCACTCAACACAGAGACACATGAGCTTGTAAATATGCAGTATTCCACGTATAACAGAAGTATTCTGCCGCAGCTGAGCAGCAATGGACTGCATATCATTACGCAGCATGAAAAGCTGACGAAAAAGCAGGAAGAATATCTGAACCGTTATTTTGAGGATGAGGTATATCCGGTTCTGACACCGATGGCGGTGGATTCTTCCAGACCGTTCCCGCTGATCCGCAACAAGACGCTGAATATCGGCGCGCTGGTTGCCAAAAAGGGAGAAAAGGATACGGAAATCGAGTTCGCAACCGTACAGGTTCCGTCTGTTTTGCCGAGAGTTGTGCGGATTCCGGCGGCGAAGGAGGGGGACACAGAGGTTGCGGTGCTGCTTCTGGAAGAGATCATTGAGCGCAACATCAGCAAGCTGTTTTTAAATTATAACGTTCTGTGCGCACACCCGTTTCGAATTACACGAAATGCCGATCTTGCAATTGATGAGGATGAGGCGGAAGACCTGCTTCTGGAAATTGAAAAGCAGATTAAAAAGAGAACCTGGGGACAGGCAATCCGCCTGGAAATCGAGGCAGCTGCGGACAGACGGCTGTTAAAGATTCTGTGCCGCGAGCTTTCCGTGCGTAAGGAGGACGTTTTTGAAATCGACGGACCTCTTGACCTGACTTTTTTGATGAAGGTATACGGATTGGAGGGCTTTGACGAGCTGCGTGCGCCGAAATATACGCCTGCGCCCGTGCCGGAGTTCGACGGCACCGACAATATTTTCGATGTAATCAAAAAAGGCGACGTGCTGATGCACCATCCGTACCAGAGCTTTGTGCCGGTCGTGGACTTTATCCGGCAGGCGAGCAAAGACCCGGATGTGCTTGCGATCAAACAGACACTGTATCGTGTCAGCGGAAACTCGCCGATCATCGCGGCGCTCGCGCAGGCTGCGGAGAACGGTAAGCAGGGTTCCG
>ERZ780207.3109-NODE-3109-length-11005-cov-8.817078_pt1 | contig 11005 bp, 10 predicted proteins | sample MGYA00510977_ERZ780207 | MGnify/ENA primary metagenome ERZ780207 (study PRJEB29588, sample SAMEA2151383) | human gut metagenome | biome: human gut; feature: human-associated habitat; material: faeces | place: Denmark | collected 2008/2010 ... | reverse complement strand
TGATTGTTCTCACAGCTGAGCAGCACAAACGTGTCACGGCAATCCGTCTGGTACATCAGCAGCAGACCGACCTCTTCAATAAAAAAGAAGTGAAGCACCGTATCGTCAGCATCGACCGACCTTATCTCCGCCCCATAGTGCGTGGCAAAGAGAACAAACGGGTCGAGTTCGGCGCCAAGGTCAACAACATTCAGATTGACGGAATCTCGTTCATCGAGCACCATTCCTTCGAGGCTTTCAACGAAGGAACGCGCCTGCGCCAATGCGTTGAATATCAGCAGTCGCTGACCGGAGTGAAGGTCACCCGCATCGGCATGGATACAATATACGCCACCAACGCCAACCGTCGTTACTGCACCGAAAATGGCATTACCACAAACTTTGTGCGGAAAGGTCCCAAGCCCAAAGATGAGCCGGCGGATGTTTCGAGCGCCCGGCGCATAATAGGCAATCTGCGTGCAACGGTCATGGAGGGAAGTTTCGGTAATCAGAAACTGCATTACGGCGTAGGCCGAATATCGGCCCGCAACCGTCGCAGCGAAACATTGCAGCTGTTTTTTGGAATCCACATGGCCAATGCCGCCACCCTTGCTGCCCGGCAGCTTGCCGCCGAAATCAAACGCAAAGAAAAGAAGCGAGCCTGACAGGAAAAACAGGCACCTTTTCAAGCCGTTGGTTATGCCGATGGCCGGATCTTGATGCCTGCTATGCCGGTTTGCGTCAATTTTGCATTTGTAAGAAGCTAAAATTCGTCGGTTAATACCACTCCTGCCTCTTTTTCCCCGATCTCATACTTTTGCAGTCCCTTTTCTCATAGCCATTAACTGAATATCCCTATTTACCCTGCAAAGGTAATCAAAAAACTTTTTTATTAACTTTGTAACCATAATAAATATGTCGGACTTTTGAAACATTTTCTGACCGACTGTCCGGCGCAAATTTACAGTCATGATAGAGGAAATGTTGCGGCATAACCGCGAATTTGTGGAGAGTAAGGGATATGAACGGTATATCACATCAAAATATCCTGATAAGAAGATTGCCATCGTCACTTGCATGGACACGCGGCTTGTGGAACTGTTGCCGGCAGCCTTGGGCATTCGCAACGGCGATGTGAAGATAATAAAAAATGCCGGCGGCACTATTACCAATCCGTTCGACTCCACCATGCGCTCGCTGTTGGTAGCCGTGTATGAATTGGGTGTAAATGAGATTATGGTAATAGGACATACCGGATGCGGAGTGCAAGGGATGAATGCGGAAGAAATGCTTGGTCTGATGCGCAAACGGGGCATCAGCGAATAACATATCAGCCTTATGCGCCACTGTGGTATAGATCTTGATGTATGGCTGCACGGATTTTCCGATTCCCGCGATGCCGTTCGCCAGACCGTAGACCTTATACGCAATCATCCTCTTATGTCCGAAGATGTAAGTGTCTCCGGGTATCTGATGGATTCTGTTACCGGCGGTCTTGAGACCATCGTAAGAGCCCAAGAAGACTGAGTTTATGGGTTTTAATGTACCGGAAAATCGTAGTTCCGGACGACTTAAGGTGAGTTTTTCCTTCAGATAATCACCAAAAGGCTGTAAAATCAGTCGTTTTTGTAGAGCTGATACATTTCTGCTATGCGGCTTTTCATGGAGCTACGCAGAGTTGCAGGACTTATTACCTCTATCAGTGACCCGAACTGAAGAAGCTTCATGACGAAGTCGAATGTGGGCGCAAGATAAAGCTCAAAGTCGGCATATTCGCCGCAATCCTCAATCAAACGCTGGCTGTGATGCAGGGGTAGCGACTTCAGGTAATGCTTATGGTCCTCATTTGCGCGTATGACAGTCGCGCGTCGATGGGGAATTTCTCTCCTGCGAATGTCGGCGTGACGGTCACGACCTTTGACTTGCGGTTGTAAAGCATCTCGCGGAGGTCTCCCGACTTTTCCAGCTCGTCGCGGTCGATGCCCCATTTCTCCTTGAGGTTCGCCCAGTCAATTTTGCTCTCGTCGATGGCGGAGTGTCTGGCCTCCTTTGCGGATGCCTGAGCGTTGGATTGTGCCTGCTGTTCCTCCTGCGGGGAGCCTGCCGGCGACTGTTTGGGCTGTTCAGCCGTCTGCGCCGCCTCCTGTTTGTTGTCCTGCGTAGCCTGCGGGAGATCGACTTTGTTGTTCTTCAACATATCGGCGTTTGCTACGGGGTCTTTTGCGAGGTCTCCGATTACGGTGCCTACCGTTTTGTATCGGTCGGCTGGTACTCGGAAGAATCCGAAGGTAGTGGGGTTCTTGCACTGGCGCACGAAATTTGAGAGAAACGCCTCCAGCGGGTTCTGACCTTTGGAAAATTTCACGAGGTCAGAGAGTTTCGCCGACTTTACATCGGTCATCTTTGGCGTGCCGTCCTCGTTGAGTCCGGTCACCGCGCCTACCTGCCCGGTTTCGTTGTTGCGGGCAATAAGCACTTCTTCTAAGTTCTGGTCTTTTGCCATAAATTATAAAGTGTTTTGGGGTTTGATACTTGCGTCACCGAAATGACGCGGGATTATTTGTGTGTGAAAGTGTGTCTGTATTTTATGAATCCCGGCTGGCGACCCCCTCGGCGACATCCGCCACCCGGTATGTTATCTTGCTGTTCTTCGCCGTACCGTGCTTGGTGAAGGGTATCTCGCCGTTCTTTCTCATGTCGCAGAGCTTACGATCGGAGACACCGTACTGCTCACAGACCTCTCGGCTCGTCATGGTCTGTTTGTCGGGGTCAAGGATGGAGAAGCCTTGCAGCATCCCTATGAACTTGCGCCCGAATCCGTCAAGACGGTCGTCGAGCCTTTTCTCCATCTCCTTTATCATCCGGCAGATGATTTTGAACTCCTGTGAACTGATCATACGGCGGGAACCTTTTTATATTTCTTCCTGATTTCCTCCAGAGTGGCCTCGCTCCATTTGAGGTTGAGACGCCGGATTGCCTTCAGCAATGGAGCGAGATTGTAGAATACCTCGCGTCCGCGCTCTATCCATGTGAGCTGGTAGCGTCGTCGCACACGCTGGAGCTGTCGGGTTGACATATTGAGCAGACGGGCGGCCATAGCGTTGGGAATGGGAGGAATGGATGTGATTTCATCTTTCTCATCCTTCGCCTCTTTTTTCTTTCGTTCCTCTTTCGTAAGGAGGTTGAGTATCAGCGATAGGGTTTCTTCAAGAATGACCGTGCGCTGATAGAGTGTTTCCAGTGTAATCTGTTGTTCCATTTTTTTCTCGGATTTAGTGTTACGCCGGCAAAGTTGGGGAGGGATGGAAAGGTCACTTGGGAACGTTCCGGGAACATTCCCGAAAATAATTTTCGGCCGAATAAAGACAAAGCGCCGGCTGTTGATATGCAGCCGACGCTCTGTCAGTATGTTAGCTATATATCAACTAAAAGTCGAGGTCTCCGAGATTTTTTGCGAGATTCTCCATGTCGTGACTGATTTTCTCGTTGGTGATTCGGGCGTAGATCTGCGTGGTCTGGATATTTGTATGTCCGAGCATCTTGCTCACCGATTCGATGGGTACACCCTTGCCGAGTGACATCGTCGTTGCGAAGGTGTGCCTCGCCAGATGGAACGTGAGGTTCTTCTCGATGCCGCAGATGTCGGCAATCTCCTTCAGATAACAGTTGAGTTTCTGATTGTTGATGATAGGCAGAAGCTGACCGTCGAGATACTTGCCTTCATACTTTTTCAGTATCTTGATTGCAGGAGGAAGCAGCGGGACCGTTACCTTTGTGTTGGTTTTCTGACGGTGGGTGACTATCCATAATCTTCCGTCAAACATTTTCTGAATGTTGTCAACACGCAGGTTGGCGAGGTCGATGTATGCCAGTCCGGTGAAGCAGGCGAACACGAATATGTCGCTTACCTGTTCAAGACGCTTGGAGGCGAACTCCTTTTCCATCATCTTCTTCAGGTCGTCTTCCGAGAGAAAACCCCTGTCAACCCTCTGCACCGAGATTTTGTAGCCGTTGAAAGGGTCCACGGTAATCAGTCCTGCACGAATGGCCTTGTTGATTACCTGCTTAAAGAACTTCATGCACTTGTAGGTGGTGTTCTGGCTGTAACCATACTCTGTGCGGAGGAAGAATTCCAGATCGACGATGAACTGGTACTTGATTTCACGCAGGGGAATGTCGGTGATGTTGTATTTCTTTTTCATGAACTCCACCACACGGCGGTACATGCGCTCGTATTTGCGGTAGGTAGGGTCTGCCTTGCTCAGTCCCACGAGCTTCTTTGTGTCTTCGAGGTGCTGCTTGTAAAGCGGCACCAGTGATTCCTCCTTCGCGGTAACGCCCGTAAAGGCGTTCTTCACCATTTCGGCTGTAACGTAGCCATGACGGTTGAGGATGTCGTAGTAGTGTTCTTTAAGAACGACTCTCATGTCTTCAAGTCGTTTGTTGATTTCGAGAATTTTTGCTGAACGACCAATGGCCTTCATTGCCTTGACATCCCAAAGTTCCGGCTCCACAGCTACTGTGGAGTTGATTCTTTCGTATTCTCCGTTAACGGCAATACGAATAGTGATTGGGCATTTCCCTTCCTTATTCTTGTAGTTGCCACGGATATGGAAAAGAATCTTAAAGGTGTTCTTTTTCATTTTCGCTTTGGATTTAGTGTCATCATTGGCCGCTTGTCGCGGCTGGATGCAATGATAACGAGTTTGACTTCATTTCCGATTGGACGCATCCAAGTCAAACTGGAGCCATATCAGCGACTTAGGCGATTTTTAACATGCGCGACTAATAGGGGACAAGGCTTAATACGCGCAAAAACCACAGGATTAAGGAGGCAAATCAGACATTGTGTCTGACAAGCACTTTAACACCTCAAAACCGAGTGGTTAAAATGTCGCCGATTTTCCGAGTTAAGTCTGAGTTGAGTCTTTGGAACTTATTGAACACCATTTGATTACATAAGAATTGGTCACATTTTTGTCACAATTTCCGTCACATAAAAACTTGAAACGATTTTGTGACAGATAGCCGTCCGAAAAGGTCTTTTCTTGGTCTTATATCGGTCCTCAATCCGATAGGATTAGACACGAAAAAACCTCGGAACTACCTGATAGTCCGAGGTTTTACTCGTTTTGTCCGATTTAGTTCGGAAGTACATAGTGGAGATGGAGGGAGTCGAACCCTCGTCCAAACGCGGACTCAACAAGGTTTCTACATGCTTAGCCATCCAGTTGGTTTTCGACCGCAGACAGGCTGGTGGCGGCCAACCTGCGGCTTAGCTCCTAAGTTTCGGGAAAAGGCCGGAGCTTCGGTTTCCCTATTTGCGATTTTCTTAGCACTGCCTTATCGAAACGCCTCGCAACGGGGCAATCGGGCAATGTCTCGTCTTCGCCACCTGTGGCGCGGATTAAGCGATCTTACTGTACTTCAGATCAAGCAGCGAGAGCGTAATTGTTATTTTCGCCAGTTATAGGTCGATGTCGAGATATTTAAGAGCGTCAACATCGGCGCTCTGCATGCTTGCTTGCCGCTTCTACACGCTGTCAAAACCAGTCATCCCCGGTATTGTGAAGTCGGTAAAAACTTTAGCCTGCAAAGTTAATCATTTTATGCCAACCTGCATGCTGATTTTACAAACTTTAACAATTGAATAGGCAAAAAATGAGCAGAGGAAGGAAGAGTAGCGGTGATTATTCACTTCTTAGGTGAGAAATCTGTGCTTAAAGGGTGTTCTCAGTCTTTCAGATAGTATTCAATGGTGGAGACTACCCGCACAGTTTTTATCTGAGGAGTATATTGGTCTCTGTCATCAATGCTGAACTGTCCCTGACTGGCCGTTTTGATTTTTCCGAGTTTGGAGTGGGAATCCTCGGCGAATTTGTCGGCTGCCTTGCGGGCATTCTGTGTGGCTTCGGCAATCATTGCCGGTTTGATGGTGTTGAGGTCGGTATATTCATACAGAGTGGGGTAGTTGTAATCGCCGGCTGTGATGGCGATGCCCTGTGCCATAAGTTCTGTTTGACGGTTGATGAGCTTGCGTACCAGCTCAACACGCGACGAAGTAACTGTAACTACTGCAGTTACAGAATAGTGATAGGGTGCGTTGGCAGCATTATACTGGTCGGCTTTGAGGTCGGTTACGGCCGGCGGGTTGACACTGATTTCAGCATCAGTGATTCCGTTTGTTTTGAGGAATGTGGTAATGGCGCTGTCAATGCTTTGCACCTGAGTGTAAAGAGATTTTAGGTCATCGCCGGTGAGTTTGCTCACAATGGGCCAGGTTACCTTATTTGCAGGGATATCGCGTTGAGCGAGACCACGCACAGTTACTATTCGGTCGCGGTGAGCAAAATCGTCTATGCCGCTTTTCATGCAAAGACCTAAAAGGAGCAGACCTACGCCGATGAGCAGACCGGCCGATGCAAAAGATGCTATTTTGTTGTCGATTTTCATTTTATTTGAGGTTTAAAATGTTATTATGAAACGTTGACCGCGCTCTTTTTGGGGAGCGTGAAATGCAGAGCCAAGTAGCCGCCTATTCCGGCGAGCAATGAACCTGCCACAATGCCGAGCTTGGCTTCATTGAGCAAGAGAGAGTTGAGAGCATCGCCTGAGCCGAAGCTGAGATTGGCAATGAAGAGCGACACGGTGAAGCCTATACCGCCTAACAGCGCAATGGCACCCATCTGCCGCCAGTTACAGCCTTCGGGCAACCGCGCCCAGCCAAACTTTACGGTAATCCAGGAGAGACAGAATATGCCAAGGAACTTACCCAATATGAGGCTCACAATGATTACTAAGCTGATGCCGGAGAAGAGCGAAGTGATTTGTAAATCGCCAAAGTAAATGCCGGCATTGGCGAAGGCAAACAGAGGCACAATGAGATAGTTGACCACCGGATGCAGCGAGTCTTCAAGGTCCTGAAGCGGAGAGATTACCTTATCCGACGCCGTTTCTATTTCTTTAAGCCAGTTCATCTGCTGATGGCTGAGGATGGTGCGTTTGATGAGCTTTTCTTCATCTTCGCGCGAAAAGAGGCCGATATTTCGACGTATAGTCTTGATATACCCTTTGGGTGCGAAAACGGGTCTCGCAGGCACGCAGAAGGCAATCAGCACTCCGGCTATTGTGGGATGAATGCCGGCATTAAGGAAAAGGAACCACACGAAGGCACCTATGCCGAGGTAGAAAATTTTGCTCTGAATATGGAGTATTGCCCCGAGCATGAGCACAATCAACAATCCGGCGGCTATGAGTAAGAGCCAGAAGTTGATGTCGGCAGAATAGAAAATGGCAATGACGAGGATACCGCCTATGTCGTCTACCACAGCGAGAGTGGTGAGGAATATTTTCAGCGACAGAGGCACCCTCTTGCCTAACATAGCCAGAACTCCGAGCGAGAAAGCAATATCAGTGGCCATGGGAATGGCCATACCGCCGCTGTAAGGCTTGTCGGCAGCCATTATCCAGAAAATCAGCACCGGAACGGCCATGCCGCCTATGGCGCCCATCACGGGCAACAATGCCTTGCGAAAACTGTGCAGTTCGCCCACAAGAACCTCACGTTTTATCTCAAGGCCTACCGAGAAGAAGAAAACGGCCATGAGGGCATCGTTGATGAAAGCCATTACCGACATAGGCTCTCCATGATGGCTGAAAAGATTGAATGAGCCGATCTGGAGCGCTATGGTGTGGTTCCACAGACCGTTGTAAAAGCTGTTTAAGCCCGGTATGTTGACGAGCAATAGCGCAAGCAGCGAGGCGAATATAAGCACATTGCCGCCGTTGGCATAATTGCGCAATGTCTTGCGTGCCGTATAAAAGACATTATTCATGCTTTTTAAAATATTTCCGATAAAATGATTTCCAATGCCAGAGCTTTAGATGCTATCCGGCACCGGAAACGTTTTCAGAGGGAATTTTTGAAGATTCAGTATCGAGAGCTTGCTTTACTCATCCATCTCCCAGTTGGTGCCCACAACCTGCATCAGATTGTCGGAGCCGTCGTGGCTGAATTCTGTGAGGTTGATGTTGTTGGCAATATTTACGTAAGCCAACAGGGGATCGAAGTTGCAGAGCAGGGTCAGCAGTTGGTTGTTGCTTACATTAAGACGCTGCAGGAAGTTCATATTGCTCAGGTCGAGATATGAAAGGTCGTTCCAGCTGAGGTTGATGAAAGCTATGGCAGGACAATCGGTGATGCCCACAGCTGTGAGGTCGTTATACGGAGCCCAGAGGTCGTTGAGTGCTTTACAGTTATTTACAGACAGCTGAGTGAGGTGATTGTCGGAGCAGAACAGCGTGTTGAGAGCAGGTAAATCTTGCAGATAAAGCTTGCTCATACGGTTGTTGTTGAGGTTGAGGTTTGCCAGCGACACACAGCCGTTCAGTTCTATGCCTGTAAGCTCATTGAAGCTTGCATAGAGGTTTTTCAGATTCTTGCAGCCTGACACTGCCAGTTCTTCCATACGGTTTGAAGAGCAGTTCAGGGTCTCAAGATTTGCCGCATTGCTGACGTCGAGAGCAGCCATAGAGTTGCTTGAAATGTTCAGACGCTTCAGCATGGGCACTGCGCCTAAATCAATGGATGACAGGCGGTTGCGGTAAAGCAATAAGTTCTGAAGCATCGGAGTGCCGGTGCAGCTGAACTGGCTGATGCGGTTACGGCCGGCGTTAACGGCTGTCAGAGCCGGACAGTTGCTGATGCTGAGCGATACAAGTCTGTTGTTGCGCAACATCACCGAGGTGAGTTCAGGCATATTGCTGAGAGTGAGAGAGCCGGCCAATTTCTTACCGTCCCATTTTATTTCCTTCACATGGCCGTTGGAGATTACCACACCTGTCCACGACGAAGGGTCGTTGAGATTGGAGATGCCTAAAGCTTCGGCATTGGTAGCGGCTTCCATGGCAGGTTGCTGCAGAAAAGCCTTCAGGGAGGCGAGTTCGCCGGATGCTTTCTTGGCCGACATGCTGCAGACACAGAGAATCAGAGCTGCCAAAGAGTAGAGTGTGCGTTTCATATCTTATTAATTTGCGTGTTTTTGGTTTCTTCGTTTCTTTTTAAACGCTTCTGCCGCCGATTGGTTTAACCCGCCCTAAATAAAGCTTCCCTGTTTCCTTTCCCCTTACGCTTTCTCTCTCTGTCCATTTTTAAGTCAGAATTTTAGGCCAACTCTAAATGTTGAGTTCGTCTATAGGTTGGAGTTGTAGTAGCGGGGATCGTTGGTGACGTTTTGCCCGACAAAGGGGGGAAATGGGTAATGGCTGGAGGAGTCTGGAAGCTCTATCTCGGCAACGGTAAGGCCGTTTAAATCACCCTGAAACTCATCGACCTCCCACACAAAGCCTTGATAGGGCACAAGCCAGCGACGTTTGCGGATGATGCGCCCTGAACACAGACTCAGCAAATCGGGGAAATCACTCTCCGGGATTTCGTATTCAAATTCCAGACGTTTGTCGCCACTGTTCTTGCCTTTTATGGTGAGCAGGCAGCGCTGGCCGTAACGCCTCAGTCGAACTACGTGCTGAGGAGTCCTGTCGATATAGCCCTGAACTATTTCGCAACTCGATGTGGACATCTCTTTGTAACTGTTGTTGATGACCAAATATTTGTGTTCTATTTCTGTTGACATATTTATATAACCGCTGACAAGGCCTAATTATTGAACCGGTTTTGGTAAAGCGCACGAGATGTTGTAACTTTGTGGCGTAAAATGAGTAGAAAGAAAAAGCCACTGCCACTTCTTGAAGATGTGGAGATAAGCGGTGTTGCGGCCGAAGGTAAAGCAATAGCGCGCGTGAGTCAGGATTCGTCGGGCGAGAATAAACTGGCACTTTTTGTGCCGTATGCTGCTCCCGGCGATATTGCTGACATTCAGATTGACCGACGTAAACATAGTTTTGCAGAGGGTCATATTGTGAGGCTTAATAAAGCGTCGGATGAAAGGGTAGAGCCTGTATGCAAGCATTTTGGATTATGCGGCGGCTGCCGTTGGCAACATTTGCCATATACGGCTCAGTTGCGTTACAAGCAGCAGCAGGTGGTTGACGCCCTCACTCGCATTGGCCATGTGCAACTTCCGGAGGTAACTCCTATTTCAGGGTCGGAAAAGATATATGGTTACCGCAACAAGATGGAATATACGTTCAGCAACAAGTCGTGGCTCACCCCCGAGCAGCTTGCCTCGGCCGAGACTTTCGGTAACCGCGACGCTGCCGGATTCCATATTCCGGGCGCTTTCGACAAGGTGCTCGACATCAACAGATGCCATCTTCAGGAAGATTTCTCGAACCGCGTGCGTCTCGCCGTCAAGGCTCTTGCCCGCGAGAAAGGCTATACGTTCTACGACCTGAGAAACCACACCGGTCTGCTGCGCACTATGATGGTGCGCACAGCCTCGACAGGCCAGAAGATGGTGCTGATGGTTTTCGGCGAAGAGAACCGCGAGGCCATAACCGACGTCATGGAGATGCTGCGCCGCGACTTTTCCGAGATAACGTCGCTGCTCTGTTGCGTCAACCTCAAGCTCAACGACACTTTCGCCGACCAGACAATCGAGGTGTGGTCAGGCGAACCGTTCATCGAAGAGGCTATGGAGGATCTGCGCTTTCGCGTAGGCCCGAAATCGTTCTATCAGACCAACTCGCGTCAGGCCTACCGGCTCTACAGCGTAGTGCGCGATTTTGCCGCCCTCAGGGGGGACGAGCTTGTCTATGACCTTTACACCGGAACAGGAACGATCGCCTGTTTCCTCGCCCGATCGGCCCGAAAGGTCGTCGGAATCGAATATGTGCCCGAAGCTATCAGCGACGCTAAGGTTAACGCCGCCGTCAACGGGCTGACCGACAAGACGCTGTTCTTTGCCGGCGACATGAAAGATGTGCTCACCGATGAGTTTGTCGGCGCCCATGGCCGTCCTGAGGTCATGGTTGTCGATCCGCCGCGTGCGGGAATGCATCCCGATGTCGTCGAGGTCATCAAGAGGGCCGCTCCCGCGCGTCTCGTCTATGTCAGCTGCAATCCGGC
>ERZ780207.3107-NODE-3107-length-11013-cov-11.610330_pt1 | contig 11013 bp, 4 predicted proteins | sample MGYA00510977_ERZ780207 | MGnify/ENA primary metagenome ERZ780207 (study PRJEB29588, sample SAMEA2151383) | human gut metagenome | biome: human gut; feature: human-associated habitat; material: faeces | place: Denmark | collected 2008/2010 ... | reverse complement strand
TGACGGGGCCGCCCGCCGCGATCTGGCGGCGGAACAGGGGCACCACGGAGCCGTTGGAGCCCAGCACATTGCCGAAGCGCACCGCGGCGAAGGTGGTCTGGGAGCACCCGGCCATGGACTGCACCACCATTTCGCACAGCCGCTTGCTGGCGCCCATGACGGAGGTGGGGTTCACGGCCTTATCCGTGGAGATCAGGATGAATTTCTTGACGCCGTGGGCGTCCGCCGCCCGGACGGTGTTCAGCGTGCCGAACACGTTGTTGCGGATGGCCTCCTGGGGACTGGTCTCCATCAGGGGGACATGCTTATGGGCGGCGGCGTGGAACACCACATCGGGTTTGTAGGTATCAAACAGCAGTTCCAACCGTCGGGGGTCCCGGACGGAGCCGATCTCCACGCTGAGGGGCAGGTCCCTGCCGTACTGGTACAGCAGCTCCTGCTGGATGTCATAGGCATTGTTTTCGTAAATATCAAAAATGACCAGCCGCTTGGGACGGTGCTTGATGATCTGGCGGCACAGTTCACTGCCGATGGAGCCGCCGCCACCGGTGACCAGCACGGTGCGTCCGGACAGCAGGCTGTCCACAGCGGTATTATCCAGATGAATGGAGTCCCGGCCCAGCAGATCCTCGATCTTCACCTCCCGCAGCTGGGTGCGGATAGGCTTCTGGTCGATCAGCTCCAGCGTGCTGGGCAGGGTGGAAACTTTGATGCTCCGATCCGCCAGCTGCCGCAGGATCTCCTTGCGGTGGAGGTCGTCCATGGAGGGGATGGCGAAAATGGCCTCGTGAATGTCCATGGCACGCATCCGGGGCAGCGCCTGTGAGATCGTTCCGCTGACGGGCACACCCCGGATCCGCTTATTGACCTTGGCAGGGTCATCGTCAAAAAAGCACTGGACGCGGTAACGGCTATTGGGATTGTGCTGCAATTCATCCAACAGCTGCACCCCTGCCGCGCCGGCGCCGATGATGGCCACAGGCACCGCACCCGGCTGATCTCGTTGGATGCTATAGGTACGGTACATCCGGTAGCCAAACCGCACGGCCAGCATTTCCAGTACCCACAGGCTGGCGATGGCCGCCAGCAGAACAAAGGAAATGGTCTCGTGAAGCAAAGCCCGGCTGAAAATTTCATAAGCACCGAAACCGCAGACGGCCGCGCACAGCAGCGCCAGGTACTCCCGGCTCTCGGCGTAGCGCCACAAGCTGTCATAGGTCTTGCACAAAAGCTGAGCAATGACGGTGCACCCATACAACAGCAGCACATTTTTCGGGAAGCTGCCTTTAGCGCCGACCTCGGTATAGGGCAGCAGCACCGTGATGAACTTGTAACCAACTACTGCCACCGCGAATAAGAACGCATCGCAGAAAAACAGCAGCTGTTTCCGAAATCGGCTCATAAAGGTACTCCTTCACCGGCGGACCGGTGTTTTTTTCTTATTGGGCGGCGGCGTCCTCCGTCTCCCCTTCTCCGCTTTGGGCCAGCATAATCAGAATCGTGTAAGCGTCCTGACCGGAGATGCTCTGCTCCTTCACGGAGCGGCACAGCGTCAAAAACGACTGGTTCGTTTCATTCAGCTCCACCGTTTCCAGGCGGCCCTCGGCGTTCATGGCGTCCAGCGCGTTGCCGAGAGACAGGACGCCGTCCATAAATGCTTCCGCGTTGTCCGCGCCCATGGCGGGCAGGACTTCCTCGCGGTAGAAATCCATTTGCAGGTTCCAGCCGTCGGGACTGGAACGCACCTGATAAATTCCCTCCAGAGAGCAATCAAACAGCTCGTCCCACTCCTGACGGGGCAGGTAGTAATACCGGGCCAGCGCGCTGTCATTCTCATAGGTGCCGGAGGCGCGCAGTTGCTTCACATACTTCAGCAGATCGCTGTTATACTTCCAGTCATCCATCTGCACGGCAGTTGCCACATAGTTCCGCTGATAGCTGTCATGGTCAAACACGTCTCCCCGGACGCAGCTGCGGAGGAAATCCAGATATTCATAGACATTATCGGTCTCAAACCGCTCCGCCTTGCGGTCCGTCATGCGGGCGCTTTCCAGCAGACCGCCGAACACGGCCAGATACAGAGCGTATACAACTGTCACCAGAATACCGACGGTTTTCGCCATTTTCCGGGCTTTCTGCGTGTCCCCTGCTGCCAACGGTTTGGCATAGAGCAGGACCGGCAGCGCCAGCAGCACATAGGCGAAGCATTTGAAGCCCCGGACAGAGAAGTTGATTTCCATAAGGCTGTGAAGGTTCATCATGACCCACACCGCCAGCAGCGCGGCGGCCAGACTGTCCTTCTCCTTCCGCACAGCCCGCAGACAGAGCCACGCAGAACCCAGCACAAAGGCCAGCACGAAGACCGTCCCAACCAAGCCGGTGTCGGCCATGGTTTGCAGCAGGTGGTTGTGGGCGTATTTGGACTCATACTGGAAGGACTGCACGGAGCGGGTCACGTTTTCCGTGGAGCCGAGGCCCCGACCGAAGATGGGCGCTGTGGAGAAGATCTTCAACGCGTCCTTATCAAATTCCACACGCCGCACAAAGCTGTTATTCTTGAGCAGATTGGTGGACAGCAGCCGTGAGGAGATCGCCTCCGGCAGCCACGGATAGCGCAAGGTCATCTCCGTCTCGCCATTGACCGTCAGGCCCCGGATTGTCTCCCCCGCCTGTCCGGTAATCGAAATATAAACATTGACGGCGTCCTCCGGCACAGTAAAAGCGCACTGAGAAAAAGGCCCATTATACAGATACTCTGCGTCACCGTAATACACATTCCAGAGGGTCTCATAAGTCACTACAACCATGGGGTCTCCATCTATGTCGCCGGTGACGGTCACGTCCCCCTTGACGCCATCCGGCAGGATATAGGTCACGGAGGAATCGTCCGCTTCAAAGGTGTAAGGGCCGGTATGGAGAAGCATCGCCGCGCAAATGACCACAGCCACGGCGCAGAGAGCGCCCACAGTGGCCAACGCCGCCTTCTGATTGCCGTTCAGCGCCGCGGCCAAACGCCGTCCGGCAAGAGCGTCCAGCGCAAAGAGGATCAGACCGCTGAACAGGCACAGCGCAACCGCCGTCTCGTTTCCACGGCTCGCCATGGAGGAGGCCGGGATACCGGCGGCGAGCATGGACACAGCCGTTTCCACCAACAGGAGGAACAGGCTCACCCGGTTGGCCCGCTCCGCGGCAAGCCAGACGAGACAGGCGGCGGCGAAACAGAGCAACGCGCCGCGACTGCCGGTAAGCAGCAGGCTCACGGCATTGACACCCGCCAGCAGGGACGCTGCCAAGCGCCGCCAGACACAGGTGGAATTTTTCAGGAGATACAGCGCCGCGAAGATCGCCAGAGAAAACAGCGCCGCCGTCACGTTGGCGTCGTTATACAGGCCGTTGACACGGGCTTCGGCAGTCGCGGACAATGCGCCGGAGTAATCCGTGCCTAAGGCGTTCATCAGAGCGTTGAACGGGCCGAACAGCGCCCGGGCGCAGTTCATGTCCAGAGAGACGAGAGCGATGACGGCGGAGACAGACGCACCGCCCCACAGCAGGCCGGGAACGTGTTTCCGCTCAAAGCGGGCCAGCAGAATAACCGCCAAGGAGAAGGCGGCGATGAATTTATAAAATTCCTTCATGCCGCTGGTGCCGAAGGGCGTATAAACGGCGGCTGCGCCGTAGACCACGGCGAAGGCCAAAAGTCCCAATACAGGCACGGACAGCCGCTGCCCAAAACGGGACAGCGGCTTTTTACCAAGCAAACTCAGGAACGCCAGCCCACAGAGGATCATGCTCACGGTGCCGGTCTGGACGGTCATGGCGAAAAAGAGCAGAACGGAATAGAGCACCACCATGAGGGTATCTTTCCGGGTGAACACGCCCTCTCCGCAGCAGCCCTGCTGAGGGGCGGCGGGAACGGGGATCTTTTCTGTATGTTCAGCCGGGGCGGCGGGTTGGGCCGCCGGGGCGGGAATGTTGTCTTTTCTCGATTTTTTCGCGCTCAAAGCAGAAGCCTCCTATATGAGAGTTCACGGTCAAAAGCGGGGCACAGCCGCTAAAAAAGCGGTCTGTTACAACCGCCGTAGTGTTCTCAAGTTGTAATCCCGGGGCAATCGGGGAATTTTCGAAATCAGGCGGGGCGATCCCCCGCGGGTGGAAACGGACACAGGCGCAGGGGCCATCTGGTCATAGATATTTTTTATTATAGTCCTATATGGCTGAAAATACAAGCAGTTTCAACGTTTTTCCCGTGTTTTTTCGGGGAAAGACGGGTGGTTTTGGGGGGATGAGGGGCGGTCATTCATTGGGGAAGCCAAGGCGAGTGGGCAAGGAACAGCGGGCGGCATCTTCCGGCAGGAACAGGGGACGGAAATGGAGGAGAGGGTTGGCAAGGCATTTTTTAAGACGGAGCGGGACGACCCCAATCAACACAAAGCCCCCGCTCCTTTCGGAGCGGGGGTCATGTTATCTCAACTCAGATGAGTCTTGATGGTTGTTCCTTAGAGTGGATTAGGCCAGAACGGTCTTACCACCGCAGAGGATACGGGCGTTGCCAGCGGTCAGGGTGCCAACAGCCACGGTGGCGGTAGCACCGTCAGAGGCGACGTTCACAGTGTAAGCAGCAGCCTCCACATAGGTACCGTTGGACAGAACCTCAACGGTCACGGTGTACTTGCCAGCCTTGGAACCGGTCACGGACACAACACCAGTGCGGTTGTTGTAGGTCAGAGCGGTCACAGTGCCGGGGGCAACAACAGTGCTGCCAGAGGAGGCGTTGTTCTCGAAGTACTGCTGGATGAACAGGTTGGTCACCTGGCCGTCCTTAACGGTGTAGGTAGCGATGTCGGTGTCAGAGTTGCGGACAGACTTGATGTTGCCCTCGGTGATGACGCCGTCATCATCCAGGAAGAACACCTTCGCGTCGGAAGCAACAACGAAGTTCTTGCCACCCAGCTTGACGTTGTACTCGCCGTCCAGCTTAGCGGTGCCGGTCACGGTAGCATAACGATTGGTCAGAGTGGTCAGATCGGTGATCACGCCATCGGTGTAAGTGGCACCGGTGTACACCAGGGGATGCGCAGAAGTGGTGTTCCCGTAGCTCATGTAGCCGTCAGAAGAAGTGTTGTCGATGTTGACATCAGCAGCAACCTTCACCTCGGTGATCTTGCCGTCCACAACAGCGCTGTAGGTGTAGTAGACATCATCCTTATCCTCGGTCTTCTTGGAGGCAGACTCGGGGGAGAAGAAGATGACATCCTGGTTGCCAGCGGTCACGTCATACTTGGTGGTATCCACATTGATGAACATGACGGTGGCAATGTCAGTGTTGCGGCAGTAGTAGGTGGTGGCCAGACCAGTGGTAGAGCCGCTGCTCTTAGCCTTGATGGTAGGAGCGTTGTTGATGCCGGTGTAGGCAGTCTTGGAGACCACATTACCGGAAGCATCAGTCTTCACGACCACGAAGACGGTCTTGCTGTTAGCATAGATCTTGGTAGAACCGTCCACCTTGATCTGAGCCACGCCGCTCTTCATCACGAAGTCGTCAGAAACGGTGGACGCGTTCTTGTTCACAGTGCCCCTGACGGAGCTGAGACGATACTCGCCATTGGAGGTCTCCTTGGCGATCACGATATGAGCGCCGGTAGCACCGATCTCGGTCAGGGAAGTGCTTCCAAGGCCAGTGGTGTAATCCTTCTTGGTGTCAACAGTCTTGTACTTGGCGTCCACGGTCAGCAGGGCAGCCTTGTCGGTGCCGAAAACATTGTTGGCGGTATCCAGCTGACGCAGGAAGGCATAGTCGGCGACGGTGTACTCAGTCTCTCTAGTGTAGATGGCATAGCCATACTTATCCAGGAACACATCGTACTCGCTCTCAATGTTCAGAGCATCCTTGTTGGAGTAGTTGTTGCTGTACTTATACTCCTTATCACCGATGGTGACCTTCTTGCCGGTGACGATCTTGTTCAGAGCGCCGTTGACGGACTCAGCCTTCTCAACGGACTGGATGTCGCCCTTAGCATAGGTGTACAGAACGATGTCGTCAGACTCGAAGCCGGTGGTCTTGAACTCGTCGCCAGGCGCAACGGAACCAGTGATCGCAGACAGGGTGATATAAGCGTCCTTGGACTTGGTAGCAGCGATGGTCTTGTTGACCTCGGCAACATAGGTGTTGATGCAGACGATGGTGACCTTGTTGGCATCGCGATCCAGGAAGACCTCGGTCAGAGTGCCGTTGCCAACATTGCAATCGCTGGTGGCATTGAAGCGGACGTCACCCAGCTTCAGGTCGTTGCCCTTCTTGACATTGGCAAAGGTATCGCCCTCGACGCCGTCAACATAAACAACAGCCTTCTCGTCCTTATCGGACATCTTCAGGTCAGCGTAGATGGTGCCCAGCTTGACGTTCTCGGTGTAGGTCACGTCAGCGGTCTTGGAATAGGTGCCGACCTTCACGCCCTTGTAGGTCCACTTGGTAGCGGGACGGCCGAAGTCATCAGCAATGTCGCTCTCCTTGACCAGCTTGTTGAAGTACTCCTCAGCGAACTGGACATAGCCGTCGCCGCCCTTGCTGTCGATGTTGCCATCGTTGACAGAAGAGCTGCTCCAGCGCTTGGACTTAGCGGCAGAGTTGTCGGTCACGGTGACGTTGCCGACGGTGATGGTGGAGTTCTTCTCGTACTCGACCATGTCAGCCTGTAGCATGTTGAAGGCATACAGGCAAGCCTCTTCACGGGTGACAGCCTTGACACCGTTGAAGTCGCCGACCAGACCATCAGCCAGGCCAGCGTTCAGAGCGCGCTTGCCGACAGAGATGGACCAGTTAGCGCCGGTGTAGCCCTCGCGGGAAGCGTCATAGCCCAGAGCGCCCAGCAGCATCTTCATGAAGGCATAGCCGGTCAGAGTGTTGGCGGGCTTGAAGGTGCCGTCAGCATAACCGGAGATGATGCCTTCCTTCTGGCAGTAAGCAATGTAGCCAGCGAAGGTGTGGTTGGTGGGGACGTCCTTGTAAGGAGCGGCGTCAGCCACCAGAGCAGAGGCGGTGGTGGGGCCAAGGATCAGGTTGCAGATGATCTTGGCAGCAGCGCCACGGGTCAGAGTGGTGCTGGGACGGAAGTCACCTTCGGCATAGCCGTCGATGACCTTCACGGCGGACATCACGTCGACAGCTTCAGAATAGGTGATCTTGCTGCTGTCGGTGAAGTCCTTGGCACCAGCAGAGACGGTGACCAGAGACATGGTCATCACCAGAGCCAGTACCAGAGAAAGGAACTTCTTCATGGGGTTTCCTCCTTGATAAAATGTCGAAACATTCCCTTGGAGCTCCCCGCCCCCGGGTTCCGGGTTTCGTGTCGGGGCTAGCCTGCTCGTCAAAATCCCTGAGATGCCGCCGAACCGCAAGCGGTTCGGTGCGCATCGGACGAGATTTTTCCTCGCTTTCCATCCGCAAACGCTTCGCTGGTTTGCGAATGGAGAATGGGGAACGGCCCGACTTACGTCGGGGGTTACGAGCCTACACCAAGCACGGAGCTTGGAGGCAGTTTGCCCGCGGTTCTGTTTCGCAAGCCTAATGTAACAGGCCCCGGCCGGGATGTAAATAGATTCGCCCGGTTCGTAATGCAGATGTAAAAAAGTACGGAAATAACGTGATTTCCGCACTTTTTGTTGTTTGCAACCGTGGCAATATTCAATTCGTTTCAAGGGGCTTTTTCTGGGGCGGCAGGGCGTACCGCTTGCCGGTGAGGAGGAGCTCGCCCCGGTCTGCCATGCGCCGCAGCAGCGCCGTACACTGGGCGGGGGGCAGGTTCAGAAGCTCCGCCAGCTCCTTCCGGACGGCGGTGCCGTGAGCGGCGAGGTAGGCCGTCACCGCGGCGGACTGGTCCTCCGGCAAAACCACGGCCCCCGCCGGGTAGTAGCACCCGCCTATACGAACCACGGCTCCGTCCTGACGGAGCTGGTTCAGCAGCTTCAGCGCGGCGCTTTTGGACACGCCCAGCAGGTCCATGACCTCTTCGCGGGTCAGGGAGCCAACCGCGGAGAGACGGGCCAGCACGGTCTGACGCTGGCTGCCCCGGCGGCTGAGGCGGCTCAGGTCCCCCAAGCTGAGCTGTTCCAGTCCGCCCCGGATCAGGGCGGTGCGGATCACGGTGGAGAGGCGGGCCAGGTCCATGGGCTTTCCGGTGCCGGAGGTCAGGAGGACACGGTCCTGGGTGGGGTCCTTGCGGTGGCCGCAGACATCTCCCAGCAGGCGGCTGAGACGGCTGCCCATGGGGATTTCCCGGTCCGGCAGGCGCAGGAGACCCCGGTCCAGATCCACCTGAGACCATGTGAGATTCAGAATTTCTCCCGGCTGCATCTGGAGCTTCCAGCCCATCCAGAGGGCCAGTCCTACCACGGAACTGCCCTCCTGCTGGACGATCCGCCAGAGGAGATATTCGCTGTCCGGCGGCAGCTCCGGCGCGGCGCTTTGGCGCTCCTGAAAGTATTGGGAGAAGGAACCCCGGAGGGTGGAGACCGCCATGCCGCTGACCCGGGCGGCGTAGGTCCAGTCATGAGTCTGAAGCTGGCGGATGACGAAGTCCTGACGGAGGTCCTTGAGACTGACCTTCTGGCCCTCGGTGTCCAGCGCGGTCCGGGCCAGCCGGGAGACGGACTCCGGCGGCATGGGCCGCTGATATCGGTCGGAAATGATGACATGGGGGTCCCGCTGGGCGTACAGGCGATGGCGCTCCCGGAGGCAGTCCTCTGCGGAGGGGGCCAGCGGGACGGTCCGATCCGGAAGGGTCAGGGCATTGCCCTCAAACTGCACCTGATCCCAGGTGAGGGCGGCGATCTCCTCCCGGCTCAGGCCCTCCAGCCACGCCAGACGGAGAATGGCCCCTTCCGGGCTGTACGGGAACTGAGTCAGTATCCGCTCCATAGCAGCCGGGTCCGGCCGTTTGAATGTATACCCCATTCCGGGACCTCCCCTTCTCCGCCGGGGGTCCCGGCGGGAAAAATCAAGGCCGGTGAGGCATATACAAAATAACCCTTTTGTAAATATTCGCCCTCTGACGAGGGCCGCAGGCCGCCCACGGAACCAAATGAATCGGGGTGGAAGCGAAAAAAGCCGCACTGAATGAGATCGGTTTTGAAACTTTCAGGACCGATCTCATTCAGTGCGTTCAAAGGGGGATTTCCCTTGCTTTTTCCGCTGCTTTTCAGTAAAATTAGGTTGTCGATGTGGGGCGGCGCTTTTCTTTTGGCGCTGCAAAGATAACAAAAGGGTTATTTTGTCTAACAGAGCAGGCCCAGACGTTCCAGCCGCCGCAGATGCTCCGTGCCGGTGGTCAGCAGGTAGATCCGGGTGGTCTCGATGGAACTGTGGCCCAGAATATCCGCCAGCTTCACCACGTCCTGACAGGCCCGGTAAAAGGTCCGGGCAAACAGGTGCCGCAGATTGTGGGGGAAGACCTTATCCGCCGCCACGCCGGCAGCGCGGCACAGCCGCTTCATCTCCGCCCAGATCTGCACCCGGGAAAGACGTTTTCCGCCTCCGGTGAGGAATACCTCACCGGAGGTGATTTTTTGCCGTTTTACGTATTTTAAGAGCTTTTTGCACAGCTTCTCCGGCAGCAGGATCGTGCGGACCTTACCCTTCAGGGCCACCACCGCCTTTCCACGGCGGAGGGCCTCCACCGTGATATACGGAACTTCGCCCACCCGGATGCCCGTAGCGCAGATAGTCTCCATCACCAGTGCCAGCCGTTCCCTCCCCAGCGTTCTGGCGGTGCGGACCAGCGTGCGGTATTCTTCCCGGTCCAGTTCCCGTTCCGCCTCCCGGAAGCTGCGGCGCTGGAGCCGCAGCGCCTTCACCTTACATTCCGGCCAGCCCATAAAGGCGAAAAAGCGGTTGATACCTGCCAGCATGGCGTTGACGGTGGCGGGGGCGTACTGGGCTGTGAGCTGCGCCTTCCATGTCAGGACCAGCCTCCGGTCCACCATTCCGCCGCTCCACCGAGCAAAGGCCCGGACTGCCCGAAGGTAGTTCTCCACGGTTCCGACGCTGTATTCCTTCCGCAAAAGCTCCGCCTGAAAAGCTGCCAGCCGGGCGGGGTCGATCCGGCGCAAGCACTCCTGTGTCTCCATCTGTATCCTCCCATTCTATTGACGGCGGTCTCTGAGAACCGCTTTTTTTCTGATCTATGCAACAGCATACTCCCCACAGCCGTCACAGACAAGAAGGCCGCCCTGATCGGGCGGCCTTTTCCTAATAGAGATCCTAATGGCGATATACGGTGAAATAGAGGTTCACACCCGGCGGTTCCTGTGTGAAAATAAGGAAAGATGTCGGAGATCACCGGCGGATATGCTGGGAGGGGGAAGAAACATGAAACAGAAAAAGGGAATGGAGCTTGTCACGGAGCGGACGGTGGATGGTTTCCGAAGAGAGCTCCTCCGCCGGGAATACAGCCACGGCACGGCGGAGAGTTATGTGCGGAGCATCCGGGCCTTCGCACGATGGAGCGGCGGCGCGGTGGATCGGGGTCTGGTCCTGACATGGAAGGCACGGCTCACGGCCCGGTACGCCCCTGCCACCGTCAACGCCATGCTGGCGGGACTTAACCGGTTCTTTGATTTTGCTGGGCGGCCGGAGTGCCGGGTAAAGGTCCTGCGGCTTCAGCGCCGTAGCTTCCGGGAGGCTGAACGGGAACTGGACCGGGGAGAATACCGGGCATTGGTCCGCACCGCCCGAACGCTGGGTCGGGAGCGGCTGGCGTTGGTGATGGAGACCATCTGCGCCACAGGCATCCGGGTGGGGGAGGTGCCCTTCATCACGGTGGAGGCCGCCTGCCGGGGGCGGACGGATGTTGCCTTAAAGGGCAAGGTCCGTACTATTTTTCTTCCTGACCGACTGTGCCGTCGGCTGCTGCAATACGCCCGGAAACAAAAAATCGCCTCCGGCGAGATCTTTCTCACCGGAGGCGGAAAACGGCTGTCCCGCACACAGATTTGGGCGGAGATGAAGCGGCTGTGCCG
>ERZ780207.3105-NODE-3105-length-11019-cov-5.480208_pt1 | contig 11019 bp, 8 predicted proteins | sample MGYA00510977_ERZ780207 | MGnify/ENA primary metagenome ERZ780207 (study PRJEB29588, sample SAMEA2151383) | human gut metagenome | biome: human gut; feature: human-associated habitat; material: faeces | place: Denmark | collected 2008/2010 ... | reverse complement strand
TCTTGTACTACTCTCTGTCTTATGTAAATCTCTTCAAAGATCGCTTATCTTTATCACTCTTCCTTTCTCGGCGTATGCTTTGTTCGGAAAAGCGGGTGCAAAGGTAGGGCGTTTTTTAATACCCTCCAAATGTTTCGAAAGAAAAGTTTGCGAAAATCGGTAGTTTTTCGCGTTATTTGACAAAAATAAGGCAAAGATAGGGCATTAAAGGGAAAAAGGAGGGAAAACGGAGGAAAAGCGGGAGGTTGCGATTCGCTTGCGATGAGGGCCGATCTGAGGAGAATAAGGGGTGAAAAAGAAGAAAAACAGGGATGCCAGGGAGGAAAAGCAGGTTGACGGGGTAGGAAAATGATGCGTTGGAGAGGAAAAACGGGGAACGCGAAGAGGAAATACTGGGTTGTGGGACAAACGAAAGGCACGAAGGTACGATCGGTCGGAGCCCGCCACCATTGGGAGATCTTTTCTCCTTAATATTATATGGATAATTTTCTCCTTATTTATATATAGGGCTGGAAAGACGAAAAGAAAGGGCAGGATGGGCAAAGAAAGGGGTCAGACGGAGGGAAAAGCCCCGCCTGCTCTCTTTGGCAAGGCCCGAAACCCAACCGGCAATCCTTCGGGATGGTCTCGGGATGGCTTCGGGATGGAGAGTCCCATAAGAACAGCCGCGTTTCCTACGCCCAACTGCCTACCTGCTCATTCCATGCGAGCTGGCCTCAAAAGTGGGGTAAAAAATGAAGTTAACTTCGTAGGCCGATGAATATAACTTCGTAGGCCTATGAATATAACTTCGTGGGCCTATGAAGTTAACTTCATTTTTTGGGCAACCTACAAGCATGTTTTTCCGCAGAAAAGAAAGAATCCCAACGCTTTTACTTACCTTTGTCCTCCCAAAGGTCGTTGATAGGTATTGCTGCCAAAAAAATTCAAGGACACTTCGCGGCCAAACAGAATAAAATAGCAAAAGCAAAATGAGAAAAAAACTATTTGTGGCATACATACTGGCATTAGCTTTGAATACCATTGCTGGGAATGTCGCAACCCAAACGTCCTCCTCTGCCAAAACCTATTGTCACTTTCGCCCGAAGGCAAGCAGTTGGGAGGAGAGAATAGACGAAGCAGATGCCGAGCATGACTACACCCTCTTTAGCGACGGTATGCCCAGCGAAGCCGTTGTCATCATCAACGGTCAGGAATTTCGTGGTCTGAACGCCCAAGGCGATTCGCACATCAAGTCGGCGAAACTTGAGGCAGCAAACGTGAGGGTAAAAGTGGGCGGCGGCTATGTGACCAAAGTTACCGTGGACAACGCCAACTACCAAATAGACGTGAAATTCATCCAGCTTTTCACACCTACCATAAGCGTGGACGCCGAAAGGCAATATCCTTATATTTTATACACGCCTACCGCTTATGTCAAGAAGACGGAGGAGAACCTGTCGCATACTACCCATCGAAGCGAAGCCGACAAATTTATATTTATAGAGAAAACGTATGGCCAGTACTACATTTACGACCAAACAGCCAACTGCTACATCTATTATACGATAGCACAGAATGGCGGTAATGCAAAAACTACCACCAACAGCCATGTAAGATATACTGCCCATGCAGACGAAGCCAATACTTGGCAACTGCTTTGCCTTTCGGATGAAACGATAGCCATCATTCCGGGCTCAGTAGCAGACCCGAGCACATCTTCGCCAGCATGGAATTTCACAGGCGGCATAGAGGACGGCAGCATGCTCAACCTTTGGACAGCAAGCGACGCCAATTCTGCATGGGAGATCATCGACCCTGCAGCAGCCTCCATGCCCTGCGCGTCCCTTATGTATGCGCTGCCCGGAGCTCAATATCTCCACAAGTTGACTACCCACGAAGGCGAGACCGTGTCGAGTGTAGATTTTGGCTCAATATCAACGCTTTCGCTCAAAGAAGACCGTATCGAGACGGGCAACAAATACAAGTATGTGGCAGGCGTTGCCCCAAAAGCAGAGGGCGAATACGCCTACACGGTAAATCTCGTGGGTGCGGATGGCGAAGAAAAGCAAGCCAAGATCCGGCTGGTCGTCAGCAGCCACTTGCAGTCGGCCACCCCCATGATGGGCTGGCTCACATGGAACTGGTTTGCCCGTGCCATCAGCCACGACAAGATGGTAGAGATAGCCAAAGGCATGGAGAGATACGGATTGATAGACGCGGGATTCAACACCATTGTCCTCGACGACGCCTGGGCAACGCAGGAAAGCGACAAAGCAAAACTCACATACGACCCCACAAAGTTTCCCGAAGGCATTAGCGGCCTGAAGACTGCCTTGAAGGCGATCAACCGCAAACTGAAGATCGGCATCTATAGTGATGCGGGCAGCATGACCTGCGAGAACTATCAGCCAGGGTCCTATGGCTTTGAGAACCAGCATCTTGACTTGTTCGACTCATGGGGTGTCGATATGCTCAAATACGACTATTGCAATAGCGAGGCGAGCACCAAGGTGAGCTACACGCGGATGGGCGAAGCCGTGGCTGCCCTCAACGAGACGCGCAAGGCAAAGGGCGAAGTGCCTTTCGTGTATAATATCTGCGAATGGGGAAAGACCCAGCCTTGGACGTGGGGAGCCGCCGCAGGTGGTAGCAGTTGGCGATCGACAAGTGATGCGCGCGAGGACTGGATTGGCAACCCGTCGCGTCCGGGCGTGATAGGAGGTGTGGACGAGACCCGCCGCCTCTGGATGTATGCCGGCGTGAACCACTTCAACGACCTCGACATGATGTGCATTGGCCTTCATGGCCTCGCAGGACCCAGCAACAATACGGCAGAGCATCAAACCAACGGAGGAAAGATCACAGGACTGACCGACGCGCAGGCACGCACACAGATGTCCTTGTGGAGCATGTTGGCAAGTCCTCTGGCCCTGACCTGCGACCTGCGCGAGGCCCCTAAGGGCGAGGCTAATAGCGACCAGCCCATGCCCCACCCGCTCATCACCGAAGCCGACGTGCAGACGTTGACCAACCAGGAAATCCTCGCCATCAACCAAGACGCGCTGGGCCAGCAGGCCGAATACATGGAAGTCCTTTCGACAGGCACCACCGACTATTCCCCCTCGGGCTATGACGTATTTGTCAAAGACCTGACAGACAGTCGCATAGCCGTTTCGATCACCAATCGCGCTACCTCGGCAGCGAGCGTACCAGCCATTCCCCTCACGGCCATTTATCTGAAAGCCAACACCCGGTACATCTGCCGCGAAATATGGTCGCAGACCGAAGGGGAAATAGAGAACAACTTGAGCGTGGGCAGCCTCAACCCTTGCGAAACAAGGGTCTATGTCTTGAGCAAGAAGGAATGAGAAAGACCATACATTTTCAGCACTATTGCGCTCCTTGCGGGGAAATCACCCTGGCGTCCATTGGCGACGAATTGTGCCTTTGCGACTGGCGCGAGAGTCCACGCGCCGAGCGCAACAGGCGCAGACTCATAAGGCACATGGATGCAGCGTTGACCGAGGCTACGTCGGAAGTCTTGGAGAGCGCCAAGAGGCAACTTGACGAGTATTTTGCTGGCGTTCGCAAGACTTTCGACCTCAAGACCCACCCTGTCGGCACAGCGTTTCAACAGCAAGTATGGCGGGCGTTGTGCGAGATACCATACGGCGAGACGCGCACCTACCAAGACATTGCCCTCAGCCTCAACAACCCCCAAGGCGCAAGAGCCGTGGCACAAGCCATTGGCGCCAACGGCATCAGCATCATCATTCCCTGCCATCGCGTCATCGGGTCCGACCATTCCCTGACAGGCTTCGCTGGCGGACTGGATGCCAAAAGACAACTGCTTGAGACAGAACGGCGCAGCTGACTTCTCCCCGTCCCGCTCCTCGCGCCAAAAACCGATTTTCCGACCAAGTTCACAATGTTGTGGTCCACAGACTTGTGAACTCCATCTTTTTTGCTTACCTTTGTAGCCTAATCGAATAAAGGAGAAAAGGTGATGGAAAAAGCTTTTGTATATGGTATGTCGGTTGGTGGCAGCAAGAAACATCTGATGGAGAATATATTCCAAAGTCGCCGTATGCCTTTCTACCAGTTTGGCGAGATGATCCATCTCAAATGCATCCCTACGGAATATTGGGTCCCCTTCATCTGTTCCCGATTCGAGAAGTATGGCAAGAAGATAAGCGAAGCGTATGCTGGCAGAATATGCCAAGTGGTGAAGAATTACTCTTCCTATGTGCAGCAAATGGCCTGGAACGTGATGGCCGAAACAGAGAAAGAAGTAAATGAGGAAAGTTTCGAGGAAGGTCTGAAAGCCCTGCTGGAACAAAGCAGCGGTCTCTTTATACAACAGACCGAGGGGCTCACCACCTATCAGCTCAACTTCATTCGCCTTTTGTGCCAAGGCATACATGCTGGATTTACCACCCAGGCGGTCTCAGAAACATACCCTCTGGGTAGCAAGTCAAATATAGACCGCATAAAGAAAAGCTTGATGGACAAAGAGATCATCACCATAGAAAAAGAGGGTATATTCCTTGCTGATAGCGTATTTGAACTTTGGTTTAAAAGAGAACTGATGTAGCATTGTTGTTTGCCATACTCGCTGCACAGGGCGCCTTCGTTAGCAGCAAACGGTATGGAAACAAACCCTGCCGCTCCATTTTCGCACAAAATATAAAAAAGTATGTGATTCTTTTTGTATTGTTCTCGGTTTGCACTAACTTTGCATAAGACAAAAACCACGTCTATGGCATTCGAAGAGGAAATAAAGCTATATGAGAGCCTAAGGTGTAAGTATCAAGCGCTTATCATCAACAAGATGGATAGAGAAGAGTACACTAAATATAACGAAGTGCTCTTTTCTACACATTCATGCGCCATCGAGGGCAACTCTTTTTCCGTGGATGACACCCGCGAGCTGAAGGAGAAAGGGCTGGGTATGATTCCTGCGGGAAAGACCCTTTTCGAGGCCTTCGAAATGCTCGACCACTTTGAGGCGTTCGAGTATGTGATCCAAAACGCGCAACACCCGCTCGACGAAGCATTGCTGAAAGAAATCAACAAGCGAGTCACCCTTCACACCATTTCTTATCGCTCTCCTGAGGCAATACCGGGCGAATACACCACCACAGATATGGCGGCAGGGGACACTGTCTTTGGCGACCATGAGCAGCTTATAGCCAAAGTTCCCAAATTATTGGAATCCACAGAAAAGGCTATCGCCTCAGCCGCAGTCCACCCCATGATACTTGCCGCCCGCTTTCATGGCTTCTATGAATACCTTCATCCGTTTCGCGATGGAAATGGCAGGACAGGAAGACTCGTCAGCAACTATATCCTTTTGCGATCAGGCCACCCGCTTCTTATCATCCCGTCCGAAGCACGCCAAGAATACATCTCCGCCCTTCGTATGATTCGAACAGAAGCAACCGACGAACACCTCGTCCACTTCTTCTTCAAGATGGCAATGCGGAGAATGGAGGACGAACTGAAACAGAAGGCTGCAAACACCAAGCGCTTTATGACATTCGTCTTCTGACATCTTGTGGACTCAGCCCAACCCCTGCCGAGGGTTGCTTGTCTCCATGCCTAAGGGTAAGTTACCTCCATGCTTGGTGATAACTTATCTCCGGGCCTGACGATAACTTACGATCGTGGCAGGTGGAAACTTGCGATTGCGGCAGAAAGGCCACGTTGCCACGAGATTTTAGCTTAAAAATAGTATATATGCTTGAGTATTTCATTTTTTCTTCGTAACTTAGTAGCGCAAAATGCAAAGCGAGTGGAATATGGCAAAAATAGTCAACAAATATCCCGTAGGAATACAGACATTCTCGAAGATACGCGAGAAAGGTTATCTTTATATAGACAAGACACAATACATCGCAGAATTTAGAGAGAAAGGTATGAAGTTCATCTTTCTGAATCGTCCAAGACGATTCGGCAAGTCGCTCTTTGCCTCTACTCTTCAAGCCTATTTCGAGGGAAGAAAAGAACTTTTCGAAGGATTGACTATTGCTGATTACGAGAAGGATTGGGTGAAGCATCCTGTACTTCATTTCGACCTGAGCGGTGGCAAGCATTTTGATGCTGATGCTTTGAACAGTTATCTTAATTTAGAGCTTTTACCCTACGAAGAGCTTTATGGTAAGGGAGAAGGCGAGATCTACCCTAATGAAAGACTGGAAGGTATCGTAAAGCGAGCTTACGAGCAGACGGGCGAAAAGGTGGTGGTCATCATTGATGAATACGACGCCCCTTTGCTGGACGTGGTGCATGAAAAAGAGAACCTGCAACAGCTTCGCCGCATCATGCAGAACTTCTACAGTCCTTTGAAAATGCTCGACCCATACCTGGAGTTCTGTTTCATCACGGGTATCACCAAGTTTTCGCAACTAAGCATCTTCAGCGAGCTCAACAACCTCGACAATATCAGCATGTTCGACCAGTATTCGGCCATCTGCGGTATCAGCAAGACGGAACTTACTACGCAGATGAAACCGGATGTTGAGGCATTGGGCGAAGCCCTTGGCATGACGTATGAGGAATGCCTGGCTGAGCTGACGCGATTCTATGACGGCTATCATTTCAGCGAGAAATCAGAAGATGTCTTCAATCCGTTCAGCCTGGTGAAGGCGCTGAATGCACGCAAGATTGCTCCTTACTGGTTTGGCTCGGGTACGCCAACTTATCTTATCAAGACGTTGCAGAAATATCATGTCAACGTGATGGATATTGAGAAGAAGTCATGTGACGTGGATGACTTTGATGTTTCGCCCGAAATGATGACCTCTGCGCTCCCGCTGCTCTATCAGAGTGGCTACCTCACCATCAAAAAGTACAACCCGATGCTGCATCGTTATACGTTGGAGTATCCTAACCGGGAGGTGAAGATAGGCATGCTCAAAAGTCTTGCGCCCAACTATCTTTCGCCTATATCTCTGGACAACAACAGTCTGGTGGGTGATTTCCTGGAAAAGCTTTATGATGCAGATGTTGAGGGGGCGATGGTTCGCCTGAAGGCCTACCTTGCCAGCATCTCCAATCGTCTGAGCAACAAGAGCGAGCGCGATTTCCAGACCGTGTTCTATCTCGTCTTCAACCTGATGGGCGCCCACATGCGGGTCGAGGAGGATAGTGCGGTAGGTAGAGCCGACGCCGTGGTGTATATGCCCGATGCCGTCTTTGTTTTTGAGCTCAAGTATGATGGCTCTGCAGAGGAAGCGATCCGGCAGATAGACGAAAAGGGCTATTTGATTCCCTATTCTGCCGATGGCAAGCGCCTGTTCAAGATAGGTGTCAATTACGATAGTACCCAGCGCACAATCAGCGACTGGATAATCCGAGAAGACTAAGAACCCGGAAAGAGTTAGCCGTAAAGACTGGCTTTCCCCCTCCCCTTTCCTCTCCCCCTGCAGCATGCGAAAACAAAAACGTTAAACGTTATAATGTTAGTATGTGACCGGGGAGGCGGAGCGCTCTCCCATGCCTACCATTAACGTTTTAACGTTTTTGAAAACGGACGCAGTTGCTGCAGAAGCCTCCATGGGAGACTTAAACCGCGCCGGTATTTGGTTAGCTACTTGAATAACTATCCGTTGACATTTTACCCAGCGTCACAGAAGGTTTGTACAGACTATCTGTGTCAGATATGCCGTCCTATTGGTCTGTTTTCGGTCGGAATATCTTCAAACGGTCGGATTGCGTATTCCGGTGATACCCGTTCACCAATTCCGGTAATATCCGTTCACTCGGTTGGTAATCTTCTTCAGAAAACGGAGGATATCCACCCACCCAAAACGGGTATATCCGTTATCTTATCCAGCTCTTTAGGCGAAAGGAATTGCAAAACGAGTCTTTTCTCTAGAATACCGAACCGATATCATTCCATCAACAGTCCTTCAAGCTATTCCTCGTCGAAGTGCTTTACACATGCCTCATGAACGTATTGAACAGACAACATGGTAGCAATGAGGAAGCCTGGTGGTTGCTTGGACTGAGAGGGCCCATGGTAGTAATAGGGCTTGCGCTCGTTGTCTATGAGCAATCGGCATCACAGGGCGGGCAGGCCAGCCCTATCACCGTCTTAACGTTATAACGTTTAACCCAACTTACAGCTTACAGACGCGTAATCCTCTGATTTTCATGTATCGCTTTTTGACTTCGGGAAAATGTACCACACAAATTTTTCGTTTCCGTTTTAATGGCAACGACTCCATTCCCAAATTCTTGTATAACTCGAACGATCGCGCCTCTGGCTCCGTGCATTGCCTGATTTCCACTTGTTGTCCGTCAACACGCTTGGCTATGGTGCTTACCACGACCTGTGTGCTGGCTATCCTCATCAATTCGCGCCATGAGATTCAGCTTTTCTTCTGGCACAACTGGCACTGGGTGGTTGAGACGACCCAGTAGGCCAGTACCGCGAGGTTGAAATGGGTTTTGACGGCCTCGTCATTCTGATGGCAGACAGGACGGACGTCAAAGTCGGTCTTCAATGTTTCAAAAACGGCCTCGACTCTTCTTATGACGTTGTAATACTCCCAAATTTGCTTCTCGCCACATCCCTTGAGGCTGGTTTGGACGAAGTACAGGGCGAATTGCCATACCTATCTTATCATTGGTATCTACACCTACAATGAAATATCCACCGCCAAGGTCATCAAAGTCATTGGCGAAAGCACATACACTGTGATATATGCTTCCTGGGTTCCAACCTTTCTTGAACTCAATACGGTTGGATTCTTTTTTCTGCTTGTTAAGCAGGTCGTTTATGTTTATTGCGAGTGCCATAAAATGTTTTTTAATTGGGCATTATGTAGCCTTTGTCTTCAGCCTTGTTCACGATTTTAACCAAACGCTTACATTGTGAGGCAGAAGGTAAATTCTGCTTTGCAATGTAGTCTGCAATTCCTTTTATAAAGCTACAATCACCATAAGAAAGAACGTTCTCTTTCATAAGGTCATTGTATACTTTCATCCAATAATTTGCTCCAAGATTGAAAATTTCCACAGATGCATCAATAGCAGCGTCAAACTTATGTGCACGTTTTGCTGCACGTTCTGCATTTTTTGTTTCTTCGATAGACACTAATGTTGACAAGAATGTTTCACCAAGTGTATATTTGTAATCTTGAAAATTCTTCCATACAGCTTGTGTACGTGATATGGTTCTAACGATACCTCCGTTTGCTTGATCCATCAAGAAGTTATGAGTACAATACGCAAGTCTCAACAATTCTTCTGCCAATTCAGGATAAAGAGTTTGTTTCTGCCATATATAACGCCAGTCTATATCTTTGCCTTTAGGGATGAGAGTCATGAGTTTGGCTGTCGTATATGGTACTATCTGGGCTTTATTACCACCTTTAGGATACCATGAAGCCTTACTAATCAATCCATCAAGAGTATCGGAAAGTATAACGGAGCTAACGCATTTACGGAAGAAATCCTCATTTATACTATCTCTATTCTCATCGTAAATTTTTTCAATAACACCAGCAAATCTATTGAAATTGATTGCAGAACTTTGGCATACTTGATGTGGATTCATCAGTATTGTATTGTAACATTTTGCAAGCTTTTCCTTTTTGATGACTTGATTCTTAGGATGCATCTCACAAAATTTCTTTTTCTGTGCTGGTGTCAGTTTCATTTGTTCCTGTTCCCATTTGCCTCGCGAACGCTCATAAAACCATATCGTTTGATATGGATTTCCATTTACAGGAGGTGCCATTACCTTTTTAGACAATTTTTCCATTAACACATGGAATGGGTGGTTAGAGAAAAAATCAGCCTCAGAAACAGCATTTTGGCTATTTGCACATTGTGAAATTGTCTTTGTTATGCTGTTATATTGCTCTACTTGTTCTTCAGACAAATCATTTTCAACATTCAAGACTGTCAATTTCATCGGAACATACAAATTATCCATGCCATAGCGAGCTTCTTTTTTAATGATGGCATTAGCCAAAGAAGCCGTCGTTTGACCTCCGTTGATAATTTGCAGATCCTTAAAATGTACTATTTGAGTTTTATCTGCAGAAAATGAAACAGAACGAGCAACAACAGCTATACCATTATTGAAAGTGAAGAAATTCTCAGGATGATTTATGATAGTATTTCTAATTCCTTTGTTGACTTTTCCTCTTACACTTAAAAATGCTCGCACATTGCCTTGTAGTAGTTTGCTTCCATATTTTAGGTAAATGTCAGCAAGAAACTTACCTGGCACAATGCCAAGATAGGCATCATATTCACTGTCAACTCCAATGTCTGCTTTTAGACACTGGATACCATCACAACCAAAGTCAGTAGTATCTATTTCTATTATCTCACTTGAATTAGAGGCAAATGTTTGATAGAATCGTTCTAATGTCCATACGTTAAGTTCGACAGGACGACCCAAAAATTCAGGTTTAGACAAATTCTTCACTTGCTTGCTTAGTGTGGCATTAGACAATATAAAGAATTTGAAACGAAGGATTTCTGTAGATAGCAATCCTTTACCTATTTTTTTACGAAACTCATTTGCTATAATCAGAGCTGGATCGGAATCGTCACAATATTTGCTGATATTACCTTGTACACATTCATCAAGGAAATTCAACATATGTGTGTATATATCCTCTATACGTGAATTTGTAAGTGTTGGGGTACTATCACGTTCATTGGTAAAATCACTTGCAATCAAAATTAATGCCCCATCAGCTTCATCATATGCGTAAGCATCAAATGCAAGCAATCTATTTCGAGAACCGCGCATCTCTACAGACATTGGTATAGGATCGTTCAACTCTCCGATTTCTTCCAAGTCCGAAAGATATTTCTCTATGAATTGAGTTTCAGGCTCAGTGCCTTCATGTTCGGCATTAAACCTCAATTCATCGATAAATTGTTTTCTATATTCCTCGATGTCCATAATTTAAAGATTTGTTCTTTACGAAATTTTAAACTTTTCTATATTTGAGGTAACTATTCAGCAATAACACTCCTTTGAGTTTTTTGTCAACAATCCTGACAAAA
>ERZ780207.3101-NODE-3101-length-11023-cov-3.216630_pt1 | contig 11023 bp, 12 predicted proteins | sample MGYA00510977_ERZ780207 | MGnify/ENA primary metagenome ERZ780207 (study PRJEB29588, sample SAMEA2151383) | human gut metagenome | biome: human gut; feature: human-associated habitat; material: faeces | place: Denmark | collected 2008/2010 ... | reverse complement strand
CAGAAGTTCCTATGAGTTGACCATCAACAGTAAAGAACTTAGCTGTCTCACCGGTTTTGAGGCCATAGACGGTAACTATTCCCCTATCTGCAGAAGCCATGATTCCACGAGTTTCAACGTGATTGATGTTTGTAGCATCCGCTTCATTGCCGAGCCAATATAAAGTTGCATTTGCTGTATCTGAAAGTCTATAGCCTTTTGCAGAAGCATATACAGATATATTATAGGCAGCAGTAAGAGAAACTTCACCTTCCTTATTGGCAGCTTTAGTGACGATATCATCATCTGTTATGGTATAGTGATATTTTACTTCTGAAGTAGCACAAGAAAATCTGAGTTTACCTGCCTCATACGTAACAGACGGAGTAGCACACTGTTCGGTAGCATATTCATCAGAATCATCAGGATTCCAGGCTTCCAGATACCTGTAATCAGAACTCAGTTCTTCTTTGTATGTATCAAGATGCTCATTTGGCACCATAATACGGCAAGTAGTAGGAATCTCCGCATCAACGATACCAATAGGCATAGCTCCCTTGAAATATAACGTATCGAGATTGTTGCAGTTCTTGAAGCAACTTACTCCTAGTTTAGATACACTAGTTGGAAGGGTTATAACAGACAGTTTCTCACAACCTGAAAAGCTATTATCCCTAAAGGAAGTTACACTGGAAGGAATTGATATAGAAGACAAATTACTACATTCTTTGAAACAGCCTTCTCCAATTTCCTTTACCCCTCCAGGAACAACGACATTTCTCAGTTTCTCACAACCACTGAAGCAGTTCCAACCTATTTTTGTAACTGTAGATGGAATATTTACAGAAGATAATCTGGCACATCCAGCGAAGCAATTATCTCCCAACTCAACTATTCCAGAAGGGATATCCACAGAAGTCAATCTTATACATCCCTTGAAGCAATTGCTCGGCAAACGACTTACACTCGAAGGAATGGAAACAGAAGTCAAGCCGCTGCATCCTGCAAAACAGCTATCGTTCAATTCGGTTACTCCAGCAGGTATCGATAAAGAAGTCAGTCCTGTACATTCCGCAAAGCTGCTCCATCCCAACTCTTTCACTCCTGTAGGAATGGAAACAGAAGTGAGTCCGCTACAACCATAGAAGCTGCTTTCACCTATTTTAGAAACACTTGACGGTATTTTGATTGTTGTCAGATTGCTGCACCCTGCAAAACAACTATCTTCCAACACTTCAGCACCAGGTAAGATAGTCACAGAAGTTAATTTCTTGCAGTCAGAAAAGCACTTTTTCGAAATCTTGGCAATACTTGAAGGAATTTCGATAGAAACCAAATTGTCACAGCCATAGAAGCAGTTATCTCCTACGAGTACTACAGATGCAGGTATCGTTCCGGAAGTCAGTCCTGTGCAACCTGAGAAACACCCCTTTCCAAATTCAGTAATTCCAGAAGGAATATCAATAGAGGTCAGTTTGCTGCATCCTTTAAAACAGTTCTCGCCGAACTTAGTCACAGATGATGGAATTTTAATAGAGGTCAAATTGGCACAGTCAGCAAAGCAATTATCTCCCAGTTCCCTGACGCCAGGCTGAATGATAACGGAAGCCAGATTTTCACATCCACTAAAACAACTCTCCAGTTTGTTACCACCAGAAGATACTGTAATGGAAGTTAAACGGCTACACCCGGAGAAACTGTTTTTTCCAAGATTTGTTACAGAAGAAGGAATGGTTACCATACTTAAGCTGCTGCAATTTGAGAAGCAGTTATCTCCCATAGTTGTTACGCTTGAAGGGATTTCAATGGAAGCTATCTTAGTACATCCGGAAAAGCAGTTATTCCCCAAGACTTTAACACCATTTCCAATAGTTACAGTTATAAGTCCTCTACATTCATTAAAGCATCCATCACCTACTTCCTTCACTTCCGAAGGGATAATGATACCAGAAAGTTTCTCACAACCACCGAAGCAGTTCCAGCCAAGCTTATTAACAGTAGAAGGAATTGTAACGGAAGTCAGTCCGCTGCATCCGGAGAAACAATTGTCGCCCAATTCTGTCACGGTATATTCTATGCCATTAGTATCCTTAACAGAACCAGGAATAGCTATTCTACCAAAATAGAGACTGGATTTTGGCAGTACCGTCGCCGTTTTAGTTTCCTGGTTAAGGGCATAGCGGATTTCATTAATTACTGCAAAACTTGTTTTTGCCAACGAGGAACTTGTTGTAACTATCATCATAATTACCACTAAAAGGAAGCTCTTGAAAGAGCAGGAAACATCTAGATTTTTACCCAAGTGTTTCTTTCTAATCATGTAATTTACCATAAAAAATATATTTTGTTGTTTAATTGCCATTAAATGATGCTATTTTTCTGCAAAGGTACAAAAAACAAGGGACAGAAAACTAGAAAAAATACGCAACCTTTTATTTTAACACTTTCAAGAGAAAACAACAAAGAAACACAACAAATTAAGTTAATATTAGGGTATAGAAACAATCATTCACACATATAATAAAGGAAACGCAAAAAGGAGACACCCTTACGGATGTCTCCACAGCGATGCCTAATTCAAGAAAGAACACCAATTTCTGGTGCGTATTTACAGATGCAAAGATAAGGTATTTCTTTTAAATGAGCAAATTATTCTGCATATTTTTTAAGAGCTTCACTCATACGCTGTTCCAGATCACGCAAACCAGAAACCTCGACTATCGACAAAAGATGCCTTGTTTGGTTGTGAACATAGACCATGCATTTAAAAAGCACACCAACCTGCCTTGTCAATTTCTCGTTCTTTCGCTTTGCGGCTTCAAGCTGTAAGGCTTTGTCGTTAAGTGAAGGTATCTTCTTCAACTCTCTCTTTGCCTTCTTCAATTCTGCTTCTTGGATTGCCAGAGCTGAAGAAAGTTCTTCAACTTCCTTGCGTAGTTCCATATTTTCTTCAACCTTGCGGTCGTAATCACGAATGATGAACATCATCTGGTGCTCGTGCGGTATATCTTGATTCATTCTTTCCATCATATTACTTCTTTATCGAGAGGTGATCAAAACTTTTGATTACCTCTCGGTTCTGATTGTTTCTGCTTTAAAGTAAATGCAATAATCGGGAGGTAGTCGAAAATTTCGACCACCTCCCTCGCAACTTTACCAATAGTTATACTGTCGTAAACTGATAGTCTTCTTCTATTTTATGATTCTGATTACTGGGATGGTATTGCCGGAATACTTACAGGTTCCTATCTGTTCCACCTTGCCTTTAGGAGCAGTGATAATCTGGTCATTCACGTAACTATCTGTTCCATCATTCTGAAACAGCACTTCGCCCCCAAAGCTTATATCTGAAGAAAGGTCTTCCACATGTGCTACTGCGCTGCCGTCCTCCAACACTTCATCTACCGTGAATTTGGAGATATGAAGCGTTTTAGGAGAAGCCATCATGGTAATCTCCGGTGTGCTACTTGCTTCGTTTGTGGCAAAGTAAGCAGAACACATGGCAATACATATCATCACCACAAAGAAGATGACGATAAAACCACAACCAAACTTGATTATCTTTTCAAACATATCATTTATCTTTAAATTGGGTCCACTTAATTATATTTTTTACTTATAGGTAATGAGTCTCTGCCCGGTCTCCCATCCACCTTTACGGTTGAGCATGTCCGGTTCATACCATTTGTTGAAAATCACATAGTCACGCTTTGGCTGACGGACGATCACAGCATTGAACTGTACATTGGTATGGGTCTTCCTTCCTCGAAACGGAATATACTGTCCTTGGTAGGAATGAAGCCCGGACACAAAGGTTCCACCACTATTCTGGTCAATGCCCACACTTGTAATGATGATGGTGTTGGGCACATACGTCTTCCCATCGAAGCAGGAACCATAGTAGTTCCTGCAGAATATTTCCAATACATACTTGCAGTCTGCGACCGAGAGCTGCGCCTTGCATATCCCCACATACAGGATAGCAAGAAGAAACAAAATTATCTTCTTCATATTTAAGATGTGTTAGTTATTTATTCTATTATATCAAACAATCACAAAATTACGTGCTACGTCTACCGTGGTAGCATTCAGCAGGGCAGCAGCCTTGGACTGAGTGATGATGCCGCTTGCCAATGCTCTGTAAACCATACACTCAAACTTAGTGACCTTCTCCTTGCCGATGGAGCCTGATTCTGATTTCTTCGTAGAATCAGCACTGCCGAGGTTCTTGCAATAATCAGAATAGTGCTTCGAAGAAATAACTCCGAGATATTTTGCCTTCGCCATCAGAACATCCACAGAAATTCCATACTCATTCTGTAGATATTTCAGTTCCATAAGAGCTATGCCGTTACGCTTTCCCCCTACTACGGAGAAGAATACGTCGTGTGGCAGAAGCATTTCGTTGGCGAAGACGCAGCAAAAATGCTCTTTCTTTTTATTATCGATACTCTCATCAAAGCAAAGAATGGCATGTGCCAACTCCTTAAGGGCAGCAAAGCGAAAGCTCTCAGCGTTGAGATTGCTGTTGATGGCTATCACCGAAATAGAGTCGTTTAGGATGGCATGAAGACTGGTGAATGCATCTGACGCATCAATATTAGCTATAATTACGCCCTTTGATTCCAGGAGATTCATTACATTGGTGATAGCAGCGGTACCCATTCCCCATGTCTGGCGAAGCATGGAAGCACCCTTTAATACATCGAAAAGCGTCTTTACCTGATGTTCCGCCAGAACGGAATTGAACGAATGTTCTATTCCACAGATTTCTTCTATCTCACCAGTTCGTTCTATTGTGTTTTCTATGCTACTGGCGATAGCCATTTCTTTCTTCTTGTTCAATCCCTGCAGCTTGCTATAGCGTATGTTTCTGGGAGAAGAGGTTTTGTCGCAGAAAAGATAATCCGGGTTTATCTCCAGGACATCGCAAAGGGCTATCACTATGTCACTTTTAGGCAGCATCACCCCATTCTCATATTTGGATAGAGTCTGTTTGGTGATAATGTTGCCCATCATATCACATAGCTGCTGCATAGACAATCCTCGCATTAATCGAGCGTTATGCAATTTTTCCGCAAAGCCTTTCTTTAAGTCCATCATATTATTATTTTGAAATAGTTATGATTATAGTAAAAACCTTTTTAGTAAGAAAATTCTTACTAAGAACCTTCCTACTTATTGTCTTATCAACTCATCTGAGCGGATGGATAGTCAGAAGGAAAGATACCTATTTATATCTTTGGCACTAAGGTCTTATCGTCTAAAGCCCCCTTCTGATATCCCCTACCTTCCCATTTCTTGGCGAAGGCTGCAGCCACTATTTTTTGTTGCTTTTCGTTTGCTATCATAATGTTGCAATATACATAATTTACAATATATTATAAAGAAAACAGTTTTTTCATATTAACGAGAAAAACTATCAACTTCTATTTATTTTTTCCAACAATTCATCCGGTGTCAGTATTTCCATTTTCGAGAAACCGAACCATTTTTTGCCCAAGTCTTTGATGGATGCTCCTATGTGATATACATCATCGTCTATACAAAGGAAACGGTCATGCGACAACCGGAATGCTTCAACGTCAATCGGTGTATATTGGGCGTTATGACGGTCTAAGTCGAGTTGAAATTGACGGCTTATTTGTTGAGTATAGATAACCGCAGGCACGTTTTCTTCTCTTTTGTCGAGCAAGGTCAATACAGTCTCGTCAACATAGTTGTCTATGAGAATTATGCGTTTCTTAGCACTTTTAATCAAGTCGCCCACGAATGTATAGGCATCATAAATCTGTCCGTTATAAAACACACCTTGCTTTGGCTTTGCGCTGCCTTCTTCTAATTTACGGAACACCTCATCTATGCGCTTGTCTGTCACTTGCTGATGCTGCAGCATTTCCAATTGATGGTACTCAATTGTTTCCAAGCGGCTGAACACAGAAGCGTTGTTCGCCATAAAATGACGCATTGATGTAAAAGCTCGCATTATGCGAATATTCACTTCAATTGCCGTTTTAGAACGAAGAACACCGCTCAACATAGCTACGCCATTTTCAGTGAAGGCATAAGGGGAATGTCTGTCGCCGCCCCATCTTGAAATGCCAAATTGGCATTTCAAGATTTCAGTTTCTTCTTTAGTCAATTGAAACATAAAATCTTCCGGAAAGCGCTCGATATTACGTTTCACCTGTCTATTCAACTGTGCCGTTTCCACTTCATATAGCTCTGCTAAATCGCGGTCGAGCATTACTTGCTTTCCTCTAATGACTCTTATAAGAGATTCTATATTATTTGTAAAGCCAACATGATCACGTTCTGTGATTTGTTGTATCTTACCTTCATGTTGTTCCATAATTAACACCTAACTAAGATTACTAATTTTGTTATTCTTCATCATCAAGGCTCTCTTGCTCCTGCGCCTTTTCTTTCGCATCCGCAATATTGCTATTGCAAACCTTGATGATGTCCTGGAACAGTTTTTTGTCATCAACCTGGGACAATTTCTCTTCAGCCATAGCCTTGATAGTCTCGAACTGTTCTACAGAGAACTCATTAGAAGTATTCATACCTTTCTTGCGTGCAGTTATTCTCACTTCATAACCATCTTCACAAACCGCATAGAAGGTGACTACAGAGTTTGTGTCCTTGCACATTTGAAGTAAGCACTTTGTTACTCCTTCCTCATCCTTGGATGGAGTGCAATCTATGTTGTTTTGATTCTGCTTCATAATCTTATGTATTTTATTTATTAATATCTAACTACAGCTACCTGCAAGTTATGCTTTTTAGCTGTATCTATCATGTTCTTTGTGCCCCGGCTCTTGCCATTCCAGAAGGCGATAAGTGTATGAGCTACGCTAGCCATCTTTGCATTTCGGATTGGTCCGGCAGCTCTACCATTGGCTTTCCAGTCAGCAGGAAACGTCTCCAGCTGCAAGCCTCGTTCATGTGCATAGCGTTCACCCAGAGCATCTGCACCGCTGGCATGACCGGAGACAATGACAATATCTTCCGGCTTCTGTTTTTGCAGATAGAAGTCACACTTCTCTTTCAGCAGTTCGTAATCTGCAAAGTCTCTGCATCCAGCAACGATGACTTTGTATTTCGTGATTGAATCTATTATCAGCCTGTTAGCTGCATCTACTTCTGCTTGACTCATATTGCTTATTATTGATTGTTCTTTTCCAAAGATTTCGGCTCTTCATACGTTTTGTAAAGCTGGCACAGAACATTTTTATTCTTGACAACCAGGTAGAAAACCACTTCACCCTTTTTGGGTTGATAAGCAGCTCCTACAAAAAGAGCCGTCTTTCCGTCAGTCAAGACATACTTTTCCCAACCTTGTTTTAAAGAAGGTGTTCTAACGCTATTATAATAATCTTTAGCAATCTTTGAAAGTTCAATAATATCCATACTATAGAATTTTGAAAAATTAAACTTATTCTTCTCTTAGAAATTTAGCGGAAGCTTGCAACATGATGATAGATTGCTGAACCGTCTTCCGTGCCTGGTAATCAGAACCGGCATCATCCAGATACTGTCTGTTCATTCTGACCATCGTATTGAGATAATCAGCACACTCTTCCTTGCTCGGATTAAGCAGATGAATACTACAGGAAACGGTCTTCATAAAATAATCCATACCTTTTTTGAGTAGAGTTCTGATATTACCCACATTAGGATGAGTACCAATCATCTGATATATCTGTATGCGAAGGCTGACACCATTTCGTGGGCATCCAATTCTGTAATCGTCCCCTACTTCCTCTTTTTCTTCATCCACATAATCGACCTTGGCGAGGAAGCCATTGTCCTTATCGGTACAAACAAGAAAGTCACATTCACCACGTTTATGATTGCGACTGGTATCTACTATGAATAAAGGGATTTCTCTCTTTGCCATAAGTAATGCACCGCTGCCCTACGGATTTATTTGAGTATCTGGCTCACCCTATTAATAAATAACGTCCCTTTGAACAATGTCAATCAAGACACTGCAAAGGTACAAAAAAGTATTTTATCACCCAAACAAATATGGGTTATTTTTTCACAATTAACATTCTGTTTGTTCACTCACTCTCGGATATATCGGGTAACCAGATTCCTGTCTAGCCTTTTAATGATTTCTCATTTCCTTCGATCCGAGATTTTTTTTAGAGATACATCGGTCTAAGCGAGTTCCTCTGAGCCTTTTTACGTGCAATATGGGATGGCGGTGTATTGAGGACAGTAAGCCAAGGAATTTGGCAGAAAGTTTTCTGGAAAGCCCAAATCTTTGATTTGTGGAAGGCTTCCGGAAAAGTTTGTGTCAAATAGCGGCTCTGCCCGGTCCTTGGTATCTGTCTGCGCCGCCATAACTTTGCAAAGTAAAAAGTTAGAGGGACTTACATAGAAACGCAGTCCATAAAAAAACGAGGTCGAAGAAGAAATGAGGATAACCTTTAGGTATAAAAAGAGCTATGCCCTGGCATATCTATAGAGTAACGTAGTTATATAATTGCATAGCTATATACGTATATATAGTCATAAATATATAGGTATATACTTATATCACCCAATAGCTATATACCGACATACCTATACCCCCATAAGTGAATAAGTCCATATAACCATAAATCAATACGTATATAACAACATAGATATGCAATAGCATAAGTATATAGGTATATACATACATAGATAGATACATACTTCTATCGTGGCATACGTCAATAGGTATAATTTCTAACCCCAGCATCCTATACGGAACAAAAGAAATCCGGGGCTGCCTTACAGTCCCGGTTCCTATGGTAGAAAAGAGTAAGGAGGGTTACGCCTCCTTCTCCTCCTTCTTCTTGTATTCATACTTTGCAATGGTCGTTGCGATGAACTTGATAGCGACCTTCTGGTTTCCCTGCTTGTCGGTGTAAGGCTCTGCCTTGATGAAGCCCTCAATCTGGACGGTCTTTCCTTTCTTAAGGAGTTCCCTGGTCTCGTCATCGTTCTTTCTGATGATCTTCTCGACGTTGAAGATTGCTGAAGGAGTCTTCTCCTCACCTTCCTTCTTCTGTGCGTTAATGAAGATACCGAAGCGTACCAAGTCGGCCTTTTCGAAGTTAACAACATCTGCGTCCTTGCAGAGATTACCTACCAATGAAAAACTGTTATTTGCGTTCATAACTTTAATTTTTTAAATGTTAATACTTATTTTACGTGCTAAAAACAGCTGGCAAGGAGAAGGTGAGTACCGGTCAAGGGATGACCGATATTTTTTCAAGTTTTTTGGATCAAGGAGCAACTGCACCCCAAAAAACTTGAAAAAATATCGAGTCAATGATGGAATCGTGCCCTTGCCATCACCGCTTGCGCTAAATTTGCAAAGTAAAATGAGTGTTGACATAACAGAAAAATAACGAGAACGCAAGGAAAGACAATATTATAAGGTAGGTAATCACTCCATGGACGCTAACCAAGAGAGGAAATCGAAAAGCCCGGTCTGGTACAGCTGAGCATCCATAAAACCATCACACAGGAACAGGAAGGTGAGGAATAGGCTCCATAACCTTGATATATAACGTGAAGAGTCAGAAAGAATGATATCGAGACCTGCCTATTGAGAAAGATGGAAAGGAAAGACCATTCAGATAGAGAAGCCTGGATAGGATAACCGACAAGCTGCGAGAACAGAAGCCTACATCAGCCATCAATCGCCGACATAACCATAACAAGAAATACAGGAAGGAAGAGGAGAAGGAGAAGCGGTACCTACATATAATATATACTACCATAAGAATCTGGAGACATCCCAGCCCCGGTATCATCAGTACGTAGAAAGAAGGATGCTGTATATAATCCAGGCGAGCATTCGCCTACCTCTCTCCCACCGCCACTTCTGCAGGGTAGTGCAACGCCCTGGAGAGGTGGTTCCGCAGTTCCCCTTTTTCCGGTATCGAGTCCTTGGACATCGGCACTGGAAAAAGGGGGAAGCTCCGGAAGGGTCTAATGAAACGTTAGGTATAAGAAAAGTGCTATATATGCAATATATGGCATAATGGTATAAACTTTGCCTCTATGAGGAACGCCATAAAGCACCCATCGGAGATACCTCTTAGCAGGTGAAGCTGAACGGTTCGCCTGTTGGCTGCGACCGAAGAGGGAGCAGCCCGAGAGCCACAAAAAAAGAAATAGGTTCCCTTTTCGCAAAGGAAACCTACCGGCGTTGAACTTTACATTTATTTTTCAATTTCCTCCTTTATTTTATTGTAAACAGCATCATAGAGCATATCGAGACTACCTAAAATCACATCCAAGGACGTAAGGTCTTGCCAGTCTTCATCTTCACCATCCTGCCCTTTTGCCATATAGAACAAGGAGTCATTCTCCTGCTTGATGTTCATCACCTCAACTTCTTCAACCTCGCATCCATTTTGCATACGGACAATATAAGCAGAACGGCAAATCTCCTCATCATTCTTGTCCTTACCTAAATCCAGGCTGCCTTTACCTGTCTCAGCCATCAAGTCCTTGATACTCTGCAACATTTCATTATGAAGTTGGACTTTCTTCTGAGTGAAATCTATCATAGCTGGCATTTTACCATCCTTTGGTATATAGGTTTCATTTGTTACCTCAATACCCTCACCACACATATAGTAACAGGTATCAGGGTTCAAGTCTAGATTTTCCTCACCAAACATGTAATCATCCAACTTTTCAACGTTTTCATGCTTCCAATCAGCAGGACAATTATCAATAATTCTCACCTGCGAGTTAGAGTAATCCAATATAACTAGTTTCATATATTTACTTTTTAAGGAGAGGTGGTTAACCTCTCCGTTACCTTTTATTCAACCTTTTTGTACTCACGAAAGGAAATGTAGTCATCATTCAATTCGTGTTCCTCGTTCCAATCTTCAATTTCTTCAAGAGAGATAGAGCTGCACTTCAACAATTTAGCAACATACTGTAAAGCTTCGGCTTCTGTTTTAAAGTCCTCAAACTCATCATTGCCATCAATAGAAGAGTGAACGGCAAAACGACATGGAAAATATTTTCCTTCATCATC
>ERZ780207.3100-NODE-3100-length-11026-cov-2.969738_pt1 | contig 11026 bp, 10 predicted proteins | sample MGYA00510977_ERZ780207 | MGnify/ENA primary metagenome ERZ780207 (study PRJEB29588, sample SAMEA2151383) | human gut metagenome | biome: human gut; feature: human-associated habitat; material: faeces | place: Denmark | collected 2008/2010 ... | reverse complement strand
TGCCGTTTTTCCAATCCCTCCGTGTGCAATAAGTTGCACCCACCTCCCTTTACAAGGGAGGCAAAGAGGTATATTAATTTTATTTGGCGCAGTTTAGCCGCTTTATCGACAGTCTGCCACGAAGCAGATTTAACTGTTTCGTGCCTTTTCTTTTTTGCACAAATATATTCCTAAAAATAACAAAATCGGGAAAATTGTACCAACTAAAATTCCCATTCGCATATTATCATTAAGCCTTCCTGAAACGAAACCTACAAGAGTTGGCCCTGCCGTGCAACCGAGGTCGCCGCCAAGGGCAAGAAGCGCAAAAAGTGCCGTGCCTCCCCTTTTAATGGAAGCCGAAGCCTTACTGAAGCTGCCGGGCCACATTATTCCGACCGAAAGACCGCAAAGCGCACATCCGATAAGACCTACAACGCTGTTTGGCACAAGGCTTATTGTAAGATATGAAACAATACACAAAATACAACTTAAATTCATAAACTTATCAAGCTCAATTTTATGACCAAATTTGCCGTAAAATGCTCTTGAAATACCCATAAGGCACGCAAAAGCCATAGGTCCTGCAAGGTCACCGACTGTTTTGGTAACACCCAATCCCTTTTCTGCAAAAGCGGAAGCCCACTGACTGACTCCCTGCTCGCTTGCGCCTGCACAAATCATCATCAAAAAAAGTATCCAAAACAGCTTATTTTTTGCAAGTTCATGAATTGCCATTCCACGTTCACCGTTTTCGTTAAGAGAAGCAATTGGAGCTTTAATAAAAACGAACGCATTAACGATAGGTAAAATTGCCCAAACAACTGCAAGCGCCCTCCAATTTTTAATAGAAAAAACAGTGAAAAACAAGGTCGAAATAAGAACTACGCCCATTTGACCCCAGCAGTAAAAGGAATGGAGCAAGCTCATTGCCTTTTCCTTATTATCTGTCGGGCAAGCCTCAACAACAGGGCTTACAATCACCTCTAAAAGACCGCCGCCGACAGCGTAAATCATAACTGCTATTAAAATTCCGACAAATGAATCATTAAACAAATCAGGCAAAAAGGTTAGAGCCACAAGACCTGATGCACACAAAAAATGAGCGATAACCATTGACGCCTTATACCCTATTTTATCAACAAATTTAGCCGAAACCAAATCTACAAAAAGCTGAATTAAAAAATTAAAAGTTATTAAAAGCGTTATTTTTGAAAGAGGAATATCAAACTCTCTTTGAAATGTTACAAACAACAGCGGAACAAAATTATTGACTACCGCTTGAACAATATATGCCAAAAAGCAGGCATTGATTGTAATTTTATATTTATTTTCCGTCATCTAAATAAAGCTCCACCTGTTTATTTTCAAATGTTTTTTTAATATCGATAATCCGCTGATTGCTTGAACCTCTGAAAATGAGGCTAATATCCTTTTTTGCCTCTACAAAAGGTCCGTCAACAAGCACATCTATAAGTGACAGCATTTCCGAGCTAATCTCCGTAAACGCTCTTGAATTAGCACGCTTACCCATAATTTCCTCAAGCGTAAATCCTGTGTAGCACCATATCGTTTTATCGGGAAAGCGCTCCCTAAACATAACAAGAAACGGCAAAAGCACTCTTTGATTTTCAGGCTCAAACGGCTCACCGCCCAAAAGTGACAAGCCGTTTATCCAATCGTGATTGCAGGAATCCAAAATTTCCTCCATCGTTTCCTCTGTAAACGGTTGACCAAAGGCAAAATCCCATGTTTGCTCATTAAAACAATTTTTGCAATGATGCCTGCAACCTGATACAAAAAGAGATGTGCGCACACCCTCTCCGTTTGCAATATCGTTAAATTTAATTTCTCCGTAATTCATAGTAAACCTCTATATACCAAAAAAGACCGATTAGATTATCCAATCGGTCAATTTTAAATTATAAGTGCAATACTCTTTCCTTAATTTCCTGAGTTCTGCCCTGATTCCAGAATTGAGTGCCGATATAACCGCAAGTACGTCTTGCAACGTTCATCTTATCCTGGTCCTCATTTCCGCACTTAGGACAACGCCAAATAAGCTTGCCGTCCTCATTTTCAACTATTTGAATTTCGCCGTCATAGCCGCAGCACTGACAGTAGTCACTCTTAGTATTGAGTTCGGCATACATAATATTCTCATAAATATATTTCATAACCTGCAAAACTGCCGGAATATTATTTTGCATATTAGGAACTTCAACATAGCTGATTGCACCGCCCGGTGAAAGACGCTGAAATTCAGATTCGAACTTAAGCTTTGTGAATGCATCAATCTTCTCCGCAACGTGAACGTGATAGGAATTAGTGATATAATTTCTGTCCGTTACACCCGGAATCTTGCCAAATCTCTTTTGAAGACATTTAGCAAACTTATATGTTGTGGACTCAAGCGGAGTGCCGTAAATGCTGAAATCAATATTTGTTTCTTGCTTCCACTTGTCGCAAGCCTCGTTCATATGCTCCATAACGTGAAGTGCAAAAGGCTTGCCCTCAGGGTCGGTATGCGACTTGCCTGTCATATATTTAGTACATTCGTAAAGACCTGCATAACCGAGAGAAATTGTAGAATATCCGTCATAAAGAAGCTTATCAATCTTCTCTCCCTTTTTAAGCCTTGCAAGAGCACCGTGCTGCCAAAGAATAGGAGCAGCGTCGCTCAAAGTGCCCTTAAGCCTATTGTGGCGGCACATAAGCGCACGATAGCAAAGGTCAAGCCTTTCATCAAAGATTTTCCAAAACTTTGTCATATCTCCGCCTGAAGAGCAAGCGACATCAACAAGGTTAATTGTAACTACACCTTGATTAAATCTGCCGTAATATTTATGCTTCGACGGATCATAATTCTTTGCATTTGCGATATTACCGATACCTTTATCCGTAAATCTGTCAGGAGTTAAGAATGAACGGCAACCCATACAGGTATATACGTCACCCTTAAGCTGTTTCATTACCTTTTCGCTGATATAATCGGGTACCATTCTCTTAGCCGTACATTTAGCGGCAAGCTCTGTAAGGTAGAAATAAGAAGACCCTTCCTTAATATTATCCTCCTCAAGCACATAAATAAGCTTTGGAAAAGCCGGAGTAATCCAAACGCCGTCCTCGTTTTTAACACCCTGAATTCTCTGCTTAAGCGTTTCCTCAATAATAAGAGCAAGGTCCTTCTTTTCCTGCTCATTTTTTGCCTCGTTAAGATACATAAATACAGTAACAAAAGGTGCTTGTCCGTTAGTTGTGAGAAGAGTAACAACCTGATACTGAATAGTTTGCACACCTCTTGAAACCTCGTCACGAAGCCTTTTTTCGGTAAGCTTGACAATCTGCTCTTCAGTCATTGAAATGCCAAGTTCGTCAATTTCGGATTCAACCTGCTTTTTAATCTTCTTACGGCTTACATCAACAAAAGGCGCAAGATGAGAAAGAGAAATTGACTGACCGCCATATTGGCTTGAAGCAACCTGAGCAATGATCTGCGTTGCAATGTTGCAAGCCGTAGAAAAGCTGTGGGGCTTTTCAATGAGCGTTCCGGAAATAACCGTTCCGTTCTGCAGCATGTCTTCCAGATTTACCAAGTCGCAGTTGTGCATGTGCTGCGCAAAGTAATCGGAGTCGTGGAAGTGGATAATGCCCTCTTCGTGCGCCTTTACCACATCTTCGGGAAGAAGGATGCGGGTAGCAAGGTCCTTAGAAACCTCGCCCGCCATGTAGTCACGCTGAACCGAGTTTACCGTAGGGTTCTTGTTGGAGTTTTCCTGCTTAACCTCTTCGTTGTTACATTCGATGAGAGCAAGGATTTTGTCGTCGGTGGTGTTGGAATGGCGCTTGATGTTCTGCACGTAACGGTAAATGATGTACCGACGGGCAACTTCAAACTTTTGAAGCGCCATGATCTCGTTTTCAACCATATCCTGGATTTCCTCAACGGAAACGGTATGGCCGGCGGTTTCGCATAGATCCGCAACATTGTGTGCGGCATAGTCGATCTGACGAGCAGTTAAACGCTCGTTTTCGGGCGATTCATCGCTTGCGCCCTTAATGGCGTTTGCAATCTTGCTCAAATCGAATACAGCTTCAGAGCCGTCGCGCTTGATGATCTTCATACGCTCCCCTAACAAAATATATCCAAGAGGAAAGGACTCCCCTTACCGGAAGCTAGCTTTCCCTATCGAAGGTCGCTTTTCTTATTCGTAGCGATCGCTGAGCTAGCAGTGGTTGAGCTAGCGATGGCTATATTACGCCCAAGAATTTTTTAAATAACCCCTTGATTTTCTAAGCGGTATATTATTTTTGGGCACCATACATACCATATGTAGTGTATAAGAATAAATACGAACACATTATGTAGATTACATGATAACCGCCATACCTATCGGCGGATCAGGGTTAGGAACGCTTCTCTTCTTTTGCGCCGCATTTTGGACAGGTGACGAGAATCTTTCCTTTGCCCTTAGGCACATTCAAAACCGTGCCGCATCCTTTGCATTTGAAGTAGATTTTGGTTTTACGGTTAACCCATTTCTTATTAAGAAGGCACCACCAAGCCTTCGGCTTCACCATCACATCTTGGTACTTGGCCAACTCACGAGATCTTGCTGCGATGTTCCTTGAATAGCAACGGAAAATGCCCAGCGCCATGAACAACAGGGCAAGCACTGACAAAATGCCAGAATGCGCGAAGAAATTCACCAGAACAAATCCGCATCCCAAAAGCATCAGGGCCTGAGTCAGCTCGTCGATGCCATAACGACCCATCATACATTGAGCCATACGATATTTGAAATTGCCGCCCTTGCTAAAACGTGCCATAAGAACAATCAGCCAAACTTTCCTATTCGCAATACGAGAATACAGTGCATTATTCATAGTAATCGGGCTAGCGAGGCAGAATTGAAGCATCACGGTTTCGCCACGATCTTGTTGAAATTGACCCATCGCAATTTCGCAGAACCTTGTTGAGGGCTATAAAAGCCTATGTTTGCTGCTTTAGGCTAAACCTCGCCAAGAAGCTGAAACGACAGCGTAATGCGCTTAGGTGGCGCTCCTGCAGCAAAGCCGCATGGGGCATGGACGTCGGATCTCGGAAACTGCTCGCTAAGCTATTGGTGCACCAAAACAAAAAGGACCCGTTCCTGCGAACGGGTCCTTTGAAAGCTATAAAGCTAAAACTATTCAGCAGCCTCTTCGGTTGCCTCTTCGGGCTTAGGCTCCTCTGCAGGCTTTTCTTCCTTCTTGGGAGCTTCCTTCTTAGCTGCAGGCTTCTCAGCCTTTTCCTTGGGCTGTACCGGCTCGGTGCAGAGCTCCATGATTACCATGGAAGCGTTGTCGCCCTTGCGGTTGCCAAGCTTCATGATGCGAGTGTAGCCACCCTGACGATCAGCGAACTGACCCTGAGCAACCTTCTCGAATACCTCGCGTACCAGCTCCTTGTCGCCAAGTGCTGCGATAGCAAGACGGCGGGAATGCAGGTCGCCCTTCTTTGCCCAGGTGATGATCTTGTCTACATCGGGGCGGATTTCCTTGGCGCGCGCCTCAACCGTCTTGATGCGGTCGTTGGTGAACAGCGCAGCAACAAGGCTCTTTTTCATGGCCTTGGTATGGCTGAAGTCAGTGCCAAGCTTGCGGCCCTTATAGTTGTGCCTCATCTTTAAATCTCCTATTGCTTCAAATTGAGGTCCATGGAAATGAGCTTGTCCTTCACTTCCTCGATGGACTTCGCGCCAAAGTTCCTGATGTTGAGCAGGTCGTTCTCAGAATACTCAACCAGCTGACGAACAGAGTGGATACCAGCGCGCTTCAAGCAGTTGTAGGAACGAACGGAAAGGTCCAGATCCTCAATCTGCTTGTCGAGCTCAGCGTTGGTCTCCTGGTTTTCAGGAGCGAAGATGGAAACTACTTCGCCCTCTTCGTCTTCCTCCACCTCGTCAAGCATGAGGAATGCGCCCATGTACTGGTTAATGATGTTTGCAGCACGGCACACAGCCTCGGTGGGGTTGATGGAGCCATCAGTCTCAACTTCAAGAACAAGCTTGTCATAGTCGGTGCGCTGGCCAACGCGGGTGTCGGTAACGCCCATGGTGCAGCGACGAACCGGCGAGAACAGCGAGTCAACGTGGATGATGCCGATAGGATCTTCCGTGCGCTTGTTGCGCTCGGCAGATACATATCCGCGGCCCACGCCAATGCGGACGGTCATCTCAAGCGTGCCGCCGTCAGCAACAGTTGCGATGACGTGCTCGGGGTTGATCAGAGAGAATTCAGTAGGAACCTCGAGATCGGCACCAGTAACGGTGCAAGGACCCTCAGCATGTACATGCGCAGTGGCCTCGCTAATGTCACCGTTAAGGGCACTGAAAACCAGGCCCTTAACGTTCAAGACGATATCGGTGATGTCCTCGATTACACCCTCAGCGGTGGTGAACTCATGCTGTACACCATCAATCTGAATTGCAGTCGCCTTTGCTCCGTCGAGAGACGAAAGCAGAACACGACGCATGCAGTTGCCAAGAGTGTAACCGTAGCCACGCTCTAGCGGCTCCACGATGAAGCGGGCAACGGTGTCGTTGACCTCTTCGATCGTTACTGTCGGCCTCATGAACTCTGTCATATTGAATAAGCCTCCTTAATAAACCGCAGTGCGTACGTTACTTCGAGTAAAGTTCGACGATAAGCTGCTCGTTGATGTCGAGATCAATCTGCTCACGCTCAGGAAGAGCAAGAACGCTGCCCTGCAGCTTTTCGATGTCAACCTCAAGCCATGCAGGAACCTGTACACCTTCGTTGGAAACGAGAGCGCTCTTGATAACCAGAAGTTCCTTGGCCTTAGGGGTAACAGCAACAAGGTCGCCAGGGCGAACGCGGAAAGACGGGATGTCTACGCGACGGCCGTTTACCTGAATGTGACCGTGGGTAACGATCTGACGAGCTTCCTTGCGGGTCTTGGCGAAGCCGAGACGGAATACTACGTTGTCGAGACGAGACTCGAGGATACGCATCAGGTTGTCACCGGTGATGCCGGGCATTGCCTTAGCGCGCTTGAAGTAGCCGAGGAACTGCTTCTCGAGAACGCCATAGATGAACTTGGCCTTCTGCTTCTCACGCAGCTGCATGCCGTACTCAGATTCCTTGCGACGGCGCTTGGGCTGACGGATAGATTCCTTCTTGCTGCTGTAACCGAGAACAGAAGGATCCAGACCGAGCTGGCGACAACGCTTGAGAACCGGAGTCCTGTTAATTGCCATAGTGTATCGATCCTTTCAGTTAGACGCGACGACGCTTGCGCTGACGGCAACCGTTGTGCGGGATAGGGGTGCAATCCTGGATGCTAGCTACTTCGAGGCCAGCTGCCTGAAGGGAACGGATAGCGGTTTCGCGACCGGAACCGGGACCCTTCACGAATACAGCAACCTTCTTCAAGCCATGCTCCATAGCGGTCTTTGCTGCTGCCTCAGCTGCCATCTGAGCTGCGAACGGCGTGGACTTACGAGAGCCCTTGAAGCCGACGGTACCAGCGGACTGCCAGGAAATTACATTGCCCTGAGGATCCGTGATGGAAACGATCGTGTTATTGAAAGTGGATTTGATGTGTGCAGCGCCAACAGCGATGTTCTTGCGGTCAGAACGCTTGATGCGCGTGCGAACGTTTTTCTTAGCTGCCACTAGTTACACCTCTACTTCTTCTTGCCACCGATTTGACGCTTGGGACCTTTGCGCGTACGAGCGTTCGTGTGAGTGCGCTGACCGCGAACGGGCAGGCCACGACGATGACGCAGGCCACGGTAGCAACCGATTTCCATGAGGCGCTTAATATTCTGAGATACTTCGCGGTGCAGGTCGCCCTCAGTGGTGAGGTTAGCCTGGATGTAGTCACGAAGCTTGGAGAGTTCATCTTCCGTAAGATCGTTTACGCGGGTATCGGGGTTAACACCGGTTTCTGCGAGGATCTTCTTGGAGGTGGTGAGGCCAATGCCGTAGATATAGGTCAAGCCGACTTCAATGCGCTTGTCGCGAGGAAGGTCGACACCAACGAGACGTGCCATGAATACGTTCCCTTTCTCTTTAACCCTGACGCTGCTTGTGACGAGGGTTCTCGCAGATTACGAGTACCTTGCCATGGCGTCGAATGATCTTGCACTTGTCGCACATTTTCTTGACCGAAGGACGTACCTTCATTTCAATTTCCTTTCGGTAATGTGTTTCTCTTTTATCTACCACGCCCAGCCGCAGGCGATAGTTTGTTTCATTTCCGCTTCATGGGGCGGCCTTGGGTTTCCCCTTCCCCACTAGAATGCGTTTGCGCCGCGGGTTCGCAAACGACAAAAGCGCACTTCACCCTGTGAGGTACGCTAGCTTGCTACTTACTTGTAGCGATAGGTGATACGACCGCGATCGAGATCGTATACAGAGAGTTCAACCTGAACCTTGTCGCCAGGGAGGATCTTGATGTAGTGCATACGCATCTTGCCTGAAATATGGGCAAGGATGGTGTGACCGTTTTCAAGCTCTACCTTAAACATAGCGTTTGGAAGAGCCTCGAGTACGGTGCCCTCCAGTTCAATTGCATCTTCTTTAGCCAAGGTAGCTCCTTTAAGCAAATAGGTAGTCAAACGCAAATGGAGATTTTAGCAAAACACCCATTCTCTTTGCAAGGCACCATCACAAGGCCACCATATATACTGACGCCCGCTTTCCTATGAATAGAACCCTGGAATGCGATGGGCTCGATCAAAGACACAGTTGTATTGAAGCCACTGATACTCACGGATCGAATCGGTGAACGCCGAAGACACCGTGCCAACCTTGTCGCCGAATGCGGTAGTGAAATATCGAGCCGTAATTACCGGGTGTTCCATGCGAAGATCCGCCAAGTATTCCTGGTATGGCGAAAGCTGCACCCCTGCCGTCTGGAACAAAACCGTAGACAGATAGTTTAGTGAAACCACCGAACCCTTCTGGATCGATTCGGTGTTCAAATTGTAGTTGGCCCATATGAAGAAGGGAGTTTTATGAAGTTGAGCCGTGGTTTCCAGGTCGAGCTCGTTCTCGTCGGTAAACCAACTTGAGTAAAATTCATTGGAAAGGCGCGGCTCATGGTCGCCGAAGAAAAGCACAACCGTGGGTTCGTCTACCGTTTCGAAGTATGAGATGAGCTGACGGTAGTTCGCCTCGTCGGTCGGGTAGCCGCGAGCATAATCCAAATCAACGTCGAAGTCTTCTATGCCCTTGTATGTTTCGAAGCCAAAGCGGTCATATACTTTCACGCGGTTGTATCCAGCACGCTCATAGGCATGCATGGCCATGGTGCTGTAACCGCGGCCAGCAAGCAGCGATGCCAGGCTGGGCGTTTCCGTGTCGATAAACTGAACATACGGGGTATTCCCCTTGAAATAGGCCATGGAATTGCCCGTTAGGAACTCAAACTCAGAATTGGCTGTGCCTGTACCCATATCCGAGGAAACGGCGCAGGTGCCCGAAACCACGTCGCCGCGCTTCATGAGTGAATGCACGTAGGGCATTGGATCGGTGCTTGTTTCGTAGCCCTCCAAGTAGGTGGTCAGGTCGGAAAACGATTCGTTCATCACCACCACGATATTGGGAGATCCTTCGGTTGCTATGGTAGGCATTCGCCCGAAGGGTCGCTTCCCTCGGCATCATCCCGCAGCACCGCGCCCGGACCGTCGCCGAGCCATCCCCGCAACGTCAAACTTGCGCCGCACCTGAATCATCCTGCAGCGCCGGACTTGGGCCGCGCACTCCTCTGATACCACCCTGAACCCTTTGCGAGAAGACTGAAAACAGAAATACGGCTCGAATTGCAACTTTTTTGCGATTAGGGATTGTTGCGGGCTCCTCCGATCGCGAATCACGGTGCAAAAGCGCAGATAATCTGCTGTTTGGCAGCCCTATTCCGCTTTGCGGCGATGGAAGAGAGTCCCTAATCGAAAAAAAGTTGCAGAGAAGCCAGGATTTTTGTTTTCACACTAGAAGAATCGCCGCAACGGGGCGGATCCTGCGGAAAACATGTAAAATCCCAGCGACGAAAAAGACTGGCGAAAAACGCACGGGACCCAGCCCCGACGATGGGCCTGGGTCCCGTAAAAGAAAGATACAAGCAGGGCTACTTATTCACATACTCGCGAATGTAGCGCTCGATACCCGTCACGCAGGCAACAAGCGTTTCATTCACAGGCGTGGGCACGTTGTACTTGGCGCCCTGTGCCACAACGGCACCGTTGATAACGCCCACTTCCGTAGGGCGATGCTTTTCGAGGCTCTGAAGAATAGACGGCTTGAAGCTCTTCGGCAATCCGGCACGCGCCAGTTCAAGCACGTCCATGGGATTGGAATAGGTAAGTTTCACGCCAGCCGCCTTGGCAACGTCCATGCCTTCCCGAACAGCGGCACAGGAACAAGCCACCAGCTTTTCTTCTTCGTACATATCGCCATAGGGCAAATGCGTGATGCCACACACCGCGCCCGTGGCAACATTGACCAGGAGCTTATCCCAGATAACACCCATAATGTTGTCGGAAACGATGCAGTGCATCCCCGCTTCCTCAAACGCGGCGCCAATGGCGCGAGTGCGCTCGGTTACGCTGCCGTCAAGCTCGCCGATAAAGGTATCCTTGCCAGGAATGGTAGCCTGCACGCGGCCCGGCTCCAGCAGCATTCCGCCGATATAGGTTTTGCCGCCGATAACATGCTCGGCACCGACGCAATCGCACAACACGTCTTCTGCGCCAAGGCCGTTCTGCAGCGACATCACCGTAGTGTTGGGGCCAACAAGCCCGCGTCCCTCTTCCATGGTCTTGGCGGTATCGAACGCCTTGCACAAAACGATGACCAGGTCGCACGGCCCAATGCCATCTGGCGTGCTATGACCCGAAAGCCTCACGGTTTCCTCTCCTGTAGGCGTTACCATAACCAGGCCATTTTCATTGATGGCATTCATGTGCGGAGCGCGCCCCACGAAATGAACCTCATTGCCAGCTTTCGCCAACGCACCGCCGATGGTGCTTCCCAGCGA
>ERZ780207.3095-NODE-3095-length-11035-cov-4.089982_pt1 | contig 11035 bp, 8 predicted proteins | sample MGYA00510977_ERZ780207 | MGnify/ENA primary metagenome ERZ780207 (study PRJEB29588, sample SAMEA2151383) | human gut metagenome | biome: human gut; feature: human-associated habitat; material: faeces | place: Denmark | collected 2008/2010 ... | reverse complement strand
CATCTCCACCATCCTCTACTGCCGCCGCCGCGGCGTACCCGTGCATATCTCCACGCAGGCCAACATCTCCAACACCGAGGCGGTGCGGTATTACGCGCAATGGGCCGAGACGGTGGTACTCAGCCGCGAGCTCAACCTCACGCAGGTGGAAGCCATTCACCGCGCCATCGTCAGCGAACCCATCCTTGGCCCGGGCGGAAAGCCGGTGAGCATAGAGATGTTCTGCCACGGCGCTCTGTGCATGGCCGTCAGCGGCAAGTGCTACCTCAGCCTCCACGCCATGAACAGCTCGGCTAACCGAGGTGCCTGCACGCAGATATGCCGCCGCGCCTACCGTCTCAGCGACAAGGATTCCGACAATGAGATTGAGGTGGACAATGAGTTCCTGATGAGCCCCAAGGACCTCAAGACCATCCATTTCCTCGACCGCATGGTCGACGCCGGGGTGCGGGTATTCAAGATTGAGGGGCGCGCCCGCGGTCCGGAATATGTGGCGGCCACGGTGAGCTGCTACGATGAGGCTCTGCGTGCCATTTGCGACGGCTCTTTCGGCGAAGAGAAGGTCCGCGGCTGGGACGAGCGTCTGGCGCGTGTCTTCAACCGCGGATTCTGGAACGGGTATTACTTAGGGCAGCGCTTGGGCGAATGGAGCGGCAAGTATGGCTCATCAGCCACGCGCACCAAGTCGTACGCTGCCAGGCCGCTGCGCTATTTCCCGCGCCTGGGGGTAGGGGAGTTCCGCCTCGAGGCCGGAGAGCTGCATCCCGGCGACGAGGTGGTGCTCATAGGCAAGACCACCGGCACGCTGATTTTCAACATCGAGCAGTTGCGCCTCGACGTGGACCCTGTGCCGGAAGTGCGCAAGGGAGATCTCTTCTCCATGCCAGTCCCGGAAAAAATACGCCCCGGCGACCGTCTGTACCTCTGGCAGCAAAATGAATAACTCTCCGCGACCACCGGTTATGTTGAAATTTGCAAGCATTTTAACTTTTGCATGGTCAATATGCCGCCTGTCGGCCCTCCCTGTACGGTGCTGGGCGGCACTTCACCGTCACTTTGACATCAGCAAACCATCCGATGACACCATTTTCGGCCCGCTTTCTCAAAAAAGTTAAAAAATAATTTGCTCAATTAAAAACATATATTACCTTTGCCAGAAATCTGTATCAACCATTGAAACGCCCCGCAACGCGAGTACGCCAGCTAACCTATCAGGATGTCAAACACGGGAACGCAGGCGTGTTTCCCAAAAAATTAAATAACAATAACTTTAAATCATAAATTATGAAAAGACCCTATCTCTATGTATCACTGCTTCTTACAGTGGTATTGGCATAGTTCTCACTTGCTTTCACGTCATGCAACGACGACGATCCCGACGACCAGCCCCTGAACACTTGGTTCGAGTTCTATTTCCAGAACGAAGAAGGACTCAACCTCCTGAATCCCTCTACTCCGGACAACCTCGTTGGCAAACTCGAGGCAAACCTTACCTACAACGGTACTGCTTATAACGTAAACTGGGAAGAATCAGCCGAAAATTACGGTGCCTGCAAGTTCCCTTACGGAACTACTTCCGGCAACTTCTACGGCATTTGGTATGAAACATATGTCGGCAGTGACAACCACCTCCAGACCGGTTTCTGGAACATGGGCAGCAACTTCGACATCAACTTCACACTCGAACTGCCGCAGTACGACAAGAAATATGACATCAACTGGAAATTCGACAAGAATTCCCGCCACAACACCATCACTGTCAACGGCACCCACACCCTCACTTCGCCGGAAATGACAATCCTACTTCCGTAAGTAAAATATACATCAGCGCAAACAGGATAGCCCTCCGGCTATCCCTCAGATACAAAGCCGCGACTCCATTCGGGAGTTGCGGCTTACTTTGTATTACACAGCCGAATTATAAAACCAATATTGCCGATTTAAGGTTTTTTATTCTCTTTTAACGAAACGGGAGGCACGCCCGGGCGTTTACTTTTCACTTGCGGCGCGTGCTTGCGTCCCCTGCCGCTTTCAAATGATTTTTTGACTTATTATAAACATATCAAGATGAAGAACACAACTTATCTGTCACTGCTGGCTGTCGCCGCTCTCGCGTCGCTGGCTTCCTGCTCCAGCGAAGACATCCCGGACGTTCCTGCCACCGGCGATGTGGAAACTTTCACTATCACAATGCCCTCCGAACTCGGCTCGCGTGCCTTTGACTCCGGACTGAAGGCCACAAACCTTTACGTGGCCGTCTATCCGCAAGGCTCCACCGATGCCGCCATCATCTCAAACTTCAAGGACGGCGCCAACCCCACGGCCGTGAAAACACAAGGATTCAACGGCTCTTCGCTGAGCACAACCGTTACTATACCCTTGGTAAAGGATATGGAATACGACGTAGTGTTCTGGGCTGAATCCTACACCGACGGCGCCGCTGACGACCCCTATTCCTTCGACTCGGCCTCGCGCAGCATAAAGGTGGATTACTCCAAAATGCCCCTCGACAGCGAAGAGGCCGATGCCTTCTACGCACAGGTGAGCATCAAATCGGCCGGAACCGTGCACAACGTAACGCTGACGCGGCCCTTCGCGCAAATAAACGTAGGCACGGCCGACCTGCAACAGGCGGCGGCAGCCGGAAAGGCTGTCACCAAAGCCGGGCTCACCTTCTCACAGCTGGACAACACCTTCAACCTTGCCACATCCCAAGCATCCGGATCCGATGAAAATGTGACGTTCCCCGTAACCCCGCTTCCGGCATCGGCCGATTACCCCTTCCCCGTGGCCGGTTACGACTATCTGGCCATGGCATACGTCCTGGTCGGGTACGGAACCGGCGACAAGGCTTCGATTTCCGACATAGCGCTGACGCTCAACGACGACACGAAGCCTTTCGCCAACTATTCCAACATACCGGCACAGCGCAACTTCCGCACCAACATCTACGGCTCGCTGCTGACCAATCCCGAAGTCTTCAACGTAACGATAAACCCGGCCTTCGAAGGCACTTTCACCACCGAAATAAAAGCCGAGACAGCATCCGACCTGGCAAGTGCATTGCAGTCGCCCGCGGCTGCCATCATCGAAATACCGCAATCCATCGACGCTTCCTCCCTTACCAAAGAACAGCTGACCTTCAACGCGCCCAAGACCCTTAAAATGGCCGACGGCGCAGTGCTTACCCTCCCGGCCAACGCCACCATCGAGGCCAATGCAAGCCTTACGCTCCAGGGAGGCACACTCAAAAACACCACCGGAAGTTCGACCGCTGCTGCCGACGACGGCTCCCTAAGCCTCATAAATATCCATAAAGGAAGCCTGAAAATCGACGGTACAACCATCGTCAACAACCCCGACTACCACTACCACGGCAACCAGCGCAACTCCTCCGCCATAACATATTACGGGGAAGTTGACTCCGTGACCATCACCGATGCCAACGTCTCGTCAGGAATGTTCGCCCTCTGCGGCATGAACCGCGGCGCCAACAATGCAGTGGTGAACATCAAGAACTCCACCTTATCGTCGACATCCTCCGTGCACGACAATGGTGTAAACTGGGCCTATGCAGTGCGTCTCTTCGGCAAGACAGCCGTGCTTGACAATTGTACCGTCTACGGAATCCAGGGCGCCCTCTCCACCGACAGCGGAGTGCAGTGCACAATCAACGGCGGCAACTACTATACCTATAACACCGAAGGCCAGACAGACGCCTTCTACGCAGTTTACGCCACGTCCAACTCCACGGTGACCGTCAACGGAGGATACTTCTACTCCCCGAACAAGCGCACCTCTCTCGACATTGAAGGCACCAGCTGCCTGGTTTCCGGCAACAACGACGCGAATCTGCCCGACGGCACATTCATCCTCAACACCTGCAACCTCAGCGGCAAGCCTTACAACACCACCGGCGCCGGTTCCATCTACCAGCCGGCCACCGGCTATCAGTACGTCACCAACAATCCCGCCATCTCCTATCAGGGACGCAACTATGTGCTGAGTGTCGTCAAGAAGTAAAAGTCCATCGGCATACGTAACCCAAGTTACCGGTTTACTTTACTTATAAAAACAAATAAAACACGGAAGCCGGCGCCACCACAGCGTCGGCTTTTCTCATGTACCCGCCTCCTCTCCATACAGGCGCCTTATCGGACTTATTCGGCTTATTAGGCCCATCGGCCCGCAGCCTCTCCCGGTTAATCCCCTTTTGCACGATTATTTCCGCTCTCTCGGGGATGGTTGTAGATAAGTTTTTTCTCATTTTAGCAATTTTTTTGGGTTTATTTATCGATTATCATGTAGAAATGTGCTAACTTTACAGCCTCAAATTTCAGCAGCCCGTAATTTCCACCGTTCCGCGTGCCGGAATCTGTGGCCTTAACGGGCCATTGATACGTATAAGTATCTCCTGAAGCCCTTTAGGCACGGCAGATACACAACAACCATGATTTGAAGATGAGCGAGGAAGTATATCATGTGCCGGCATTGCTGCCGGAATGTCTCGAAGGGCTGAACCTGCGGCCCGGCGGAGTCTACGTTGACGCCACTTTCGGCGGCGGCGGCCATTCGCGCGCCATCCTGAAGCAACTCGACGACACCGCCCGTCTGCTCGGATTCGACCAGGACCTCGACGCCCGCGCAAACGTCCCCGACGACCCGCGCTTCATCTTCATACACTCCAACTTCCGGTACCTCCGCAACCAGTTGCGCTTCGAGGGAGCCCTCCCCGCGGACGGCATCCTGGCCGACCTCGGGGTCTCCTTCCACCACTTCGACAGCGCCGAACGCGGATTCTCGTTCCGCGCCGACGCGCCGCTCGACATGCGCATGAACCGCAACGCCTCCCGAACAGCCGCCGACATAGTGAACACATACGACGCCGGGCAGCTGTGGCTCATGCTCCGCAACTTCGGCGACCTTAAGAACCCGCGCCCCGTGGTTGCCGCCATAGAGCGTGCCCGTGCCGACGGCCCGCTGCTGACCACCGGAGCGCTCGCCGACGCCGTGCGCCCCACGCTCAACCCGCGGCGCGAGAAGAAGGAACTCGCACAGGTGTTCCAGGCCCTCCGCATAGAAGTGAACGGCGAAATGGACGCCCTGCGACTGTTCCTGGAGCAGACCGCCTCAGTGCTGCGCCCCGGCGGACGGCTCTGCATCATCACCTACCACTCGCTGGAAGACCGTATGGTCAAGAACTTCATGCGCACCGGCAACGTCGCCGGCGAGTCGCAGAAAGACTTCTTCGGGGTGACGCGCTCACCCTGGCGCATGATTACACGACAGCCGATAGAACCCTCCGAAGAGGAAGTGGAACGCAATCCGCGCTCGCGAAGCGCCAAACTCCGCATCGCCGAGCTGATAGATAAACCGGGTCAATAACCTCAATAATACTCCACACCACACCTGACATTATAATGGCAACCGAAAAAGAAACCAAAAAGCAAAAGACGAAAGAAACGATACGCCGGGAGCTGAAAGCGCGCTACCAGAACCTGCGCGGCGGCCGCGGCGTCTCCATCGAGTTCTTCCGCCGCCACGGATGGCTGCTGTCCATTTTGCTGGTAGTGGTGCTGTCGCTGATGGGTCTGCGCTACAAGACCCAGACACGCATGGTGGAGATAAAGCGCCTCAACCAGCAGCTGGAACGCGCCCAAAGCGAGAAACTTTTCGAGAAAAAACAGTACATGACCCTCATACGGCAGACCAAGATGAACGAGCTCGTCAGGGCCAACCGCCTCAACCTCATACACCAGGAACAGCCACCCTACGAGATAGACGGCTACGGAACAGTGTCTGCCCCGGACAGCATCAGCAATTCCACCAAAACAGATTCCAATGAAACAAAAGAATAAACAGCATATCCTGGCCCGCTACGGATCGATAATCGGTCTCATCATCGCCATCTCAATGGTGGTGACGGCCAAACTCTTCTACACCACGGTAATCGACGCCGCGGAGTGGAACGCCGCCGCCAAAGGGGAAATGGCAAAAACCGACCCCATTTATCCCGAACGCGGAAATATCCTCTCCGACAACGGCAACATCCTGGCCTGCAACATCCTGGCCTACGACGTGAAGTTCGATATGGCCCACGAGGTCTTCGTCAAGAAAAAGGTTAAAATCAAGTCGAAGAGCTGGGACTCGCTGGCCGATTCGCTGGACCGATACTATCCCATGGTGGAAGGTTTAGAGAAACTCAGCGCCGAGAAGCGCAAAGAGATGTCGTGGCACACCCGTCTGGCGCGACTGCTGGCCAACAAGGTGGAGAAGCGCAACCGCGCCGTCTATCTGGTGAAGGCCGGCACGCTCGACGACTTCGAGCGCCTCAAGACATTCCCCGTCTTCAAGCAGTTCGCCAAACGCAATGGATACTACAATCCGCTCTATTACACCGAAAACCACGTGCGCGTCTACCCCTTCGGCAAGATGGCCGAGCTCAGTATCGGACGCGTCAACCACGACAAGAAGGGACAGAAGCACGGCTATTCCGGGCTTGAAAACGACCTCGACTCACTGCTCTACGGCAAGATAGGAAAATCCAAGAAAGTGCCTCTTACCACCGGCATGACGAGCTGGCCCATAGAAGCGCCGGTGCGCGGCTACGACGTGCACACCACCATCAGCATCGACATGCAGGACATGCTCGAAGAGGAGCTCAAGAAAGCCTGCGTCGGCGCCAACGCCATCTGGGGGACAGCCATCATCATGGAGACCAGGACCGGAGACATAAAGGCTATATCCAACCTCGAGAAACTCAAAGACGGCAGCTACGGCGAAGCCCTGAACCGCGCTGTCCTGGCCTACGAACCCGGCTCCGTCATGAAACCCATCTCCATGATGATAGCCTTCGAGGACGGTCTTGTAAGCAGCGTCAACGACGCCGTGGACACAAGCCCCTTCCAGGGCACCACCGACCGTCACGCACCCACGGTCAAGACCATGAAACAGGTCATAGAGATGTCGTCTAACACCGGCATCGCACGCGTCATCTTCCGCGGATACAAGGACAACCCCGAGGCATGGCACAAACGTCTGGAGGAGATAGGCTTCTTCGAGCGTTTCCACACCGGCATACACCAGGAGCGCGTACCATTCGTCCCCGAGCTGGGACCTGAACGCAACGGGGTGAAGCAGACCATGACGGCGCGCCTCCTGTCCCTGGCCCGCCAGACCTACGGCTACAACACCATGATACCGCCCCTCTACACCCTGGCCTACTACAACGCCATAGCCAACGGCGGCGAACTGGTGCACCCGCGCCTCATCCAGGGACTGCGCGACGAGCAGGGGCACTACACCCCCCGTCCCGCCAGGCGCAAGCGCATCTGCTCCGAAGAGACGGCACGCAAGGTGCGCGAATGTATCCGCGAAGTGGTGCTCAGCAAGCACGGCACCGGCCACATGCTGGAAGACGACCGTGTGGCCATAGCCGGGAAGACCGGCACGGCCTACCCCATCTCGCACGGCGCCTACGACCTCTCGTTCCGCCGCTTCGCCTTCGCCGGTTTCTTCCCCTACGACAACCCCAAATACACCATGATGGTGCTCATCCTGGCGCCGGCGGGCAACTCCGCGGCGCGGACCTCCGGAATGGTGCTCAAGAATATGGCGCTCCGCCTCTACTCGCGCGGCAAGCTTGACAACGTATCCACCTTCACCGCCGAGCGTTCCGACAGCAAACCGGTGTTGGTTGCCTCGGAAAGCGCCAACTACGGCCAGTTACGTTCCTCGCTCGAAATGGGCGCCGTCAGCCGGTTCCGCCGCGGAAATCCCGTGAAGCCGGGCTGCGTCCCCGACCTGCGTGGATATGACCCCAAGACAGCCGTCGCCACACTCGAGAAACTCGGCCTAAACGTCAAGCTCTCCGGAGCCGGCTATGTGGCGGAACAGTCCGTCCCCCCCGGCACGCCTGTCGCAAGGGGCGCCTCCGTTATACTGAAACTCAAAATTTAAATTATGATAATCAAACTTTCACAACTCCTCAAGGAGATAAAGCCGCTCGAGGTAATCGGCGACACCGACAAGAACATCACCAGCCTTGAAAGCGACTCGCGCAAGGTGGAAAAGGGTGGCATGTTCGTGGCGGTGCGCGGCACCACCACCGACGGCCATAAATATATCCCCGTCGTGGCCAGCAACCACGTCGGGGCCATTGTCTGCGAGGACCTCCCCTCCTCCATAGAGAAAGGCATCACCTACATCCGCGTCGCCGACTCGGCCGACGCCCTGGGCCACCTGGCCTCCGCATGGTACGGGCACCCTTCGGATCAACTCAAGCTCGTGGGCGTCACCGGCACCAACGGCAAGACAACCACAGCCACGCTGCTATACGAGATGGCCAAGTTCGAGGGATGCCGCGCCGGCCTCCTATCCACAGTCTGCAACTACGTGCTGGACCGCGCCATCCCCACCACCCACACCACCCCCGACCCGCTGACGCTCAACGCCCTGCTGGCCGAGATGGTTGACGCCGGATGCGAATACGCCTTCATGGAGGTATCGTCCCATGCCGCCGAGCAGCACCGCATCTCCGGCCTCCGCTTCGCCGGAGGCGTATTCTCAAACCTGACGCGCGACCACCTGGACTACCACCTCACGGTGGAAAACTACATGAACGCGAAGAAGAAATTCTTCGACATGCTGCCCGAGGACGCTTTCGCGCTCATAAACACCGACGACAGCCACGGCCGCTATATGGTGCAGAACACCCGCGCTCGCGTGTACACATATTCACTGCGCGGCGACGCCGACTTCCGCTGCCGCGTGCTGGAGTCGCGACTCGACGGCACACTGCTCTCCCTCAACGGCCACGAAGTGGAGGTGGCCTTCACCGGCCGCTTCAACGCCTATAACCTCACCGCCGTCTACGGCGCCGCCATCCTCAGCGGCTTCAACCCCGAGGAAGTGCTCGTCAACATGAGCCGCCTCGTCCCGGTGGCCGGACGTTTCCAGACCATACACTGCCCCAACGGCGTGACCGCCATAGTGGACTACGCCCACACCCCAGATGCGCTCATCAACGTGCTCGACACCATCCGCGGCATAGTGGGTGAGGAGGGAACCGTCATAACCGTTACAGGCGCCGGCGGCAACCGCGACCACGGCAAGCGCCCGATAATGGCCGCCGAGGCCGCGCGCCTCAGCGACCGCCTGATACTGACAAGCGACAACCCGCGTTTCGAAGATCCGCGCGCCATTCTCGCCGACATGGAGGCCGGTCTCGATGCCAGCCAGCGTCCGCGCACACTGACCATCGTCGACCGCCGCGAGGCAATCCGAACCGCGACGGCCCTCGCCCAGGCGGGCGACGTCGTGCTCATAGCCGGCAAGGGTCATGAAGACTATCAGGAAATCAACGGCGTGAAGCATCATTTCGACGACCGTGAGACAGTGCTCGATATTTTCAGCGACGAAAAACTCTGATAAGAAGTGCTATACTATATCTTTGACCTGCTAAAAGACACCTGCGACTTCCCCGGAAGCCGTCTGATGGGCTATATATCGTTCCGTGCCGGCGCCGCGCTGATGCTGTCGCTGTTTGTGGCCATAGTGTTCGGCCGCCGGATTATCGACAGACTGCAGCTCATGCAGGTTGGCGAGATCGTGCGCAACCTCGGACTCGAAGGACAGATGTCGAAAACGGGTACGCCGACAATGGGAGGCGTCATCATTATAATGGCGATACTGGTTCCCTGTCTGCTTGTCGGCAACCTGACCAATATCTACATGATTCTGATGCTCTTCTCGACCCTGTGGCTCGGTACGCTCGGTTTCCTCGACGACTACCTGAAGATGGCGCGCCATAATAAGGAGGGCATGAAGGGTAAGTTCAAGATTGTCGGACAGGTAGGTCTCGGACTCATCGTCGGCCTGACAATGTATATGAGCCCCGATATCGTCATGCGCGAGAATGTAGAGCGCACCGTCCCCTCGGCCGACGGAACGGAAACAGTCGTCACCTATACCCCCGAGAATGTCAAGTCGGCCCAGACGACCATTCCGTTTGTCAAGAGCAACAACTTCGACTACGAGGCACTGACCTCGTGGCTCGGCGACTGGGCGATTCCCGCAAGCTGGGTAGTATTCGTCATCGTGGCAATCACCGCCATCACCGCTACGTCGAACGGCGCCAACCTGACCGACGGGCTCGACGGCCTGTGCACCGGAACGTCGGCCATAATCTGTGTGGCGCTCGCCATCATGGCCTATCTCGGCGGCAATGTCGTCTATTCGTCGTATCTCAACATAATGTATATTCCGGGCAGCGGAGAGCTTGTTGTGTTCGCCGCCGCCGTTATCGGCGCCCTGGTCGGATTCCTGTGGTATAACGCCTTCCCGGCGCAGGTGTTTATGGGCGACACCGGCTCGCTCACTCTGGGCGGCATAATCGCCGTGTTCGCCCTGCTGATACGCAAGGAGCTGCTTATTCCTGTGCTCTGCGGAATCTTCATGATCGAAGATATCTCGGTTATGGTTCAGGTGGCATACTTCAAATATACAAAAAAACGCACAGGAACGGGCCGACGGATACTGAAGATGACTCCGCTCCACCATCACTATCAGAAGGCGGGAGGCACCGTCGACGCCCTAATCCAGGCTCCTATGCAGGCCATTCCCGAGAGCAAGATAGTGGTCAGATTCTGGATTATCGGAATCTTCCTGGCCGTGATAACCTTTGTGACCCTGAAACTCAGATAAATATCAATGACAATGGATAAGAAACAACAGAAGACGATGGTTGTGCTCGGCGGCGGCGAAAGCGGCGTCGGCGCAGCTGTTCTCGCCAAAGACAAGGGGTGGAAAGTCTTCCTCAGCGACTATGGAAAGATAGCCGACCGATATAGCCGCGTGCTCGACGAAGAGGGCATAGAATGGGAGCAGGGAGGCCACACCATGGAGCGTATTCTCGAAGCCGACGAAGTTGTCAAGAGCCCGGGAATTGCCGACACCACTCCCGTTGTCAAGGCTCTTAAGGAGAAAGGAATCAATATAATCAGCGAGATAGAGTTCGCCGGCCGCTACACCGATG
>ERZ780207.3093-NODE-3093-length-11036-cov-3.153993_pt1 | contig 11036 bp, 14 predicted proteins | sample MGYA00510977_ERZ780207 | MGnify/ENA primary metagenome ERZ780207 (study PRJEB29588, sample SAMEA2151383) | human gut metagenome | biome: human gut; feature: human-associated habitat; material: faeces | place: Denmark | collected 2008/2010 ... | reverse complement strand
AAAATAAGAAGACCGCCGGTCAAGGAAATCGGACCGACTGCGATTTGCTTTGTTTCAAGAAGATTTGCCGTGATGAGGCAAACGCAGAAGAGGATGCTGAAAAGCATAAACAGCACACTCACCGTCTTGGATGATTTGTTGTTCATTGTTTTAGAGGTTTCAACTACTCCGGGTACATTCCCGCCCAGTAACTGAATAAGAAAATACTTTCTTCCCAAACAGCCCTAGGATAGTATTTCAAAAGCGGGCGCAAAATTACACAATTTTCCATAAGATGCAAAATTTCGTCCCGAATGCGGCAATCGCAACATTTCATAACAAAGACATACTCGTGTGCGGAGTATACGATAATTTTGCAGCCGTTTCCGGAGAGCCGGATTTACGGCTGCTCCGAAGTAATGTAGTGTTTTAATTTAATTTTATACTGTTATGGATTTGTTTCTTCACTTTGCAAGCTGCATGAACACGAATGCGCAGTTCATAATAATCGCTTGTCTCGTAGCTGTCGTTGCAGTTCCTGTTCTCGGATGGTTGATTAAGGAAAATCACAAGCATCACGTGATTAGTTGGGACAGCACTGACAGCAACCACTACCTCGACTAATATAAGAGTCGCGGTGGACATTTAAAAGAAGAATTGATGCATATTTTATGGAAATGAATGATAATACGGCTGTTACTCGGGAAAACACAATTGTTACAACAACTACGCATAAACATCTTAAAGAGTTATGTCGTTTTCTGTCCGAGTACGCCGCAAAACTACTGTCAAGCGGCACGACGACCATAAGGACGGAGAAGAATGTCGTGAGAATTGCCGAATCATACGGGGCTTTGGCGGATTTTGCCGTACTTCCAAACGAGATAATGCTGACCCTGTGGGACTGCAAGCGTGAGCACTCATACACAGTGAACTGCAAAATCAGTGAAACTTCATTGAACTTCGACGCCATTACACGACTCAGCGCACTCAGCTGGAAGATTTCAGACAACAACCTAAGTCTTGACGAGGCATGGAAAGAGTATGAGAACATACTCCGCGTGCCACGTCTGCCGTTTCCGCTTGTAACATTTCTCGTCGGCTGCGCCAACGCGTCGTTCTGCCGTCTGTTCAACGGAGACTGGATTGCCATGGCGATAGTTTTCGTGGCCACAGTTTGCGGGTTCTACCTTAAGCACGAAATGATTATCAAGCAGAGACTTAACGTTCAGTTTTCAATCATAGCGTCGAGCTGTCTGTCAGCAATAATAAGCTGCTCGGGATATGTGTTCGGATGGAGCGGAACGCCGGACATCGCGTTGGCCACCAGCGTGCTGTGGCTCGTCCCCGGAATCCCGTTCATCAACGCGATGAGCGACCTCATCTACGGACACTACGTCTGCTGCCTCAGCCGTTTCATACAAGCAATAATCACGACAATATCCCTTTCTCTCGGACTGTGCCTTGCACTCATGATAATGCAGATCAATTATGTTTAACATGTCTATTCCATTAGCGATTATTTCGGACGGATTGTTTGCAGCGATTGCAGCAATCGGTTTCGGCAGCATAAGCAACATTTCAAAGAACAGTTTCCTCGGGTGCGCGATACTTGCGGCGACGGGGCACATGACACGGTTCGTGCTCATGGAGTATTTCGGTGTCCACATCGTCCAGGCAAGCTTCTTCGCCGGCCTCGCAATCGGACTACTTTCGCTCCCTGTTGCGAAATGGAGAAAATGCCCGGTGGAGGCGCTCTCATTCCCTGCCCTGCTCCCGATGATTCCGGGAATGTACGCATACAGAGCCGTAAATGCACTTGTGCTCGCCATCATGGCATCCGGGGAAGAAACATTCTCCCACTACCGCAACGTTTTCCACTACAATGCGCTCATCTGCCTCATTGCCATAGTTTTGATGGTGCTGGCGACTATGATTCCTATCTTCATCTTTAAGAAATTCTCCTTTTCCGTTACGAGGGGCGAATAAAAAGCGGTCTGCCACTAAATAATAACTGCTGAATTTCTCTCGAAGTTCAGCAGCCTGAAAAATTAATGCATATAAAGTACTGATGAAAACAGTACTATGTGGCCAAGATACCGCTTTACTACTCTGTCACGATATCCTTGATTTCCCTCATGCGAAGTCTCTGATTCTTCTTGCCTTCTACGCCCTTGAGACGCCTCATCTTGTCAAACGCAGTGAAAATGCTGCCAGCGACGCAGAGAACTACCATAATGAAAAATACTACGAGTTTCATAATTGTATGATTTAATTGTTTATATTCAAAAACGTGATGCAAAAGTACGACGGACTCGAAAGAATGAAAAGCATTGGTTATGAAACATACGAATACCGGCAATCGCAGGAGGTGGGCTTGAGGATTGGGAAATATTCCGTAACTTCGCGTCGTATTCGCGGAATTTGGGGATGTTATGAACGAATATCCCGAAAAAACAGGATTTTAGATTTAACGCAGACTGTAATGAGTATGGAGAAATTCAAGTATTATGTAAAATCGACGAGGCTTCGCACATTGCCGCTATCGCTTGCGGGAATAATAACCGGAATCGGACTTGCGGCGGCGGACTATCGCATAAATTGGGGAGTCGCGGCTCTTGTGGCGCTGACTGCCGTGTGCCTTCAGATTCTGTCCAATGTCTCGAATGAATATGGGGACTGCCTCAGCGGCACCGACGGCGACGACAGACAGGGTCCGAACTACTCCAAGGGACATCTTGGCGACAAGGACTACCGCAGGATGGTCGCGTTTTGGGCAGTGATGAGTTGCATATCCGGTGCGGCAATGGTCTACACGTCTTATGGGACATTCCTGCAGCTTGAGCCGATTATGCTGATTATTCTCGGAGCAGCCGCCGTCATGGCAGCAATAAAATATACGCTCGGGCGACACCCATACGGATACAGCGGCCACGGAGACATCGCCGTATTCACATTTTTCGGAATAGTTTCGGTGCTCGGATCATATTTTGTCGTCGCGCACGAGATTCCGTCGTTCTACCTTCTTATGCCGGCGTCGGCAATCGGATTGTTCAGCGTGGGCGTGCTGAACATCAACAACATCCGTGACATGAAGACAGACGCCGCGACAAGAGTCACCATTGCGATAAGGTTGGGAGAAAAGAAAGCGAGGATATATCAGACGCTCCTGATTGTCGGAGGATGGGCACTGCTGCTCGGCTATGTCTTCGGATGCAGAATGTTCGACTGGCGACACTGCCTGTTTCTCGTTACACTTCCGCTCTATGCCATCCACCTCATCGGAGTTTGGAAGCACAACGGTCATGCCCTCGACAAGTACTTTCCGATGTTGGTAATGGGAACTTTCGCCCTGTCAATTCTCCTTGCCGTCGGATTCACTGCTTATCTGTGGCAGTGAAGCGACGTACATCCGGCAAATGCCGAACGTGAGGGGCGTGTGGCTAACGGACGCAAAGCCGCAGGATGACAGGATGGCCTTGAAGCGCTTAGGAAGGGGGAAATTCAGGACAGAAGCGGGGAGGTAGCGGTAGGCTGCCTTGTCACCGCTGACCTTGCCTCCCACCCATGGAAGTATCTTCAGGAAATACAGCTTGTACAGCGCAAGAAGCAGCCTATTCTGAGGTACGGAAAGTTCCAGTATCACCAACCTGCCGCCCGGGCGGAGCACACGGCGCATCTCGCGCAGCCCCTGCTCGAGATGTTCGAAGTTCCTCACTCCGAATCCCACACAGACCCCGTCGAAACTGTCATCGGCGAACTCCAGCGCCTCGCAGTCTCCTTTCCGCAGTTCAATCCGGTCGTCAAGACCAAGCCTCGCGACCTTTTCACGTCCCCCGGCAAGCATTCCGTCCGAGAGGTCGATGCCGGTAATCCTGGCTTTCTTCGAGCGCCTGGCCACGGCAATCGAGAAGTCCCCTGTTCCACAGGCGACGTCAAGTATATGAAAATCAGCATCCTTCGGCAGAAGTTTTCGCACGGCGCGACGACGCCATATCTTGTCGATGTTCAGCGAAAGTATATGGTTCAAGGCATCATATTCCGGAGCGATGCTGTCAAACATCTTCTCTACAGCTTCCTTTTTTGGCATATCGTGAACAATGTCACCGGGACAGTCCTCTGACAACATTGGCAGAGACTTCGGCAAAGCGGGACAAAGATAGCTTTTTTCCGGTAAAGGCACAGACTTTGACGCAAATATGAGCCGCATTTTCTTATGACAATTTGTCACTGGAATTGCTGGCACAAGGTAAGAATAAGACAATTTATATGGAAAAGAAAGAAATTCCGGTTCTCCTGCTCACCGGCTATCTCGGAAGCGGCAAGACTACGCTCCTCAACAGGATTTTGGCAAACAAAAAGGGTATACGCTTCGCCGTGATTGTCAATGATATAGGCGAAGTGAACATAGACGCGGATCTCATCCAGAAAGGCGGAGTGGTCGGGAAGAAGGACGAGAGTCTCATAGCCCTCCAGAACGGCTGCATCTGCTGCACGCTCAAGGCAGACCTCATTGAGCAGATTTATGAAATCATGAGGATGCAGAAATTCGACTACATCGTCATCGAGGCCAGTGGAATTTGTGAACCTGAACCTATCGCGAGGACAATCTGCAGCATTCCGACCTTCGGCGGTCTCTACACGAAGTACGGCATCTGCCGGCTCGACAACATTGTCACCGTTGTGGATGCGATGAGAATGCAGAGCGAGTTCGACTGCGGCGACACCCTCGTAATGAAAAACATCGACGAAGAGGATATCGAAAACCTTGTAATCCAACAGATTGAGTTCTGTAACACAGTTCTCCTCAACAAGGCATCGGAAGTTTCGCCGAAGGAACTCGAACGCATAAAGGCGATCATCCGCGAGCTTCAGCCGAAAGCCGAAATTATAGAATGCAACTACGCGGATGTAGAACTCGACAAACTGCTGGACACCCACTTGTTTGACTATGACAAGGTGTCAGCCTCAGCAGGCTGGATCAAGGGCATTGAGACTTCCGAGGAGGATGCTCACAAAGCGGAACATGAGCACGAGCACGGACATGACCATCACGAGGATGACGACCATGATGAGCACGAGCACGGACACCACCATCACCACGAGCATGAGGGCGGTGAGGTTGAGGAATACGGAATTGGCACTTTCGTCTATTGCCGTCGTCCGGCCTTCGACATGAACAAGTTCGACAATTTCGTGGCGAAGAAATGGTCGCGCAACATCATCCGCGCCAAGGGTCTATGCTACTTCAGCGATGACACCGACATGTCCTACCTCTTCGAGCAGGCAGGCCGTCAGTTCCAGCTCAAGGCCGCCGGCAAGTGGTACGCCACCGCTCCCGAAGAAGACCTGAAGGAAATCGCTCGCCAGGACCCGGACTTCATGAAAGACTGGGACCCGAAATACGGAGACCGCATGCAGAAGCTAGTATTCATCGGCCAGCACCTCGACAAGGAGCAAATCACCAAAGACCTCGACTTTTGCCTCGTCAGCGAGGAGTAGCAAGCACAACAAATGTCAAGATGCAGGCGAGCCTGCGGTGAGATTGTATGTGTTCAAGATTATTTTGTCACGACAAGACGACCGACAGCACGGAATCTCTCAATCATATTGAGAATTCTAGTCTCATAGGCTTTATCTGTAGTCGTTTTGATTGTCTTTTCCTTTGACTTGTCCTCAAGGAATGGGAAAAGAGCGATGTTGTCGGCTTCTTTTCCGTTCTCATCGATATGCAAGAGCATAAGAGTTGCAATGGTGAGCGAGCGGTAGCGAAGTTCCGGCCACTGAGTGCCGTCCTTTTCAACAATTCTGATGATTCCCTCCCCCTTTCCAGTGCTCTCAAGAGTATACTTCCTTTCAAGAGACTCAATCATATAATAGGTGTTTTCTTTTGGGGTCAAGGATTTCAATGCAAAGTTCACTGTCGATTTGGCACTGTTGAAACGAATAACAAGATTTTCCTGTCCGCTGCCAACCTCATCATTAATGATGGTCCACCAGTCTCCGGAAAGCATGATGTCCGCCTTGGAGCAAGAATTGAGAAATAAAGATGCGACAAGAGTCAAAATAATGATAAATGTCTTTTTCATAACTATTTTTGGTTAATTGTTTTCGCAAAGGAAAGGATAATTTCACATCTTTGCAATAAGTAATTTTACTTAGAAACCCCTTCAAAGGTGGGTCAATGCCGTACAAATCGTGCAAATTTTATCAGAAGTTTGATAATCACAAATGTAATAATTATATTCGCGGTAAAAGGTGCAGAGCATGGAATATAACGAACTTGAGAATCCGTTTGTCGCAGGAAAATATGTCTCCGACAAATACTTCATACCTTCGCTCAAACAAAGATTTCGGACAATTTCAACGCATTCTTTATAGATTTAATAAAATATCTATGAAAATTTCACATTTCTCAGGAAAATTCTTTTTCGGGATTATGCTGTGTCTCGGACTGTCTGTGACTGGCGCTGTGGCACAAGATTATTACGAAGACCACAAGAAGGGTGACCCGTACAGGTTTGAAGAGCCGGACGGTTTTGTATGGTACAAGGATGTCAAGAACGGGGCGGTGCAGGTCTATGACAAGGACATGAAAGTCCTGATTCCGCGCTCGCGTGGCTACAAAAGCTGCACGTTCAGGGAAAGTTCCGGGATGTTCAGCCTCGGAAGATTCTACACAAGCGCTGACGGGGAGAATGTTACTTTATATATAGGACTCGCAAAGAAGGACGGAACGGAGGTCATCAGGTGGGAGAATCACTACACGAGCGGCTACAGGACAAAGAAAGGAAACCGCTATGTCGTCAAGAAGGACGATTTCGTCGGAGTATGCGATTCCACCGGACGCGAACTGATTTCTCCGGATTTGGGATATACGTCGTGCACCGCCACCCACGGCTGCTACAAGGTCGGTAACAAGAAATATGTCGGGCTGCATGACTACGAAACCGGTAAGGTAATGATTCCGCTGTCGAGACGCTACACCAACTTCTCGTTCAACACTGTCAGGAACTATATTCCGGTGCGCCGCGGCAGTCTTAAAGGAGCTTGTCTGATGGACGGGACAGAGGTCGTGCCTCCGGTTTGGTACGACTGCGTCTATAACGACAAAACGGGCTGCTTTATGGTGAGACGCAGCGCTGACACTTTGTGGGAAAAGACAGGAATCACAATACAGGAATAGCAGGTATGATCATCACGGTTGCAAGGCAATGCGGATGCGGTGCGCTTGAAGTCGGCCAAATTTTTGCAAGACACTATGGCATACCGCTTTATACACGAAAGTCGCTAATGGAGGCGGCGCGTGGGAAAGGGCTTCTATCTGAAATGGAGGCTTTCTTCGAGGAACGTCCTGTCGATGAACTTATGTCCGCAATCACCTTTTCCTTTGAGCGGGAAGACATACAGGAGAAGTTCTGCAGGGCGTTCAGAAAAATTGTCGGAGAGGGGGACTGCGTGCTCATCGGAAGGTGCGGCAACTTCATTTTCAGAGACAGAAAGGACCTTGTGTCAGTCTTTCTCCACGGGGAAACGGAGCGAAGAATCGCGCATATAATGGCGTCAGAGGGGCTTTCCCGCACAGAGGCAGAGGAATTTGTCCGCAATACGGACGACCGGAGAGTAGCCTATCATAAGTTCTACACCGGCCTCAACTGGGGAAATGCGCCGGACTATGACATTTGCCTCGATGTCTGCCGAGTCGGAGCTGATAAGACAGCCGAACTGATTGAGGAATATGCAGATGCCGCAGGACTGCACTCCCCTGCCCAGATCGTACCGGAGAGAAAAATATGAAATACGTCATACAGTTTCTGATTATCGCGGCCTTTGCCTTTATCGGTGAACTACTGCACTGGTTCATCCCGCTGCCGATTCCTGCAAGCATTTACGGGATTGTCTTGCTTTTCATCGCCCTTGAGCTGAAATGGGTGAAAGTCAGTGACATAAGGGAAGTTAGCTCTTTCCTTATCGCTGTCATGCCGATAATGTTCATTCCCGCGGCAGCCGGTCTGATGGAGTCATGGGGCGCCGTAAAATCGTCAGTGTGGGAATATGCCCTCATAACCATTGTCAGCACATTCGTCGTCATGGGAGTCTCCGGCGCCGTCACGCAATTTGTCATATGGCGCGGAAAGAAGAAGAATGAGCAGGTTAAGAAACGTAGCGAAACGGAGACAAAGTAATATGTCACAGATATTTGAATCATCGGTATTCTTCGGAGTATTCATAAGCCTGTCGTCCTATATTTTCGGCATATGGCTAAAGAAAAAGACCGGATGGGCACTCGCGAACCCGCTGTTGGTGTCCATCATTCTGGTCATTGCGACGCTTTCCCTGCTCGGAGTGAGCTATGAAAGCTATGCGCGTGGAGCGGAGATAATCAGCTATCTTCTAACTCCTGCGACAATCTGTCTTGCGGTGCCTCTGTATCAACAGGTTGAACTTCTCAGGAAGAACTGGAAAGCCGTTGTCGCCGGCATCAGCGCAGGCGTCCTGTCCAGCCTTGTCTGCATCCTGCTGCTCGCCCTGCTGTTTCATTTTGACCACGCGGCATACGTCACCTTCCTTCCGAAGTCAATCACCACAGCCATCGGGCTCGGAGTCTCCGAAGAACTCGGCGGCTACATTCCTGTGACGGTCGTCTCCATCATCATCACAGGAGTCCTGGGCAACATATTCGCTGAAAAATTCCTCCGCCTTCTCCACATCAGCGAGCCGATAGCCAAGGGCATAGCCATCGGAACCGCCTCCCACGCGGTCGGCACGGCAAAGGCAATGGAGATGGGAGCGGTGGAAGGTGCAATGAGCAGCCTCTCGATAGTCGTCAGCGGCATACTCACCGTCGCCGGAGCATCAGTGTTTGCATTGTTTATCTGAGAAGCTGTTTATTATTGTTACATATTCGTTCTTTTGGTGTCTTTTTGCTCATATTTTCCGTATATTTGTCTCTGACTTGGGATGTCATCGGAAGCCGTCGTTGGCGGATTCATAAAGTTTTATGCGTAATATGGAAGATAGAAATTTTGAGATTGAGCTGGCGCGGTTTATCGTGGAGAAGACTCGCAGGAGTCTGTTTCTGACGGGAAAGGCCGGGACTGGAAAGACGACATTTCTGAGGGACATCACAAGGCACACGAAGAAAAAGCACATTGTGCTGGCCCCGACGGGCGTTGCGGCGGTCAATGCAGGGGCGATGACGATTCATTCTTTCTTCCAGTTCGGGCTCGGGGCCTACGTGCCGGGAGTGGTGGCGCCGCAGACGGGCTATCTCATCAGAAAGGCAAAGCTTGACCTTATACGCAACCTCGACCTCATAATCATAGATGAGATTTCAATGGTGCGGGCCGACCTGCTCGACCACATCGACGCGGAACTCCGCAGGATACGGCGCAGCTACCTTCCGTTCGGCGGGGTGCAGCTTCTGATGATAGGCGACCTGCAGCAGCTTCCTCCGATTGCGCACGGTGAGGAGGAAATGATTCTGAGACAGCACTATAAGTCTCTGTATTTCTTTGACTGCAAGGCTCTTCAGAATTTGGAGTATTCCTGCATAGAGTTGAAGAATGTATATCGCCAGAATGATTCTCATTTTGTGGATATTCTCAACCGCGCACGCATCGGCCGTCTCACACCTGAAGACATCGATGAGCTTAACACGCGCTATCAGCCCAGATTCATGCCCCGCCCTGAAGACAACTACATCCGCCTTGTCACGCATAACCGCATGGTACAGAACGTGAACGAGGGAGAGATGACAAAGCTCGACGGCGACGAATATGCTTTTGACGCAAAAGTCACCGGGACGTTTCCCGCGGAATCTTTCCCGACTGCGGAACGGCTTGTACTGAAGAAGGGCGCTCAGGTGATGTTCATCAAGAATGACCCGGACAAACGCTTCATCAACGGCACCCTTGGTGAGGTCTGCTACCTGTGGAAGGACAAGATTAAGGTCCGGATTGCGGACACGGGAGTCACGATTGACGTCGAGCCGATGGAGTGGGAGAACATACGCTATCAGTTAGACGAAACGGACAAGACCGTACATTCCACCACGATAGGCAAATTCAGGCAATATCCGGTGCGCCCGGCCTGGGCCATCACCATCCACAAGAGCCAGGGTCTGACATTCGACCGCGCGATTATTGACGCAAGGGCAGCCTTCTCGCCAGGTCAGGCATACGTCGCGCTGAGCCGTTGCCGTTCACTCGAAGGAATCGTTCTCAGCTCCCCTCTCCGCGCCTCGGCATTCATGACTGACACGACCATAGACGATTTTCTCCAAAGCCGTCTCGCCGATGCCCGAGCGCTTGCCTCCGAGGTCTCCTTCGTCCCCTTTGACTACGACCGCAGCAAGGACAGGCCGGAGCCGAAAATCGGCAACAAAGTCGCTTCCAGGCCATCTGTTGGCATTGGCGGGCATCAATACGAAACTTGTCGCTGCCCTGAAATCCTGGCGGCTCGAAAAAGCGCATGAACTCAATATTCCGGCATTCTACATCCTCAGCAACAAGGTTCTCGACAACATCGCGGCATATCTGCCTCACACTCAAGAAGAACTCCTCGAAGTTCCGGGCATCGGCCCGGCAAAGGCCGAAGGCTACGGCGCGGCGATTCTAAAAATAGTGCAGGAAAACCAGGTCTAATCCGGCGACATCGATGTCAGGAAAATAGTCCCAGAAGACACCATAGCGAAAGTGCCCTTCTTCCGTCACGCCCACCCGGACGCTACGCGCCTAAAAGACATCTACGACGCCTACCATGGCACAATCCCCTACTCCCACATCCGCTTTGTCCTCGCCTCGATGAAGTAAATCCATTCCTTTGGAACCTCCAACTACATCACCAATGTCCTGAAAGATGTCGCGAACGATACCTCCAATGTCGTAAAGGAGTTCGTAAAAGAAACGTCGCAGTTCACAAAAGAGTTCGTGATACCCCACGATTTACTTATTCCCCTCTTTCTTTTTCAATATTGCATAAGAATTGGCTGCCTCCTTAGAAAAATCTACAGAGGCGCGTCTGCGAAGGTTTTCTTCGGACATCTCGACCAAGCG
>ERZ780207.3091-NODE-3091-length-11041-cov-2.717550_pt1 | contig 11041 bp, 10 predicted proteins | sample MGYA00510977_ERZ780207 | MGnify/ENA primary metagenome ERZ780207 (study PRJEB29588, sample SAMEA2151383) | human gut metagenome | biome: human gut; feature: human-associated habitat; material: faeces | place: Denmark | collected 2008/2010 ... | reverse complement strand
CGTCTTCAATCTTTTTAACTATGTCACGAGCCATAATTACCATTTGGTCATCGCTTACTGCCTCGGGTTTTACAAGAATTCTGACCTCACGGCCTGCTTGAATTGCATAAGAATCTTCAACGCCGTTAAAGGAATTGGCGATTTCCTCTAACTTTTCAAGGCGCTTAATATAGCTTTCGATATTCTCGCGTCTTGCGCCCGGCCGAGCGGCGCTGATAGCGTCGGCTGCCTGAACTATGCAGGCAATAACGGTTTTAGCCTCAACATCACCGTGATGTGCGTGTATTGCGTGAATAACCGCCTCATTTTCACGGTACTTTTTAGCCGCTTCAACACCAAGCTGAATATGCGAGCCCTCTTGCTCATGGTCTATGGCCTTGCCTATATCATGAAGCAAACCTGCACGCTTTGCAAGGTTTACATCGGCGCCCAGCTCCGCCGCGATTATACCCGACAAATAACATACTTCAAGTGAATGATTAAGCACATTCTGACCGTAGCTTGTTCTGAAATGCAATCTGCCCAACAGTTTAACAAGCTCGGGATGCAGATTGTGAACTCCCGATTCAACCACGGCGCGTTCGCCCTGCTGTTTAATTATTGCCTCAACCTCGGCTGTGGCCTTGGCAACGGTTTCTTCGATTCTTGCAGGATGTATTCTGCCGTCAACAATAAGCTTTTCAAGTGTAACGCGCGCAATCTCACGGCGAATAGGCTCAAAGCTTGAAACGGTTATTGCCTCGGGGGTATCGTCAATAATAAGATCTACGCCCGTAGCATTCTCAATAGCGCGAATATTTCTGCCTTCGCGTCCTATAATACGGCCCTTCATTTCATCGTTGGGTAACGGAACTACCGAAACGGTAAGCTCTGACGAATGGTCGGCGGCACAGCGCTGAATCGCATGCGCAATTACCTCGCGGGCAAGCTTTTCGGATTCATCACGGGTCTGCTGTTCAAATTCCATAATTTTTAAAGCCTTTTCGTGTGAAAGCTCGCCGTCGAGCATTTGCATAAGGTTTGCCTTTGCCTGCTCCTTTGAAAGACCTGAAATTTTTTCAAGCATTTCAAGCTGACTGCGTTTCAGTTGCTCGCACTCTTCAAGCTTAGCGTCAATCTGCTGTGCTTTTTGCGCAAGCTTTTCTTCCTTTGCCTCAAGATTATCGGTCTTGCGGTCAAGTGTTTCCTCTTTTTGCTGAATTCTGTGCTCCTGTCTTTGAACCTCTGCTCTTCTTTCGCGAAGCTCCTTTTCGGTGTCCTGACGGAGCTGATGAATTTCCTCTTTTGCTTCAAGAAGCGTTTCTTTTTTTCGGGTTTCGGCGGTTTTCATGGCGTCATTAAGAATACGCTTTGCCTCGGTTTCGGCAGAGCCGATTGTTTTTTCGGCAGACTTACGGCGGAAAGCCGAACCTGCAAAAAATCCGATAACACAAAGCACCAACGCAACAGCGCCGAAAATAACATAAATTACCGGTGTGGGCATTTTACCCCTCCTTTATATAATAAAGCGGTTTTACAGAAAACTAAACTTAAAAGTTCTGTCGGGGACCGCTGTTAAAACCCCCGTGATATAATTTTTGAGTATTGGGTAAATTTCGCCAAAATTTGCCCATACAAACTAAACTTATCCATATAATTTTATCACTATATTTATGCTCTGTCAAGAACAAATGCCGATTATATGGTACTTATTGGGTTTAAAACTGCAAAAAATTGAACCGACAGGGCTAATAAAACCCTGTCGGTCTTTGCAATGGTCAGCGGACTCTCTCGATTGGAAAGACAATGCCACGCCCGATAGCATTTGTCAGCGTGTTACATCAAAAGTGAAAAACGGCTCGATTGTGCTTTTTCATAATGATGCAGACCACACTCCCGAAGCATTGCCGACAATTTTAAAATGCCTTAAAGACGAGGGGTACGAGTTTGTTTTTATAAGTGATTTGATTTTAAAGGAAAACTACGAAATAAAGCACGACGGAACGCAGTGCAAAATTGAAAATAATTGACATAATGCATTTTGAAATATTATAATAAGTGTAAATAAAAACAAAGCCTCCCTTGTGTAAAGGGAGGTGTCGAGGAACGAGACGGAGGGATTGTCATAGAATATAAACAAAATAAATCGCTTATCGGTGTTGGCAGAATGTTGCGAAAAAATATGACACCCGAGGAAAGACATTTATGGTATGATTTTTTAAAAACATATCCCATAAGATTTAATAGGCAAAAAATAATCGGTAAATATATTGTTGATTTTTACTGTGCCAAAGCAAAACTGATAATTGAACTGGACGGTTCACAACATTATGTGGATAGTGGCATTAAAAGGGATACTGAACGCACAAACTTCCTTGAGCAATACGGGTTTAATATAATTAGAATACCTAATAATGAAATCAAACAAAATTTTAGAGGTGTTTGCGAATATATAGATTTATGCGTGAAGCAATCCCTCCACCGCTAAAGCGGTCCCCCTCCCTTTACACAAGGGAGGCTTATTTTATACGAAATAATCCACAACGGAACGCAGTGTAAAAAAGACGGCTAACGCCGCCTTTTTTAGGTAATAGGTAAGAGGTAATAGTGAATAAGTGATGTGTGCTGCGCACTTATATAAAATATTTGTAGCGACAGGCGTTCTTGACTGTCCGCCAAATCAACAAATCAAGTCTAACTGTTTTTCTTGAAAAAACATAAAACTTATGTTATATTACAGTAAAAACAGTGGGGGTGAAGCGTGTGGAAATTGTTTATGAAAATAAAATAAAACCCATAGAATGTTTCAACACAGAAGCGTTATCTTCTTTGATTCATATACATAAAGAGATTGAAATTATATATGTAAAAAAAGGCAAATCGGTTGCATATTCCGACAAAAACAGTTACCTGCTTAATGAGGGCGATATGTTTATCGCCTTTCCTAATCAGGTGCATTATTACCGAACGGTGCAAAGGGGAGAATACGTGGTAATTGTTTTTTCGCCCGATATTATTTACGGCTGTTCGTCCGAAATATCTAAAAGCATACCCGATAAAAACTGCATTGCAGCCGCTGAATGTGCCGAGCTTAAAGAGCTGTTTAATAAAATACACACCGCCGAGGGCGAATATAAAAACACTTGTATAAGCGGGTATATCAATATTATTATGAGCCTTGTGCTTCCTAAGCTTGTTCTTAAAACCGTAAGCGCCGAAAATAAATCTGCTTTTTATAGTATTATTGATTTTTGTACACATAATTTCAAAAACGATATAACGCTTGACCTTGTGGCAGAAGAGCTGCACTTGAGCAAATATTATATATCGCACCTTATCAACCAAAGATTAAAGCAGAATTTTAATGAGTACATAAACAATATCAGAATTTCACAGGCGTGCAACCTGCTCAGAGAAAGTGACAAAAAAATAGCCGACATCTCCGAAGAGGTCGGCTTTGGAACAATACGGTCATTTAACCGTGCCTTTAAGCTTATTATGCAAATGTCGCCTGCGGAATACCGCAGCAATTCGGACAAGCTTAAAAAATTGATTTAAGGTAGTTAATACTGATTTCGGCACATTCGAGCGGGGTTTTGCCCATACTAGCACTGTCTTGCTCAACAACTACCCATTTGGCATTAACATGTTTGCAAGCGTCAAGTATAGCGGAAAAATCCTGAATGCCGCAGCCTAACGGGCGAAGTTCAAATTCGGCGCTTTCTGATTTTTGTTCTCTTGCTCCGGTTCCTATCAGTCCGTACATATTATCGCTTTTACTGCCCACGAAATCTTTCAGGTGAACAATTTCTGTTCTGCCGTTATATTTGCGAATATATTCGGCAGGGTTTTCACCACCTATATTTACCCAACAAGTATCGGGCTGAGGTGAAAGATATTCTGCGCCGTTGTCGCTGTAAAGTCGGTCAAGCTTGTATTCACCGTCAGCCTTTTCAAATTCAAAATCGTGGTTATGGTAGCAAAGCTTCATACCGTATTTTTTTGCAAATTTGCTGAAAATTTTAATGTTTCGGTTGAATTCTTCGTTTTTATCTCCGCCTGCAAGGTACTCGGCGTCAATCCACGGAATAACAATGTATTTACAGCCTATCTCGGCATATGCCTTAAAGGTTTCATCACCCTTTAAAAGCTCACTGTAAGGAACATGAGCGGAAATCGGAACAAGACCTATCTCTTCGCAAAGCTTTTTAACCTCTGCGACGGATTTGCCGTAAAGTCCCGCAAACTCAACGCCGTCATAACCTAATTCCTTAACCTTTTTGAGGGTGCCCTCAAAATCTGCTTCCATATCGGTTCTTACCGAATAAAGCTGTAAAGCAATCGGAAAATCGTACATAATTCATTTCTCCTTTTGATTTCGGGCAACCCTATGGGCTGCCCTTATTTTTATAAAATTAAATTTCGGGAATGGTGATTTCAACCTCTCTGCCCGCTTCGGCTGACTTAACAATACCGTCGATAATAGCCTGATTGTAAATTATCTCACTTGAAGGAACGGTTGCTGTGCCGCCGTTTTTAATAGAGTCAACAAAGGCACGGAGCTTCTTTTCGAACAAACCCTCCTTGGGCTTGAGCGGTACGGTGTATTCTACGGTCTGGTCGCCGATGGTCTTGTAAATCTTAAGGGGAGTGTCGAACTCGCCGTTCCAGCACTCGGTAGAGGGGATACGCAGACCGCCCTTTGTACCTAAAATAAGCGCGTCGCCACAGGTGTCCATATTCATTGCCCACGAGATGCGGAAGTCAAGAATAATATCGCCCTCTAAGCGAACGAAAGCGGCGGCGAAATCGTCAACGCCGAACTTTTCGGCATATTCGGGGTGGTTGGGGTAATAGGCGGGGTCTGTGCCGAAGTAAGCGGACTTGTAGCCCGAAACGGTAAGCGGCTTCGGATATCCGACAGCGCCTAAAAGCATATCAAGGGAGTAAGAGCCGATATCGCCTACAGCGCCGATACCCGCGGTTTCCTTTTCAATAAAGGTAGTGCCGAAGGGGGTCGGGATACCTCTGCGGCGACCGCCGCCTGCCTGTAGGTAATAAACCTTTCCGAGCTCGCCCGAATCAACAATCTTTTTAATCATCTTCATATTCTCGCTCATTCTGGGCTGGAAGCCTATGGTGAGAATCTTGCCACTCTTCTTTTCAGCCTTCATTACCTCTACCGCCTCATCGAGGGTTACGGTAAAGGGCTTTTCGAGCATAACATTTACGCCCGCGTTAAGCGCGTTAATAGCACAGGAGGCGTGTGTACCGTTGTAGGTGCAGATGCTAACGCCGTCCAAATCCTTTTCGGCGGCTAATAAAGCCTCGTCACTTTCATAGAAGCGGCAGTTTTCAATTTCAAACTTCTTTGCGAAAGCTTCCGCTTTGCCGGGAACAAGGTCTGCCATTGCAACGACCTCAACATCGGGCATATTCTTGTATGCGCTGATGTGTGATTCCGCAATCCAACCTGTACCTATAATACCGATTTTAACCTTTTTAGACGCGTCAACAACAGCTGTTTCCTGGTTTTCCTTGAAAGCGTCTAAGCCTGCAACATTTGCCATTATCTTTTCCTCCTAAAAAATAATTTTTATATCACGAACTGACGCATATAGCGACAGCTAAGTTCTACTGAATCCAAAATACGTTCTTTGGAACTTTCAAATGCCTTGTCTTCAACCTCAATGCAGGTGTATCCGTCATAACCTATATCGGTAAGAGCCGAAACAAATTTACCCCAATCTACATCGCCAAGCCCCGGAAGCTTCGGACTCATATAATCAAGAGGATAACCCATTATTCCCACATCGTTGAGTCTGTCGGGGTAAAGCTTAATATCCTTAAAGTGAACATGGAAAATTTTGTCTTTAAATTCGTAAAGCGGTTTTATGTAGTCTATTTGCTGCCAAATAAAGTGGCTGGGGTCATAGTTTATGCCAAAATTATCGCTCGGCAAAAGTTCAAACATTTTGCGCCACAAAGCAGGGGTGGTAAACAGATTCTGTCCGCCGGGCCATTGCTCTGCGCCAAAGAGCATAGGGCAGTTTTCTATAGCTACCTTAACGCCCTTTTGCTCGGCAAATTTAATAATAGGCGGCCAGATTTCTTTAAACAGTTCTAAATTTTCTTCTACTGTTTTTGTTTGATCTCTGCCTATAAAGGTTGTAACCGTATTAACGCCCAATAGTGCGCTCATATTGATAACCTTTTTAAGATGTTCTATAGCGCCGTTTCTTTTTTCAATGTTGCCGTCCATTGTGTTGGGGTAAAAAGCAAGAGAAGAAATCTCAATGCCTTTTTCGGCACAGAAATCTTTAATATATGCAATGTAATCGGCTGATGTGTTATCTACATCGATATGGCTTACACCCGCATACCTTCTTTCTGCCTTACCTTGCGGCCAACAGGCGACCTCAATACATTTGCAACCGTTGCTCACGGCGTTTTCGACCGCCTCTTCAAAGGTGAAACCTTCATAAATTGCGCTTACAATACCGAGCTTCATAATCATAACTCCTTTAAAGGATATTTTATTTTTGCACTTTGTTTTATTAAGTCCATACACGTATGGACCTCGTGGGTTAATTTGCACGCGGATTTATAGTCGCTTAAAAAAGCGGCTGAATTTTCAATGTAATCGGCAAATTTTTCAGCTTCACCTTGCATTATTTCCGAATGTTCGGGCGTACCGAAAAGAAGCCGCTCTTTTCCGCCTTTTACAAGTGAAATATTGGCAAATTGCGATACCGAGCCGATTTTTATTACGCCCAGATCACCTATTATTTCGGAGCGTATTGCCGACTCGCCTATTTTGCTGTAAGACAATACGGCTGTGAAATCTTTATAGCCTAAAACCGCTCCGCCCGAAAGGTCGGCGCCGTTTTTCGCAAAAGAGGCAGACGCGCAAATGCTGTCGGGCTTGCCAAGTAAATCAAGTGCCGCATACACGCAGTAAACGCCTAAATCCATAAGCGTGCCCGCACAAAGCGACATATCAAAAATATTCATATGTTCGCCCGCCATAAAAGCGTCATACCTGCTTGAGCGCTGGCAAAAATTTATTCTTGCAACCGAAATATTTCCGATTTGCGAAAGCCCCTCAAGCAGCTTTTCCCGCCCCTTAAAGTGGCGGCTCATAATCGCCTCGGCGTAAATAAGCCCGCTTTTATCGGCAAGGGACAAAAGCTCATCATATTCCGCCGCATTTGTTACAATAGGCTTTTCACAGAAAACGTGCTTTCCGTTTTGCAAAAAAAGCTTGCTTTGCGCAAAGTGGCAGGAGTTCGGCGAGGCTATATACACCGCGTCAGTCGCACCGTCAATCGCTAATGCGTTTATATCGGTGCAAAAGCCCTCAAAGCCCTGCTTTTCGGCAAATGCTCTGCCCTTTTCGGCGGTACGCGAATAAACGGTATGAAATTTGAAACGTCCTGTTTTACGCGCGGCGGATAAAAACTTTTCGGTAATTCCGCTCGTGCCTATTACAGAAAGGTTAAGCATTAAATATTAACCTCAATACGCTGCTTTTTATCTGAGGACTCAAACGCCGCTTCCATAACCTGCATAACGCGGCGAACCTCGTTATGCTTAATGGCAGGCTCTGCTTTTTTATCAAGCACGGCACAGAAATTGCGGTAGAAATCATGTACATCGCTTACCGGACGGTCAACCTCGTACATATCAAGGGTTATCTCATCGCGCGGCGCCATGGTTTTGGTAATTCCCGCGGCGGTCTGCACGGGCAGAACCTCTTTTTCGTTCCACGCCTTCAGCTTGGCGATCTTTGCGTTTTCCCGCCAGTCAACGATTTCCGCCGAGCCGTTTTTGCACTGGAGATAGAACCGGGGCAGAGGCAGAAAGTTGTACGTCCCCAGCTCAATGCACGCCTTTGCGCCGCTCTCATAGAAGACCCGCAGGTTGAATCCGTCGTCCACCTCGTCGTTGGTGTAATGAGGAGTCTCACCCCAGACCCGTTTGATCCGGTCGCTGCCGGTGATCTGCAGCAGCTGGTCGCTGAGATGCACACCCCAGTCCAGCATCATCCCGCCGCCGTACTGCTTGTGGCAGCGCCAGTCGCTCGGTATTCCGCGCGAGCCGTGTATTCTCGATTCAATGTTTATAAGCTCGCCTATCTCGCCCGAATTTACAATCTGCTTCATTGCAAGAAAGTCAACGTCCCACCGTCTGTTCTGGTGAACGGTGAAGAATTTACCCGATTTATCGGCGGCGGCAATCATTTCATCAAGCGCCGCAACCGACATTTCAACCGGCTTTTCGCAAATAACGTTTTTGCCTTTGCTTAGCGCTTTTATAACAAGCTCCTTGTGGCAATCGTTCGGCACGGCTATTACAACCGCGTCAACCGCCGTATCTGCCAATACTTCATCATAAGAAGCGTAAGCATGTATTCCGTTTTTCTCGGCAAGCTCAGCTTTTTTCGGGTCAATATCGTAAATGCCGGTAAGCGCGGCAACGTCGCTCGCAAGTATCTGCCTTGTGTGCCAGCCGCCCTGACCGCCGTAGCCTATAACCGCAAAATTCTTTTTCATAAAGGGTATCATTCCTCGATTTTTTTAATATTGGGGCAATCAATTTCCTTGCGATAATCGTTGTAAGCCCAATGAATTGCATTTTTAATAACGCGAATTATCTGCGGGTTGTGGTAAGTCGGGAAGGTTTCATGCCCCGGCTGGAAATAGAAAATCTTTCCGTAACCGCGCCTGTAGCAGCAGCCTGCGCGCAATACCTCGCCGCCCTCATAGCTGCCTATAAATATAAGCTTGTCGGGCTCGGGTATGCTGAAAGGCTCGGCATAGGTTTCCTCGTGCTCTAATTTTATGTAACGGTCAATACCCTGTGCTATCGGGTGAGAGGGGTCACAAGCCCAAACATACTCACGGTCGCCGTCCTCCCGCCAGCCGAGCGAGCAGGGTGTGCCCATAAGCAGCTTGAACGGCTTTGAATGGTGTGCAGAATGAAGGAATACGGCACCCATGCCCGAAAGCACTGCGTTTTGCACACGCTTTGCCACCTCGTCCGGCACCTTATCGTGCGCCATATGCCCCCACCAAATAAGAACATCGGTATTGCTGAGCAGCTCGTCGGTAATATCCTCAACATTATCGAGCGTTACGGTTTTAACCGTAATATCATCGTCTGTCAAATGCTCTTTAAGGGCGTTATGTATTCCCTCGGGATATATCGCCTTGACATTATCATCGGTTTTTTCATGTAAAAATTCATTATAAACGGTTACGCGAATCATATAATCGCCCCTTCTTATTTTATATTCTAATTTTACAAATTACCGTAGATTTTATCAAGTAAAATATATTGTATTTTATAGACAAATATTGCTATGCTTGGAAATCATTTCATATTATCATGCAGATATATGGTTCTCGAATTGCGGTGCAGATAAACATTAAGCACCAAACCTATACCGAGATACAAGCATAAAAGCGAGGTTCCGCCCGCGCTGAAAAACGGCAGAGTTATACCTATAACGGGCAGTACGGACGTGCACATACCTATATTTATTACCGCCTGAGTGAAAATCATTGCAAAAATCCCCACACAAATAAGTTTTCCGCTGTCCTTTTTTGAAAGCCGCGCAACCTGCAGGCACCTGAAGCAGATTCCGCCGAGCAGCAGAATTACAGCCATACAGCCCAAAAAGCCGAGCTCCTCCCCTATGCTTACGAAAATAAAATCGTTAAAGCCGTAGGGAACGATTCCGTTCTGCGTGAAATCGCCGTTTAAAAAGCCCTGACCCGCAAAGCCGCCGTTGGCAAGTGCGGTTCTGCCGCGCCACTGCTGATAGGTAGGCCATTGCTCGTTCGGGTCGCGCTTCGCGCCGAAATTCAAAACGCCGAAGATTGCGGTAAGCCTGTCCCGCTGGTCATCGTTCATAATAAAGAAATAAAGAATGGGCGCTGCAATCAGGATTACGGGAATCATAGCCAAAAAATATTTTTTTGAAACGCCCGCCGCCCAAAGCATAAACACGACCATGACCGCAAAAACAAGTGCCGTTCCGTCATCGCCCTGAAAATGTATAAGCAAGACCGGAAAAGCTCCGTGCAAAGAAACGGGTATTAAGTATTTAAGCTTGTTAATATTGGGCTTTACGGCGCTTAAATGCGCGCTGAACGTTAAAACAAAGCATATTTTCAAAAGCTCTGCCGGCTGAAAGGTGGTAAAGCCTAAGTCAAGCCATGCCTTATCGTCCGTTCCCTCGGGCGCAAAGCCTATAAAGAATGTAAGCATAACGGGAATTACACCCAGTGCCGCCGCAAGATACCAGTAGCGCAGAATTTTTGAGTAATCTACCGCCGAAATTATAAGCGCGGCAACGACCCCCGCCGCAAAGCAGATAAATTGGATTAAAAACGGGCGATATGTAGCCCTGTAATGGGTGGCGGAAAAAACCGCCGCGCAGCCGTAAAGACTGGTGAAAATGCAGATTATTAGCAGAATTTTATCCGATTCGCGGATAAAGTCCGCAGCTTTTGCCAAAAGGCGTCGCAAAGCACACACTCCCCTGTGTATTTTATAACCTCATTATATTTGATTTTTCCGCAATATGCAAGTAATTATTGACAAACAGACTTAATAAGTGTAAAATAATTATCGGTGTTTAAAACACCGTTGCAGAGTAGACGGTCGTGCGTCAAGTGCTGTCGGGACGGGGAGTTGCCCGGCAGACGAAGGATATTTCCGCGGTACGGCAGTCGCATCCCGCTGCCGGCTAATATGAAGATGTTATCTCCTTATTATCGGTAAAACGGGTAAATAAGGAGGTTTTTTTATGAAAAAAAGTAACAAACAGTATGTCCTGCAAACCGTAACCGCGGCGCTGCTCATAGCGCTTAAGATTGTACTCGAACGCCTTATGTCCTACAGCGTTTGGAATCAGCGCTTCGGCTTTGCGTTTATTGCGGTGGCGTTTGCTGCGGCAATGCTCGGCACGCCGTGGGCGATGGCGGTGGCGGGCATCGGCGATATTTTGGGCGCTTTGCTTTTTCCGAGCGGCGCCTATTTCCCCGGATTTACA
>ERZ780207.3083-NODE-3083-length-11062-cov-3.020532_pt1 | contig 11062 bp, 6 predicted proteins | sample MGYA00510977_ERZ780207 | MGnify/ENA primary metagenome ERZ780207 (study PRJEB29588, sample SAMEA2151383) | human gut metagenome | biome: human gut; feature: human-associated habitat; material: faeces | place: Denmark | collected 2008/2010 ... | reverse complement strand
CGAGGTGCAGGAAAGCGAACGTCGCGACACCGAGCCAGCAGGCGAGGTGCAGGAAAGCGAACGTCGCGACACCGAGCCAGCAGGCGAGGTGCAGGAAAGCGAACGTCGCGACACCGAGCCAGCAGGCGAGGTGCAGGAAGGCAAAAAGTGTCACCGGAATGCTTGCATTCAAGGTGGCACTTTTTTGTTGTGTGTACAAAAAGTGCGTTAGCACTTCTGACAGATGAGGTGCATTTATAGGTTTATCTGGAAGTGGCTTACATTTCCAACGACATGTTTGGCATCCTTACTATAGCACCCGGTTGTAACAGGTTCCATTGTTGTGTCGTCTGGTTTCATAGCATCTTCAAATATCGTGTCAAATTCTTTTGACGGCTTGTTGCGCTGCTGCTTATCACGTTCCTTTTGCCTGGTGTAACGTGGCATAGCATAGATTGCAAAGACTGCTTTGATTGGGGTAAATGTATTGTCATTCATGGTAATCTCCTCCTTGAAATTACGTTAGAATGTAGACACTTCCTTCTATATTATATATCGACATTTTTCATAGGAAGATAAAGAAAAAAATAGACTTATAAGATAGCGGCATGTATAATGTAACTATTATTTTTTCTGGTACTATCAGGTGTGGCTTTCGGGGCTTTGTAATTGTATGTTGAAAATTAGAATGGAGGAGCAAAACGATGGCGGATTATATAACGACGTACGGAGGTACGCATTTTATGCCGATGGAACCCGAGGCGGCAGATATTCATATTACAGATATTGCGCATGCACTTTCTTTGCTTTGTAGGGGAAATGGTCACGTTAAGCATTTCTTTTCTGTGGGACAACATTGTGTAAATTGTGCTTTGGAGGCGATGGCGAGGGGCTATAGCAGACGTGTATGTCTGGCGTGTCTGCTACATGATGCGGGGGAGGCGTATCTTTCGGATGTTCCGAGACCATTTAAGAAGACATTGCCATCTTATCAGAAACTGGAGGATCATTTTCTCACCATTCTGTATGAAAAATATCTTGGAAGCGGTCTGACGCAGGAAGAACGCCGGCTGGTACGGGAGATTGATGATGATATGTTGTACTTTGATCTGACGGAGCTGTTGGGAGAAAAACCTGATCGGGATATGCCGGTGATGAAAAGTATATTTTCGGAGGAGTATGTTCCGTTTTTAGAAGTGGAAGAAAAATACATAGAATTATTTCATGAATTAATGAGCGGAATATAAAGAAAATTCGAATATTATGAGTGCGTTATAGAGGGCTGGGGCATATCAAAACGGTGTGTCTTAGCTCTTTTTAGAGGTTCAAAATGATGAAACGAAATATGGAGTTGATATCTTTGCGGCAAAACGAAATCTAGATATGGGAGAAAAATACCGAATATTCCACAACATATATGTTTTGACCTATTAATTTAAAAATTTTCAAAATAATTGGTTGACACTGGAAATTGGGAGTGGTAGAATAATAAAATGTCATTATTGTGGGTAGGTATCCGCAATGGTCACAAACAATAAAGTCAAGGGGTGAAAACGTCAATGGAAAAGAGCAGAATTAGTCCTGTGAAAGCGGGAAAAGGAATCCGTATGAGTTATTCCAGACAGAAAGAAGTACTTGAGATGCCGAATTTGATCGAAGTACAGAAAAACTCATATCAGTGGTTCTTAGATGCGGGACTTAAAGAGGTGTTCGAAGATATTTCTCCAATCACAGATTACAGTGGTCAGCTTAGTCTGGAATTTGTTGATTTCCAATTGTGTGAGGATGATATCAAGTACTCAATTGAGGAATGCAAGGAAAGAGATGCAACTTATGCAGCTCCTTTAAAAGTGAATGTACGTCTTCATAATAAGGAAACAGATGAGATCAATCAGCATGACATTTTTATGGGTGATTTGCCATTAATGACCGAGACCGGTACATTTGTAATTAATGGTGCAGAACGTGTTATTGTCAGTCAGTTGGTTCGTTCTCCTGGTATCTATTATGCAATCGGACATGATAAGACTGGTAAGGAGTTATACTCTTGTACCGTTATTCCTAACCGTGGTGCGTGGTTAGAGTACGAAACGGATCAGAATGACGTTTTCTATGTACGTGTAGATAGAACAAGAAAGGTACCGATCACGGTATTGATTCGTTCTTTAGGTATTGGAACGAATGAGGAGATTCGTGAATTATTCGGTGACGAGATCAAGATCTTAAAGAGTATGGAGAAAGATACAGCTACGAGTTACGAGGAAGGTCTTCTGGAATTATATAAGAAGATTCGTCCGGGTGAGCCTCTTGCTGTAGAGAGCGCAGAGAGCTTGATCAATGCGATGTTCTTTGATCCAAGACGTTATGATCTTGCAAAGGTTGGACGTTATAAGTTTAATAAGAAGCTTTCATTTAAGAATAGAATTGCAGGACAGACATTAGCAGAAGATGTTGTTAGTCCGGTAACCGGAGAGATTTTGGCAAAGGCTGGAGATACACTTACAAGAGAGAGTGCTCTGGCTATTCAGAATGCAGCAGTACCATATGTTATGATCCAGACAGAGAGCCGTAACGTAAAGGTTCTTTCTAATATGATGGTTGACATTAAGGAATATGTTGATTTTGATGCAGAAGAACTTGGTGTAACAGAAGCTGTATTTTATCCGGTATTGGCACAGTTGTTGGAAGAGTACACCGACGAGGAAGAATTAAAACGTGCCATTAAGAGAGATATTCACGACCTGATTCCAAAGCATATTACCAAAGAGGATATTTTGGCATCTATCAATTATAATATCCATCTTGAGTATGGAATTGGAACAGATGATGATATCGACCATTTGGGCAATCGTCGTATCAGAGCGGTTGGCGAGTTATTACAGAACCAGTATCGTATCGGACTTTCCCGTTTGGAGAGAGTGGTTCGTGAGAGAATGTCAACGCAGGATATTGAGACAATTTCACCACAGTCTTTGATCAACATCAAACCGGTAACGGCAGCAGTGAAGGAGTTCTTCGGAAGTTCACAGTTGTCACAGTTTATGGATCAGAACAACCCGTTGTCTGAGCTGACACATAAGAGACGTTTATCCGCATTAGGACCTGGTGGTCTTTCCCGTGATAGAGCCGGATTCGAGGTGCGAGACGTACATTATACACATTATGGTAGAATGTGTCCGATTGAGACTCCTGAAGGCCCGAACATTGGTTTGATCAACTCTCTTGCAACATATGCAAGAATTAATGAATATGGTTTTGTAGAGGCACCGTACCGTAAGTTGGACAAGACAGATGTTGAGAACCCGGTTGTAACGGATGAAGTTATTTATCTGACCGCTGATGAAGAGGATAATTATGTTGTAGCACAGGCGAATGAGGCATTGAATGAGGATGGAACATTTGTGCATACCCGGGTATCCGGTCGTTTTCGTGAAGAGACTGCCGAGTTTGACAGAAATCGTGTTGACTTAATGGATGTGTCTCCTAAGATGGTATTTTCCGTGGCGACATCCATGATTCCATTCCTTGAGAATGATGATGCAAACCGTGCGTTGATGGGATCTAACATGCAGCGTCAGGCAGTGCCGTTGCTTACAACAGAGTCTTCCATTGTCGGTACAGGTATGGAAGCAAAGGCGGCAGTTGACTCAGGTGTTTGTATTGTTGCCAAACATGATGGTGTGGTTGAAAAATCCACCAGTAAAGAAATTGTAATTAAATGTGATGATGGTACAAAAGATACTTATCATGTTATTAAGTTTGCCCGCAGCAACCAGGGTAACTGTATGAATCAGAGACCGATCGTTGTAAAGGGCGAAAGAGTAAAAGCCGGAGATGTAATTGCAGATGGTGCGTCTACATCCGGTGGTGAGATCGCACTTGGTAAGAACCCGTTGATCGGATTTATGACCTGGGAAGGTTATAACTACGAGGATGCGGTATTGTTGAGTGAAAGATTAGTACAGGAAGATGTATATACTTCTGTTCATATTGAAGAGTATGAGTGTGAGGCAAGAGATACGAAGTTAGGATCTGAGGAGATCACAAGAGATCTTGCAGGACTTGGTCCGGATGTATTAAAGGATCTGGATGAGAATGGTATTATTCGTATTGGTGCTGAGGTTCGTGCCGGTGATATTTTAGTTGGTAAGGTTACTCCGAAGGGAGAGACAGAACTGACAGCAGAAGAGCGTTTACTTCGTGCAATCTTTGGTGAGAAAGCAAGAGAAGTAAGAGATACTTCATTACGTGTACCGCATGGTGCATTTGGTATCGTTATGGATACGAAGATCTTTACAAGAGAGGCAGGCGATGAGCTTCCTCCGGGAGTTAATAAGTCTGTCCGGGTATATATTGCACAGAAGAGAAAGATTTCTGTTGGTGATAAGATGGCTGGTCGTCATGGTAACAAGGGTGTAATTTCCCGTATTCTTCCGGTAGAAGATATGCCATTCCTGCCAAATGGTCGTCCGCTTGATATTGTATTGAATCCATTGGGCGTGCCTTCCCGTATGAATATCGGACAGGTATTGGAGATCCACTTAGGTTTAGCAGCTAAGGCATTAGGCTTTAAGATCTCTACACCGGTCTTCGATGGTGCAAACGAGGAAGATATTATGGAGACTCTTGAGATGGCAAATGATTATGTCAATGAAGAGTGGGAAGTATTTGATAAGAAATGGCGTCCGCAGGTATCCGATGAGGTAATGGATTATCTGTATGAGCATCGTGATCATAGGGAAGAGTGGAAGGGTGTTCCAATCAACCGTACCGGTAAGGTAACACTTCGTGATGGTAGAACCGGTGAGGAATTTGATTCACCTGTTACGATTGGATACATGCATTACCTGAAACTGCATCATCTGGTTGATGATAAGATTCATGCACGTTCAACCGGTCCTTACTCATTAGTAACCCAGCAGCCACTTGGTGGTAAAGCACAGTTTGGTGGTCAGCGTTTCGGTGAGATGGAGGTTTGGGCATTAGAGGCATATGGTGCATCTTATACCTTACAGGAGATCTTAACTGTGAAGTCCGATGATGTAGTAGGACGTGTGAAGACTTATGAGGCAATTATCAAGGGTGATAACATTCCTGAACCGGGAATTCCGGAATCATTTAAGGTATTGCTCAAAGAGTTCCAGTCACTTGCATTGGATGTCAGAGTATTACGCGAGGATAACACCGAGGTTGAGATTGGCGAGAATGTGGATTATGGCAATGATGATATCCGCAAGTTCGGCGATATGGATTACAACCAGGAAGAATCCGAGATGAAAGAGCATGGTTATAGCGGCGTCGATGAAAATGATGAGAACTTCGAATTAGAAGGCGATGACGATAGCTATGATGATGATTATAATGATGATTACGATGAGTAATGGAAGGAGAGCAATAATAGATGTCAGCGATTAATAATCAGGAAACAGAACAACAGATGAATTTTGATGCGATTAAGATTGGCCTTGCTTCTCCAGAAAAGATTAGAGAATGGTCAAGAGGCGAAGTAAAAAAGCCTGAGACAATTAACTATAGAACATTGAAACCTGAAAAGGATGGTTTGTTCTGTGAAAGAATCTTTGGACCAAGCAAAGACTGGGAATGTCATTGTGGTAAGTACAAGAAGATTCGTTACAAAGGTGTTATTTGTGACCGTTGTGGTGTTGAGGTTACAAAGGCAAATGTAAGACGTGAGAGAATGGGACATATCGAACTTGCAGCTCCGGTATCTCATATCTGGTATTTCAAGGGTATCCCAAGTAGAATGGGATTGATCCTTGATATCTCACCAAGAGTGTTAGAGAAGGTGTTATACTTTGCATCTTACATTGTGTTAGATCCGGGAGAGACAAACCTCGCTTATAAGCAGGTTCTGACTGAAAAAGAATTCCGCGATGCCGAGGAAGAGTATGGATATGGTACATTTCGTGTAGGTATGGGTGCAGAGGCAGTCAAAGAGCTGTTACAGTCAATTGACTTAGAGCAGGAAGCAGTTGATCTTAGAGCAGGACTTAAGGATGCAACCGGACAGAAACGTGCTAAGATCATTAAGAGATTAGAGGTTGTGGAAGCATTTAGAGGTTCTGATAACAAACCAGAGTGGATGATTCTGGATGCGGTACCGGTTATCCCACCGGATATCCGTCCGATGGTTCAGCTTGATGGTGGACGTTTTGCAACATCTGACTTAAATGATCTGTATAGAAGAATTATCAACCGTAACAATCGTTTGAACCGTTTGTTAGAGTTGGGCGCACCGGATATCATTGTCCGTAACGAGAAGCGTATGTTGCAGGAAGCAGTCGATGCACTGATTGATAATGGCCGTCGTGGTCGTCCGGTAACAGGACCTGGTAACAGAGCATTGAAGTCTTTGTCTGATATGTTAAAAGGTAAACAGGGACGTTTCCGTCAGAACCTGTTAGGTAAGCGTGTTGACTACTCCGGACGTTCCGTTATCGTTGTAGGACCGGAACTTAAGATTTATCAGTGTGGTCTTCCGAAAGAGATGGCAATTGAGTTGTTCAAGCCATTTGTTATGAAAGAGTTAGTATCCAGAGGCTTAGCACATAATGTGAAGTCTGCTAAGAAGATGGTAGAGAAGTTAGAGACAGAGGTCTGGGACGTATTAGAGGATGTTATCAAAGAACATCCGGTTATGTTGAACCGTGCCCCGACACTTCATAGATTAGGTATCCAGGCATTTGAGCCGATTCTTGTAGAAGGTAAGGCGATTAAGCTTCATCCATTGGTATGTACAGCATTTAACGCCGACTTTGATGGTGACCAGATGGCTGTCCATCTTCCGCTTTCCGTTGAGGCACAGGCAGAGTGTTGTCGCCAAATAACTTATTGAAACCTTCTGATGGTGCACCGGTTGCTGTTCCTTCTCAGGATATGGTACTTGGTATTTACTATCTGACAATTGATAAGCCGGGCGATAAGGGTGAAGGCAAGATCTTCAAGTCTAAGAATGAGGCAATTCTTGCTTATGAGAATAAGGAGATTACATTACATTCTAAGATCAAGGTAAGAATGCATGGAACGATGCCGGATGGTACTGAAGGAACAACCATTATCGAGTCTACATTAGGAAGAATCTTATTTAATGAGATCATTCCGCAGGATCTGGGAATCGTAGATCGTTCAATTCCGGGTAATGAGTTAGCCTTAGAGATTGATTATCTGGTTGGTAAGAAACAGTTAAAACAGATTCTTGACAAATGTATCAATACACATGGTGCAACAAAGACAGCAGAAGTATTGGATGATGTTAAGAGCATTGGTTATAAGTACTCAACAAAGGGTGCACTTACCGTTTCTATTTCAGAGATGACCGTGCCTGCTGCAAAGAAAGAGATTCTGGATGATGCACAGAATACGGTAGGCTTGATCAATGACAAATTCAAGATGGGATTTGTTACAGAAGAAGAGCGTTACAATGCAGTTGTTCGTACATGGGAGGCTGCGGATAAGAAGCTGACCAAGGCACTGTTAGATGGTTTGGACAAATACAATAATATCAAGATGATGGCGGATTCCGGAGCCCGTGGTTCTGAGGCGCAGATCAAGCAGTTAGCCGGTATGCGTGGATTGATGGCAGATACAACCGGTAGGACCATCGAGCTGCCGATCAAGTCAAACTTCCGTGAAGGACTTGACGTACTGGAATACTTCATGTCTGCACATGGAGCCCGTAAAGGACTTTCCGATACAGCTCTTCGTACAGCCGATTCCGGTTACCTGACACGTCGTCTGGTTGATGTATCACAGGATCTGATCATTCGTGAGATTGATTGTTGTGAAGGTACGGATGAGATTCCGGGTGCTTATGTAGAAGCATTTATGGAAGGTCGTGAAATGATAGAGAGCTTTAAGGATCGTATTACCGGTCGTTACGCAGCAGAGTCTGTATATGACAAAGATGGCAATTTGATCGTAAAAGCTAATCATATGATCACTTTGAAACGTGCAGAGGCAATCATTAACCGTGGTGTAGATGCAGAAGGCAAAGAGATCACCAAATTGAAGATCCGTACAATCCTGAACTGTAAATCACACATTGGTATCTGTGCAAAATGTTACGGTGCCAACATGGCAACCGGTACACCGGTACAGGTAGGTGAGGCTGTTGGTATTATTGCTGCACAGTCAATTGGTGAGCCTGGTACACAGCTTACGATGAGAACGTTCCATACTGGTGGTGTGGCTGGTGATGATATCACACAGGGTCTTCCTAGAGTTGAGGAGCTTTTCGAGGCTCGTAAACCAAAGGGACTTGCAATTATTGCTGAATTTGGTGGTGTTGTTCAGGTTCGCGAGAAGGAAGATAAAAAGAAAGAGATTGAGAACAAAGAAGTTGTTATCACCAATCAGGAGACTGGCGAGTCAAAAGCTTACTTTATTCCATATGATGCGAGAATCAAAGTATTTGATGGTGATGTAGTAGAAGCCGGTGATGAATTGACAGTCGGTTCTGTTAATCCACATGATATCCTTAAGATTAAGGGTGTTCGTGCAGTACAGGATTACATGATCCGTGAGGTTCAGAAAGTATATCGTAATCAGGGTGTTGATATCAATGATAAGCACATTGAGGTTATTGTTCGTCAGATGCTTAAGAAAGTGAAGATCGAGCATAGCGGAGATACAGAATACCTTCCTGGAACTTTGGTTGATGTATTGGATTACAATGAGAAGAATGAAGAATTAGAAGCAGAAGGCAAAGAGCCTGCAAAGGGAACTCAGGTAATGCTTGGTATTACAAAAGCCTCTCTTGCAACGAATTCATTCTTGTCAGCTGCGTCCTTCCAGGAGACAACTAAGGTTCTGACAGAAGCAGCAATCAAGGGCAAGGTTGATCCACTGATTGGTTTGAAAGAGAATGTATTGATCGGTAAGCTGATTCCGGCAGGAACCGGTATGAAGCGTTACCGTAATGTTAAGTTAGATACAGAACTTCAGACAATCAACTTTGATGATGAGGATTTGGAATTCTCTGAGATAGACGAGGAGACAACAGAAGCTGCAGATACAGAAAATGTAGAAGCAACAGAACAAGTTTCTGAAGTAACAGAGAGTACAGAAGAATAAAGGAATTACCAATAGAACCTGCCATTGGCAGGTTCTTTGGTATAACAGGGACAGGAAAAGGGATTGCATAATTGCAATCCCTTTTCCTGTGTATTCATAGATATGTTATATTATAAGTGGATCAACCGTGATTCTGCGCATCAACTACACTTCCGCCGGCATACATTTCACGCAGTTTTGGCTTCTCAATCTTGCCGGTTGGATTTCTTGGAATATCTGCGAATATGATCTTGCGCGGTCTCTTGTAACGAGGCAGCTTCTGACATAATTCATTAATTTCATCTTCGGTTAAAATGATATTCTCCTTTGGTTCAATAATTGCACAGGCAATCTCGCCTAAACGTTTATCCGGAAGACCGATGACTGCAACGTCATGAACGCCTGCGTGGGTACGGATAAAGTCCTCAATCTGTACCGGATACAGGTTCTCACCACCACTGATGATAACGTCTTTTTTACGGTCTACTAAGAAGATAAAACCATCTTCGTCTTCCTGTGCCATATCTCCGGTAAATAACCAGCCATCCTTTAATACTTCGGCAGTTGCTTTTTTGTCATGGTAATAACAGGTCATAACACCGGGACCTTTGACGCAGAGTTCGCCAACTTCTCCCTGTTTTACGGTATTGCCGGCTGGATCAACGATCCTTACTTCCCAGCCGTATCCGGCTTTGCCGATTGCACCAACCTTATCAATGTTATCGACACCTAAATGTACACAACCGGGTCCGATGGATTCACTTAAACCGTAATTGGTATCATATTGATGATTTGGGAAGTATTCCTTCCATTTCTTGATCAGACTTGGTGGAACAGGCTGTGCCCCGATATGCATCAGTCGCCACTGGTCTAACTTGTAATCTTCTAACTTTACACGTCCGCTGTCTAACGCTTCTAAGATATCCTGTGCCCATGGAACCAACAGCCATACGATCGTACATTGTTCTTTGGATACAGCATCTAAGATGTATTCCGGCTTGGTACCCTTTAACAGGACAGCTTTACTTCCGGAAAGCAGACTTCCAAACCAATGCATCTTCGCTCCGGTATGATAGAGAGGCGGGATACATAAGAACACATCGTCTTTGGTCTGTCCGTGATGGTTCTGCTCTACCCGTGCGGAATGCATTAAGCTCTCATGGTTATGCAGGATGGCTTTCGGGAATCCGGTTGTTCCGGATGAAAAATAGATAGCAGCATCGTCTTCATCAGTCAACGGAATCTCCGGTGATAAGGAAGAACAGTTTGCAGTCATGGAAGTATAATCCTCTGCAAATGTAGGACAGTTATCTCCGACGTAGAATAACAGACGATTCTTACTGATATTATCGGCAATCTCCTCTACACGGCCGATAAATTCCGGTCCGAATACAAGGATGTCAACGTCTGCTAATTTTACACAATACTCAATCTCGTCCGGAGCGTAGCGGAAGTTCAATGGTACTGCCAAAGCACCGGTTTTTAAGATACCAAAGTAAATTGGCAGCCACTCTAAACAGTTCATCAGTAAGATACCTACTTTGTCACCCTTTTTGATTCCACGGCTGAGTAAGAGGTTAGCAAAACGATTTGCTTTCTCGTTCATGACATGCCATGTAATCTCGCGACGGTAATGTGTCGTAGGATTTGGTTCCATCAATTCATATTCTTTCCAGGTAACGCGACGGACTTCTTTGACTTCCGGGTTGATCTCAACGAGACAGATGTCATTGGCATATTCCCGTGCATTACGCTCTAGTAACTCTGTAATAGGCATTTTCCTTCTCCTTATGCAATATAATATCATTTTGTCCAATGTGTATAATTCACATTAGAAATTTAAAGCTTTAACGCTTTTATCAATTAAAGTAAATTGTACTCAATATAGAAGGAAAAGTCAAGTTGTTTGGAACATTTCAGCAAGGGATTCCGGGCAAGACAGGAACATGTGGAAAACTCCGCAGATAAGGTTTTCTTTTAGGTTGGAATGTGCTACTATATTCCTATAGGC
>ERZ780207.3077-NODE-3077-length-11081-cov-3.194631_pt1 | contig 11081 bp, 6 predicted proteins | sample MGYA00510977_ERZ780207 | MGnify/ENA primary metagenome ERZ780207 (study PRJEB29588, sample SAMEA2151383) | human gut metagenome | biome: human gut; feature: human-associated habitat; material: faeces | place: Denmark | collected 2008/2010 ... | reverse complement strand
TTCGGCGCTGACGCAGTGGCCGTGATGAGTGGCTATGGAGCATCGGCCGAGGCTATGACCACCCTCCTGGGTGATAAGGTTTATGAGAACCAGACCGGCGTAGTCACGCGCTATGCTCACTTCATGGCTGACCGCGATGGCAGCTATAATATAGGCTTCAAGGTGCCCTCGCCGGCCGATAATGGTGTGGTTGTCTTAAAGTCAATCAAAGTGGTGGAGACAGCGGCGCAGACGCCGCAGCCGGCGCCGGCTATGACTGCCACGCCTCGCCTCGCTGACCACACCGTCATGTTGAAATGGTATAATGCCAAATACGACAGCAACAAGGCTCCGCTGCCGGGGCAGCTCAAGGCTCGCATATATTGCGCCGGCAGCCGGGTAGGTGAGATTGATGTCACCGCCGGCGCTGTGTCAGAGTATGTAGTCACGCCGGCCACTTTTGCGGGCCAGACCACCTTCTCTGTGGCTATGGTGCTTGGCGACAAGGAGTCGGCTAAGACCTCCAAGACCATCAACCTCGATGACCTCGCCGGCGAGCGCACAGAGGTGAAAGCCTTCAGCTTGCTCAACAATGATGATGGCTTCAAGCAGTGGACCATAGAAAATCTTGACGGCGATGCTGCAAAGTGGGAGTATGATGCTACGCGCTTTGATAACGTACTGGTGGGCGGCGCCTACCACAGCTACGACAAAGATGCCGATGACTGGTTTATCTCGCCGGCTGTGGAGCTGACGCCCGGCACTCGCTATATCCTCGCCTACAAGGCCAAGTCGGGTGTATCGTTCCCGGCATCGTTCAGCGTGTCGATGGGCACGGCCGCATCAGCGTCATCGCAGACCACCACCCTGGCCACATACAATGCCTACGCGCAAAATGGTTTTGCCGACGAGGAGACGGCTCAGTTCACCGTGCCTTCGTCAGGCTCTTATCATTTCGGGTTCCGCACCACCAATGTGCAGAATGCCCTGTATCTGAGCGAAATCAAGCTGTATAGTGTATCGGGAGGCGCCGAACCGGTGGAGGAGCCGCTCGTATATGAAGAGCCGGCTGAGACGGTGGTTGCCGATGATGGCAATGCCGAGCCTATCGAGGCCGAGCATCATCAAAATATATGCAGCCCGGGTGTAAGGCTCTATGCCGACATCTCGCGCGCTCAGCTTGACCAATACACTATGGCCACGCCGGGCATCTTCCGCCTGACTCCTGAGTCGCAGTATGACCCCGACTATGAGCACCCCGACCTCGAAGGCTCATTCAGCGGCGGTGTGGCTTATAACAATGGCATACTCTACGCCTGCATGTATGACGCCACCGGCAACATCCAGGAGGTGCACCCCATATGGCGCAAATACGATGCCAAGACCTTTGAGCTGCTGTCAGAGACCACGCTCCCCAACAACTGCGAGTGCACCACAGTGTCAATCACCTACGATGCATCTACCGATAAGATATATGGCCTCGTCAAGGACTACTCCAACACTCACCTGGTGGAGATAGACCCCGCTACCGGAACCATGACACGCATCGGCGAAGACTATAATATCTCCAATACCACGCGTGTGCTAACCATAGGCTGCAACCCCAAGGGTGTGCTTTACTGCATCTTTATGGACGAGGAGATCATTGATGGCGTGCAGACGCACTTTATGGGCCGCATCAACAAGACCACCGGCCAAATCGCCAACCTCGGTCAGGTGCAGGGCGCAAATATGCTGCCTGAAGACATATTATATAATATGAAGTTTAATCAGACGCTGTTCTTTGACAACTCGCAGAATAAGCTCTACTGGATGTTCCAAAGCTCCAGCGTGGCATTAGGCTCTACCTACACCCCGATATTCGAGATTGACCAGCACAACTGCCAAGCTGTGTTGCGCACATGGATTGCCGATGATGCCAAGGCAGTGCCCGGCGCTTACTTCACCGAGCCGGCAATGCTCGCTCCGGCCGCCGTCAGTGATGTTACCTATACACCGGCAGCAGCCGGCGCCACCGAGGGCACGCTGTCGTTCACGATGCCTACTCTCACTTACGATGGCACATCACTCGGAGCCTCGTCATTGACCTACGCAGTGGCAGAGGTTGATGGCAGTGACATCTCGCTCAGCGGCACTGCCAATCCCGGTGAGGTGGTTTCACTGCACGTCAGCGGCCAAGAGAAGATATATAATGTGGAAATCACAGTCACCAATGTCGATGGTGCCAGCCCCGCCTATCCCTTTGAATTTGTAATGGGCTATGACACCCCGGGCGCCGTTACCAATGTCAAGCTCGTGGAGAGCGGCCCTCAGACCACGACGCTCACATGGGATGCTCCCGCCACCGGTGTCCATGGCCTGCCCTACGACCCCGAGCGCATCTCTTACATCGTGCTGCAATACCCCAACAAGCAAGTGGCATCAGCCGGCACCACCGAGCGCAGCCTCGTCATCGAGCATGATGTGGATATGCAATGCTATATCTACGCCGTATTCACCGTATATGACGGTGTGGCTAATTCTTACACATTATCCAACCCGGTGGTTATGGGCGCTCCGATAGATGCGCCTTACGGAGGAGTGTTTACCAAGGCTGCCGACTTCTATAATTACTACACCATCATTGATGCCAACGAAGACAGCCACACCTGGACCTTCGACACCGAAACCGGTGCAATCTTCTACCCCTACAACTATGAGCAGAGCGCCGATGACTGGATTATTTCGCCGCCTATCAAATACTACAGCGATGCCGAGTATGAGCTGCAATTCAGCGTATATTCAAGCAACGAGAACTATCCCGAGTCACTGGAGGTGACATTCGGCAACGACAAGACCATCGCAGCTCAAAGCAATGTGCTGTTAGATATCCCCGAAGTGCCTACCTTAGGAGAGAACAACGAAATCACCACCTTCCAGATACCCGTAGATGTAAATCCCTCAGGCGTATATTACTACGGCTTCCACGCTTACTCGCAGCCCTATATGGAGTATCTGGTGATGTATGACATACGTCTCAACGTGACCAAGGGCTCAGGCGTCAGCGAGGCCACTGCCACTACCTCTGACTTTATCGCCTATGACAAGGACGGCCGCATCGTGGTCATCAACCCCGCCGGCTATGCCGTGAACATATACACCACATCGGGCGTGCTCGTGAGCACCTCGTCAGAGAAGCAGCAGACCCTCGATGTGACCCCCGGAGTGTATGTGGTCAAAGCCCAAGGCTCTGCTTCGCCCGCCGTCAAGGTGATGGTCAAGTGAGCCGCGCTTAGATATAGAAATCACACTATTCTTCACACACAGCCTCGCCCCATTACAGCAATGGCGGCGAGGCTGCGCTTTTTCATAGCTTTTTAATAGCCTCTTGTGATGCGGAAATGAAATTTTTTTGTATTTTTGACGGCGTCTTTGGTGAAAAAAACAGATAAAGCTTACAAGTAATTGCCCAGCCCGTGGGCGCGCGCCGTGTTGCTGTTGCGTCAGCCTCGGGGAAGAGAGCGACGTCGCTGCCGTTATCGCCTGCGGGGCAGTTACGCTTTGGAGTGGCGCAGACGGGGTCGGCGGGGCTGACGTCGATGCTGACGTAATGTCGGTTGGAAAAAATGTAGGGAGGTGTCAGTAGCCGTTTCGTAAATAATCGGTGGTAGATAATTGCTATCGGATAATCGACACTTTGCTAAAAAATTTCCGCAGTTGCTTTATGTTTGAGTGCAAAGTTACAACAAAGTTCGCTATCGGCATCGCTTCATGCGGCAAAAAATGCTAAAAATCGCCAAAAGCTGTTCGCCCCCCGACTATCTTGCTGACAGCCGGGAGACGACAAGTCAAAGCATTGTTATTGCGCGGAGGGCGTCGACAACGTCGTGGCGCGACATGCGGCGCGTCTGCCGCAGCTGTCCGGCGAAATCGTGGGCAATGTCGTGGACATTGCTGTTCGAGAAAACGCGGTAGAGATAACTCAGGTCTTTGTTGAAGAGCCGTTCGGCCTCGTCGGCTTCGAGCGAGCAGGTTTCGGCTGCCTCGCCGACGATTGTGTCGTGGAGCGACGCCAGCAGCTCCTTGGCGAGCTCGCGGCGCTCGAGCACGAGCGAGCGGCAGAGGGCATTGCCCAGTATCATGGCGGCCGTCAGATTGAAGTTGCTGACTATGCGGCTCCAGGCGGCTTTTGCCGACAGCGACGGGTTGCCCGTGAAATAGAAATCGGGAGCCATCTCCATCATTTCGCCGGGATTACGGTCGATGTCGACCGAGGCGAGCATGTCCTCGCCGTCGAATATGACGAGGCTGATTGCCATGCCGGCCACGCCATAGGCGCGGTGGGCTTCGTTTGTGTAGCTGAGTTTCTTTTTCATGTCTTTACTGAAAAAACCGCCGGAAGGCCCGGTTAGTTCATTATGAGGATTTTCGCGACAACATCGCCGTTGCCCGAGGTTCCGTCGCTATGCGAGGCGAAGACATAGTAGACACCGCTTTTGACACGGCTTCCCGAAGCGTTGCAGCCGTCCCAGGTGAACATGCCGCCGTTGCTGCGGCCGCTGTAGACAACGTTGCCCGAGGCATCGGCGATCTTCACCAGAGAGTTGTCCATGAGATTGACGATGCTGATCCAGCCGGTATAATCGGGTTTTACGGGATTAGGATAGGCGTAGACATCGGAGTAGTCGGTGGCGGCGGGAGCTGTCATGGAGCTGTAGCGGAGCAGTCCGTAGAGGGTTCCGACATAGATATTGTTGCTCAGCGGATCGGCATAGACGGCCGTGATGTTGTTGTCGGGCAGCGGAGAGTTCGACTTGTCGAAATGCTGAAGAATCTGTGAACCGTCGGCGTTGGTCTGATAGACTCCCGACGAAGTGGCGAACCACTTGTTGTTGTTGGCATCGACCTCGATGTCATAGACTCTGATTCCGTCGAGAAGATAGTCGGCATATCCGGTTCCGTCGTTGCGCGGAACCTTCACGCTGCGCAGGGTGGTCGAGGGATTGGTCGGGTCGGTCACCACGTATACGCCGGCGTTCGTTGCCAGCCATATCTGGCCTTTGGCATCTTCGGCTATGCACGACGTTCCGGCAACCCATATCGAACGACCGTCCTGATCGTTGATATAGACAAAGTTTTCGCCCTTATCGTCGGCGAGGTTCGAATAGGTTCCCTGAGTGTTGTAAAACATAATGGGCTCGTTGGGCCCGGTCTCATACGACACCATCATGTTGGAATGGCGGCAGAAGAGAATCTGGGCGTCCTTACGGCCGCGGAAGTTATTAAGCGCCTTGTTTGAGGTTGTCCAGTCGGCGTTGGTCGTGGTTGTCAGCAGAGTCTTGCGCTTTGCGCTAGGCAGGAAATACATTCCGTCGTTGTTGCCGGTTCCGAAGCGCACCGTCCAGAGATTTCCCTCGGGGTCGATGGCGACGTCGTAGGTCCAGCTGCCGGGGAGATTTTTCACGACTTTACCGTCCTTCTGAATCTGGGCGGCGCCGCTGCTTGTCTGGCCTACGTAGAGAATGCCGGGATCGTCGATATCCTCGGTGGGGAATCCGGGCTGAGAGCGGTTGGCTATCGAGAGATTATGGATCGAGCCGTCGGAATCGAGGCGGAAAAGCTTCTGGGTTCCGCCCCAGTCGGCGATAGGGAGATTCGAATTGCCGAGATTGCCGACATAGATGCGTTTGCCGTCGCGCGACGAACGTATATATCCGACCTTCTCGACTCCGATAGAGCCGGCGGGCTTGAAAGACTCGGTCTTTACTGTCGGCGTAGCGGCTGACAGATCGTAGAGAGCCATACCGTCGGCCGTTCCGGCCCACACATCCTTGAGGCCGTCGGCGATACCGAGAGTTACCGTCCCGCTGTTGAGCGGAGCGGCGAGAGTGGCGGCAAGCTCATCGGTAGCGTCGGATTTGAAACGGCGCAACTCTTTCTTATTGACTATATAATACGGTGTCGGCCGTGCATTGATGAACGCCGGCACGTTGGTGTAGGCCGAATAGGGGCGCACCTCGGTGGCAACATCTCTGTTAATTGAGTAAGTGTAGATTCCGGTTCCCAGACGGACGGCGATCGCAGCGGCTCCGAGCCGCGCCAGTTCGATAGCGTCGCGGTTCTCGACAAGGGTCGTGAAATTTGAGAGATCGCTCAGCAATGCTCCCGCCTTTATCGAACGGATGGCGCCGTCGAAACTGACAATGAAGCGGTCGCCGAGATGGGCGACAGCCTTGACGTTCTTGCCGGTTACGCCGCTCTCTTTGACGGTCATGGTCTTTGTGTCGAAACGCACCAGACCGAAAGTAGTGGCCACAATAACGTCGTCGCCTTTGAAATCGGCGGCATTGATTGTTTTCTCGTAGCGCAGATTGGCATCGGCAATGTCGCTCAGACGCGCCGTGTGTCCGTCGGGATAGACGAGCGAGATGTCGCCCTGCTCACAGCCGACGAAGAGATAATCGGCGTCGGCGTTATATTTCATGTAGGTTATCTTGCGGCCCGAGAAATCGTTGACGAAGTCGCGGTTTTCCTCGCCGTCGAAGCTGTAGAGACGTCCGGCCGAAAGATAGTAGACGGTGCCGTTATCGGCAACCTCGACCTTGTCGGGCTGTCCGGCATATAAGGGATAGTAATGCCAGCTTCCGGTCTGCTGGGCCGAAGCATTGACGGCCATGGCTATCAGAGCCGACAACACGAATATAGCTTTCTTGATCATTCTTTATGAGAGGTGGAAATTGTTTTCAGATAGCTTATGAGAGAGCGCGTGGCGCGTCCGCGATGACTGATCGCATTCTTCTCGTCGGGGCTCATGGCGGCGAAACTCGGCGCCGCGCTTTCCAGCGGACGGAACACGGGGTCGTAGCCGAACCCCTCCTCGCCGACAGGAGCAGAGAGAATCTCCCCTTCGACAGCGCCGGTGAAGCGGTGTTCCTCGCCACCGAGAATAAGCACGATCTCAGTGACGAATCGCGCCCGGCGGTCGGTCTGCCCCTCCATCAGACTAAGCAGTCTGGCCATATTCGCGGCCGAATCGTGGCCTGGGCCGGCGAACCGCGCCGAATAGACGCCCGGCGCGCCGTCGAGAGCATCGACCATCAGGCCGGTGTCGTCGGCGAAGCAGTCAACACCGTAACGCTCGCTGACCCAGCGTGCCTTCTGCCGCGCGTTGCCCAACAGCGTCGGCGCCGTCTCGGGAATATCCTCGTGACAGCCTATGTCGGCCAGGCCGACAATATCCAGTGAATCGCCGGCGATGCGGCGAATCTCTTCGAGTTTGTGGGCATTGTTGGTTGCAAAAACTATTGTGCGCTGTGTCATGACTTTAGAATAACGCTGAAACCGCGCGAAATATTGCGGTCTGCAAAATTAGCGAAAAAACCGCGAACAGCCAACGCGGAAGAGACACGGCGAAGTCAATACGGGTCAATCATTTGGAAAATTAGCCTCAATTAATTACTTTTGCCAAAGTTCGCCGTTATACCTTATATGTATTTGATTACCGACAACCTTCAAAAGATTATAGCCTTATGCAAAAAATATAAGGTTATGGCTCTTTACGTGTTCGGATCGATTCTCACTCCGCGTTTCAACGATAAAAGCGACGTAGATTTCTCAGCCGTATTCAATCATGATTCCGACCCGCTTGTCGCAGGCGAAAACTTCATGAGTTTCTATATGGAACTCGAAAGACTCATGGGTCGCAGAATCGATCTGGTTGATGAGGAATTTAATTTCAGAGAAGAACTTGACGAAACCAAACAGCTAATTTATGGATAGGAAAGTCAAAAAGTATCTTGAGGATATAATGCTGGCTATCGGTGAAATAGAACTATTCCTGAGTCAAAGACCGCGTTTGTCTTAGAAATCTTATAATTTTATAAACTTATGCGGGGGCGCTCCATTTTTTTGCGGGGGTATGGGGAATTTTCGTTAACTTTGCCGCAACTATAACTATATCGGGGCTTTTCCCCTTTCGCGCTTATGACAGACAATCCCAACCCGCAGCCGACCCCTCAGCAAGCAGCCGAGCAGCAGTCGGCCACAGAGAAATGGACCGAGATCGAACACCTTCCCGAATGGGACGAGGAGTTCTACCACGTCTACACCGCCAAGAAACATGGCAAGTGGGTAATGCTCAAAACGCTGCGCCCCGAGTTCAAAGACGACCCGGAGTGCCGCGAGATGATGGGGCGCGAGTTCGATGCCCGCTATAATCTGGCCCACCCCAACATTCTGATGATTAACGATTTCGAGGAAGTTCCCGGAATCGGTCTCTGCATCATAACCGACGACGTCTACGGCGATTCGCTTCGCAAGCTCATCGACAAGGGCGCGGTGACAGAGCATCATATCGAGCAGCTCCGTGACCGCCTGCCGGCCGCCCTGCAGTATATCCAGGAGAACCGCGTGGCCCATCACGCCCTTCGCCCCGAAACAATCATCTTCACCGAGAACGTCGGCAATCTCAAGCTTATCGACGTCGGCTTCGAGCAGCGTCCGAGCCTGACGCCCAACGACACCGCGGCCGACCTTGTGGCCTACGGCAACGTAGTGTTAGAAGCGCTGAAAGCGTGTCAGAAGCCCCACCCCTCGCTGCGCCGCGCCGCCGAGCGCGCCTCGAACGGCTCGATCAAAAGCCTTCGCAGCCTCCAGACGGCCATCCACGGCGCCACATCGTCGCGGATCTATGTAGCCATCATCGCCTTCCTTGTGCTGATGATCGGCCTGCTGCTGTTCCTCAACTCGCCGCTGCGCCCGACGGCGACGGCGACTGTCAACACCGAAATAGCCCAGTAATGTCAATCGAGATAAGGCCCATAGCCCCGACAAAGAAAGAGCTCACGCGCGCCGTGAAGTTCGCCATCGACCTCTACCGCGGCAACGACTGCTACGTTCCGCCGCTGGTGTTCGACGAGGTCAACACTCTTATGCCCTCCAAAAATCCGGCGTTCGACCATTGCGAGGCCCAGACCTTCATGGCATACGCCGACGGGCGTCCCGCCGGACGTGTGACGGCCATAATCAACCGTCTGGCCAACGAGCGTTCGGGCCGCAAGGAAGCCCGCTTCGGCTTTATCGACTTCATCGACGACGAAGCCGTTGTCGACGCCATGATGGGCGCCGTCGAAGACTGGGCGCGCCAGCGCGGAATGAAGGAGATAATCGGCCCGATGGGATTCTGCGACATGGATCACGAGGGGATGCTCGTCGAAGGCTTCGACGAGCTCGGCACTATGGCCACGATCTACAACTACCCCTACTATCCGCGCCATCTCGAACGCCTCGGCTACAAGAAGGATGTCGATTGGGTGGAATACCGGATGACAGTGCCCGACAAGGTGCCCGAGAAGATGATGCGCGTCAGCAATATCGTCAGGGAGCGTTTCGGCCTGCGCAATCTCAAATATACCTCCCCCTCGAAAATCAAGGCCGACTACGGTCTGGCCCTCTTCGAGCTCATCAACGAGGCCTACGACAAGCTCTACGGCTACACGCCGTTGACTCCGAAGCAGATCGACTATTATATCGACATGTATCTCGGCATTCTCAAGCTCGACTATGTCAGCGTCATCGTCGACCGCGAGAACAAGCTCGTCGGCGTCGGAATCTCGATGCCATCGCTCAGCCGCGCCCTCCAGAAGAGCCGCGGACGCCTCTTCCCGCTGGGATGGGCACGGCTGCTCAAGGCCATCAAGGGCAAAAACGACGTCGTCGACCTCATGCTCGTGGCCATCAAGCCCGAATATCAGGGCAAAGGCGTCAACGCCCTGCTCTTCTCCGATCTCCTTCCCCTCTACATTCGCGACGGCCTGAAATTCGCCGAGAGCAACCTCGAGCTCGAAGACAACTCGGGAGTGCAGGGACAGTGGCAGTATTTCGAACGCCGCCAGCACCGCCGCCGCCGCGCCTATCGCAAACAACTGAAAAAATGAACAACGACTCCGGAAAGTCCTACAACTTCGGCGCCGACCTCCGGCGCCGCATCTCCCAGACAAAAACAACCCGCTGGATACGCTTCGCCATCGTCTCGGTCATCTTCCTGCTGTGGGTGGCATGGCTCGGAAACTGGTGGGTGGCTCTGTTTCTGTTTCTCCTTTTCGACATCTACATAACCGGCTTCATTCCGCTGACATGGTGGAAGAAGTCGAAAAACGCCGCAGTGCGGGCCGTGATGAGCTGGGTCGACGCGATCCTCTATGCTCTGGTGCTGGTCTACTTCATCTTCACGTTTGTCGGCCAGAACTATCAGATCCCCTCGTCGTCGCTCGAGAAATCGCTGCTCGTGGGCGACTATCTGTGGGTCAACAAAATGGCCTACGGCCCGCGTGTGCCCAACACCCCGATCCACTTCCCTCTGGTTCAGAACACACTGCCATTGCTCGAGACGAAGAGCTATGTCGACTGGCCCCAGTGGAAATACCACCGCCTGCGCGGCTTCGGCAACGTCGAGCGCGGCGACATCGTGGTTTTCAACTTCCCCGCCGGCGACACCGTGGCGCTGAAGATGCAGAACCCCGACTACTATACCCTCGTGCGCGCTTTCGGCCGCGAGCATATCCTCAACAATCCGCAGACCTACGGAAAGATCATCTACCGCCCCGTCGACCGCCGCGAGAACTATGTCAAGCGCGCCGTGGGACTTCCGGGCGAACGCCTTAAGATTGTCGACGGCGTGATCCACATCAACGGCAAGCCGCTGGCCCAGCCACGCTACGTTCAGTTCAGCTACTACATTCAGATGCGCAGCAGCGGCCTCAGCGAGGCCGACTGGGAGCGCCTCGGAGTCAGCCGCGACGACCGTAACCTCGTGCCGGTCACCGAAGAAGACACCCTCGGACTGCGCTCCAACGGCTTCGATCCGGCTCAGCCGCTCTACGCTGCCCCGCTGACGGCCGACATGGTCAAATCCCTTCAGGCCGACGGCCGGCTGCTGAAACTCATGCGCGTTCCCGCGACCCCGGGCGACTATCTCTATCCCGACGCACCCTCGGCCGCCGACTGGACCCGCGCCGACTACGGCGAGATATGGATTCCGAAAAAGGGCGCTACCATCGAGCTCAACGACTCGACATGGGCCATCTACGGCCGCTGCATACGCAACTACGAGCACAACGACGACG
>ERZ780207.3073-NODE-3073-length-11095-cov-2.623098_pt1 | contig 11095 bp, 8 predicted proteins | sample MGYA00510977_ERZ780207 | MGnify/ENA primary metagenome ERZ780207 (study PRJEB29588, sample SAMEA2151383) | human gut metagenome | biome: human gut; feature: human-associated habitat; material: faeces | place: Denmark | collected 2008/2010 ... | reverse complement strand
AAAAAAAGGCCACTCGGCCGGGGAATCTGTCGGGAGGGCAGCAGCAGAGAGCCGCAATTGCCAGAGCACTTGCGGCGAAGCCTGCAATTATTCTGGCAGATGAGCCTACCGGAAATCTGGACAGTGCCACCAGCCATGATGTGCTGGGGCTTTTAAAGATGGCGGCAAAGCAGTTTTGTCAGACATTGATCCTGATCACACACGACCGGGATATTGCCCAGCTCGCCGACCGTATTGTTCATATTGAGGATCGTAGGGGACACACGGAAGGGAAGTGATGTCGATGCTTAAAAATCCCAACAATGCAGTTGTTAAGAGAATGGCACATCATTCATTGAAGACAGGCAAAAGGAGGACTGTGACGTTATTTCTGGCCATTTTTCTTTCCGCCTTTATGATATTTACAATCTTTACGGTAGGCGTCACTTATTTTAAGCTGCAGAAGATTCAAAACATCCGGCTGTCCGGGGCGGAGTTTGATGCGATCATGTATGGTGTAACAGGGGAACAGGCGCAGAAGTGTGAGAAGAATCCGGATATTACACTGACCGGCTTTCTTGGTCATTGTGGCTGGGTCGAGAAAACGGACCGCGATAATACGCCGAACGTCGGACTTAGCTGGGCAGATGAAAATTACTGGTCAAAAATGATGAAACCGGCAAGGGAGAAGTTAGAGGGAAAATATCCGGTTGCGGAAGATGAGATCATGGTGACGAAAGAGGCATTAGAGGAATGCGGATACGGAGAGCTTAAGGTCGGTGATTCCATTACCGTGACTTATGGGGAGTATATTGGTTTACAGAAGGGAACCTTTCGGATCAGCGGGATATGGGATGGCTATGGGACGAAGAAGATATTCTATATGTCCAAAGCGTTTTATGAGCAGTCGGGATGGAAGCGCTCCGATGCTGCATCTGGAAGATATTTTTTAAGCTTTCGTCAGAGACTGATGACAAAGAAAACGCAGAATACATTTATAAAAAGTATGAAATTGGGAAAACAGCAGGCTCTTTTTTTTGTCTCAGATCTGGGGGAATCCGTTAAGATTCTTGAAGGACTTATCGGGCTGAGTATCATTACCTGTCTGTGTGCTTATTTGCTGATCTACAATATTATGTATCTTTCTGTGGCAGGCAGGGTACGGCATTATGGACTGCTTCAGACCATCGGCATGACGGAGCGGCAGATCAGGGGTATGCTGAAAGAACAGCTTCTTCTGGTAGGATCTGCAGGCATCGGAAGCGGCTGTGTGGCAGGAGCGTTTATTTCGTTTTTTCTGATTCCGGTTATCGTAAAAAGTCTCGGAATACGGAAGGGGTATGTGGGTGCGATCGGTGTACAGTTTCACCCGGCGGTTTTGGCGGTGACCATATTGCTGGCGGGGCTTACGATCGGTCTGGCGGGCTGGAAGCCGGTGCGAAAGGCGGCAAAGATTTCTCCGCTGGAAGCACTGGGATACCGTCCGTCATCGGGAGCGAGGAGAGACAGAAAAGCAACGCGGGGAAATGTCATCACACGGATTTCCATGGAGCAGTTTGTGAAGGATAAGAAACGGACCGCGATGGTTCTTTTGTCTCTGGCGATGAGTCTGTCTGTGTATCTTTGTGTTGTCACAATGCTGGGTGGCCAGGCTGCGCGCGCGATCGTGTCCAATAACATGGACACAGATCTCGTTATCCAAAACGATACAGGCACCAAGGAAAAGGCAAAGGATCGGAAAGATATTTTTAGCAGTGCCCTGGTGAAGTCGATCCAAAGCCGGAAAGACGTTACCGAGATGCATGCAGTGTTATTTTCGGAGATTACCATTCCATGGGAACCGGATTTCATGGAAACGTGGATGAAGGAATTTTATGAAAAATGGATGAGCATACCTTATGAAAAGGAGCGAAAGGAGTACCGGGAGCATCCTGAAAACTTTGGAACCAGTCTGCTCGGCATAGACGAACAGGAATTTGATCGTCTGAATCAGACGTTTGAAACGCCCATATCCAAAAAGGATTTCATCACAGGAAAAGCGTGTATTATTTACCGGAATGGACTGGAGCTTGCCGATAAGGATCTCGTGGGCAAAAAAGTGACATGTACGCTCTATCGGAACAGCAAAAAGGGTAAAAGCTTTACGGTGGCAGGTGTAACGGATGATTCCTATTACACGGCACTTCTTGGATATCCGCCAACACTCATTGTCAGCGATCAGGTTGTGAAGTCGTTTGATGAGGAAGCATTTATTCTGAAAGCGGGGATCTGTTATAAGAAGGAGTATGACCGTGGGACGGAGAAGGCGGTTTTGTCACTTTTGAAGAAGGATGCCAATGGAAAGGATTTTTCCTGGGAATCCAAGATCGAGGAGGCAGACGAAATGCGAAAGGCACAGGGCAACATGCCTCAGATCGGAATGGGTATTGTATTGATTCTTGCGTTTATTGGGATCATGAACTATATAAATACGTTTGTGGTAAACGTGCAGAGCCGGATGACGGAGCTGTCGGTAATGGAAAGTGTCGGCATGACTGACCGTCAGCTCCTGGGAATGCTTGTCCGGGAAGGAGCTCTTTATGCAGGGGGAGCATGGGGGCTTACGCTGACAGCAGGAATGGGAATCGTCTATCTGATCTATCAGACAATGAATTACCGGGGCGTTTCGTTTTTGGTGCCGGTTGTACCGCTTCTGTTGGCAGTTGCCATCAGCTTTGTGGTCTGCATTGCAATTCCGGTGGTAACATGGAAGGTGCTGGAACGACAGGGAACCGTGGTGGAACGGATCAAAGGGGTGGAATAGAAGGGGGACTGATTACTGATAAAATCAGAGTTACAGGGAAACAAATAATACTACTAAGGGCAGTTAGTTTTCTAACTGCCCTTCATTGTATATAGGGAGTTAGTATTGTACATTGTTAATTTTAGAATGGATATGTTCTTTTCGGGCTATTTGGATATAATGTCATTAAAAAGAAATTGCGGTAACTGTAAAGCAAAAGCTCTCGGAATTATCCAAGAGCTTTGCCACCGGCCATCGTTCACAATTATTTTTTGGCTACAAATATGATCTTGTTCCGTGACCGGAAGTTTGTCTCAAACTCCAGTGTGATTTTCTTGGATTTTTTAGGAAATAAGGGGAATAAAGCATTATAAATATATTGAGTATGTACAAAGAAATGTATATAATAAAATATGCAGTAAAAATATAAGTAAGTTTATCAGAAGTATCATGGAGTTCGTATGGGATTTTTTAGAAAGAAAACAAAAAAAGATAAAAACGAAAATTATCGAAAGATGCAGTTCCGGATCATGTATTCCTTTGGTCTGATCATTATTGTTGTTTCAGCCGTTCTTGCGAGTGTCATTCTGGAGAGATCAGGCACGGTGATGTGTCAAAAAGTGGCAAGCCTTGTGGCGGCGGACAGCCACCAGTTACAGATGAACATTAATTCATATCTCAAAAAGGTGGAATCCACAGCCAGTCTGATGTTTGCCGATGAAAAATACTATGCGTATGACGCAACGGACGAGAGCATGGATGAATATCACCGGGTGATATCGGAAGAGAAGATAACGGATCGGATCGTTGATATTGGATTGATGGAGAATTTTTCCGATTTTTCTATTATTTATTCTAATGATCATTCAGTGGGATGGCTGTCGAAGACTACCTCCGGAGCATTTCCGAAGGGCGGGCTTTATGATACCTTTGCCGGCTGTATTACGAATCAAAAAGTGGATTCCGGCTGGGCATTTGGCGTGGGTGGCAATACGGACCGGTTATATTATGTGAAAAGATTAAATCCTCATGCCATCCTTGTGGCATCCTTTTACAGTAAGGAATTAGATAGCGTATTCAAATATCCGGAGGAACTAAAGGGCATTACGATCCGGCTGATCAACGACGAAAAGCAGATCCTGTATTCCTCCGGGAAGCAGGAAATAGGAAAAAAGCTTCCTGAGGTGACAGCTTCCCTGCTTGTGGATGAGAGTAATTTTTCGGCAATGAATAAAAAATATCTTGTAACGTCAAATCAGTGTTCCAATGGCTGGAGAGTTGTCTGTTCGGTTTCGATGAACAAGATTATGAAAGAGAATGATCAATTAAAAAGATCAGTATATCTGATCACATCAATCTGTGTTCTTGTTTTTGTTTCTATAGGAATGATCATTTTGAAGAGAGCAACACAGCCGGTGGATGGACTTGTTTCCAAGTTGGAAAACGAGGCGGCGATCGATGCGCTTTCCGGCGTATGCAATAAGCGTGCTTTTCATAGGCAGGTGACAGAAGAACTGGGACGTATGGCACCGGAAAACATAAAGTTATTTGTTATGTTTGACATTGATAATTTTAAGCAGGTAAATGACAAGCTGGGGCATGCCCAGGGGGATCTCGCCATTGCCCGGATGGGACGTTTGCTTCGCAAGAAGCTGGATGCGGCGGGAACGATCGGTCGTGTAGGAGGCGATGAGTTTTCCTATTATCGTTCTTTCCGAAAAGAGGACATGGAATATGCGAAGACGCGTATGAATGCTGATATGGACAGTCTGCTGAAAGTATTTGCAGAAGAATTTACCATGGAGCATAAGGCCTGTGATGTATCGTTGAGTGCGGGAGTTTGTCTGATCAGTGGAGATTTTACATTTGAAGAACTATCCCGGAAAGCGGACAGTGCGCTTTATATTTCTAAGAGACATGGAAAAAATCAATACACGGTATACAAGGAAGGGATGGAAGACAATGCATAGTAAAAATATGGCAAAGAAAATATTTGCCGGAATGACAATGTTATTGGTAATGACTCTTTTGTCCGGCGGATTGCTTACCGGATGTAAAAAGAGTGGCAGTGTGGATGTGATTACCGGCAGGGACAGCAGCAAAATTTCCTTTTCGTGGTGGGGAAATGATGCCAGACATGCTTATACAATGGACGGAGTCGATGAATTTCAGAAGCAGAATCCGGATATTGATGTGGAATATCATTATGGGGACTGGAACGGATATGAGAAGCGTATGCAGGTGTGGATGAAATCCCATACGGAGACAGATGTAATGCAGATCAATTATGCGTGGCTCGACACGTATTCCAGGGACGGTTCCGGATATTATGACCTGTATCAGTTAAAGGATTATATTGACCTGGATAATTTTACAAAAGAGGATCTGGCATTTGGAGAAAAAAACGGCAAATTAAATGCAATACCGATTGCATTTAACACATCAACCGTTTACTACAACAAAAAGATATATGATGCCTATGGCCTTTCTCTTCCTGAAAGCTGGGATGATTATTTTAAAGCGGCGAAGATGATGAAAAAGGATGGAATTTATCCGATTGGCATGGCGAAAAAACAGATGTTTTTGTTTTTGATCGCATATTATGAGCAGACCACAGGCAAGAAGATGTTTGGTGAGGATGGCCGGTTTCTTCCCGGAGAAAAGGATGTTAAAACAATTCTCAGCTTCTATAAAAGGCTCATTGATGAAAAGGTGATGCCTTCGGTGGATCAGTTTTCCGATACGATGTTTGTATCGGGAAAGATTGCAGGGGGAATGTTCTGGGTCAGTGATGCGGGAAATTGCTGTGGTGGACTGAAAGCAGCCGGGGGTGAGCCGGTGATCGGAGAATATCCTGATGTGCCGGGGCAGAAGCTGACCGGATGGTATGTGAAGCCGGCAACCATGTATGCGGTCAGTTCCCTTACAAATCATCCGGAGGAAGCGGCGAGACTGTTGAATTATCTTTTAAACAGCAAAGAGATGGTGCGGCTGCAGGGGACGGAAAAGGGTGTGCCGGTAAGCCGGAAGGCAGTCAGAATACTGCATCAGGAAAATGCCATTCAGAGCTATGAAGCCGCCGGAAATAATAAAATGATAAAAGAGCGGAAGTATATGAAAGTATTGCAGCCGGTTATGGAAAATGACGATGTGTTAAACATTTTTAAGAAGAATGCAGACAAATATATTTATGGAGTTAAAGATATTGATTTTGTCGCAAAGAAGTTATATCGGGAAATGTGCGTTTACAACACGAAGGAGGATGACAGCAAATGAAAACATTATATCGATTTAACAGCTTTATAGAAAAATGGATGGCACTGGTTACGCCGGCGTGTCTTGCGTTTGGGGTATTGTTTCCACAGATTGCAAAGCATGGTGTGCCCTTTGTTCCCTATGTATTTGCATTTATGACGTTTACCGGAGCCCTCAAATCCAGATTCCGTGATGTGGCAAATGTATTCCGGAATCCGGCGCCGCTGTTGATCGTGATGGCGCTGCTTCATCTGGTGATTCCGGGGATTGTCTGCGGTGTGGGAACCCTTGCATTTCCGGGGAATCCCGATCTGGTCACGGGAATGGTGCTGGAATTTGCGGTTCCTACGGCAGTCAGTGCTTTAATGTGGGTGATGATCTATGATGGAAACCTGGCGGTTTCGCTGGCACTTGTGGTGGTAGATACGGTTCTGGCACCGTTGATCATTCCGATCACGCTTAGCATTTTTGTGGGATCGAAGGTTCATATTGATATGACCCACATGATCAGCCAGCTTGTTTTTATGGTTGCACTTCCGGCGATTGTCGCCATGACATTAAATCAGGTCAGCGGAGACCGTGTCAAGGAGACATGGCCGTCCAGACTGGCACCGTTTTCTAAAATTGCGTTGATGTTTGTCGTTGCTTCAAACTCCTCCGGGGTTGCGCCGTATGTCCGTCACATGAATGGGCAGCGGATCCTGGTAGCCGTTTTTATGTTTCTTCTGGCAGCAGGGGGCTATGGAGCCGGTCTTGTGATCGCCCGTTTGTTCCATCAGGACCGGCAGACACAGGTTTCTATGATGTACGGAGCCGGAATGCGCAATATCAGTGCCGGAGCTGTGATCGCAACCACCTTTTCCGGGAGAAGCTATCTTTCCGGTTTTGATCGCCACATTATTTCAGCAGATGCTGGCGGCATTGTACGGAAAGGGTCTGGAGAGAGCCTCCCGTAAGGAGTGACAGCAGGTGTCTGATGTAAGGATAAATTATCTGGAGCAGCAAAAGGCTGTATATCTGACAATAAAGAATCAGCAGATATACAGCCTTTTGAACGGCATATTTCTAACGGAGTTGTTAGAAAACCGGATTATTTACGTTAATGATTATCCCAGCAACGCCTTATCGGAATCAAACTCCTCGCCGGAGACCTCTTCAAATTTTACCAGAAGATCTTCTACGGTCAATTTCTTTTTCTCCTCACCGGAAATGTTCAGAATGACACGACCGTTGTTCATCATGATCAGACGGTTGCCGTGAGCGATGGCGTCACGCATATTATGTGTAACCATCATTGCTGTCAGGTGGTTTTCCTCGATGATCTTGTCGGTGAGCTCCAATACCTTTGCTGCAGTCTTTGGATCCAGAGCTGCCGTATGCTCATCCAGAAGCAGAAGCTTTGGTTTCCGGAGGGAGGCCATCAGCAGTGTAACTGCCTGACGCTGACCACCGGACAAAAGACCAACCTTTGAGGTCATGCGGTCCTCCAGACCAAGCTCCAATGTCTTCAAAAGCTCATGAAATTTTGCTTTTTCCTTTTTGGTGATACCCCATTTCAGACCACGATGCTGTCCACGGCGTGCGGCCAGGGCAAGGTTTTCATCAATCTGCATGGTTGCAGTTGTGCCGGTCATAGGGTCCTGAAATACACGTCCAAGGAAAGAGGCTCGTTTAAACTCCGGAAGTCCCGTCACATCCACGCCGTCGATCAGGATAGAACCCTCATCCACCGGCCAGGTACCGGCGATGGCATTGAGCATGGTGGACTTTCCGGCACCGTTACCGCCAATGACAGTAACGAAATCGCCCTCATTTAAGGTGAGGTCAACGCCGTTCAGGGCATGTTTTTCGTTGATGGTTCCCAGGTTGAAGGTTTTATGTACATTACGAATCTCTAACATTTATTTGCCCTCCTTTGCAGATGCGCTGTTTAAAGACGCAGCGGAACGCCTGCCTGCTTTTTTGAAGGAGCTTTTGCTTTTTCCCTTCAGATAAGGAACTGCAAGGAAGATCGCTACGATGATGGCGGTGAAAAGCTTCAGGTCATCACTAGGCATCTTCAGCCACAGGACGATACCGATTACCACATAATAAATAATGCCGCCAAGAACTACAAAAGTAAGACGTCCCTTGAAATCCATGTGCTTGCCGAGAATGGCATCTCCGAGTACCTCTCCGATAATGACTGCGGCAAGACCGATTACGATGCCGCCTCGTCCCATATTCACATCAGAGAAACCGGAATACTGGGACAGAAGTCCGCCGGACAATGCTACAATTCCATTGGAAAGGGCAAGACCGATCAGCTTCATTGTATCAATGTTGATCCCCTGTGCTTTACTCATGGCAGGATTACATCCGGTTGCACGGATGGCAGAACCCTGCTCGGTACCAAAATACCAGTAGAGAAGGGCGATCAATACGATGGCAAACACGATGCCTACGATGATTGCATGATTGAGCTGGCGGGATGAGATGATCAGATCATACTTGTCAATACTCAGTGCCTGATTTGCGTGGCGGTCCATGATATTCAGATTGATGGAATAAAGCGCAATCTGTGTCAGGATACCGGCAAGGATCGGCGGGATACCGAGCTTTGTATGTAACAGGCCGGTGCACAGCCCTGCAAGAAGTCCGGCAATACATGCGCACAGCAGGGAAATCCAGATGTTGTGCCCGTTTATAGTCATCATTACGGTGACTGCTCCGCCGGTCGCGAAGGAGCCATCTACAGTCAGGTCTGCGAAATCCAGAAGACGGAAGGTGATATAAACACCCAGTGCCATAATACCCCAGATCAGACCCTGTGCCACATTGCCCGGCAGGGCATTTGTAAATGCCACCGGATTCAATGAAGCGAAATAATTTAATATAAACATAATTTCCTCGTTTCTGGGCAGTTAATTGCCCGCTGTTTCCAATGTGATTATTCAGCAGAAATCTTTTCGTAGTCGTCAGGAATTGTTACATTCAGATCCTTTGCACGATCTTCGATATATTCTTTTGTGAATTTTGGAGCAGACTTTACTTCCATCTTGGAAACGTCCTCGCCGTTTACAAGAATGTCATAAGCCATCTCACCGGTCTCATATCCAAGATCATAGTAGCTGATAGACAGGGTAGCGACGCCACAGCCCTTTGCAATACCTTCCTCGCCGGTGAATACAGGGATTTTAGCAGGAGCTGTTACATTATTGATCGCCTCGGTGCAGGAAGCAGCCGTATTGTCAGTAGGAATATAGATTACATCAGAAGCATCACATGCATTCTTTGTAACAGAAGCAACATCATTGGAATCAGAGAACGTATAATCCTTTACTTTGTATCCCTTATCTTCCAGATACTTTGTAATGGTTTTTGACTGATAGATACTGTTTGGCTCTGATGAGCAGTAAAGGATACCGATGTTCTTAGCATCCGGAAACAGCTCTGCGATACAGCTTGCCTGCTGATCCAGAGGAGCAAGGTCTGTCGTACCGGAAGCGTTCTTGCCGGTTACGCCCTTCCAGTCGGAAATATCAAGAGCGGTGCCATAATCAGTGATAGATGTACCAAGTACCGGAATCTTGTCGGTAGCGGAAACGGCAGCCTGGAAAGCTGCGGTTGCATTACCGAGGATCAGGTCATAATTGTTGGTAACAAAAGAAGTACAGATGGTAGAACAGGTTGGTGCATCACCGGCCGCATTCTGCTCATCAAACTTTACATTGTCTCCCAGCTTATCCTTCAAAGCCGTCTTGAAGCCCTTTGTGGCAGCGTCGAGTGCCTCGTGCTGTACAAGCTGGCAGATACCAACGGTGTATGTCTTGCCGGAGCCGCCCTTGTCGGCAGAATCAGAGCTGCCGCCATTGGAAGCTGTATTGCCGCAGCCTGCAAGACCAACGACCATCGTAGCCGCAAGTGTCAGTGATAAAAGTTTCCTGAATGTCTTTCTCATAATTTAAAATTCCTCCTTAATAATATGTGCAATTGTATAAATTATAGGGTTTTGCGGGCAATAAGTCAATAATATGGAAAATACAATTGAAATTATGCGAGATATAGGGTATCATGATGGTGGGAGAAAAGTACAATTTGGTAAGGAGAAGGCATGAAAGATTTTAAGGTAAAGCCTGCCTATGAGCCGGTGGTGGTTTGTTTTGCAAGTGATGACGGATATGCGCCGTATCTGCGGGTGGCGGTTTATTCCATGCTCTGTAACAGGAAAAGGGAGAGGTACTACGATATTCTTATATTACATAAGGATATATCAGAGGAGCATCAGCAGAAGCTGCTGGCGCTGGCAGCGGACTCCCATGTCTTCAAAGGTGCGGCGGACCGCATCGGACGCATCGACGGCATCGTCATGCTCCTGCTCTACGGCGCGCTGATGTGGTACACGATCCGCACCACGAAACGGCCCGAGGCGACGGCTTCGGACGCCGGAGCGAAACCCGGAATGGCCGGATGGCTCATGGCCGCGATGATCGTCGGAGGCCTCGCCGGACTGATTTTCGGCGGCGAAATGTTCCTCCGCAGCGCCACGGAGATCGCCCGGCGGCTCGGAATCAGCGAATCGGTGATCGCCATCACGCTCGTGGCTGGCGGCACATCGCTGCCCGAGCTGGCCTCGTCGCTCGTGTCGCTGTTCAAGGGCAAGGCCGACATGGCGCTGGGCAACGTCATCGGATCGAACATCGCCAACATCCTGCTGATCCTGGGCTTGAGCGCGACGATCCATCCGCTCTCGATGGGCGGCATCACGGTCTGGGACCTGCTGATGGTCGTATTGAGTTCGGTGCTGCTGTTCCTCGCGGCCTTCACGTTCAAACGCCGGGCGATCGACCGTTGGGAGGGTGCGATCTTCCTGGCGATCTACGTCGCCTACATCGGGTATCTGATACGATAATCCGACCGCAAACCCACGGCTCACAGCCGTGTTTACAAATCTGACCCACTCCTAAATCCCCGCCTCGGCGGGATTTAAAACGAGGAGTCGTCCGAACCGGCCTGCATCAGGTAACGGTCGACAAGCCGCGGCACGGCATAGTCGCCCAGCGAGTCGGCCGGGACGGCCATAGCAGCGGCGGCAGGAGT
>ERZ780207.3072-NODE-3072-length-11095-cov-4.443478_pt1 | contig 11095 bp, 8 predicted proteins | sample MGYA00510977_ERZ780207 | MGnify/ENA primary metagenome ERZ780207 (study PRJEB29588, sample SAMEA2151383) | human gut metagenome | biome: human gut; feature: human-associated habitat; material: faeces | place: Denmark | collected 2008/2010 ... | reverse complement strand
CCTGCCGTTCGGTTTCGGAGGGAGCGGACGTGGCGGGCGCATCCTGCGCCGCATCGGGCGCGGGCGTTTCGCTCTGCGCCGGCGTGGGTGTCGGCGTCGGCTCCGTCGTTTGTGCATTGCAGCCCGCAAGAGTGAATATCAGTGCAAGCGCCAGCAGCGCCGCACAAAGGCGCTTTGCCGTTTTCATGTCCGTCTCCCTCCTTTCGTTTCGGTGCTGCTATGCCATCAGGCGGCAGGCTGCGTCAGCGCCGCCATCCGGTAGAAGCTGCTCTCGCCGCGCTCGGCGCGGACGAGCGACGCGAGGGCGCAGACCGCCTGCTCGCTTGCCATGAGATTCGTTTCCCCACTGCGCTCGTGGCAGAAGCCGCCGTCTGCGTTCTGATAGGTCAGCAGCGCGTCGAGCACGCTGTGGCCGTTCTTCACGAAGCGGCTGTCGTCCGTGTCAAGGCCCAGCGCGTTGAGCGCAAGGAGCACCTGCGCGCAGCTCTCGGCATTCTCGCTCCCCCAGGAAGAGAAGCCGCCGTCCGCGTTCTGCATGGCGCTCAGGCACACGAGCGCGCGGTCGACTGCCGGCCGGACGCTGCTCTGCTCCCGATACATCGCCAGCGCCTGTAAGGCCATGGAGGTCAGGTCGGGATCGGCGTCCTCGCCCATGAAGCTCCAGCCGCCGTCTGCAAGCTGGGCGGCAAGGATGGCGTCCACATACAGCTGCCGCGTCGCCTGCGTGCTTGCCGCCGCGTTCTGCGGCATGGGATAGTCACGGCTGTCGAGCGCGAGGAGCGCGTAGATCACGCCGTTCACGCCCTGCGCCGCCGTCTTTTCGTAGTCGCCGAGCGGAAGCGTCAGATCAAAGCCCGTGACGTCCCGCGCGTCTTTCCCGAGCGCGGAGAGCGCGAGGATGACGCGGCTGTACTCGGTGTACTTGCGTTCGCTCAGCACGCCGTTTGCTTCGCGGACGGTCTGCTCGAGCGCGGCGCAGTAGCCGGTGAAATAAGCGGTCTCGGTGTCCGTGCCGCCGCGGGCGAGGGCCAGCACCGTCCACTCGCCGCCGAGACTGCCGTAGCGCGGCGCGCTCACGGCGGCGGTCAGGTAGGCCGACGCACGGTCATAGGCGGTCTGCGCGGCGCTCTTGCTCGCGGTATCCTTGGGCAGCTCACAGAAGCGCCGGAGAATGATTGCCAGCTGCGCGCGCGTCGCGGTAAGCTGGGGGCTGAGCGTCGTTTCGCCCGTGCCGTTGAGGACACCCTTCATCACGCACCAGTGCATCGCCTCATCTGCCCAACTGCTGATGCTGGCCGCATCGTCATAGCGCAGTGGGAAGTACCACATTCCGGTAAAGCCCTGCCCCTGCGTTTTAATATAGCGGTAGAGGATCGCGGCGAGCTGCTCGCGCGTAATGGCATCGTTCGGACCGAAGCTGCTCTCGGTATAGCCGGTAACGACGCCGGTCGAAGCCGCCCAGCGCACGGCCTCGCCGTACCACGCGCCCTCGTCCGCATCGGCGTAGCGCATGGCATAGTTGACGACGGGACTGCCCGCGAGACGCCAGAGAATGGTGACGATCTGGCCGCGCGTCGCTGTGCCGTCCGGCGCAAACTCGCTCTCCGAAACGCCGGTCATAAGACCGTTTTCATAGACGTACTGCACCGCGTCCGCGTACCACGCGGCAGCGGGAACGTCGGCAAAGGACGGCGCATTTTCCGCGGCGCGAGCCGCGGACGGCAGAAGGCCGACGGCCAGAGCGAGAGCTGTCAGCAGAGAGCATAACTGTTTTTTCATTGGAGGTTCTCCTTTCCTTGTAAGCGCCGCTCACGGGGCGATCTCCCCGGGCGCTGCGGTATGTCAGAACGGCAGGATGCCCATGAAATACTCCACGGCCAGCGCCACGAGGACGACGAGCGCGGAGATCAGGAAGCCGTGCACCATCGGCGCCGCGCCGGATTTCTTCATTTCGGCGAAGCTCGTGTTGAGTCCAACGGCGGCGAGCGCCGTGACCATGAGGAACTTGCTGACCTTCTTGAGCGCCGCCGCGGCTGCCGCGGGGATCACGCCCACGCTGCTGAGCACCGCCATGGCGAGAAAGCCGAGAATGAACCACGGAAAGACGCTCCTCCACCTGATCTGCACCGCGCCGCCGGACGCGGCGGCTTCCTTTTTCTTCAGGTGCATACTCACAAACGAGAACACCACCACCGTCGGGATGATGGCGAGCGTGCGCGTGAGCTTGACCATGGTGGCGAAGTCGCCCGCGCCCTCGCTGAAGGCATAGCCTGCGGCGACGACGCTGGAGGTATCGTTGACCGCCGTGCCCGCCCACAGGCCGTAGGCCATGTCGGAAAGGCCCATCGCGCGGCCCATGATGGGAAAGAGCACGATCATCGCCATATCAAAGAGGAAGGTGGCGGAGAGGGCGTAGGCGATGTCGCTGTCCTTGGCGTCGATGACGGGTGCGACCGCCGCGATGGCGCTGCCGCCGCAGATCGCCGTGCCCGACGAGATCAGGTAGCTGTTTTTGCGGTCGATGCGCAGCAGGCGTCCCAGCACTACGCCGACGATCATTACCGTGACTACCGAAACCACCGTGAAGGTCATGCCTTCGCGCCCGGCGGCCAGCGATTCGTGGAAGTTCATGCCGAATCCCAGTCCGACGACGCAGTATTGCAGCAATTTTTTCGAAGCCTTCTTGCTCCAGACCGGAAACGGATTGCCGAGGGTCAGGGCGAAGAGAATGCCCGCGAAGAGCGTGACGACGGGCGAACAGAAGAGCGAACCTATGAGCAGTCCGGCAAAAAGGATTTGGCGCCAGTTGAGCTTTGCGGATTGCATGGATTTCGTGAGTTGCAGCGGTTTCATACGGTGCTAATAACTTTTTGTAAACGATGCTGCAAATATACAGGCTTTATCCCCTTGAAACAACGGGGAAAAAGTTATGTCGTATAACTAAAAGTTATTGTTGCTGTCGCTGCGATGACGGATCCGCTCCCGTTACCGGTAATTTCGGATCAGGTCGCGGAAATAGGCGATCATTCGTCCGTAGTTCTCGAGCGAGATCGATTCGTTTTCGTTGTGGATCGTACCCTGTTCCTGTTCGGTAAGGAGGACCGGCATGAAACGATATACGTTCGGACTCACCGCCTCGTATTTGTAGGCGTCCGTGCCGCCGAGCGTCAGGTAGGGCGTTACGATCGTACCCGGGTAGAGTCCGGCGAGCGAGGTGCGGATCATTTCGAAGGCGTGGACATCGTCCGGGGAGATTTGCGACGGTTCGCGGGTCGAGAGTTCCTCGATCCGGACGTCGTATCCGTTGCAGATATTTTCGACATGCCGCTTCACCTGGGCCGTCGTGTTGCCCGGCAGCAGGCGGAAATTGACCGTGACTTCGGCTTCCGAAGCCAGTACGTTGGCCGCGTCGCTGCCCCGGGCCATGGTGATGGCGGTGGTGGTGCGTACCAGGGCATTGGTGGCCGGGTTGCTTTCGAACGAGCGGAGCAGCGGACTCTCCAGCAGCCAGCGGTTAGCGATCGCGGTGCGCTGGGCGACTCCCATCGAGCCGCCGATCCGATCGAGGAAAGCTATGACCGGAGCTGTCAGGAAGGCGGGCATTCGTTCTTGGTTGAGCATCTCGATGATCTCGGCCGCCAGTACGAGCGATCCCTTCTCCGGCGGCATCGAGGAGTGACCTCCGGTGCCCCGGACCGTGATTCGGATCGTGCTGAATCCCTTTTCGGCCGTTCCTACGAGGGCTGCCGTACGTTGGATTCCTCCCAGCCCGGGGGCGATGATGATGCCGCCTTCGTCATAGACGGCGTCGAAAGCAATGCCCTGTTCTTCGAAATAGCGGGCGATCTTCAGGGCGCCCTGCGTGCCGCCGGTCTCCTCGTCGAATCCGAGGGCGATCCACACGTCCCGCTCCGGGCGGAATCCCTCCGCAAGCAGCGAGTCGGTCGCTTCGAGGATCGAGAACAACATGCCTTTCATGTCGAGCGTGCCGCGTCCGTAGATCCGTCCGTCGGCTACGGCGCCGGAGAAGGGAGGGTAGTCCCAGCCCGGAAGGGGTGCATCGGGAGCCGACGGGTCGTAATTGAGTACGGGAACCACGTCGTAGTGGGAACAGAGCAGGATCGGAGGCAGGGCCGGGTTCTTGCCGGGCCAGCGGAATACCAGCCCGTATTCGTTGATCGTCAGGGTATCCAACCGACTGTAAATCGCGGGATATGCCTGCGGCAGATAGGCTTTGAAGGCTTGGAACGGATTGTCGTCCGTCCGGTCGATCGCATCGCTTACGGTCGGAATCCGGATTCCGCCGGCCAGCCGTTCGACGGCCTGGGCGGACGGTTCGACGCTCCGGGGAGGCCCGTCCGGACCGGTGGTGCGGATGAAGGGATAGGTCGCGGTGCGGACTATCACTACGGTGCAGAGTACGAGGAGCGACACGGCGGCGATGCCCGTCAGGAGCCAGATCATTTTCTTTTCTTTTTTCATGGAAGCGGTATATTAGGTAGGTCCGATCGTTCGGTTTACGTGCAATTAATCTGCCATACGGAAATTTTTTCGAATTTATTTTCGCCCTTACAGGGCCTTCCGAAGGCGTTTTTCGAGGGGGATTTGTCGGGAAAAAGCGGTTGGGAAAGCGAAATATTTTCCATATCCTTATATCGTTGAGCTTCGGTGGAGAAGTTCTGGCCGGAATGCTATCGGGTTGCGGCGAGTTTGTAAGAGTCTTTTGGGCGGGATCGAAATCAACTTATTAAATTAAATAAATTCGATTATGAAAGCACGTGTCTATTTATCAGTAGGAGCCTTGCTCCTGTTCTTGGCTCCGCTGGGCTGTTCCGACAAGGCAGAAAGTCCGGCACCGGAAACTCCGCCGGAAGAACAGCCCACGCCGGAGCCGGAACCAGAAAAGCCGGAGTTCGTGGATGCGAATATGTCGATGGAAGAATTGATGAAAACAGAAGATCCAGACCGTAATTATCGTTTAGTTAGTTATAGAGATGACACGTGTGCTATGTATTCTTTCTTCGACCCTATGACCGAATTGCAACGCGGTACGCCGCGCGACCAATTGCAGTGGGTATCCGAAAAGGTGGACGGAAACAGCGTTCGCTGGACTTATCGTATCACCAACGGAGACCACGACGAAGCCGTGCGTCAGACACTCGAACGCTGGGCCGAAAAAGAAGACGAGGAAGAATAACCGGATTACGATCAGGGAAAAGGATGTTTTCCTCTAAATGTCGTTGCGAGACAGATCGAATCCGACGGTCGCTTATTCGCGGCCTGCGGCTACGTTTATAATTCTGCACTTTCCCTGCGTTCTCTTCTCGGAGGGGGACTTGGGGTGCATAGCGTCCCAAGCGGTCATGAAGTATGTAATCACGATCAGGAAAAATAAAACCGGTTTAGAATAATTTCTAAACCGGTTTGTTGTGCCCAGGACGAGACTCGAACTCACACGGGCTAATGCCCACCACCCCCTCAAAGTGGCGTGTCTACCAATTCCACCACCTGGGCCTCGATTCCCGCCGCAGCGGGTTTTCAGGTGTGCAAATATAGTGACTATTTTGTTTTTCCCAAAATATACGGCAAAAAAATTGCCGGGTCACGAAACTGACCCGGCAATTCGATGTCGTTTCCGAAGCATGCGGCGGTCCCGGCAGCGGCCGGCACGGTTGCTTCGGGAAGCGGTTTATTCGGCGAAGTCCATCTCTTCGAAGAGGTAGGAAGCGTCTCCGATGCGGTCGATTACGAAAAGCACGTAGCGGATGTCGAGCGCGATGTTGCGGCAGAAAGCCGGATCGAAAGCGATGTCGCTCATGGTCGAGAGCCACGTGCGGTCGAAATTCACGCCGATCAACTCGCCCCGGCCGTTGAGTACCGGCGAACCGGAGTTGCCGCCCGTGGTGTGGTTGTCCGCAAGGAAGCAGACGGGAACGGTCGTGCGGCCGTCGATCTCCACGCCCCAGCGTCCGTAGTCCTTGGCGGCGATGATGTCGCGGAGCCGCTGCGGGATGTTGTAATCGTAAATTTCCGGATTGTCCTTTTCCAAAATACCTTCGACAGTGGTGTAGGGCTTGTGATATACCCCGTCGGCATACTGATAGCCGCCTACCTTGCCGTAAGCCACGCGCAGCGTGAGGTTGGCATCGGGATAGAAGGCACGCTCCGTATCCCATTCGCGCAGACCCTTGATATAGGTCGTGTAGAGTTCGTTCAGGCGCTCGCTGTTCAGGTTACGGGTCGAGCACTTGCCCAGTTCCTCGAAAATGCGGGTGACTGTCGTCCGAATATCGGCCCGCAGAGCTTCCAGTTCGGGAGCTTCGGTCGATTCGTCCTCCTTGTGCGTGGCTTCGAACATCAGCTCGGCGTATGCTTCGGGCGATCCCAGACGCTCTACTTCGGCGGCGAAGAGCGGTACCATGTACTCTTGCGGGCAGTTGTCGTAATATTCGCGGTACAGCACGCGGAAAAGGTCGCGGTTGAGCGCCTTCACCTGGGGATAGATTTCGTCGCCGAACGAGGGCCGGTTGTAAATCCGGTTGAGCTCGCCGGTGCGGATGGTTTCGCTCATCAGTTCGAGTGCGAAGTAGGCGTCGAAGATGCGGGCGTACTCCGCTTTGAGCTCTTTGAGCACGTCGCGGTATTCGGGTTTGTCCTGGGCCCAGGCTTGGAAGGCCTGTTCGTACTCCTGTTTGCTCGCCACGGTGTTCAGACGCGTCAGACCCAGCGCTTCGCCCTGCCATTTTTTCCAGGCGTTCGAGATGCCGGCGTTGATCGCTGCGTACATGATGCGCATGGCGGGATCTTTCTCCTGCGCCGCATTGATCCGATCGAGCCGCTCGGTGCGGATACGGATTTTCATCGGGTCGCTGCGGTGCACGATGTAATCGACCGCGTCGGAGAGGATGTACTCCTGGGTATTGCCCGGGAAGCCGTAGATCATCGTGAAGTCGCCTTCCTGAATACCTTCGGTGGAGATCTTGAAATGTTTTTTCGAGCGGTAGGGTACGTTGTCGGGCGAGTAGGCTGCGGGCCGGTTGTCTTTATCCGCATAGATGCGGAACATCGAGAAGTCGCCCGTGTGCCGGGGCCATGCCCAGTTGTCGGTGTCGCCGCCGAACTTGCCGATCGACGAGGGCGGAGTGCCTACCAGGCGGACATCGTCGAACTGTTCATAGACGAACAGGAACTGTTGGTTTCCGTAGTACATCTGCTCGATCGAGGCTTTGTAGCGGCCGTTCTCGCGGGCTTTTTCGAGGATTTCCTCGCGGCTCTCGCCGGCGGCCAGACGCTCGGTGATGTCCTCCATGCGTTTGAGGAACTTGACGTTGAGGTTTTCGTTGGGAAGTTCCTCTTCGCGCGACTGTGCCCAGAAGCCGTCGGTTAGATAGTCATGCTCGACGGACGAAAGGTGCTGGATCGCTCCGTAGCCGCAGTGGTGGTTGGTAATCAGCAATCCTTCCGCAGAGATTAGCTCGGCCGTGCAGCCGTCGTCGAAGAGCATGACGGCGTCTTTGAGCGAAGCCTTGTTGATACTGTAAATGTCTTCCGCAGTCAGTTGGAATCCTTTGGCGCGCATATCGTCGATGCGCGACGAGATCAGGCTCGGCAGCCACATGCCCTCATCGGCGAGTGCCGTGAGCGAAAGCAGCGCGAGGCAGAGAGTCGAAAAGATACGTTTCATGAATTGTTTTTTATTGAATGAATTGATTGAGTTCGGTATAGACGCGTTGGATCGGCAGCCCCATGACGTTGAAGAACGAGCCGTCGATGCGCTCGATGGCGGCATAGCCGATCCACTCCTGAATGCCGTAGCTGCCGGCCTTGTCTAGCGGATGGAAGTTGTCCACGTAATAGACGATCTCCTCGCGGGTCAGAGCCCGGAACCAGACGTTGCTGCGTACGGAGAAGCTCCGGCGCCGGCGGGCCGTGCGGAGCGTGACGCCCGTGACCACCGTGTGACGATGGCCCGAGAGCCGTTCGAGCATCCGGATCGCATCTTCGCGGTCTTCGGGCTTGCCCAACACCTCGCCGTTCAGGATAACGACGGTGTCTGCCGTCAGCAGGATTTCGTTTTCCGCGAGCGGCCGGGGATAAGCACGGCTCTTGAGTTGCGAAAGGTAGCGGGGCACCTGCGTCGCGGCCAGCGTCGCGGGATAGACCTCCTGACAGTCGTACCGGGGGGCCGGTTCGTACGGCAGCCCGCTCTCGGCGAGCAGTTGCTGTCGTCGCGGTGATTGCGAGGCCAGGATCAGACGGTAGGGTTTGAGTTTGTCGTGCAGCAGCATGGCGTTACGGATTTTGGGTTCGGGACCGGGTTTCCGCCGCCGTTGGTTCGGATTTCCGGGTTCCGGCGAGTTTTTTCATAGCCCGGCGGTATTGGCTTTCGACTTTGCCCGGCCGGATGCGGCGGTCGAACAGCCGGCGGAGAAAGCCGTCGAAGGACTCTCCGTTCCGCAGGTCGGGCAGATAGCGGTAAACGATTGGCGCCAATACGTGCGTGCCGTCGCAATAAACGAGAAATTCGTCCAATACCTGCTTGTCGTCGATGCGCCCCAGGCGGCGGGATACATACCGTTCGGCCGCTACGACGAATGCCTCGTTGCCGCCTTCGCCGTAGGCGCGTGCCCGGTCTTCGTGCGTGCGGTAGAAGTCGTCGTTGTCGTAGAGCGTCTGCAACATGTCGAGCAGTTCGCCCGAAAGCGAGAGCCGGTGCAGGTTTTCGTGAATATAGACCTGCATGAAGTCGATACGGTATTGGCGGGCCGTTTCGGGATCGAGCAGCAGAGGCGTACAGCAGAATGTTTCGTCCAGCAGGGCGAAAGCGTTGTCTATGTTGCCGAGGATGTAGATTCGGGAACCCGTAGCGTCCAGAGGCTGCCCGCCGGCCAGACGGGTGATTTCCTGATGGATGGCGCCCAGTTGTTCCGGGGCGATCCGGTACTGTTCGATCGCGTTGTTCAGGCAGGGCCGCACCTGCTCCTGCCAATATTGTGCGTAACCCGCTTGTGCGAGCCGTTGCAGGCAGTAAGAGAGTTCGTCGCGGACGCTGCATATTTCGTCGATCCAAGCACCCCGCACCTTTTGCGGGAGCGATTCGGGGTCGAACGAGGCGAAGAATTCGACGACTTGTTCCGGATCGTCTTTGCTGCCTCCGCTCAAACTGTAAAGGTTGCAGAGTTGCGAAGGACGGACGACCGAATCGATCCGGTGCGCCCGGTCGAGGAACAGCGTGTCCGCTCCCAGTGTGCCGGTGAAAAACGGGTCTTCGGCGAGTTTGTCCGCCTGCGGAAAAACGGCGAGTATGTCGTATGCCGCCGAGGTGTTGAAAAGATCGGGAAATTCTCCCTCTCCGCTTTGGGCGGAGGCGGTCATCGGCAGGAGAGCTGCCAGCAGAAGGGGAAGTAGTAATTGCGGTTTCATGGCGTGAAAAACGGTTAGCGAATATCGAAATCGAGCAGCATGTGTCCTTCGAGCGAGGCTTTCAGGTTGTCGCCCGGATGCACGGGACCTACGCCGGCGGGGGTGCCCGTGTAGATCAGGTCGCCGATTTTCAGCGTGATGTATTGCGAAATGTGGTGGATGATCCGGTCGATGCCGAAAAGCATTCGGGCGGTGTCGCCCCGCTGCCGGACTTGGCCGTCTATGGTCAGTTCGAAGTGAAGCCGCTGCACGTCGCCGCCCAGCTCCGCGAGCGGGATGAATTCGGGCGACAGGGCCGCCGAGTGGTCGAAGCCCTTGGCACGCTCCCAGGGGAGCCCTCGGGCGATCGCCTCGCGTTGGAGGTCGCGGGCCGTGAAGTCGATGCCCAGTCCCACTTCGTCGTAGTAACGATGCGCGAAACGCTCTTCGATGCACTTGCCTACCCGGTTGATCCGCACGACCAATTCGCATTCGTAGTGCACCTCCTGCGAGAACGAGGGGATGTAAAATGGGTCGTTATTGCGCAGCAGCGCCGTATCGGGCTTCAGAAAAAATACCGGTTCCGTCGGAAGTCCGTCGGGTCCGCCTGCCGTATTATGCAGCTCCTTCACATGTTCGGCGTAATTACGTCCTATGCAAATTATCTTCATCTCTTTTCGATTTTAGGGGGCATCTTTCGCCCCTTCTCGCTCATCCCGACTGGGAAATACATAAAGTATGTCCCATCCGGTCCTCGCCTCGTCGTGTCAAAACCTGCACCCCTAAAATCAAAAAGGGTTGCAGGTGGGGCGTCTTTCGTCCCTTCTCGCTCATCCCGAATGGGAAATACATAAAGTATGTCCCGTCCGGTCCTCGTCTCGTCGTGTCAAAACCTGCACCCCTAAAATCAAAAAGGGTTGCAGGTAGGGCGTCTTTCGCCCCTTCTTGTTCTCCTCGAAAGGGAGGTTCGAATATGTCCTGTCCGTCCGGTGTGCCCGGTTTATTTGTTGCGGTCGTATTTTTGCGCTTTGACCAAGAGGAAAACACATCCGGCGGGCAGCCAAAGAAAATCCACCGCCAAAACCCATTTTTCGCCGCCCAGATTTCCGGCCAGCATACCCAATGCGATCCAGCCTATGCCGATCGCCGCCAGGCTCAAGCACATGAAACGCGATAATCCTTTGACATCCACGTTTTTCTTCTGCTCGGCGGACATCGTGTTGTAGCCGGCGATCAGGTTCGGGAAAAACCGAACCAAAATGCCGAGCAGGACCAACAACCCTCCGCCGAGGAGTTGCGTCGGGTATGTCGTGAACAGTTCGCGCATCTTACCGCACCTGTTTTTTCAGCAGCTCCACCATCCGGGCCGCGAAGCGGTCGCTGGCGCCGGGAGCCCCGATTACGGCTTGCAGTTCGGCGAAGTCCCGGAGCATCCGCTCCCGTTTTTCTCCGCCCGTAAGGATGGCCCGCAACTCCCGTTCGGCCCGTGTGATGTCCAGGTCGGACTGGATGATCTCCACGACCGATTCGCGGCCCAGGTTGAGGTTCACCAGCGACACGTAGGGAACTTTCAGCACGTAGGGCTGCAATTTCACCTGGAACCAGAGCGTGCGATAGACTACCACTTCCGGTACATTCAGCAGGGCCGTTTCGAGCGTCGCCGTGCCGGAGGTCACGACGGCGGCTTCGGCCG
>ERZ780207.3064-NODE-3064-length-11118-cov-13.046823_pt1 | contig 11118 bp, 10 predicted proteins | sample MGYA00510977_ERZ780207 | MGnify/ENA primary metagenome ERZ780207 (study PRJEB29588, sample SAMEA2151383) | human gut metagenome | biome: human gut; feature: human-associated habitat; material: faeces | place: Denmark | collected 2008/2010 ... | reverse complement strand
CTTTTTAAAGCGGATTTTCCGATCCGCTTTGTTGTCATGCCCTGATGTCGCAAAAAACAGCACACAGCTTGCTTTCGCTTTGCTGTGTGCTGTCTTTGTGAGGTTCCTTACTTGCTAACTAAGTGACATTGCCGAAACCGGCAGGGTAATTTTGTGGGCTGCTTATTTTAGCGGTCAAGCACGGTGATACGAAAGCGCCCCGCTGTTACAGGATCAGACCGAAGGCGATATAGAGGGCCGCTGTGCACACCGCAGTTACCAGCGCATAGGGGAGCTGCGTTTTTACGTGAGAATACAGATCGGTGCCTACGGACATGGAGGACAGGATCGTGGTATCGGAAAGGGGAGAGCAGTGGTCACCGAAAATGCCGCCGGACACCACTGCGCCGATGGTCAGCAGGATGTTGCCGTTCATAGCCACTGCCATGGGGACCGCAATGGGCATCATGATGGAGAACGTGCCCCAGCTGGTTCCCGTGCAGAAGGCCATCAGTGCGCCCATCAGGAAGATGATGGCCGGGCAGAAGGCGCCGTCAATGCTGTCACCCAGCAGGCTGGCAAGGAACTGGCCGGTCCCCATTCCCTTGATGACTCCGCCGATGGAGAAGGACAGCACCAGAAGGATCACCAGACCCATCATGCTGCTGACGCCCTTCATAACGCTGTCGCCGAACTCCTTGGCGGTCATGATCCCCTGCTTTGTATACATGACGCACATAATGAGCAGCGTGATGACAACAGAGTAGAGGATCGCCGTGGTTCCGTCGCCCGCCGCCAGATTTCCTCCGCCGGTGACCAGCAGGCCGATGAAAGCACCGCCGATCAGGGTGATGAGCGGGAACATCATGTTCCACTTGTTCTCTCTGCCTTCCTCCACCAGCTCTTCAAAGCCGTCATTGTCATTGAGCAGCGGCGTTACCCCGTCATCATACAGCTTGCCGGTGTTCCGCACCCGCAGCTCTGCCTTTTTCATGGGGCCCCAGTCTTTCCCGGTGACAATATAGAACAGCACGAACAGCAGGGAGAGGATGCTGTAAAACTGGAAGGGAAGGCTTCGGATCAGCAGATTCATAGGCTCGCCCTGGATGTATCCGGAGGCGATCTCCGCGGAGATCAGGCCCATCAGCATAGCACCCCAGGAGTTCAGGGGAATGATGGCGTTGACGGGCGCGGAAGTCGCGTCGCAGATGTAGGCCAGCTTTTCACGGGAGACCTTGAATTTATCGATCAGCGGGCGGGTCACCACGCCGGTGAACATGATGCTGAGCAGACCGTCGATAAAAATGATGATGCCGATCACATAGGCAATGAGCATCGCCATCCGCGGGCTCTTCACACGCTTGCTCTGCTCGGTCAGGTAATTGACGAAGCCCTTGACGCCGCCGGAGATGCGCACCAGGATCACAAACGCGCCCATCAGCGCCGTGAACAGGAAGGTTTTCAGATTCCCGGTGTCGGCGCAAACACTTAAAATGCCGTTGACGCTTTCGTTGACAGCGGTAAACGGATTCCATCCGCAAATAATCAGTTGTCCGGTAAAAATGCCCACCAGCATGGCCAGCGGCACCTTCCGCGTCGCAATGGCCACTGCCAGCGTCAGAATCGGAGCAACCAGAGTCAAATAGCCGTAATCCATAAGTTTTTCCCTCTTTCTCGATCAATACTGTGCAAATAAGGAGCCGAGCCCGCCTGTATGCAAATAGCAGACGGGGCCGGACACTTTTTCCTGTTCGATCCAGTCCATCATCCCCACCAGGACCTTGCTGGTATAGACGTTTTCGATGAAGATCCCCTCGCTGCGGGCAAAGGACAGGACCGCCTGCTGGCTTTCCTCTGTGTTTTCACCCCAGCCGCCGCCACGGTAGGCGTCTGTGATCTCCGCCGCCTGTTCCACAGGCACGTTCATGGGGAGCCCGGTGATCTCCTCCGCTTCAGAGATGGTGGAGCGGATATGCGCCGTCAGCGTTTCCCGGTCGTCCTCGACGCTGACGATCACAATGCGGAAGGGCTGGCCCATCAGCTGATTTCCGTAGATCAGCCCGGCTGCGACGCCGCCGTTTCCGCCGGGGGCGAAAATCGTCATGCGGCCGATCCCAAGATCCTCGCACTGCCGCTTCATTTCCACCACCGCGGCGGTATAGCCCAATGCGCCCCGGCCGGTGGTCGCGCCGTTGCGGACCACGTAGACCTGTTCGCCGGCGGACTGGTAAGCGGCGGCCAGCTTCTCCATGCGGCGGTTTCGAACCGCTCCGTCACAAGGGCCGAGGAAGTGTATTTTGGTACCCAGCAGCTCCTCCAGCAGGAGATTTCCCTCTTTGCGGGCTGGCTCCGCCGCGTTGATGATAAGCTCACAGTCCAGCCCGGCCTTGGCACAGGCCGCCGCGGTCAGAGCGCATAGATTTGATTGCTCCGGCCCCGCCGCCAGGATTTTGGATGCCCCCTTGGATCTGGCTTCCCCCAAGAGGAACTCAAGGCTGCGGATCTTATTTCCGCCCGGACCGACGCCGGTCATGTCATCCCGCTTGATAAAGAGGCTGACGTCCTTTCCTGAGGGCTGGTAATGCATGGGATGCAGGGGCGTTGGCATAGGCATGAGCGGCACGCGGTCTGTCTCACGCAGAAAACGTTCGATCGGTTTCATGTTCTTTCTCCAATTAGCCAAGTAGTAATTTACTTGCTTAAAGAATAACAGGCATTTTGCCGAATGTCAATCTTTTTCGGGGGCTCGCCGCCAATTACCATGAAACGCACAGAAACCTCCCGGGCCTGCTTCTGTTTATTAGAAGATATACGCAATCGCAGGTGCTCTTTTCTTGTTTTGGGGGCGCTTGCGGTTGTGTGTGCTAACCGTTCTTCAAAAGCCCGGAACGAGAGGGAGGATCGTGCATGGCCCCGCTGTCACATCGTTCCCGCTGCGCTTTCGAGATGGTTGGACTGACGGTCCGCTTCGTGGAGGCGGCGATGCTTCTCCGGTGCCCAATAGGCCGATATATACACATAATATGTATACAAATGCAAATATACCGCATAGTATTTATATTTGCTTATAGCACCCACTATGCGCTTATACGCATGAAACACAAATGCTTCCAGTGTATACAGCCATATTCTCGTATATATTTACAATAATTGAATAATTATACAAATTTTTGCAAATTTGCTATTGACTTTCGGCGTGAGAAAATATACAATCCGTTCATCCGAAGCACACAAACGGTGCAAGCGAGAAGGAGGAGAACGCCATGGGCATTACAGAGATATTTTTGAACTACTACCAATACTTCCTCCGAGGAACGCAGACCACCGTCATCGTTTCCCTGATCACCGTTCTGCTGGGCACGGTCCTCGGCTGCCTCATCGCACTGCTGCGATTGTCAAGATTCAGGCTGTGCTCCGGGTTTGCCAAGCTGTATATCACCGTCATCCGGGGAACGCCGCTTCTGGTGCAGCTGTACATCGTTTACTATCAGCTTCACTTCATTCCGTGGCCGGAGGGTTCCATTCTGGGCGTGGAGCTGGCGCGGGTCATGCCCTGCATCCTGGCCCTGTCCATGAACTCCACAGCTTATGTGGCGGAGGTCATCCGTTCCGGTATTCAGGCGGTGGACTTCGGGCAGACGGAGGCCGCGCTGTCCTGCGGCATGACCCGGACGCAGGCGATGGTGAACATCATCCTGCCGCAGGCGGTCAAGAACATTCTGCCGGCGCTGGGCAATGAGTTTGTGACCATGATCAAGGAGACGTCCATCATCCAGTATCTCGGCGTCGGCGACCTGATGTACAACAACGGCATCGTCGTCACCGCCACCTACAACCCGCTGCCTTGCTACTATATTTCCGCGATCATCTACCTGACCCTGAACATCGTACTGGGGAAGGGGCTGGATCTTTTTGAGAGGAGGATGAAGTGCAGTGACCGCTGACAACGTTCTGTTTGAGATCAAGGGACTGAAAAAGAATTTCGGCGATCTGGAGGTCCTCAAGGGCATCCACACCACCATCCGAAAGGGGGAGGTCGTGGTGGTCATCGGGCCCTCTGGTTCCGGAAAGTCCACCTTCATCCGATGCCTGAACCTGCTGGAGACCCCCACGGAGGGCCAGATCTTTTTTGAGGGCAGCTGCATCACCGACAAGGGCTACGCCGTCCATAAGCACCGGGAAAAGGTGGGGATGGTGTTCCAGCAGTTCAATCTGTTCAACAACCTGACGATCCTGGAGAATGTGACCATCTCCCTGAAAAAGGTAAAGAAGGTCCCGGCACCGGCGGCGGAGGAAAAAGCCAGAGCGCTGCTGCGGCGCGTCGGTCTGGAGGACAAGGCGGATGCCTATCCCGCTCAGCTGTCCGGCGGACAGAAGCAGCGGATCGCCATTGTCCGTGCCATGGCGATGGAGCCGGACGTGATGCTCTTTGACGAGCCCACCTCCGCGCTGGACCCGGAAATGGTGGGGGAGGTGCTCTCGGTCATTCAGGACCTCGCAAAGGAGGGCGTCACCATGGTCGTGGTCACCCACGAGATGGGCTTCGCCAAGAAGGTGGGGACCCGCATCCTCTTTATGGACGGCGGCATGATCGCCGAGGAGGGTACGCCCCAGCAGATCTTTGAGGACCCGCAGAATGAACGGACCAAGGACTTCCTGTCCAAGGTCATCCATGTAATCTGAATCAACACAGCCGCATCAGCCGGCTTACAAAAAAATTGGAGGAATTTATTATGTTAGGTACGATCAATCCCGAAATTCTGTTTCTGCAGCAGGAAGACCAGATCAAGGCCGGTCTTTTGGATATGAAGATGATCCTGAAAATCACGGAGGATACCTATAAAATGCTGGGGCAGGGCCAGATCCAGAATCCCCCGAAGGTCCATCTGGGTATCCCGGAGGGGACGGAGTGGGAATCCTTCTTCAACACCATGCCCAGCTACATCGGCGGCGATATGAATATCGCCGGCATCAAGTGGGCCGCCGAGTCCAAGAAGAACGCCACCACCCCCGGCATCCCTTACGGCATCGACATTTCCATCCTCAGCGACCCCGTCACGGTCCTGCCCTTCTGCATTCAGGACGGCACCATCATCACCGCCATGCGGACCTCTGCTGTGGCGGGCCTGCAGGCAAAATACTGCGCCCCCTCCGACACGGATACCGCGACGCTGATCGGTGCGGGCGTCATTGGCCGGACCATGATCATGGCGATCTGCGAGGCGATCCCCACGGTCAAGACCATTTACCTCTGCGATCTGGATCTGGAAAAGGCAGAGCAGGTGGCCAAGGAGTCCGAGGGCAAGTACGGCGTGACCATCATCCCCACCTCCGACAGCAAGACGGCAGCGGCAAAGTCTCAGCTGATCGTGGGCGAGACCACCGCCAGAACGCCCTTCATCGACAAGAGCTGGGTGAAGCCCCACAGCGCCATCGTCTGCGTCTCCAACGAGGCCACGACGGACGTGGTAAAGGCTGCGGACGTGAATGTGGTGGATTACTGGAAGCAGATCATCACCTTCAAGAACAAGGCCATCACGCAGGTGTTCGACGCCGGTGAGATCACCAAGGAGGAAGTGCTGGAAACCAGCGACCTGGTGCTGGGCAAGCCCTGCAGAACCTCTGACGAGCAGTTCATTTACGCCTGCTCTCTGGGTCTGGGCGCGCTGGACATCACCGTGGCCTACGCCCTGTATCAGAATGCGGTCAAGCTGGGCCTTGGCACCAAGGTCAAGCTGTGGGACAAGCCCCTGTGGGAATAAACGCTCCGGTCAAAAACGAGAAGAGGAGAGAATATCATGAAAAAAGCGATTGCTTTGCTGCTGGCGTTGGTAACGCTGCTGTCCCTGACGGCCTGCGCCGGCAAGGAGGATGCGGCGTCCTCCGCACTGGATCAGATCAAGCAGAAGGGGGAGCTGGTGGTCGGCACCTCCGCGGACTACCCACCCTATGAGTTCCATGCGGAGGTGGACGGGAAAGACACCATCGTGGGCTTTGACATGGAGATCGCCCAGGCCATTGCCGACAAGCTGGGTGTATCCCTGAAAATTGTAGATATGTCCTTTGACAATCTGCTGATGAGCCTTGCCAATGACGAGTTCGATCTGGTCATCGCCGGCCTGTCTGCGGATGAGGAGCGGCGCAAGACCACCGACTTCTCTGATCCCTATCTGGAAGCCAAAAACCTGATTCTGGTGCGGGCTGAGGACGCGGACAAGTACGCCAGTCTTGACGATCTGAAGGGGGTCAAGGGCGGCGCGCAGACCGGCTCCAAGCCCTATAACAACTGCGTTACCTATTGCGGCGAGGAGACCACGGTCGGCCTTGCCAAGGTACAGGATCTGGTCATGGAGCTGGAGGCCGGAAAGCTGGATGTCGTATTTCTGGACTACATGACCGTGCTGTCCTATGCGGATGCCAAGGAGGATCTGGCCGCCGTGGATCTCGGCATCCCGGAGACCAGTGACGGCTACTCCATCGCCGTCAAGAAGGGGAACACGGAGCTGGCCGAGTTCATCAACGGCGTTCTGGCGGAGCTGAAGGAGCAGAACGCCATCGAGCAGTTCATTGTGGAGGCCAAGAAGCTGGAAAGCGCGGCGGAGTAACGCCGGAATCAATGATTCAAACTTGAGCTGACACAACAAAAAGAGCCGCGTCAGCGGCTCTTTTTGCGTATTCTTCTTCCGGTTTGGCTGGGGGGTCACAGATCACGCCGCCGTCCGGCAGGGGGGAGAGGGGTTCTGCATCGAGCGTGGGTTCCGGCGGCAGAGGGGCGGCCTCCGCTGCCTCAGGCTTGGGCGCCGGGGGCCGGAAGGTACCGTCCAGCTTCTGAAAACAGCGCCGGTAGGCCGCCGTATCCGGCGGGTAGGGGGTGGGCCGGTAGTCGTTCCGGTTGGAGACGCTGCTGATGCAGCAGGGGATATAGGACATCTCCCACGAGCGGTCCTCGCCGGTGCCGGACACAGTGAGCTGGGCAATGACCGTGTCCTTGTCCGACGGATTCCGGTTGCCGCCGAAGCAGAAATTGCCGATGCTGTACAGGATCACGCTGCCCTGATAGGCTTCTATGGGCTGTAAAACGTGAGGGTGGGTCCCCACCACCACATCCGCGCCGCCTTTCACGGCGGCATGGGCCAGCGCCGTCTGCCGCTTGGTGGGGACGTAGGTTTTTTCGGCCCCGGCGTGCATGAAGGCCACAATGATATCCGCCCCCTCGTCCCTGAGCCGTTTGCAGCCATCCTCCATCTGCTTGGCGGAGCCGTTGAAGGGGTGGACGTAGGCCCCCAGCCGCAGGGTGTCCCCATTGTCGTGACGTAGCTCGAAGCACTGCCCCTGATTGCCGGGGATCCCGGCAACGCCATATTCCGCCAGCGCGGCCTCAGTGTCCCGGAGACCGGCGTCACCGAAATCGCGGGTGTGGTTATTGGACAGGGTGACGGCCTCCACGCCGCCCTGCACCAGAGACTGCACATACTGGGGATCGCCGCAGAAGGCGTATTCCGAGTCGGACTCCAGACGGCGGGGGGAAAAGGAGCATTCCAGATTGGCCAGCGTCAGATCGTCGGCCAGCAGAAGCTCCGCTACGTTGGAAAAGGGATAGGCGTAGTCGTCCCCCACCAACTTTTCAAAGTGGCTGGTATGGTGACTTGAGGTCAGGGTGCAGTCCCCTAAAAAGGAGATGACGAAGGGCGTCGGTTCGGCAGACGGTTCTTCATCCTGCGGCGGGGCCGGGGGAATTTCCGGCTCCGAGGAGACGTCCGTTTCCGCAGGGTCCTCCGGCAGAGTGACCGTTCCCCCTGACGGAACGGACGCGTCAAAAGGGCGGAAGTGCCAGAAAAGCGTCCCCGCGAGAAAGCCGGCGGCAAAGATCAGGACAAACAGCAGAAACGGCGGGCGCTTCCGGGGCAGTTCCCGTTTTCCGCGCATGGAGACCTCACTTCCTTTCTGACCGGTCAGCCGCGCCGTGACGGAACGCGCTGATAGGTGTGTTTTCTCATCGCCGCTGCCGCCGGGAACCGCAGGTTTCCGGTCATTGCCGCGGTTATTCCGCATTATAACACGTTTTTCGCCAGACGGAAAGATGGTCGTAAAAAACAAACATAACTCTGTTATCCCCGTTTGCTGTCGAAACGGGGATAATTTTTTGCTATAATTTTTGAAACCATGTAACCTGACTGCCCCAAAGGGTGCTTATAGGGGTGAAGGCCCTTCAATCAAAACCGGAAGGAGATGAACGCCATGGATGACCGCAGCATCGTCGCGCTGTACCTGCGGCGTGACGAGACAGCCATCCGGCAGACCGCCGAGAAATACGGCAGCCGTCTGCGCGCGCTGGCCTACGGGATCGTCAATGACTTGCAGACGGCCGAGGAATGTGAAAACGACACCTACATGGAGGCGTGGCACACGATCCCGCCCCATGAGCCAAGCGATCACTTCTACGCATTCCTCGCCCGGATCACCCGGCACATTTCCCTGAACCGCTGCCGTGACCGCAGCCGCCTGAAGCGCAGCGCTTTTATCTGTGAGCTCAGTGCGGAAATGGAGCAATGCATCCCGGCGCCTGATGACAGCTCGTGCCGCATGGATGATCTGGCACTTCGGACGGCCATCAATGACTTTCTCGGCAAACTGGATGAGGAAAAACGGAACATGTTCGTCCGCCGGTATTGGTATCTGGACTCCGTGGCCGACATCGCCAAGCGCTATGGCATATCCGAAAGCAAGGTGAAAACAACGCTGTTCCGCTGCCGTAACCGGCTGCGGGAGCATCTGAACAAGGAGGGTTACACAGTATGAGAGGAAATGAACTGTTAGATAAGATGGAACTGATCGACCCCGCTTATATTGAAGCGGCGGACGCCGCGCCGAACAAGCGGAAAAGCGTCTGGGCGAAGTGGGGAACGCTGGCAGCCTGCCTCTGCCTGGTCTGCGTGCTGGCCGTCCCCGCCATGGCGGCCTTCAGTCCGGCATTTTATGAGCTGCTGTACGCTGTCACCCCCGCCACGGCCCAGTTCTTCAAGCCGGTGCAGCGGTCCTGCGAGGACAACGGCATCCGCATGGAGGTGACGGCGGCTTACATCCACGAGAATACCGCCGAGATCTATCTCTCCATGCGGGACCTCACGGGAAAGCGTTTCGATGAAACGGTGGACCTTTTCGACAGCTATCGGCTCCACACGCCCTTTGACTGCACGGGCCACTGTAAGCTGGTCAACTACGCCCCGGACACCCACACCGCCACATTTCTTGTGACCCTTGAGCAGTGGGACCGGCAGAGCATCGAGGGTGAGAAGCTGACGTTTTCCGTTCAAAAGCTGTTGAGCGGTAAGAAAAGCTGGGAGGGTACCCTTGACGGCGTGGATCTGGGCGGCAGCCTGACCTCCGCCACGCAGACGGTCCAACCCCGGGGTCTGAGCGGGGACCTGTTCGGCTCCGACGGCGGAAAAAGCGTGACGGTGCTGAAACCGGGTGACGCGATCGCATCTCCCGTGGACGGCGTGACCCTGACGGGGATCGGCTATGTGGACGGATGGCTCCATGTGCAGGTGTATTACGCGGACATCCTCAAAACGGACAACCACGGCTCTATTTCTCTGGTAAACCGGGAGACCGGCGAGCAAATTGAGTGTGACGGTTCGGCGGCCTTCTTCGATGATGCGGGGACGGGCAGCTATGAGGATTATGTGTTCACCGGTATTGAGGCCTACGCCCTTGACACTTACGCGCTGTACGGGATGTTTGTCACATCCGCTGGGCCTGTGGAGGGAAATTGGAGCGTGACGTTCCCGCTAGAGAACACCGCGGGCAACTGAGGGACCGGAGCGTACCCAAACCGGTTTCTTCTTCATTCTTCTGTTTCACTGTCCTATAGCGGCAAAAATCCGACGCTTTTCAGCGTCGGATTTTTTGTGGGAGAAAGCCCATACTTTCCGGAGACTGTGGAGGGGGCAACAGGCGCAGACCGCTTCTGCCTCGTCACCCTCACAAAGGGTGAAGCAACCCCCGCTCCTCTCACCGGGACGCAGTTCCCTGTGCTGGCCATCTCGCCCGGCCTCGGCTGTTTGACAGGCCGGATAAAGGCGTTCCTTCTGTAATTTTACGGCCAGAAAAGGCAGAAAAATACGGATGATGTTTACACTTGCGGATAAAACCGGTATAATTACATACAAACCGCAACCGTTATAGACAAAGAAGCCTGTTGAAGCGCATCGGAGGGCGGAACCATGCCGAAACCGAAATGGAATCTGAATACCATTTACATATCCGAGCGGCTGCAGGAGAGCCTGCGGCCCATCTCCCGCTGCGCCATGACCACCGTGGTCGCCCCCATGGGCTACGGAAAGACCACGGCAGTGAACTGGTATCTGGAGGAGCGCGCCAAGGCGGAAACCCTGAAAATGATCCGCATCAGCGTATACTCCGACAACCTCGCCATCTTCTGGAAAAGCGTACAGGAGGCGTTTGCCCCAATGTCACTTAGTTAGCAAGTAAGGAACCTCACAAAGACAGCACATAGCAAAGCGAAAGCAAGCTGTGTGCTGTCTTTTGCGACATCAGGGCATGACAACAAAGCGGATCGGAAAATCCGCTTTAAAAAGAATGTTCAAATCATAAGAATTATGCTCTTACTACATTTGACTACATTGCTCCCAAAGATCCCAAGATGTATGATTTGCGTTTCCGTGTTGTTCGCTTCCGAATTTCTGGTGGATGCTACGAGACCGTCTATACGAATCTTGATTCAGAGACTTTTCCCATTGGAAAAATCAAAGAACTTTACCGTCTCCGTTGGGGAATCGAAACTTCCTTTAGAGAGCTTAAGTATGCCATTGGGCTATCTTGCCTGCATGGCAAGAAAACGGACTTTTTACTACAAGAGGTTTTTGCGCGATTGATCCTATATAATTATGCTTCGCTTATTGCGCGGAAAATACCCGTCCCACAGGAAAAACAAATCAACTTTACCACCCTTCAAATCTATAACCATTATAACACAATAGATTTGGGGGTGGTAAGGTTGGCTACGAATTATTCCATTTTCAGAAATTTCCTATACTTTTGACCCCGGCATCATGACATTGCCAGAATTCTGGACACATGAAAAATTGAATTAGGTGCACATGGATGCCTCTCTGA
>ERZ780207.3060-NODE-3060-length-11133-cov-2.827947_pt1 | contig 11133 bp, 10 predicted proteins | sample MGYA00510977_ERZ780207 | MGnify/ENA primary metagenome ERZ780207 (study PRJEB29588, sample SAMEA2151383) | human gut metagenome | biome: human gut; feature: human-associated habitat; material: faeces | place: Denmark | collected 2008/2010 ... | reverse complement strand
CGTGTTTTCTTCTGAGCGGCGGTCAAAGCTGCTCAACTCCTCGTCAATTTCGCGGTAGGCAAGCTGCGCCGCGGCAATTTTGCTTTCCTGCGCTCGCAGAGCCTCCTTTGAATTATCGAGCGTGTGAATCCAAAGTCCTATTTCAAGCTCTTTTTTGCGGTCGGAAAGCTCCAAAAATTTCTGCGCCTTTGCACTTTGCTCCTTAAGAGGGCCTACGCGGGCTTCAAGCTCGTCCGAAATATCATGCAGCCTTAAAAGGTTGTCCTCTGCGGCGGTAAGCTTTCTTTCCGCCTCCGATTTTCTGTAGCGGTATTTTGAAATTCCCGCCGCCTCTTCAAAAATATCGCGCCGCTCATCCGATTTTGAGCTGATTATATTATCAATCTTGCCCTGACCTATCATAGAGTAGCCGTCGCGCCCGAGTCCCGTATCCATAAACAGCTCGTGAATGTCCTTAAGGCGGACCGAAACGCCGTTTATGGCGTACTCGCTCTCGTGCGAGCGGTAATAGCGGCGGGTAACGGCAACGGTATCGTTATCGAAATTAAGCGTTCTGTCCGAATTATCTATATTAAGCGTGACCTCGCAGTAGCCGTGCGGACGGCGGGTCTCGGTGCCGCCGAAAATTACATCCTCCATAGACTGCCCGCGCAGACTTTTGGTAGACTGCTCGCCGAGCACCCATCGCACCGCATCGGATATATTGCTCTTGCCGCTGCCGTTAGGGCCTACGACCGCGGTTATACCCTTGCCGAATTTGAGTACCGTTTTATCGGCAAAGGATTTAAAGCCCTGTATCTGAATGGAGCTTAACAGCATTTTGTCACACTTCTCTTTCTGTTCTGAAATTAAGTCCCGTAAGGGCTTTATCCTCCCTTACGCGGCAGTTATAGCCCTTTCCCTCGAGGAAAATAAGATTTTTTCTTTTCTGCCCCGTCATTTTTGAAACACAGCCGGGGGATACATAAATTATATAATTTCCTTTTTCTTTAAGGCTTTTAAGTATACCCGTCAGCATTATCTGCGATTGGCAAAGCTCACTGAACGCGGGGTGCCAGGGTCCTGCGATATACGCATCTTCTTCAATTGAGTGCAGCCCGAGCCTTATAACCCTCACTCCGTTTTCTTCAAACATTGTATAAAGCTCCGCCGCTAATTTAACCGCCTCCGAAAGCGTTTGCGGCTTGTAAATATTATCGGCGTAAAGCGCGGCTAAGTCGGTATCCTTTAATACTATGGTCGGGTAAATTCTTACCGTATCGGGGTGCAGGGCAATGAGTTTTTCGGCGGTATGAATTGCCGAAGAATCACTGTCGCCGTAAAGCCCCGTCATCATTTGCAGCCCCAGTTCAAAGCCGTGCCGCTTTATAAGGGCGGAGGCATTTTCAACATCCTTTACCGTGTGCCCGCGGTTGTTCATTTTAAGCACGCGGTCGTTCATGCTCTGCGCGCCAAGCTCAATTGAGGTAACGCCGTAGCCCTTTAAAATGCCCAGTATTTCTTCATCTATCGCGTCGGGGCGGGTGGAAATTCTGATTCCCCGCACCGATCCATCGCGCACAAAAACCGCCGCTGCCTCTAAAAGGTCGGTCATATAATTGCGGTTAATTGCGGTAAAGCTGCCGCCGAAAAAGGCAATTTCGGTGGTAGCGGGGTCGTAGCCTTTACTGCTTTGCGCCGCCGCTGCCGCCGCGCCGACATCTTCCGCCCCAGGACCCTTGCAAACGCCTGTTATATAGCGCTGATTGCAAAAGCTGCATTTATTCGGGCAGCCTATATGCGGCACAAAAATCGATATATTAGAGTGCTTTCGGCTCATATTTCGGCACCCATAAGCCTAAGTGCCTCTTTTGCCGCCATTTGCTCGGCTTGCTTTTTGTTTTTGCCGATACCTATGCCTATAATATTGGAATTAAGGCGCACCTCAACCTTAAAGCTTTTATCGTGGTCGGGGCCGCTGGTACCCGTGAGAACATAATTAACGCTCTCCTCGGGGTTGCGCTGGATTATCTCCTGCAGGGCGGTTTTGTAGTCCTTGAAAACCTCGTCGTCGGTGTGCTTTAATTCCCTTAAAACAAAGTTCATAACATGGTGCTTTGCGGGCTCCATTCCGCCGTCAAGGTAAATTGCGGCGAGCACCGCCTCAAACGCGTCTGCCAAAATAGAGTCGCGCTCTCTGCCGCCGCCCTTATCCTCGCCCTTGCCGAGCATAAGGTATTTCCCGAGCTCAAGTTCCCTTGAAAAGGTGCAGAGCGATTTTTCGCACACAAGCGAGGCTCTTAATTTTGTAAGCTCGCCCTCGGGCAGGGAGCGGAAGTGCCTGTAAATATAATCCGAAACTATAATAGAAAGCACCGAATCCCCCAAAAATTCCAGCCTTTCGTTTGAAGAAAAGCCGCCGCGCACCTCGTTCGCGTATGAGGAATGGGTAAGCGCGTTTTTCAGCAAATCAATATTTTTAAATTTATAGCCTAATTTTTCTTCTAAGCCTTTCATTTTTATTTTTCCTTCTTTTTTATTCCGAAAGCGAGGCGGAAATTTTATCCACCACGCCGGTCTCAGTGAATTTAACCGCCTGACCTATCGCGTTCTTTATAGCCTTTGCGTCCGAATTGCCGTGCGCCTTTATAACCGTGCCGCGAACGCCCATAAGCGGCGCGCCGCCCACCTCGGAGCTGTCCATCATGCTTTTAAGCGAGCCTAAATCGCCCTTTACCGTAAGTGCCGCAAGCTTATTTTTAAGATTTTTGTAAAACACCTGCTTTATAAGCCCGAAAAGGGTGGAAACGGTGCCCTCTATAAGCTTTAGGGCGATATTTCCCGTAAAACCGTCGGTTATGACCGCATCGCACACGCCTTTAGGCATTTCGCGTGATTCTATATTGCCGACAAAGTTTATGGGCGCCTCTTTCATAAGATTATACGCCGCCTTTTGCAGCTCGCCGCCCTTTGTATCCTCCGTGCCGATATTCAAAAGCCCTATTTTCGGGTTTTTCCTGCCCGCCACGTTTTCCATATAAACGCTTGCCATTACTCCGAACTGGCAAAGCATTTCGGGGCGGCAATCGGCATTTGCGCCCATATCCATAAGCATATATGTATCGCCGGGCGCGGGAATAAGCCCTGCAAGCGCGGGGCGTTTTATGCCCTTGATGCGCTTTACTATAAGCGTGCCGCCCACTACCACGGCGCCCGTTGAGCCTGCGGAAACAAAGGCGTCGGCTCTGCCCTCTGCCAATTCGTAAAACGCCTTTGCCATTGAGCTATCCTTATGGGCTTTCACAAGCGATGTAGGCTCGTCGTGCATTGAAATCACATCGTCGGTATCGATTATTTTAAGATCGCCCGCAAATTCAAGACCCTCGCGGGCTATTATTTCCCTTATGGTCTTTTCATTGCCCGTAAGAGTAATATCCACCGAATATTCCCGCGATGCCAGCGCCGCGCCCTTTATTATTTCAAGCGGCGCGTTATCGCCGCCGAAAGCGTCAACTGCAATACGCATTTTCACATTTCCTCCGTTTTTATATTATCCGCAAGTATCCCGAGCGCCCGCGCAGCCAAAGCCGCGTAGCGTTCGCGCTTGTCCCTTATATGGGCTTCAAGCGGCGGAATTATTCCGAAATTCGCCCCCATGGGCTGAAAATTCTCCGTAAGCGGGTTTGTTATATATGAAAGCAGCGCGCCCGTCATGGTGGTTTCGGGTAAAACAAGGGGCTTTTCGCCCGTTATTTCAGCCGCCGCGTTTATTCCCGCAATTATGCCGCTTGCCGCCGATTCCATATATCCCTCAACACCCGAAAGCTGCCCCGCAATAAAAATATTTTTATCTGCCTTAAGTGATAAATTGCGGTTTAACATTTTCGGCGAATTTATAAATGTGTTGCGGTGCATAACCCCGTAACGCATAAATTCGGCGTTTTCAAGCCCCGGTATCATTGAAAATACCCTTTTCTGCTCTGAAAATTTAAGGTTGGTTTGAAAGCCGACTATATTGAAAAGGGTAGCCGCCGCGTTTTCCCGCCGCAGCTGAACCGCCGCCCACGGGCGGTGCCCCGTTCTCGGGTCGCGAAGACCCACCGGCTTTAAGGGCCCGAATCTTATAGAATCCTCGCCTCGCTTTGCCAGCACCTCTATCGGCATACAGCCCTCGTACACATTGGGTGCTTTATCAAAGCCGTGCAGTGGGGCGGATTCCGCGTTTATCAGCTCGTGGTAAAAGGCGGTGTATTCCTCTTTGTTCATGGGGCAGTTTATATAATCGTCGCCGCCCTTATCATAGCGTGAGGCAAAAAACGCCTTGCTCATATCCACGCTTTCCGCCGTTACAATAGGCGCGGCGGCATCGTAAAAGTGCAGGAAATCGCCGCCGACCTTGGCGTGGATGGCGTCAAACAGCGTATCCGAGGTCAGCGCATCGTCTGTTAAGGGGCCTGTCGCTATTACCGTAACGCCGCCTTGCGGTATTTCGGTAACAAGCCTTTCGGTCACGGTGATATTCGGGTGGCTTTTTATTTTCTCGGTTATAAGCTTCGAGAAAATATCGCGGTCAACCGCAAGCGCGCCGCCCGCCGCCACTGCCGATTTATCCGCCGCAGCAAGGCAAACAGAGCCGAGGCGGCGCATTTCTTCCTTTAAAAGCCCCGCCGCCGAATCTACGCGTGCGGCTTTCAGCGAATTTGAGCAGACAAGCTCCGCTAAATAATCGCTTTTATGCGCCGCAGTCTTTTTGGCGGGCTTCATTTCAAGCAGCTCTACCTCTATGCCGCGGTTTGCTGCAGCATAGGCTGCCTCGCAGCCCGCAAGCCCGCCGCCTATTACAGTCAGTTTATTCATCCGTTTTTTTATCCGCTTTCTTCTGCCTTGTGGGGCATTCCGAATTCATACAGTATTTTCTGCCGCGAACGCCGCTTATAATAAAGCTGCCGCACTCGGGGCATTTTTCACCCGTAGGTATGCCGGGGGCTGCAAAATCGCACTCGGGGTAATTTGAGCAGCCGTAAAACTTTTTGCCCTTTTTAGAGGTCTTTTTAACCAGCTTGCCGCCGCATTTCGGGCAGGGCTGCTTAACCTCGTCCTCAGGCATGGGCTTTGTGTTTTTGCACTCGGGGTAGCCGGGACAGGCAAGGAACTTGCCGAACCTGCCCGATTTAACCACCATTTTTCTGCCGCATTTATCGCAGATTACATCGGTTTCCTCATCGGGCACCTTTACGCGCTTGCCCTCGAGCGATTCCTCGGCCTTTTTATAAAGCTTATCGAAATCCTTATAAAAATCCTTTATTGTATCGACCCAGCCGCGCTTGCCCGCGCCTATTTCGTCAAGCTGCTTTTCAAGTCCGGCGGTGAACTTAACATCCACTATTTTATCGAAATACTCCACCATAAGGTCGGAGACCACCATACCGAGATTGGTAGGCTTTAAGCTCTTTTTCTCGCGCTCGATATAATCACGCCCCAATATGTTTGAAAGTATCGGAGCATAGGTGGAAGGTCTGCCTATTCCGTTTTCGTCAAGTGCCTTAATAAGGGTCGGCTCGGTGTATCTTGCGAGGGGCTGTGTGAAGTGCTGGTTGGGGGTCAATTCCTTCAGCTTCAGCTTATCGCCCGTTTTCATTTCGGGCAGAGCGCCGCCCTCGGCACTGTCATCATCCTTGCCCTCTTCGTAAAGTACGGTAAAGCCGTCAAACTTGACCGAATACCCGCTTGCCTTAAATAAATAATCACCTGCGGTAATATCGGCGTTTACGGTGTTCTGCACACAGACTTCCATGAGCGAGGCAATAAACCTCTCCCAAATAAGCTTATAAAGCTTATATTGCTCGGCAGTAAGCGCCTCCTTTACAGACTCGGGCGTAAAGCTGACCGACGTGGGGCGTATAGCCTCGTGCGCGTCCTGCGCGCCGCTTTTTGTTTTGAAATAACGCGGCTTTTCGGGCAGATATTCCTTGCCGTAGCGCCCTGTAATATACTTATAAGCCGCTGCGCGCGCCTCTTCCGAAATGCGCAGCGAATCGGTACGCATATAGGTTATAAGACCCGTTGTGCCCGCTCCCGGAACGTCAACGCCCTCGTAAAGCTGCTGCGCAATGCGCATTGTGCGCTGACCCGTAAAGCCCAATTTGCGCGAAGCCTCCTGTTGAAGCGTGGAGGTTATAAAGGGGGGAGCCGGCTGCTTTTTGCGGGTGCCCTTTTTAAGCGCCGAAACTATATATTCGGCGCCGCTAAGCTCCGATACTATTTTGTCAGCTTCTTCCGCGTTCGGAATCACGTCTATTTTCTTACCGTCGGCAAAGCCATAGAGGGCTGCCTTAAAGCTTTTTGTGCCGGCAAGCAGCTTTGCGTCTACGCTCCAATATTCTTCGGAATTAAACTTCTCAATTTCCCTTTCGCGCTCTACAATCAGCCTTAAAGCCACAGTTTGCACACGGCCTGCGGAAAGCCCGCTCTTGACCTTTTTCCATAAAAACGGGCTTAGCTTATAGCCCACTATTCTGTCAAGCACTCGCCTTGCCTGCTGCGCATCAACCAAATTTAAATCGATTTTATGAGGTGCGGCAATACCTGCTTTTACGCCGCTTTCGGTAATTTCGTTAAAGGCTACGCGGTTCGGCTCGTTTAGATCAAGCGCCAGCAAGTGCGCCAAATGCCAGGATATTGCTTCTCCCTCTCTGTCCGGGTCGGTTGCGAGCAGCACGCCGTCGCTGTTTGCGGCGGCGTCTTTAAGCTCCTTTATAAGATCCTTCTTGTCCGACATATTTATATATTGCGGTTTAAAATCGTGCTCGGTATCGACGCCCAGCTTTGATTTGGGAAGATCACGCACATGGCCCTTTGAAGCCATAACGGTATATCCGCTGCCGAGGGTCTTTTTAATTGTCTTTATTTTTGAGGGTGACTCAACTATTATAAGCTTAGACATTTCATTCCTCCGTTTTCAGTTTTTGATCAGCTCATATCTGCCGCCGGGCAGCGAGCGTATAAGCCCTTCTATTTCAAGCTCTGTAAGCGCCGATAAAATATCGCCCGGCACTAAAGAAGTATTATTTATCTCATCGGGATAAAATATAGGCTTATTCAATTGATTATATACTATTTTCGCCTCATTTGAAAGAGTTTCAATTGATAATTTTTTGTGAACTTCCGTTTTTCCGGGTTTTGCCGCGCGTTCTTCCACGGGTTTTGCCCGCTTTTTAATTGCTTTCTCAATATCAATTTTATCGGGATACCGCGGCAGATATTCATTCAAAATATCGCTTATGTCAAGCAGCGGTCGGGCGCCGTCGCGGAGTAACGCGTTTGAGCCTGCGTAATTTTCATCCGCAGGGGAGCCGGGTATTACAAAAATTTCCTTGCCTTGGTTCAGCGCGTGGTTTGCGGTGTTGAGAGTCCCGCTGCGAGCCTTCGCTTCGACCACTATGACCGCATCTGACAAAGCCGAAAGCAACCGGTTCCTCACGGGGAATGTAAATTTTGAGGCTCTTTCAAAGGGCGGATATTCGCTTATAAGACAGCCGTTTTCAGCCACGGCATGCCGAAGCTCGGCATTCTCACGAAGATAGTCTGCCTCAATTCCGCAGCCCATAATAAGCACGGTTTTGCCGTTCGCTTTCAATGCGCCGCTGTGGGCGTAAAAATCACATCCGCGCGCTCCGCCGCTTACCACCGTCATCCCGGCGGACGCCAAACGGTAGCCGAGGGAATATGCCGCCTTTTGCCCAAACCCGCTTGACTCACGCGGGCCGACAATGCAAACCGTAGGTGTTTCATCCACATTCGGCAGCTTGCCCTTTAAATAAAGCAAAATGGGCGGCGCGGCTATTACTCTTAGCTTTTCGGGATATTTATTATCCCCGTAGGCAAGCAGGGTTATCCCGTGGCGGCGGCATTCCTTTTCTATCGCCTTTGCCTCGCCCAATTTTGTAAGGCGCAGCCTTTCAAGGTCTTTCGGCGTGAAAATACCGCTTTGCCTGCGCTCGGTATCGTTCATTTTGTAAATTTTCTCGGCGCTTCCGATTGCTTCAAGCGCCTTCGCCCCGCGCGGATTGCCCGCACCGAGAGCGGTATGCAACCAGATAAGGTATTCAATCATTTCATCATTTCCCAAACGGCTATTGCCGCGGCATTCAGCGATTCGGCTCTGCCGCGCATAGGTATGGTGATTTTTTTGTACGCCGCCGTTTTTGTTTCTTCGGTAAGCCCGTTAGCTTCGTTGCCTATCATTACGGCGCAGCCCGGCAAAAAGCTTATATCCGAAATGCTTTGAGCCGCCGGCGACGGCACACAGGCGTAAAATTTCAGCCCGCAGTGCCTCATTTCCGACGGAAAGTCACCGAAAACAAAAATCGGCATTCTCAAAAGCGTTCCCATTGAAGCGCGCAAGGCTTTCGGCGAATATGGGTCGCAGCTGCCCGAGGACAGTATAAGCCCGTCTGCCCCGAGCGCCTCTGCAGTGCGGGAGACCGCGCCCAAATTTGAGGGGTCGTTTATGTTTTCAAGAGCGACATACCTGCCGTCACTTTTAATATTTACGCTCTCGGTTTTCGGAATTTTGCAAAGCGCTATTATTCCCTGCGGGTTTTCGGTATCGCTTATTTTCTTAAAAAGCGAATCGGGAACGGATATGCATTCATCGGCGCGTCGTGCAAATTCCGCAATTTTTTCGGCATGCCCGTCCGCCGCCGAAAAGGAGACGATCAACTTATCAAACCTGATTCCGTTATCGCACGCGTCAGCGCACAGCCGCAGCCCCTCCAGCACGAAAAGACCGTTTTCGCGCCTTGCAGACGCGCTTTTCTGAAGCGAGGAAACAAGCTTGATAAGTGGATTTTCTCTGCTCGTGACCTTTTTAAAGTCCTCCAATCGACACCGCACCCTTTCTTTATATTAAAAATTCGCCCAGAGAGCAAACCCCGGGCGAAAAAAATTACTTTTCGAGAGCCTTAACGGCAGCCTTTACCAAGGTGGTAAAGCCCGCGGCGTCATTAACCGCAAGATCGGCAAGCATTTTACGGTTGATGGTTATTCCCGCCTTATTAAGACCGTTCATGAAGCTGGAATAATTTATACCATTCAGCTTGCAGGCGGCTGAAATGCGGGTTATCCACAGTCTGCGGAAATCGCGCTTTTTCTGCCTGCGGCCGATGTATGCATAGTTGCCGGATTTCATTACGGCTTCTTTAGCGGTTTTAAAAAGCTTTGACTTTGCGCCGAAATAGCCCTTAGCCAGCTTTAAAGTCTTTTTTCTTCTTTTGCGTGTTGCCAACGCACCTTTAACTCGTGCCATTTCTTATAACCTCCGATTTCAGTCGTACCTTATTTATAAGGAATCATTTTCTTGATCTTCGCTACATTCGTTACATCAGCCGTAACAACCTTGCGGAGATTTCTCTTGCGCTTTGTGGTCTTCTTGTTGAGAATGTGCGACTTGAAAGCATGAGCACGCTTAACCTTGCCGGTTTTTGTGAGCTTGAAGCGCTTTTTTGCGCCGCTGTGTGTTTTAATCTTAGGCATTTTAAATCCTCCCTGATATAATTCAACTGCAATTATTTACCCGATTTCGGAGCCAAAAACATCAGCATATTTCTGCCTTCCATTTTAGCAGCCTTTTCAACCGAGCCGTGGTCTGCACAGTATTCCGCGAAGCGCCGCATTGTTTCAAGCCCGATTTCCGGGTGACCCAATTCTCTGCCTCTGAAGCGGATGGAAACCTTTACCTTATTGCCCTCGTCAAGAAAACGCATTGCGTGTTTTCCCTTAGTCTCGAAATCGTGAACATCAATGCTGAGGCCCAGTCTTATTTCCTTAACCTCAACCGTTTTCTGATTTTTTTTGGCTTCCTTTTCACGCTTTGCCTGCTCGAAGCGGTATTTACCGTAATCCATTATCTTACATACCGGCGGAGCGGCGTTCGGCGAAATGCAAACCAGATCGAGATCGGCGGCATACGCCGCGTCCAAGGCCTTGGCAATCGGTAAAATTCCCAACTGCGAACCGTCGGAACCGATCGTGCGGACTTCCTTGAATCTGATATTTTCGTTTACGGAAAGCTCTTTACTGCTGATATTAATGCACCTCCAAAATTCGTGCTGCTGCAATTCAAAAAGCGCGGACGAATTTTCGCCCGCGCATAAAAATACCAAACCTTAAGGTCTGAACTTTTATTGACCCTGCAGCTTTTTGCTCGGGGTGAGGACGAATAATCGTACTGCTTCATTGTTACTTCATTATAGCACAACGTTCCGTTTTGTCAAGCATTTTTTCACCCGCTGCCGAAAAATAAAAAAAGTTTTACAAAAAGGATTGCAATTTTGTAACCCTTTTGTTATAATGTTGATTGTAGAAATTACAAAATGTAACTTTTGAAAGAAGTGACTGTTATTTTTAAGGATATTCTTAATAAAGAAACCTTTATTGAAATATTATCACAGAACAAATTCTTCGGCAGGCTTTTCGCCTTTATTAAAGGTAAAAAGCTCCTTGTGCGCGCTTTAAGCCTCTGCCTTATCGGCATGCTTGCAGTAGGCGTCAGCATTGTGTCCGCCGGAATAACGCTCGGCTTTAAGGTGAACTATGCCGGCAACTTTATCGCCACGATAAGAAGCTCCGCAGTGTTTGACGACGCAAAAAGCATCGCCGTAAACAATATAGAAAGCAGCAACGCCGAGGGAGCAATAGAGCAGCCGAACTTTAAGATGACGCTGACGGTCTCCAACCGCCTGTGCAGCGCGTTGAAGCTTGCAGACGCAATAATAGAAAACACCAACGATATAGTTGAGGCTTCCGCCCTTGTGGTAAACGGCGAGACCCTGCTTTGCGGAGACGCCGAAGCGCTAGGTGATTGCCTTGAAAAACGCCGCACCGCCTTTGAAACAAACGGCGCGGAAAATTCCTCGGAATTTACAGACGAGGTCAAAACCGAAAAGGGCTATTATTTAAAGAGCGAGATTGCCTCCGCTGAGGAGCTTGAAGCGGCGGCGCAGAAGCTTAATGTTAAAACCGTATCGGTAATCACGACCGATACCGCAATACCGTTCACCACCAAAACCGTAAAAACCAAGGACGAGCTTATAGGCTATTCTTCGGTTAAAACGGCAGGGCAGAACGGCATAAACCGTAAAACAGAAAATGTTG
>ERZ780207.3052-NODE-3052-length-11144-cov-27.038867_pt1 | contig 11144 bp, 9 predicted proteins | sample MGYA00510977_ERZ780207 | MGnify/ENA primary metagenome ERZ780207 (study PRJEB29588, sample SAMEA2151383) | human gut metagenome | biome: human gut; feature: human-associated habitat; material: faeces | place: Denmark | collected 2008/2010 ... | reverse complement strand
TTCAATGGGAACAGACGTAATGTGTAAGAGTAGTCAACTCGTATATAATTACCTTAATTTTTCCTAAACGAGGTATCATTTCAGCTCCACAACCAACGCAATAGTAAGAATGCTTTGATCGTTCAATAGAAGACACATCGTTAATATTTATGACCTGCTTACTTTCATCATACGCATAGTGATATTTGATTAGTGCCATCTCTGCCATATACTTAAATTAAACAAATATAAGCATATATGTCATATATTCATCAATTGTGATGCAAGAAAAAAATTCAATAATACCATATGCTTTATCATTCGGATGCATAAAGAAAAATATTTCTGTTTTTTAAGACGAATTTTCTGTTTCTTTTCAATTTTTACGTTTAGTGTGCCGATATTGCAGACGTGTCTCTGAACGGTTCGGAGACGAATGTATTTAACTTCAACATATCAAACTATGAAAGATTCAGACAAACTATGCGTTGTTAATGACACGGCTGCTGAGACAACAGCTGTTGATGGCAGCAAGGGAAGCGGCACAGACTTAAGCGCCGAGGAGATGTTCAGGATGAGGTATGTCCTTTGTCGTGAGCTGATGGAAGAAAAAGATCGGTACAGGAACCTTCCTGAGGTGGAGAAGGATGCGATCGCACAGCGGCTCTCACAATCACAATACCTCAATCTCACCAGTGATTGGGCTTTCAAACACCTGTTCTACAATCACAAAGATCTGTTGGTTCTGCTGCTTAATGACATTCTTGACGAGACTATAACCAACGTTGAGTTTCGCGAGTCTGAGCTAACGAAAGTGTTTGAGAACGACAAGACTGTTGTATTCGATCTGTGGTGCAGGACAAGCGATGGCAGAGAACTGATTGTTGAAATGCAGAAGACATATAGAAAGGATCAGCGGGATCGTCTGTTCTACTATGGGGCTTCATTGATCCGCAATCAGTTGAAATCAGGGGGTAAGACGTATCACGTTAACCCGGTCAAGATCATTTGCATAATGAACTATGAGGAACCTCATACAACGGTACCGGATGGCAAGATCATATTCCAATATCGCACAACAGAAGTTGAGACCGGAGAATTATATGGGAATCAAATGTCAATCTATTTATTTGAACTTCCAAGAGTTATGCGACTTACGAAAAATTTTGAAAGTCCGGTGGCAGGATGGTGCGGAATATTCAGAAATATAACTAACTTTGTCACATTGAGAAACGGAGACTACGGTCATTTCCAACGAGTTGTGGAGGCGATGACTATCCGCTCACTCAGCGAACAGGAAATTAAAGAATATTTCAGCGATATGATGACTCTTGAAGATATGGAGCCTTACATCGAAGGCGGACACGAACTTGGCTACCGTAAAGGTCTGGCCGAAGGGCTTGAGAAAGGCGAGAAAGAAAAAGTCGCATTTATCAAAGGTTTGCATAAGGCCGGAGTTTCAGCGGAAGTCATCGCATCCGCCGCCGGACAGAGTATTGAATATATTCAGAAAATACTTGAAGTAAGCGAGTAACGAAATACCAATACCAGTCACAATAAAGAACCTTTGGGCACAGAAGACATATTCTGTTATCCCAAAGGTTTGAAGTTTTTACTGGTGATAACGCCGCATCACAAGAAAAAAGCATCCACTTTCCAAAATAGGATAATGTCTCTTAATTCACCACAATCTCGTCGATGAAGATGAAGGCGTGGTTGCGGTTCTTGGTTATGTCGTCACGTACGGCTTTGTACTTTATGTAGCGGGCTTTGGCGGTGACGGTAGTGCCTAAGGTGTGCAGGAGAGCGCAGGAATCGTTGTCCGGGATCTCCAACAGGCAGACGACAGGATCGCTGAAATTGACGCCGTCCTCCGAGAATGAGACCTCGGTCCTTACCGGGAATCCGACATCGGCGGAAGTGTGCGAAAGGAACGTGGCCCCTACATAATGAATATCCTTGACCGCTCCGAGGTCGATCGTGACATCGACATCACAAAGGAAGCCTTGCCAACGGTTGTCCTTATAGAACCAGCCGCCAAGGTTCCCGTCCACAAGGGCGTTGTCTCCTCCGGCTGGATAGCCATTGGAATATTTCCGGCCGTTATAGGTGATCTTCACACCGGCCGCAAGATGGTCAAGAGGTTTCAGAGACTCCGGTCTCGGACCGATCTCGTTCCTCAAATCAAATGCGTTGTAACCTTTTGAGCGAAGGCTCTCCGCAAGCCTCACGGCATTCTCCCTGAAACGAGGATAGTCCTTGCTTCCGGCCGGACTCCAGCCGATCTCCGCGATGGCGAACGCACGGGGATACAGCAGGTACTCCATATACTCCCCTGTCGGAACGAACTCAGACCAGAGATTGGCCTGAAGACCGAGAAGATGCCTGACATATTCATCAGCTATACCATCGGTCGGCTCGAACGAATAGACCTGCTCCAAAGGACGGTAGCCGCTGAACGACTTTGGCTGGGAGAACGGAGCGTCCTGGCTGGAATCGAAGTAGCAGTAGTCTCCCGGAGACATAATCACATCGTGGCCCATACTTGCCGCCGTTATGCCTCCTTGCGTGCCTCTCCAGGACATCACAGCCGCGCCTTCCGCCAGACCTCCGTCCAGGATCTCGTCCCAACCGATGGCGTGACGGCCTCTTGACTCCAGAAATCTTGTGATTCGGTTCACGAGATAGCTTTGCAGTTCATCCACATCCTTAAGATGTTCGGTTTCCATACGGTGGCGGCAGTCCGGACACTCTTTCCATCCGCTCTTCGAAGCCTCATCGCCCCCGATGTGGACATATTCATAAGGGAACATCTCTATCACTTCATCAAGAATCCTCTCGAACATCTCGAAGGTCTTGTCCTTGCCAGGGCAAAGGTCGCCGGAAATCCGCCGCCCGCCGTCATGGCGAAGGCAGGCCAGTTCCGGATATGCGGCCAGCACCTCACCGGAATGCCCGGGAAGTTCTATCTCCGGAATGATGTCAATATGCCTTGCGGCGGCATATTCAACAATCTCCTTCACATCGGCTTTGGTCAGATAGCCTCCGGATGCGAGCGGAGAGCCTTCCTCTGAATATTGCCTCCCCAGTTCCCTCCATTCCTCGAAGTTCCTTCCTACCCTCCAGGCCGCCTTGCGGGTCAATTCAGGGTATGCGTCGATCTGGATCCTCCACCCCGCATCATCGGTCAGATGCAGATGCAAGGTGCTCATCTTGACCGCGGCCATAGCGTCCAACTGCTTCAGGATAAAATCCTTGTCCCGAAAGTTCCTGGAGATGTCCAGCATCAGTCCCCTGTGGCGGAACCGTGGATAGTCCAGAATGACGCATCGCGTCAAGATGGAATCCTTATCCATCATCATCCCAAGGCTTGTCTTCGCGCGATAAACACCAGCTTCGGAAACGGCGAAAATATCTATGCCCTTCTTTCCTACAGCCAGCTTATAAGCCTCATTCCTGGCAAACTCCGGAATATTCAAAGAATTGATTTCCTTGAGGAAACGCTTGTCGCCAAGATGGACACGCACGTCACTGCCATCCACCTTTGGGAAATATTCCTCCATGAATATCTCGTACTTGACCGGAACCGGAATGATGTCCTGTGGCCCCGAAGCGGCGAATGCCGACGGCACGATGGCCATCAGCGTCGCAAGCACTATAAGTTTCTTTTTCATAAGCTGGTTGATGTAAGTAGAACTACTTGTCAATCAAGACACTTTTGATTTCCTTGAATATGTCCGTGTTGTCCATCACGCCGCCGAACCTCCAGGCGGAAGCGCCATAGGAATAAAGGATAACCGGGGACGCGGTGTGGCTTGTGGCCGAATAGTTCACCTCAAGTCCGCTCTCCCCTTTCGTGAAATCCTTGCTGCCAGGCACAAGAGTGATTCCACCTGTCTCATGGTCGGCCGTGACAATCACAAGGGTTCCTTTGTGAGTGTCAGCGTAGTCAAACGCGGAGTTGACCAGTTTGTCAAATTCCTCCATCCACCAAAGCACCCCGTCAGTATTGTTGGCGTGTGCCGCATGGTCAATGTGTGATCCTTCGATCATGGCGAAGAACCCTTTCTTGTTCTTTTCCAGAATCTCAAACGTGTGCCCGGCCAGATCAGTCAGAAGATCAGAATTGATCTCCGCCTCATCCAACTGCTTTCCCTCGTCCAACAGGCCAAGGATCGGGGTCGTCCATGTGGAATAGAACTTCTCGGGAGTCTCCACGTAGGTGAATCCGGCGTTCACAGCCTTTTCGACAAGATTCTCATCGGTATATTTCTTTTCCGTGAAATACTTCCTGCCCCCGCCGACTATCACATCTGGTTTGAATTCAATCAGATCCTCTGCTATTTTCTTCCTTTTTCCACGTTTGTCCACATGGGCATAAAATCCAGCCGGTGTGGCGTCAAGAACGTAGGATGTCACAACGATTCCTGTCGAAAGCCCTTTATTCTGAGCTAATTCAGCGATACTCTCCGGCTTGGTGCCATCCGGAAGCATTCCAAGCATGCTGTTGTTTGTCTTGTACCCGGTGGCCATCGCAGTGGCGGCGGCCGCGGAATCCGTTGTCCTGTTGTTAGCCGAATATGTCTTGACCACGGCGGCGTACTGAGCCCTGTCAAAACAGGTAGGCTCATAATTCTGGCTTATCATCCATGAGGCTGTGGCACCGAGCCCCATTCCGTCACCGATTATCAGGATAACGTTCTTTACCTTTTCATCATCCGGAGCCTTTACCCCGGCTCTGGCCGGAGCGGCGATCAGCACCGCCAGCAAAACAAATGAGATAATCTTCTTCATCTTATTAAAAATAACACACTAACTGTCAATTAAGCAAGTATAAGGAACACGCACGGCCGCTTGCCGATCACGACCGGAGACTTCTGCCACTCCCTGACCGTCCGGGTCATGATGGTCTCGTCCGGCAGGGTGATGTCGGCGGCGATGCAAAGGCGGGTCTTCGGCTGCAGCGCGGCCAGCAGATCAGCCATCATCGAATCGTTGCGGTAGGGTGTCTCAATGAACATCTCCGTCTGGTTCAACTGTGAGGAGCGCCGCTCGATCTCGCGGATGGCCTTGCGCCGCTCGTCCGTCTTGGCCGGCAGATAGCCGCAGAACGCGAAACACTGACCGTTGAGCCCCGACCCCATCAGCGCGAGCATCAGCGACGAGGGCCCGACCATCGGCACGACCTGTATTCCATGAATATGGCAGAGCGCGACCAGCCGAGCCCCCGGATCCGCCACAGCCGGCAGTCCCGCCTCGGAGATCAGCCCGACATCGGACGGCGATCCGTCCGGATCGGAAAACAATGACAGAAGACTCTCGACCTCTGAAGGTTGAGTGTGCTCATTCAGCTCCCTGAGTTCCAATTCGCCGATGTGTCCCCTAAGCCCCGCCGCGGACAGATAGCGCCGCACCGTCCTGGCCTCTTCGGCAACATATTTCCGAATCGACCTCAGACGCTCCAGCACCGGAGCCGGAATGACCTGGGCCGGATCATATTCCCCCAACGGCGAGGGAATCAAATAAAGTTTTCCTTTAGCCATATCGCACACAAAGGTACAAATTCATTTGAATATCTCCGCAGCCCCCGCCGGAAGATTTTGCGGACGGGACCAACACGCGCCGGGCACGCTTCCGGGCAAGCCTCCGGAGCGGATCGATTTGGCCGGGAGGGGGCACAAACAAGAAGGAGGGCATACCATTGCATGCCCCCCCCTTCCGAATAAAGTCAACGAGTAGAGTATTTATGATGTCTTGTTATTTTTTCAAAGACACATAGAAACTTTTTTTCAATCCTCCACTGCCGTCGATTCCGACACTGAAAAATTCGCCTCCATTATCCTGCAGAGCTTCTATCTCGATTCCTACGTATTTGTTTTCGTAGGTCACGACCCTCGCAGAGAGTGCCAAGCCACCACCTTTGTTTTCAAATAAGTAATGATCCGACCAGACAACCTCGTCCGTGGAGTTGGACGGCGTGACGGTGGCTCTGATGGACTTCGTCTGTCCCTCGACGAATGCGAGGCTCTTAGGAGTCAGGGTAAGTCCCGTCGCCGGAACGGTCTACTTGGTCACGAGCACATCGAAAGATCTGGACACATTGCCGATCTTGACGGTGATCGTGGAACGACCTAGATTTAAAGTTGTCACACTAAAACCGTTGCATTCTCGGTCTCCGGCATTGATGGACTCTTTTTTAACAGTGGCAACGCTGTTATCTGAGGAGGTGACGGTGAAATCACCCGCAGGGAGGATGCCTTTATTGATTATGCCATCAAAATCGGCAGGAGACTTATACTTCGCGAAGTAGCAAACTATTCTTTTGTTTTTTTTGAGTAATCTCTGGGTATCATTAAGTTCATATTCAAACTTTTTCCCATCATAACTGTATAACTGCATCCGATAGACTATCACATTGGCCGTCGCTTTCACCGAGCCGGCTCTCACATCGAGACCGAAGCCGATAGAGGTGCCACCGTCATACTGCTTGGCGGTGTACGACCCTCCGCCATTGGAGGTGAGGAAGGAACTGCTCGGCCAGACAACGTTGTCCGTGGAGTTGGACGGCGTGACGGTGGCTCTGATGGACTTCGTCTGTCCCTCGACGAATTCGAGTCTCTCAGGAGTCAGGGTAAGTCCCGTCGCCGGGACAGTCTTATCGGTCACGGTCACCTTGAATGATCTGGACACGTTGCCGATCTTGACGGTGATCGTGGAACTACCTGCATTTGAAGCGAACACACTGAATCCGTTCCATTCTCCGTTTCCCATGGTCTCTTTTCTAACAGTGGCGACGCTGTTGTTTGAGGAGGTGACGGTGAAATCACCCTTAGGGAGGATGCGATTATCGATTATGTCATTATCAGTGATAGAAAAATTCCGCTTTGAGAAGTAGCAAATCATCATTATGTTTTTATCGAGTTTATACGTGGAGCCATTAGGTACAAACTCATACATATTGTTATACAACCTGGCGAACCACATCGGATAGACCATCACACCGGCCTTCTTGGTCACCGAGCCGGCTTTCACATCGAGATCGAAGCCGACATAGTTGTCAAAGCCAAGCTTATTGGCGGTGTACGTCCCTCCGCCGTTGGAGGTGAGGTAGGAACTGTTCGGCCAGACAACGTTGTCCGTGGAGTTGGACGGCGTGACGGCGGCACTGAATGACTTCGTCTGTCCCTCGACAAAAGTGAGATTCCGAGGGGTGACATCAAGTCCCGTCGCAGGCACGGTCTTCTCGACCACGGTCACATTGAATGACCTGGACACGTTGCCGATCTTGACGGTGATCGTGGAACTACCTACATTCAAAGCTGACACACTAAATCCGTTGTATACTAAGGATGCGGTTTGGAAGGACTCCTTTTTAACAGTGGCGACGCTGTTGTTTGAGGAGGTGACGGTGAAATCACCCTCAAGGAGGATGCCATTATGGATTAAGACTTTACGAGTGGCAGAAAACTTCTGCTTTGAGAAGAAGCAAGCTATTTTTTTGTTTTTATCGAGTTCATACGTGGAGCCATCAGGCACCAGTTTGTCGGATACTGATTCAACGAACCACATCGGATAGACCGTCACGCCGGCCTTCGCACTCACCGCACCGGCTTTCACTTCGAGGTCGAAGCTCTCAGAGTCGTCAGCCTTCTTGGCGGTGTACGACCCTCCGCCGTTGGAGGTGAGCTGGGCAGGACTCGGCCAGACAACCTCGTCCGTGGTGTTGGACGGCGCGACCGTGGCATTGATGGACTTAGTCTGTCCCTCGACTAATTCGAGGCTCTTAGGAGCCAGGGTAAGTCCCGTCGCCGGAACGGCCTTGGAGGCCACGGTCACCTTGCAGGTAGCGGTCTTGCCGCCGTCCGCCGTGGTGACAGTGATGTCGGAGGTGCCGGCTTTCACGGCAGTGACTTTTCCGCTGGCGTCAACATCGGCCACGCCGGAATTGCCGCTCTTCCACGCCACGGCCTTGTTGGTGGCATTCTCCGGCAAAACGATAGCTGTTAGATTAGCGGTTTCACCCTCAGTCATGCTAAGGGTAGGCTTGTCGATCGACACACCGCTTACCTTTACCGAGTCAGGCTTTGGCTGTTCTTGCTCTTTCCCACCGCATCCGGAGAACGCGATGACGGCAGCGACTGCAGACAATGCCGACAGGATTCTAAAATAAGATTTCATGATAGTTATAATAATTTGGTTCTGTAAAATAATCAGTTCTGTGTCAAGGCGTGCCGTTGTCCGGCCAACGCTCAAATCTATCACCTGCAAATATGGCGAAGAGAATCCATAAGCAATATGGCTAAAGAGGCCAATTGCGTCTCTTTTGCAATATTTTCAGAAAAAACCTTTCCTCCGCGCCTCCAAAGGCAAGATTAACGCGAAAAGCCCGGCGGACGCAGAAGATCCTCCGGGCGGGTTGTTTGCTGCCTCCCGATTCCGATTATTGACGCGGATGACCGGAGGAAGCGCCGGGTAAACGCAGATTTCCGTGTCTGACTACTTCACAACTCTTATAGTCACGGTCTTATTGATGGTGTATTTTCCATCAGGACTAGTATAGGCTATGGTAAATTTTTCCGAGTCTCCCTCCTTTGCAATTTTGGTACTATGAAAGCCGAATCTCCAACCAGGGCACGAGTATTCAGAGCCATCATACGCAGCATAAACGACAGTCAAGTCTGAGTAATCCTTCTTAGTCAAGAAGTCGAATTTGATTGTTTCCCTATCACAAGGAAGGAGGGTCTTTTTCCCATCACTCGGGCAGTAATACTCATCAGGATTAGCATTGCCAAGACTTACTGTGAGGACATCGGGCATCTCATCCCGTATTCCGCTTTTTGTCACTCTGACAAAGCAAGGCTTTGCCTCCGGCTCAGGCTCCGGCTCCTTGTCATCCTTCTTGCAACCTGTCGAAACGGAGGCGATCAAAAGCGCCGCCGCTGTGGCGAAAAACATGTTTCGCAATGTGTGAGTGTTTGTGAACATCGTTTAATAAAATTTGTATCAGTATTAAAATATGTCGGCAAAATTAGGAGGAAAAACCAAAAAAAAATATGGCAAAAGAGGCTTTTTGCGTCTCATTCGCCATGTTTTCAGAAAAAACGACACCCGTCTCGTTCCGCAAGACGCATTTTTTACAGTTTTATGCCTAACTTCGCAGATGTTTAAACCAAAGGATCTTGAACATGGACTACGACGGTATAATTGAACTTGAAGGGATGGAATTCCACGCCTTTCACGGATGCCTGGAGAAAGAACGGCGGGATGGCAACACGTTTCTGGTTGACTTCCACGCCGAGACGGAGTTGAAGAAGGCTGTGAAGACCGACGACCTTAGGGAGACGGCTGACTATGGGAGGATCTACGACATAGTGGCGGAGCAGATGGCGGTGCCGTCCAACCTGCTTGAGAATGTCGCCGGCAGGATACTGGACGCCGTCCAGAAGGAGTTCAAGGACTTCCTTTTCATCAAGATAAGGGTTTCAAAGATGAATCCGCCGGTGAACGGGCCGTGCGCCTGGTCCCGCGTCACTGTGATGTACGGTGAGCCAATATGGAAATTTTAGGATGAGGATAGCGTTTCTGACACTCGGCTGCAAGCTCAACTACGCCGAGACATCGACTTACGAGAGAGGTTTCACGGCGAACGGCCTTGAGGTCGTCCCGTGGGAGGAGCAGGCTGATGTTTACCTGATCAACACTTGCTCTGTCACGGAGAGGGCCGAGAAGAAGTGCCGCAATGTGATCCGGAAGATGCACAGGACCTCCCCCGGAGCCAGGATCATCGTCACAGGCTGCTACGCCGAGCTCCGCCGGAACGATCTGCTGGCCATAGACGGTGTGTCGCTTGTGTTCGGCGCCAAGGAGAAGTCCCGTGTGGTTCCTGACACAATGGAACTGATACTAAACAGCGGCAGTGATGGCACAGCCATCCCTTCCGCGCTTCGCGCTCCATCCCGTCCCGCCTGCGGCGGTCCACCCGTTCACGAGGCCACGGGCGGCCACGGGGCTGGCAATGCCATCACTGCCGCCTCCACGGCCACCAAGACTGTGACTCATCATGGTTCACAAACCAATGAAGCAATTGACATCAATACCGTCCTTGAACAGCCCCTGCCATCGATGAATGGTTCTTCTGATCTGGAACCGATGAGCGCGGCGGAATACAAGGAGATCTCGAAGGAGACGATGGCGGCGTTCTCGTCGGAGGAAAGGACGAGGTCGTTCCTCAAGGTGCAGGACGGATGCAACAACTTCTGCGCCTACTGCACAGTGCCTTATGCGAGAGGAAACTCAAGGAATATCCCGATTTCGGAAGTGCTGGAGCAGGCCCGCAGGATAGCAGGAGCCGGAATCAAGGAGATTGTCATCACCGGAGTCAACACCGGGGACTTCGGCAGGACGACCGGCGAGAGTTTCCTCGATCTGCTGAAACGCCTCAACGACGTGGAAGGCATCGAACGCTACAGGATCTCGTCAATCGAGCCGAATCTCATAACGGAGGACATCGTGGACTGGATAGCCTCCGGCACCAAGTTCCAGCCACACTTCCATATTCCTTTACAGTCAGGGTCGGACACGATCCTCAAAAGGGTGGGACGCCGCTACACGACGGAATTCTTCGCCGACAGGATCGACTACATCCGCTCCAGGATGGATCCGAAGGCCGGGCAGGACGACAAACCCTTCGTGTTCTTCGGGATAGATGTCATCGCCGGACTGCCCGGAGAGACAGAGGAACTGTTCGAGGAGACATATTCATTCCTCAAGGACCGCGTCAGACCGGCGTTCATCCACGTGTTCCCCTATTCCCGCCGCCCCGGAACCGTCGCCGCCGGGTGGAAGGATCAGGTCAAGGATGCCGTCAAGACGGAAAGGGTGGCAAGGCTGGAGGCGCTGTGCGGCGGGCTGCACACGGCGTTCGTGGAAAGGAACAGGGGCCGACGCTCGCAGGTGCTGTGGGAATCCGACGAGAGGGACGGGATGATGGGCGGCTACACCGGCAACTACATCCGCGTTGAGAGACCTTACGACCCGGTGCTTGTGAATATGGTGGAGGACATCACGATCTGACTGGCGATCCGGTTTACATAACACGGGTTTATAAAACAATCAATACTTCGGTAAAAATATACCGTACTAAAAAGTTAAACAATGGAAGCCGG
>ERZ780207.3047-NODE-3047-length-11162-cov-3.707032_pt1 | contig 11162 bp, 20 predicted proteins | sample MGYA00510977_ERZ780207 | MGnify/ENA primary metagenome ERZ780207 (study PRJEB29588, sample SAMEA2151383) | human gut metagenome | biome: human gut; feature: human-associated habitat; material: faeces | place: Denmark | collected 2008/2010 ... | reverse complement strand
TTAAACAAAAAACCGTAAGAAAATTTGAAAACTGTAAAGGTTCTAGCAATGCTTATTATGTAGATTATGACCATTATCGCGGTAAAAAGAATGAACAAGTCCGCTTCTCTTTAAGGAGGTAACAATGCCAAGCAAGATCGAATGGACGGAAGAAACATGGAATCCGATCACGGGATGCACGAAAAAAAGCGAAGGTTGTCGTCATTGTTATGCCGAGGTTATGGCGCGCCGATTGCACGCAATGGGCACAAAAGGATATGAAAACGGTTTTAAGTTGACCTTACAACCTCATCGGTTAGAAGAACCGTTAAAAAACAAAAAACCAACGATGTATTTTGTGAATTCAATGAGCGACCTTTTTCATGAAAATGTTCCTTTCGAATACATTGATCGTGTTTTTGATATTATTAAGAGTACGCCTCAACATAAATATCAAGTTTTAACAAAACGGGCAGAACAAATGGAATGCTACTTTCAAAACAGACAAGTTCCTCAAAATGTCTGGCTGGGAGTAACAGTAGAAAATAAATCTTCTATTTTTCGGATAGATTATTTGCGCCGTATAAAGGATGTTTCTGTTAAATTTTTATCTGTAGAGCCTCTCCTTGAAGATTTAGGCTTTGTTGATTTTTCAAAAATTGACTGGGTTATTGTTGGCGGTGAAAGCGGTCCTTTAGCTCGACCAATGAAAAAAGAATGGGCTTTAAATATCAAAGAACAATGTGATGAACAGAATGTAGCCTTCTTCTTTAAACAATGGGGAACTTGGGGAGAAGATAATAAAAAACGTTCGAAGAAAGAAAATGGTCATACTATCAATCAAAAAGAATATCGAGCGATGCCTTTTCGAGCTTCAAAACAAGAAATACATATTTCCATTTAGTTCTAAAAGCCCCATTTAGGGGCTTTTTGTACTCTAAAACAATACGCCTTGATCGTCATTTTCCTTGTTTCCCGCGGTTTCGCCGGATTTGTGGCGGCGGACGGTGCGCATTGTTACGCCAGCCAAACGAGCGGCTTTTGCGGCAGAATGGCCGTCTTTGATTGCCTGACGAATGATGCGCCACACTCGACCGCGATTCCCTCCGAACGGGCCCAAAGGAATTTCAATTTCATTGCCGCCGAATTGTTTGGCGATTTTAACCGCATCTTCCGATCCGATTGCCGCGCAAAGCCAGTGTTCCGGCTTCAGGTTTCTGGGTTGCGGGATATAGGCGACCGTTCCGCCCTTGACCGCCGCAATTTTAATTGCAGCGGCAAAGCCTGCGATTTCTTCAAACTCCGCCAAAACTCCCGTCAACTGCGACATTTTATCCCCCAATTCTTTTAATCCATTGTTTCAGGATTTCGATGATTTTCCTCTGTTGGGCGGGCAAAAGCCATTGAACGCTGTCGATGCCTGTGTACTTTTTCACAAACGCATCAAGCGCGGTTTTATCGGTCGATTGAACCGCTCCCAAAGCCTGCAATTCGCCCCAAAGGGCATATATTTTTTTAATGCCGTCGGACGGCGTGCGGCGAAACGCTTTTTTCTTCGGTGTTTTCCAGCCCAAGTCTTTAAATTCGTTTATCAAATCGACCAGTTGGGAATACCGGCATTGTGACGCGCTGTCCTTGCCCGTTACGCGCCGCACAATATCGCGGTATTGTTCGTCGTCAAGGTTCAGCTGTGCTTTGGCGACGTGGATTTTGGCTAAAAGAGGACGTTTATCTGCGGTCATTTCAGATTCCTTTCAAGCACAGAAAACCCTGCCGCCTTTGAAAGCGGCAGGGGGAAATAAAGGTTAAAGGATTAAACGCGGTTAAGGATTTCGCGGATTTTAAGGGCGAAGTCCAAATCTTCAAAAGTGATTTTACCGTTTTTAATCGCTTCTTTAACTTTACGGCTGACGTCGGGTTTATAAATCCGCTTTTGGGGCAATTTAATGACTTTCCCCATTGTTTTACCCTCCGAACGGCAAGGAAAGCTGAGCGGATTTGCGTCCCGAAACCAAACGGACGGGAAATCCGCAAGCGTGCATACGCTGTAACGCCATATTGACCGTTGTTCGGCTTTTCCCGATGACTTTTCCGATTTCTCTGCCCGAAAGCCCCGCCTGATGACAGCGAAGAATCTTTGCCCATTCGGGATTTGATTTCAAAATCTCGAATTGCAAGTCTTCGACAAGAAAACGTGTATTCGTTTTTTCCAATTCGCCGTGTCGATACTGAGAATAAAGGGCAATGAGTTCGCGGCGAACTTCCTTTGCTTTTGCCGTACGCGACAAAATACAAACCAATAAGGCCTGTTCTTCGTTCAAGAAGAAAGATTCGACCGTTCTGGTTAATCCCAAGCCAATATCTACCTTTGTCGGCATCGCCGACAATGGGCAGAAACTCTGGAGTTCGTCCAAATTTTGCTTGATAATTGTTTTGATGTCGCGGGGATTTTTCAACCCTAATTTTTCCGCTAAATCCAAGTCGCGGATTTTCATTTCCCCGTCGATTTCGACAAGCTGATAGATGTCTGATTTTGTAATGTTTTGTGTCATAACGTTTGCTCCTTTTGATGGATAAACCTGAACCGATCAGGCGTCGGGAGCTCAAAACACAGCAAACGATGTGCGGAGTTATTCCCCAAAAGGGTATTATATTCCTCACACTCCCGACAAAAAACGGGCACAAAAATACCGCATAATCTTTCGGGTGCGGCATCCGCGTTTGCAAAATGGAGTTTTGAGCTCCACTTATAACGGTGCCAAATTTTTGGGTTGCGGTCAACATTTTTTAAAGTACCCCTAAAAAATTATGTTTTTTCCTTATGTCTGCGGCGGAGTTACAGCCGCCGCACCCATAAAGAAAAACGTTTAGGCGCTAAGAATTGCATTCATCAAAAGATTTGAGCGCCGTTTTGAATCTTCCTCTAAAAAATCTTGTTCATTTCGCAAAGAAAGTTGCGGAAGGTTTTCTATAAAATACTCAAGGCTTATTTTTACACAGGAGCCGCGACCTGTTTGATGAAAATATTTTTCTAGAATCCGTCCGTTTTCTTTGTAGTTCGTATGATATTCGCTGAAAAGATAACGCCCGATTTTAGTTCCAGAATATCGATTGTTTGTTCTTGCTATACTTTTCAGATGTTCCGAAATATCTTTCGTATACCCTATTTTTAAATTTTTTCCGAACTCGATAGCATAAAAACACCCATGCCATCTACTAGGTGAAACGGCTGTTATTTTTTTAATATCTTTACCTATAAAAAACGGTAATCCGTGTATTGTTATCTTTTCGATAAGATTTTCTTTAGTCATTGGATACGTTCTCCTTTCAATTTCCTTGTGTCTGCGGCGGATTTTTCTCCGCCGCACCCATAAAGAAAATCAGTCCAATTCCGCTTTTATGCGCAGTTCCTCGGTGGTCTGAACGACCTTGTCAACCGCCGCTTTGTGGGCATGATCAACATAAACCGAATACCACATCACGCCGAACCACCCGCAAATCGCAAGAAGCGTCAATGCATCAATCGCTTTTTTCATGCCGCCTCCTTACGCCTTTGCCAAATCAACCGTTACGGCACGCCACGGTGCTTCGCGCACATCGCGTTCGTAAAAGCGGTAATACAGCTTTGACCCGTCGATACGGATGCTGTCCGTAATCGCCTGCATTGCGCGTTGCCACGTTTCGTCTTTGATGTCCAAACGACGAAGCGACAGCAAAGCGTTGCGGTTGATTTTGCCTTCTTTATCGACTTGGAAAGCGTGGTCGATCAGCGTGACGATTTCAGGGCGGCTGTCCGCGCCCCAGGCGTTGATACATTCGTCAATCAGCGTTTTCGCGGTTTGAAGTTCCGCGCCGAAAACGATGTTTTCGGAAATGGCAACCTGAACCTTTTTCAAACCGTCATACGTCTGAAATGTCATGTTTCCTTTTCTGCCGCCTTTTTTGACGCCGTACTTTTCGTCAATTAACGACAGGTAAGCCGCGATATCGTCGCCCGTGTGCCCTTTAAAGCGCGAGATCTGGTCGGACAGCGCACGGGCATAATCAATGATTTTCGTGACCAGCTGGTCTTCCAGCTTTTCCGTCGGCTTGACAATGCTTTCGGGAACAAGGCGTCCCGCCGCGTCTTTCATGTATCCTTCGGGGATTGTGGTATTTGTATTTTCAGTCATTTTTGTTTTTTCCTTTCTTTTTATTCTGATTAAACTCCTGTGACAGAACCTCCGCCAATTCGTGCAGCATTTTAGGTATCTTTTCTTGAACGCGTATTTTGCAGACGCATTTTTCAATGCCTTGCTCGTCTTTCAATGCCATTGCCAAAGGAATAGCCAAATCGCAGGTTTTTCCTTCAATGATGCGTTGGGTGTTAAAGCTTCCGTCTTTGTTTCGCGTTCCTGCGATTAAAAACAAAAAATCGTGTTTATTGACTGCCTCTATAGCCGCCTGTCTTGTTGTTTCTTTCATTTTCAGTGTTTCCTTTCTCTGATGGGTGGTTTGTAAGTCAGTAAAAAAATCAAAAATCTAAGCTGCCGGCGGAAGGTCGTCATTGTCGTTTTCCTTGCTATATGCCGTTCCCGGTACAACGCCCAGATGACGCAGGCGGACGGCAACCGCAACGGTTTCTTTAGACAAGCCGAATTTGTCGGAAAGCTCGCTTTCCAAAGCGGCAACTTCGTTTTTGAGGCGGATCAGCTTTTTGATTTCTCTGTCCATGATAGAAGCCGGAATAAATCCCTGCGGTTCTTTTCCGTATTCACGGGTCAGCGCGGAAATCACGCCGAAAATCTGTTGGGATAAGGTGGAATTTAAAGGCATTTCATTCTCCTTTTTTATTGGGACAGGTTTTGCAAGCCTTAAACAGCAAAACGCGCTGATGATTTGTTGCCGCAAAGGGCTGGCGTTGTATGGATATGCACCGATGCGCCGGTATTTCGCCCAGAACGGGACAGGTAACGGTTTCGGATTTGAATGCGCCTCTGAATGCTTTTTCAACGGCGTTTAAATCGCCTTTATAAGACCCCTTTAAAACCAGATTAACGGTTGCGGCGGAATAACCGATCGCTTTGGCGACTTTGGCTTGTGATGTTTCTTTACACGCTTTTCTTAATTCGTAAATAAAGTTCATTCCTCGCCTCCGCTTTGATAGACAATCTGTTTCAAGTTCGGGTCGAAAACCGCTTTAATCCGCAGGATTTGCGGGGCTTTTGCTCCCGTGCTTTTGACAAACACAAAACGGTTTCCGTTGCGTTTCAAATACTTGGCGCGCGTTAAAAACAAACAGTAGGTTTTAACGTTCTCGACCGTTGTTTTTTGCGTTGTCGACGCGATTAAATCGGTTATGGAAAATTCTTTCAGAATCTTCATTGCCCGCCATAAATCCTGATTGATGTCAGAAGGCAGGATTTTTCCGTCGCGAGTAACGCGGGGAGCGTCAATTCCGACATCTTTTTCCAAAACGTAGCAATTTGTTTTAAACTGCGTCGTCACATAAGGTTTGTCCGTTTCTTTTTGGTCAAAAATTCTTACAAAACCCGCTTTTTCCAACCCGACAACGTATGTTCTGATTGTTTCGCGTTCAATGCGGGTGCCGGAAGCCAAAGAATCCAAAGTGAAGTCTTTTTGCTTTCTGATTTCTTGCCAAATCAGCTGGCGTTTGCTTTCTTTTCTCATGCTCAGACCCTCCGCGACGGAGCGTCGCCCGTAAATAACGGATCATTCCAATCTGTTAAGCCGATTTCCCGCTTTGCCATGGTAATGGCGGTTTGTTGAACACGTTCAAGATTAACGCAGATACGGCGAACGGAACCGCGGGCAACCTTCCAAATTTCATCCAATAGGTCGTCGCAGATCTTGACCCTTTTGCAGTACAAATCTCGCAAGGCCTGCGCGTCTTCAAAGCTGGCGGGTTGCGCCGGTATGAAATCCAAAATGCGTCCGTGCGTGCGTTCCCAACGCTTTAATTTATTGGGCAGTTGTTCTTCGCCGATTAAAATGACTGGCGCGGCGGAACCTTCAAACAGGTCGCGGATTACATCTACTTTGTTTTTATCAACCAAGTAATCGAACTCGTCGATAATCAAGGCTCTGCCGCTTAAAATCAGCTGTTCGGTAACCATTTCCCCCAAAACGGCAAGCGTGTCGCCCGTCGAATAGCTCAGCCCCATTTCCTTGCAAATCGCTTGAAGCAGATATTTGACCGTCCATGTCGATTTCAGCTCGACGTAATAGGCGTTTTTTGTGTTGGCGACATAGGCGGCGGCATAAGATTTGCCCCAGCCGCTGGGCCCGTAAAAACAAACCAGACCCGGCAGATGCGGCGGTCTGTTTTCCGCCCGTTCAACGCCGGTCAGCAAAGAAATAACGTTCCTGAGCTGTGCTGTTTGCGTGTTATTGACAATCGTCGTGTTTTCCATTACTTTTTCCTTGTTTTGTTACAGGCCGTCGGAGCTTCTGCTTCGGCGGTTTGTTTTTAAATCGCGCCCGCCAATACTTTCGGGCATTTTGCGGCGAAAACCTGCGCTTTGTATTCCCCAGTCGAGGGATAATTCTCTACAAAAAACAGTTCGTCGTCGTTTAGGGCTTCCCCTTCGTCAAATCGGGACTTAAGGGATTTCCAGCGTTCAAAATTCTGTTGCGGAGAAGGTTTGATTTTTACGACCGTTGAAGGCTTTTGAGCTTTCAGCCGTTCGGCGGCGGCTCTTTCCGCGGTGCTTAATTCGCTTGGTTTCGGCGGTTCTTTGGAAATAGCGGCTTTAACCGCTTCCGCCATCTGTTCGGTTTGGTAAGCAACCGTTTCCGACGGAAGCCGTACCAGCTTGCCCGCTTCTTCGGCGGCTTGCATAAAGACTTCGCGAACCAGCGCGTTTCCTTTCAGGTTCGTTTCTTTGGCAATGCGGCGCAAAGCGTCCTTTTTAATTTTCAAAGTGCGCTTTTGAACTGCGGATCTGGCAGCGGCAACTTCTTCCAAAGAAACGCCCTTGTTTTCAAAAGAAACGGCTTTGCAGATAAATTTGCCGTCAAGGTCGAAAGCGTAAAGTTCGCCGTAATCCTGCTCGTCCAACAAAACGCGGATCTGCTGTCCTTCATAACCGCCCAATTCCGGCGCGTTATAATAACCTCCCTCGTAAGAAATGCCTTTCTTGGACACAACGCGGATGCCGTTTTTCCCGGCGGGCTTGGCAAGCAGAACGTCCAAACAACGCTCGTCGGCAATGCGGCGGATTTCTCCCGTGTAGGACGCCGCTTTTTCTTCGGGTGACATACCTAACCCGCCGTGTTCTTCGCGTTCGTATATGTCTTCACACCAGCGGTCGCAAAATTCTTGCAATTCTTGAGCGGTTAAACGCAATTCAATGGTTTCATCTTTATTGAACAAACGCTGAGAAAATGAACGGCGGGCTTCAATGTCTTTGCGTTCGGCAACGTTATGACCGATAAAACCGTCAAGCTGTTCCAGCAAAGAATGCGAAAACGTCCTGAAAGCCCGCTCGATATGCGGTTTCTTTTGCGGGCTGAACGGCGGGCAAATAATCTGCTCTATGTTCAAAGCGGCAAAAACGCGCTTGATATAGTCGGCAACGTAATCTTTACCGTTATCCGTGCGCACCGTTTCAGGAACACCCCATTTCAAAATGGCTTTCCGTGTGGCGCACCCGACCGCATACGCCGAAGCGCGGTCGCAAACGCTTAAACTCAACCGGCGGGAATACACGTCAATGATACCGACGATGTTGCACCGCTTTCCGTCCGCCAAAAGCAGATCGGACGGAGTTCCGTCAAACTGCCATTCTTGGTTTAAACGGGTTATGCTTTCGGAGGCGCTTCCGGCGGCTGATTTATACTTCGACCGCCATGCGTCGGGGTTTTTGACGGCTGTCAAAAGCTGTTCATTATCCTCTTTCCACGTCTTTACCCAAGCTTGCAAAGTCCGATAAGAAGGCAGGCTGTCCCGCGTTTCCTTAAAACGGGCGCGTAACCCGCGCATGATGTTTTTGCACGAAACGTGCGGGGTTTCGTAAATCGCACCCAAAATGTAATTTTTGACGGCTTCATTCGTATCAATGATGCCCGTTCCTTTGCGGCAACCGTATTTGCCGGCTAAGCCTGAAATCCCTTTATTCGCCAAAACTTCAGCCCAGTTCCTTAAAGTACAGGCAGACACACCGATAATCGTGTCCTTTACCCAATCGGCGACATTTACTTCTCCGGCATTGTATTTTTCGGCAAAAATGTAGCGGGCGCGAGTGTTCGCAAAGCCCAGCGTTTTTTGAAATTCCTTGAACGCTTCCAAGATTTCAAGTTTCGCGTCAATCCGGTTTTTCGCACGACCTTCAATATGGGCGTACTCCGCCAATCCCTGCGGATTGATTTCCGTTTTTGCCGCTTCTTTTTTTGCGGCGGGCGCGGTCATGACGGCAAGCTGAATGCGGGCGACTTCCGGCAGGTTGGAAATATGATACTCTTTCCCGCCGCCGCGTCCTGATCGAGCACGGAATTTCCAGCAGTCGCGTTTAGACTTCAACTGAATATTTCTTTCTGTGCTTGGAAGTGTCGGCAATTTAAATTCAGCCAGTTCTTTGGCTGTAAACCATTCTTTCATGACCGCCTCCGAATTTTAACGGGCGCAACCGAGTTCAATTCTTTTTGATATTTTTTCAGTTCTTCAATTTGTTGCGCGACGCGTCCGCGTTCGGCGAGCAAGGCTTCGTCGCCAAACAACACAGTGAAACCTTCATCTTTCAAAAGTTCGTCCCACGCCCACGCGGCATCTGCCACGCGGACAAGAACAATAAAACGATATAAAGGGATTTGATGCTGTTCGTTGGCTTCACTGGAATAATTGTCCAGCATGGCTTTGGAAAAGCTCGGGCAGTTCATGGCTTCCGCCATTTCAGCGGCGATTTGTTCGCGGCTTTTAGGGTTCTCTTTCAGGATCAAAGACACCAAACGCTTGATCTTGCCGCTCAAATCAACGGTGTGGGAGATCACCGGCGGTCTGCGGACAGGATAAACCTGTTCGAATAAATCAAGCGTCTGTGTGTCCTTGAATCTTTTCGACATCGCTTTAACCTTAAAATTCTTTAATTCTGTGAGCTTCCCCGACATCAATCCGCATACTGCCGTCAGACGACACCCAATGTGACATCGGGAATTTGTAACCGCATAAAACTAAACGGGCGGCTTTATACGCTTCTTTGAAAGTTGCTTTCGTTATTTTTGAAAAGATAAAGGCCGTTTCATAAACCGTTTGAGCAATATCGGGGGCGTTTTTCCAAATATGATCCGGCGCAGTATTAGCACACATACAAAAATCACCGTCACAACTACGCCACATCATTATTGAACCGTCTGTATTTGACTTAATAAAAGGATCGAAATCTCTGTCCGTTCGTTTAAAAATAGGCATTATTCATTCTCCGTTAATTGCGAAATCAGCAGATTTTCGATGAAACTGCGGGCTTCTTTATAAGAAGGGAAATAATGCTGTTCTGTCTTGTGGAGTTTTTTTATCCCGCCGGTAACCGGTATAACGTTCACGTCGTATTCGGTAATGCCAATAATGTCGTTGAAGATGAAATCTATTTCCAAACGATCCAAAATAATGGCTTGATAATCGCCTGTCTTAGCCATTTCTTTCAATTCTTTGGCGCGGCAAATAAAAGGAATGCCGTTGCACTGATAATCCAAAATATTGGGCGATATGTACGTTCTAACCATTTTATCCTCCCTGTTTAAGCAGCCTTGTCGTTTTGACATTGCCGAAACGACCGAATCCTTTTATATTTGTTCAGTCGGGAGTTTTTACGGCTTCCGTCATCGTTGAATCGCTCAGGCCACAGTTCGCAGGCGGGAATGCCTAAAAACTCGGCAATCGCTTCTTCGGCTGACGGAAACGGCACTCGGATTGCTTTTGAACAGGCATCTGCGCATAAACCGGCTTTAAGGGAAATGCTCGCAAGCGTTTTCCCTTTCAGCAAAACAGCGCATTTGATTTGAACAGGCGTCCAATGCATAAAGACCTCCGATCCTTGATTTAAACCGACCGGCACGTCGGTTTTTATTAGGGGTGTTAAATTCATCTTATGGAATAAACATAGACATTTCTTTCGTTGTTGTAAAGATAAAAATGTCTATCGGAGTTTAAAATTATGAAAAAAATATCTATATTTTTGAAAAATATGGAATTTTTAAACTCTGATGTAACGAAAGAAATTTCTATTTTTCGTCGGACTTAACGCTATGAACTCCGATAATGTTGCTTTAGCGGATCGAATCCGTTTTTGTGTGAATAAAGTTGGTAATGGCAATGAATTTTGCCGCATCACGGGAATAAACCGTCGCACTTTAGACTATTACTTATCTGCGACGTCAGAACCAAAAGCGTCCGCTTTATTTCAGATTGCAAAAGCGGCAAACGTAAGTCTTGACTGGCTTATAACGGGGAAAGAAACTCCTGACAGAGTAAGCGAAACAGCTTCCCTCGACGAAGCGTTATTGACGGAAATCGTTGAATACATCGATTCGGAATTTAAGTTTGAAAAAGCAAAAAACAAAGCTCCGTTAATTGCGAAAATTTACGCTTATATTATGAAAAAACGCACCGAACGCGAAGCGTCCAAAGAAAAAGACACCGCAGAAATTATTGATTTGATAGAGATTCTAAAATCTGCCGTTTAAAGGTATCTATCCTTTTGTCGATATCAGCAAAAGGAGTAAGATATGGATAACGATTTAAATACCTTAAAACGAACCTTTAAAAATCTTAAAAATAAGCGTTTAAGCCGCTGTTTAATCCTAACGATCATTTTATTGGCGTTAGGATTGGCGATACTTTTTATCACGCGAACAGATCAAAGCCCTATTGACGGGATTCCCTGCCGGATTTCAAAGGATCAAAAGAATTTTTTGACTATGCGTGTAAAAGCAATCGCATCTTGCGGCACAACATCAAAAATAGCGATTTATAAGGCACTTAAGGCTCATTTTAAATATGAAACTATCGGGGAAATGCCTTGTGAGCAATTTGACGAGGCCGAAAATGTCCTAAACGATATGAAACGGCGTTTTTGTCCTTAATAGGGTCGGGGATTTCCCCGACTTTTTAAAGTTAAAACTATCCTGCGTTTTTTACCAAAAAAGTTAAAATCATCTCGCGCCAAAAAAAATTAAAGCGGCAATAGCCG
>ERZ780207.3046-NODE-3046-length-11164-cov-3.288505_pt1 | contig 11164 bp, 7 predicted proteins | sample MGYA00510977_ERZ780207 | MGnify/ENA primary metagenome ERZ780207 (study PRJEB29588, sample SAMEA2151383) | human gut metagenome | biome: human gut; feature: human-associated habitat; material: faeces | place: Denmark | collected 2008/2010 ... | reverse complement strand
GATCAGCGCATTTTTCGCGATCACTACCTGCTCTCCTTCTTCCGGCTGTAACTTCACCTCACCTCTGGCACCTACCTGTGCAATTTTCCCGTTTCTTATCTGCAGGATCCCTTCGGGGATCTCTCTGCCCGCCATGGTCAGGATCCTGCCTCCTACAATATACATCAGCGGAACAATGCCTCCCCGTTCACCGGTTCCCCGTTGTGGGTCAGAGCAAAGTATACGTTGCTTCCTTCGGTGCTGTAGTATTTCGTGGGCGCTGCCACACTGCCGATGGTGTCGCCGGGATTCACATAGGAATTCTCTTTCACTGTGATCTCCGTCAGCTGTCCATAAGTGGCCTCATAGCCGTCACCCAGATCCAGGGTCAGCGCCTTGCCGATCTCCTCATTTTCGAAGATCGAAGTCACTTTTCCCTGCGCACAGGCGGTCACTGCCGTACCTTCTTCCGCGGAAAAAATGGTGGCGGGATTGTATTTATACTGATCCAGTGTAGCAAAATAAGTGCTCTTGTCCATAGAGTAATGCATCAGAATATCACTCTGCACCGGTTGCTGTAATCCGTCGCTTTCTGCAAAGTGCAGTGTCTTCTCAACGACCACATCCCCACCTGCTGTCTGCTTTCCCCCGGTCTCTTCCTTTTGTCGGTCGGCATCGGAATTCTGCTGCTCTTTCTGTGCGGCCTCCAGCAGGGTCTCCTGATCCGTCAACCCCGGAATCTCTACGTTGCCGGAGCCTACCTCCTGGGGCATATAGTCCAGATCATCCTCGGTGACAGGAGTTCCCGCGATCTCATTTCCCGCTGTATTATTTGCCGTCAGTCCGGGGATGTTCTCGTCCTCCTTCAGAAGATGTTCGTCGTTATTCTCCGTGATCTCCTGTAATTTGTCATCCGCATTGTTGGGAAGCGCAGTGAAGTCCAAGGTATAACCATCATCCCTGGACTCCACATTCTGCCCCTTCATATAGACCCCTGTCATGGTCAATGCTGCCAGTACAAAGGCTGAAGAGGCTAACATTATAATACGTTCTTTGTTAATACCGCTCTTTTTATTTCTTCTCATATCCTATCCGCATCCTTCCTGTTCCCTGAGTCAACTGCCTGCTATACAATCGTTTCAACCACTTTCCCTGGTTTATCCTATAGTCTTGCCCGATTCGAAGGTTTTATTCAGGATGCATTTTCCATTGATCTTTATTGGTGTTACGCTTTTTGGGCATAAGCTGCCATGTCTACATGCTGCACAGTACCCACATTTCCGTTTTCGTATAAGAAAATACCGGTCTTGCGGACCACAGCATTGGTCGCATTGGCATTGGTAGTGCCGTCCTGAGCCTTACGGTCTCCCTGCAGGGTAAAATCCGTAGAAACGTTTTGCAGACAGATAGCACCGACACCCTTGTCAGAAAGTTTGTACAGTACGTCGTTGCCGTTTTCATCCTTGCACCAGATTTTTAATTTTGACCAGATGGAATCGTTCTCATCGATCCAGCCGTTGCCATCCTCATCATACTGCGCCAGATCTGCAAAGCCATCCCCATTCCGGGTGCCGAACAGCTCACTGCCGTCGTTGATAGTGCCGTCACCGTTCTTGTCCAGTGCCAGATAGCCGCTGCCATTCAGCACGGAGATCTCTTCTTCCTTGCCATCGGCATCCAGATCAAAATAAAAGGTCTGATCCGACACTTCTGCCACATCAGTATCCAGGTTGATCACCAGCGGATCATGGAGCGTGAATTCTGCTACATTGAGTTGCTCTTTGTAGTATTCCTCGCATCTGCGGCTCATATTTACATTTACATTAAAATTGATCTCTCTGCCATCCTTGGTCCGTACGCTTCCCACGGTGGAAAAACTGGTATCCTCCTGTTCTATGTTCCAGGTCTCGCTCACATAGTTCAATATTTTCACACGGGACGTGACCAGATTGAACACGTCTGACGCAGGTGTTGCGGTTCCCTGTGTGCTGCCGGAATTCGTCTGGGTATTATTTACGCTATTCCCTGTATTCCAGCTGTTTCCGGTCTGATTACCGCTGCTCCATCCGTTTTCCTGCATCCAGTCCCGCAAAGTGCTGTTCCTGGACGGGAATAATAAATCAAAAATATAACGCACCGTATATTCCCGGATGGTAGACAATGTCTGTTCACTGGCACTGCTTCGCATATCCCATCTGGCAGAAGATACCAGAAAACGACTCTGCCAGTCTTTGGCTGTCATCGTGGTGTTCTCTGCAGTGTTCTCCTGTTCCTCCGTGTTCTGTGTGGTATCCTCACCATTCGGTGTCTTCTGTCCCTTAGTGGATACATCTGTCAGACCTGCCTGATAATCCGTTATCTCAAATCGTCTGACGCTTGTCTTAGAAGCGTGATAGCTTCTGGCGGAATCCATTCCTATGCTTGCGGAATCAATTCTCAAATCTGTAATTTTCTCCTTTCCCCGACCTCACCACGAACCAACAGGGCGCGCTTCCTGTAACGCTTAACAGTTCACCGCCGCATGTATTCATAAAAGCGCCTGCTCCGCAGTCGACGCCGCTAAGCGGCTCATCTTTTATTTCATACATGCGGCGCTCCGCTCATGCAATATCATATGTTCTGCTTTGTGTGCCAGCACCCACGCAGAACATATGATATTGCATGGCTGAACTGTTAAACTAAAAAAGATGGTAAAGAAACAGAATACATATAATATGCCTCTGTCTGGTTACCATCCGTGGTGTCATTATCAAACTGTAAAAAATAAGTAGCAGGAAGTGACTGGCCTTGTCACCTCTCTACTACTTATATCGTCCGCTATGGACATTTTATTTAGTGTTAATTTACTGCTGTTTGGGCTGAGTGGGAGCGCCAGGGGTTCCGGGTGCGGGAGGCACCGGTCTGCCGGCTGCTTTCAGCTTTGCTGCGATCATGCTGGCTACCATTTCTCTGGTCACCACGATGTTGCCACCGAAGGGATTGATCACGAATCCCAGCGCCGGGCTGATATTGCCCTGTGCATCTTTGCGCAGCAGCATTCCCGCATAATCGTCAAAGTTCATGGCGAAAGTCTGCTGATTCTCCTCATCTCTCCACCTTTTTAGCTCTGTCCAGTCAGTGAACGCCATGAAGAACTTCCGACCGTCCTCGGTGGACAGCATCGGGAACTGTACTTTGGCATCTCTTGCGATGGTCACCCGGCCGTTTTCATCGGGCACAGGCACCGGATCGATCACGACCGGAGACAGGAACTTTGCTTTCTGCAGTTCATCCAGGAACATCTGTCTGTGTTCCGGGGTGTCCTCTGCTTTTAATAATTCAATGGATCCCACCATCATGGGGTTGGATACCGGTTTGTTAAATTCCATATTTTTTCTCCTTACTTCTCATTGTAACTATTCAGCCTCTCTTCGCGAAACGCATCTGCGATGGTTCGTCACATGTCTCTGAATAGTTACACTCGGTTATAGTTGATCAGGCATCCCTTCAGGATGATCTGACGTTCTTCGTCGGTCAGCTCTCCCAGCTTCAGGGTGAATTCCTTCATGCCTTCTCCGGTTGTTACCACATATGCCTTAATTTCCTCGGCCTTGTCTTCCACGGCTTTCTTAATACCAGGAATGAACAGGTAATCCAGATTCTTGAAAGGCAGGTCTCCGGGCTGGATCAGGAAAGGAAGCATGCCCCAGTTGATCAGGTTGGAACGATAACGCTTGGTGGCATACTCATTGGCAATATTTGCCCAGCCGCCTAATACCTTCTGGCAGGAAGCAGCCTGCTCACGGGCAGAACCGTCTCCGGGCTTCACTGCGAAAATAGTGGAACCGAATCCGGTGTTCTCACGACTTGCATCGGGATACTGTTTCTTTACTTCACCCATAACATCCTTCAGTACCGGAACTGCCTGACAGGGATGTCCGCCGTTCATACGCTCTTTCTCTGCCTTCTGGATCTCCTTGGCACGTCCTACATACTGCGGATCCTTACGGCTTAAAGTGAACTCTGCCAGTCCCAGAGGATTGGAGCGGTAGGAAGAGGTCTCACCGGATGGAATCAGCTCATCGGTAGTAGTTACGGGATCGTGGATCTCGGATACTACCTGCAGTACCAGATTCTCAGGCAGGGCACCCATAGCGGGCCAGTCCTTGATATTGGGGCCGAACTGGATCTCTACGCTCTCGTCTGCCACACCGTGGGAATCGAAGACACGGTTCTTGTAAATATTGCTATCGAAATGATATTTGTATTTTCCGAAATCTCCATCGAAGTCCGTTGCGGAAGTCAGCACACCCTTGTTGGCTGCGGTGGCTGCGATGGAACGGGCATCCATCAGAGCTACGGAAGCGATCTGGCCGTTCTGCAGCTTGGAGCCTTCACGGTTCGGGAAATTTCTGGTAGAGTGACGGATACTGAATGCGTTATTGGCAGGTGTGTCACCGGCACCGAAGCAGGGACCACAGAACGCAGTCTTCATCACTGCACCGGTCTCTAAGATGGTAGCCGCACAGCCGTTGCGGATCAGCTCCATGTATACGGGCATGGATGCGGGATATACGCTTAAAGTAAACTCATCCGCACCGATGTATCTGCCCTTCAGAATGTCGGCAGCCGCACAGATATTCTCGAATCCGCCGCCGGCACAGCCTGCGATGATACCCTGATCTACAATGAACTTGCCGTTCTTTACTTTATTTTTCAGAGTGAAGTCTACCGCACCGTCCAGACTTACTTTCGCACGCTTTTCCGTCTCATCCAGAATATCCATCAGGTTCGCATTCAGCTCTTCGATGGTGTAAGTATTGCTGGGATGGAACGGCATGGCGATCATAGGACGGATCTTGTCCAGATCCACCTCGATCAATCCATCATAGTATGCCACCTGGCCGGGATTCAGTTCCTTATAGTCTTCGGTACGTCCGTGGATCTCATAGAACTCACGGATCTGGTCATCGGTCTTCCAGATGGAGGACAGACAGGTGGTCTCTGTGGTCATTACGTCAATGCCGATACGGAAATCAGCACTCAGGGAAGCCACGCCGGGACCTACGAATTCCATTACTTTATTTTTTACATAGCCATTCTTGAATACTGCGCCAATGATAGCCAGTGCCACGTCCTGAGGACCTACACCCTTCACGGGAGCACCCTTTAAGTATACGGCTACCACGCCGGGCATGTTGATATCATAGGTCTGGTTCAACAGCTGTTTTACCAGCTCCGGACCGCCCTCGCCCATGGCCATGGTTCCCAGGGCACCGTAACGGGTATGGGAATCGGAACCCAGGATCATCTTGCCACCGCCGGCTAACATCTCTCTGGCAAACTGATGGATAACTGCCTGATGAGGGGGTACATAGACTCCGCCGTATTTTTTCGCACAGGTCAGACCAAACATGTGGTCATCCTCGTTGATGGTGCCGCCTACGGCACACAGGGAGTTATGACAGTTGGTCAGTACATAGGGCATGGGGAACTTCTGCAGTCCGGATGCTCTCGCGGTCTGGATAATACCTACAAAGGTAATATCATGGCTGGTAAGCTTGTCGAAACGGATCTTCAGCTTGTCCATATTGCCGGAGGTATTATGCTCCTGCAGAATACCATATGCCATGGTGTTTTTCGCTGCTTCTTCTTTGGAGATCGTAATGCCGGTCTTCGCCTGTATCTGACTGGCTGCTTCCGGGGTATCCGCTACGATGTCCGTACCGTTTACCAGGTAAGCGCCGCCCTGTGTTAACTGAATCATGCTCGTCCTCCTGTTATTCCACTTCTTATGCGTAATGTGCATCTAAATGTGCACTTCTTTCATTATACTGGATTGTTTTCTCAGATGCAATGATCTTATAAGATGTTTTTGCCACTGTACCACGCTAAATTTTATTTTTCTCCGGGAACCATTCCTCTTTTGTTCCGGTGTTGCTATAATATCCTCAGAAATTATGCCATTTTCCGAAAATCTATACGAAAACGACAGTTGTCGGCCGAATTCCGGCGGCAGCGGAAAGGAACCTTATGAATGTAGTAATAGCTATCGATTCCGGCCGGAAAGGAATTTATGAACGTAGTAATTGCAATTGATTCATTTAAAGGAAGTATGACCTCCATGCAGGCAGGTTTGAGCGCCGCCACGGGGATCAAACGTGTTTATAAAGATGCACATATTACCGTCCGTCCTCTGGCAGACGGCGGGGAGGGCACCGTCGATGCTCTGGTAAACGGCTGTGACGGCCGTATGACACAGGTGCAGGTCACAGGCCCTTCCGGGCACCCCGTTGTCTGTCCTTACGGCATCGTCGACGAGACCCATACCGCAATCATTGAAATGTCCGGTGCCGCCGGGATTACCCAGGTCAGCGGAGAGGAAAAGAATCCTCTGAACACCACCACTTACGGTGTAGGCGAAGTCATCAAAGATGCAATCCAGAACGGCTGCCGGCATTTTATTGTCGGTATCGGTGGCAGTGCCACCAATGACGGCGGTGTCGGAATGCTGCAGGCACTTGGCTTTGGCTTTCTGGATAAAAACGGAAATCAGATCCGCTTCGGAGCCAAAGGACTGGAGGATCTGGAATCCATCACTACGGATCATGTGCTTCCCGAACTCAAGGAATGTACTTTCCGCATAGCCTGCGATGTCTCCAACCCGCTCTGCGGAGAGCAGGGATGTTCCGCCATCTACGGACCGCAAAAGGGCGCTACTTCCACTATGATCCTGCAGATGGACAAATGGCTGGCTTATTATGCCGCTCTGGCCAGAGAACAGTTTCCTCATGCCGATGCCAAATATCCCGGTGCCGGTGCTGCCGGCGGTATGGGATTTGCTTTTCTTACCTTCTGCAATGCCACACTGGAATCCGGTATTAAGATCATTCTGGAAGAAACCCATCTGGAAAAATATATCCGGGATGCAGATGTCGTGATCACCGGGGAAGGCCGCCTTGACGGTCAGACGGTTATGGGAAAAGCTCCCATCGGTGTTGCCAAGATTGCCAAAAAATATGAAAAACCGGTACTTGCTTTTTCCGGCTGCGTGGCCAAAGAGGCCGTTGCCTGCAACGCAGAGGGCATTGATGCCTTTTTCCCGATTCTGCGGAACGTGGTATCCCTGGATGAGGCTATGCATACCGACAATGCCATGACCAATATGGCGGATACCGCAGAGCAGGTATTCCGGGCGCTTCAGATTTTTCACCGTTAAGAATCACAAAAGGACATGACCCACCGGCCATGTCCCTTTGTATGTTTCAATATTGTTTTATTATTCTTCATATCCATTCGGATTGTTCTTCTGCCATCTCCAGGAGTCTTCGCACATCTCTTTGATGCCGTTCTCAGCCTTCCAGCCAAGTTCCTTCTCTGCCAGAGAAGCATCGGAATAGCAGGTGGCGATATCGCCTGCACGGCGGGGTTTGATCACGTAAGGAATCTTCACTCCGGTAGCTGCTTCGAAGTTCTTCACGATGTCCAGAACACTGTAGCCCACACCAGTTCCCAGATTGTAGATCTTCAGTCCTGCATTCTCCTCAATCTTCTTCAGAGCCTTTACGTGGCCCTTTGCCAGATCAACGACATGGATGTAGTCACGTACACCGGTTCCGTCGGGGGTATCGTAATCATCACCGAAGACACCCAGCTCTTTCAGCTTGCCGACTGCTACCTGTGTGATATAAGGCATCAGGTTGTTGGGGATACCGTTGGGATTCTCGCCAATGGTACCGCTCTTGTGAGCTCCGATAGGGTTGAAGTAACGAAGCAGGATCACATTCCATTCGGGATCTGCCTTCTGGATATCCGTCAGGATCTGCTCCAGCATAGATTTCGTCCAGCCGTAAGGGTTGGTGCACTGTCCCTTGGGGCATTCCTCTGTGATGGGAACAAATGCGGGATTACCGTATACGGTAGCGCTGGAAGAGAAGATGATGCTCTTCACACCATGTTTTCTCATGACATCTACCAGAGTCAGGGTACCGGCAATATTGTTCTCATAATATTCCCAGGGCTTCTGTACGGACTCACCGACTGCCTTCAGTCCTGCAAAATGAATGACTGCGTCAATCTGTTCCTTGCTGAAGATCTCTTCCAGAGCTTCACGGTCCAGAATGTCTGCCTTATAGAAAGGAACCTTCTTGCCTGTGATGGCTTCTACTCTGGGGATCACTTTCTCACTTGCATTGCAGAGATTATCCAATACGACTACATCATAGCCTGCCTGCTGTAATTCCACTACGGTATGACTGCCGATGAATCCGGCACCACCTGTTACCAAAATTCTCATACACTCTCTCCTATCCGCCGTGCATAGGACAATACTATTTGTTCACTATGGCGGCTGCACAATCTCTCATCTGTCAGAGCCGGATGAAATTTTTTCTTCGTTTCTTACAGTATCAGATTACTGTAATTCTATCGATTCCTCAATAACCTTATGTTGTGAAAAGCTGTCGAAATGTTTACAGCACCACACCATTCTCGGTGAGAAGTTCTCTGGCACTTTCCACAGAGTCCACACCGGTCTTGTTCTTGATCGGCGCGAATTCCTTTCTTCTGACTACTTCGAAGGGCAGACAGCTGTCCATCTGATGAATCATATCCAGCACCAGACTCTCGAATTTATAACCATTGGGAGTATCCGGCTTCACCGGTTCTCCGTTCTCATCCAGATACGGGATCTTCTTCTCTACGATGTGCAGTGGCATTTTCTCTTCCATGATCTTCTCCAGATCCTGCACTTTGAAGAGGTAATTCAGGATAACTCCGTAATTATATGCAGGATCGCCTTTTTCATCCTTCGCATTCATCAGTTCATCAGTCAGCTCGTAGTACTCCACGATGGAAGGTCTGCCGTCCTCCAAGCACATAACTCCTACTTTTTCATCCGGTGCATTCTTACGGACCACCTTGGAGCCTACGACACAGCCTCTCTGGATCGTAGCACCAATAAAGCAGGGATCAGCGATCCGCTGCAGTACATTGTCTACCGCAAACACATTCAGCCACTCAATGCCTTCGTTATGTACGATATCCAGCATGCCGTTATTTTTCATGGAAATGAACCAGCCGCCGTTACCGTTGGGAGAGGTGGACAGCTTGCCCTTCTCCTCCAGATAAATCTTGCCTTCATAATCGGTTGCCGCAGCCATCTCCTGTTTGAAGAAGTGGACATAATCCGCGTTGTATCCGAAGAAATCATGCTCTTTTAAAAATGCGATCGTTGCGTCATTGTTCTTATCGCTGGTCATCACAAACAGGTGGATCCAGCTGTCTGCCTGATGCACGACTTCCATCAGGTTATTGATCAGGCATTCAAAGATGTACAGTTCACGGGTCAGACCCACATTGTACATGCCCTTGGGATTATCGGAACCCAGTCTGGTACCCATGCCTCCGGCAAGAAGAACAGCTGCTACCTTGCCCTGTCGGATCGCTTCGATACCGGTTGCGGTAAATTCCTCCCTGTTTGCTTCGATTTCGTCTAACTGCATGGCAGCCAACGGTGTGATCACTCCTTTTTTTGCCAGATCTTCTTTATGCTTGCAAGCTTCCAGAATGCTCATATCCGTAGTTTCGATCTGATTCAGAATCCCCTGCTTCTCTTCCTCGTTGAGCTCCCCGTAATACTTCAGAACATGTTCCTGACCATACTTTGCAAGCTTCTCCTTAGCCTGTTCCAGTGTCATACTCATATTCCTACCTCCGTTTTATTTTCTCCGACTATTCCACCCCGGGTAACAGTCAATTTTCTCTATTATACTTGATATTTCCTGTGATTGCAAACCTTACTCCCGGGATCGTTCCCGCCCGTAAGTCCTGCCGTTAAGATTCTGTAAACGTGTTGCAAAGATTTTGTAAATATCCCGACAAAATGGTGTTAAGGGTCGCTCAAAACTATTCACCCGGGGGTATCTGTTTACTATAATACGGTATGTGAAGTTTTTAAGGACTTCATCGAATGTTGTACAGAATGACAGAAAGTTGAGGAATTCATTATGAATATTGGAATTTTAATCATTGCAATCGTAGGCGGTGTTACCGGACTTTTATCCACAGCATATCTGGCAGTCAGTTTCCCTGCTGTGCTCCTGTGGAAGCTCTATCGCAGAGTAGTTCACAGAATTCCTCTCACCCAATAGTAATCAGTCAGCTACCAACACTTTCCCTCTAAAAAGGACCCGGAAGCTTTTGCCCGGGTCCCTTGTCGTATGTATGTATTCTATTTTATTCCTGCACCGGGTTCCAATTTTCGTCCATCAAGGTCGCAGTTACTGTAATTCCCTCCGGTGCATTTTCTGCGCAGATCACAAGATAGAACATTCCTTCTTCCGAATCCACGGCATATTCTGACGGATCCTCCGGCAAAAAGACAGAAAATCCCTCCGGGTACTGCTGCATCTCCAGAAATCCCTTTTCCAGCAGTGCAGTTTTGTAGGCTTCTTTTACTGCATCCCGGTCCCCACAGGAGTACACCTTTATTGAAGTAAAAGTTCCATCTTCGCTGTCTGTCTCCGTACAATCTGAAATCACAGCATCGGGATAGATAATATCCTGCTGCACCGCTTTCAGATATTCCGTTGACATCCGGACACTCTGTAAGATCTCAAAAGTATCTTTTCCATCCTCGGAATGCGCCATGAGTACCAGACTCAAAAGCAAAATGAGCAGATAACTTCCCAGTGCTCCCGCCAGTATTTTCGCAAAAGGATTCTCTGGCTGCCCCAGATTTGTATAAGAAGTGATGATCCAGCCAAAATTTCGGTAGTCCACTGCGGTATTACAGTATTCGCAGACTCCGCCGCCCAAAATGTCCACACTGCCTCCGCAGTTGGGGCATTTGTATTCCCGGAGTGCCCTGCTGTGCTGCGTTACCACATCCTGTCTGCCTTCCAGTTCCAGCCGGATCTCCTCATAACGGTTCCAGATCTTCTTTCCTGTATCCAGTGTCAATCGGGTCCTCACTTCCACGCTGATTCTGTAAGACTCTCCCCGTGTCTCCGCCTCCAGAAAACGCACACCGCAAATGCAACAGTCCACCACATTCTGATACCGTACCACCACCGTATCCAGATCACAGGATGCGAAAAAGCGTACCTGCTCTGCCGTATCCGCCAGATGGATCATTCGCAGCTGGTATTCCAGATTCTGAAGAAAATTACCCGTGGAGAATTCCGGGATTGCGGCCTTTACTTTC
>ERZ780207.3043-NODE-3043-length-11174-cov-2.513895_pt1 | contig 11174 bp, 12 predicted proteins | sample MGYA00510977_ERZ780207 | MGnify/ENA primary metagenome ERZ780207 (study PRJEB29588, sample SAMEA2151383) | human gut metagenome | biome: human gut; feature: human-associated habitat; material: faeces | place: Denmark | collected 2008/2010 ... | reverse complement strand
CCGCCTATAAGCACTACGGGTCGGTTGCCGGCCATTTGCAGACGCTTCATAAGGCAAAGAGCCATAAAGTGACCTACATGCAGACTGTCGGCTGTAGGGTCAAAGCCGATATAAAAAGTGGCTTTGCCGTTGTTAACCATTTCTCTTATTTCTTTTTCGTCGGTAACCTGCGCAATAAGTCCGCGGGCTACAAGTTCTTCATAAATACCCATTTTATTTTTTACTCCTATCAAGCAATTCCTTTGCGGAATTGTATAAATTTTCGGTTATATCCGAGCCCGACATTATTCGGGCAATTTCATGTATGCGCTGTTCATATTCAAGCGAAATGACATTTGTATATGTGCGGTCATTCAACACGCTTTTTTCGATAAGCAGATGATTTTGAGCGTATGCGGCAATTTGCGCCAGATGTGTTACACAAATAACCTGACGGCTTTTTGACACCTTTTGCAGTTGAATGCCCACCTTATCTGCCGCCCTGCCGCTTATGCCTGTGTCAATCTCGTCGAATATCAGAGTGTCGATATCGTCTCTGTCGGCAAGAACGCTCTTTATTGCAAGCATTATACGCGAAAGCTCGCCGCCCGAAGCAATTTTGTTAAGCGGTTTTACGCTCTCGCCCGCGTTTGCGCTGATTAAAAATTCGACGGCGTCACAACCGTGACGGGTATATTTGTCGCGATTTACCTTAATTTCAAAACGAACATTCGGCATATCGAGTAAATTTAAAACCTCACTCACCTGTGCCGAAAAGCTTTCTGCCGCTTTGACACGCGTGTCGGTAAGTTTTTCACCAAGTGCAATAAGCCTTTCGGTAGAAGCGTCAAGCTCGGCCGAAAGCTCCTCAATGCGTTTGTCGGAGCAGACGATTTTATCAAGCTCGACACGCGCATTTTCGAGAAAATCAAGCATTTTTTGCTCATAGCGCCGACTGCCACATCGCCGCCGTATTTTAACATAAGCCGCCGCAAAGTGTCAAGTCTTTCACGCAATTTATCGGCATCAAGCTCACTGTATTCTGTGTTATTTATAAACGAGCGTATTTCAAAGCCGACAGCCTCAAGATTTGCAAGCACCTCTTCAAGCCTGTCCGACAGGTTTGAAAGGCGGTCGTTTTTGGTGCTTTCTATGTAATTTTGTGCATTTTTTATAAGTGATAAGGCACCGTCGGTATTTTCGCTTCCATCGATACAAAGACCTGCGTTGTTTAACGCAGATATTGTATTTTCGTAATTTTCGGCAATAGTAAGCTTACGCTTTATATCATCTGCTTCACCGACGGTTATATCTGCCTGTTCAAGTTCATTTATTTGATATTCCAAAATTTCGATACGGCGTAGTTTTTCGCCCTCGTCGGTTTCGTTGGCGTTTAGCTCGCGTCGAACGGCATTGAAGTGCTTAAACTCATCGTAATAATCTTTAAGCTGTTTTTGATTTTCGGCAATCATATCAAGATAGATATAATAATTATCAGGGTTAAGCAGTTTCTGATTGTCATGCTGACCGTGTATGTTAATAAGATTTTTTGACACATCTTTAAGCACGCCTGCGGTAGCAGGTCTGCCGTTGATTTTTATGGAACCTCCGCTTAATGTAAAAGCTCGTGTTATTAGCAAATTGCCTTCAGAGTCGGGCTCAAAACCGCTTTCTTCAAGCTGTTTTTTAGATTCTTTCGACAGGTCACAAAACATTGCTGAAACCAATGCTTTATCACAGCCCGCTCTTATTAAATCTTTTGAAGTCCTCTCGCCTAAAACTGCATTTATGGCGTCGATAATTATAGATTTACCGGCTCCTGTTTCGCCGGTAAGCGCATTAAACCCTTTGTCAAAATCAATATCGGTTTTTTCGATTACTGCGATGTTTTCAATATGCAAAGATTTAATCATAAAAAATACCTTACATCATTTTTTTAATTTCGTTTGTAAGCTGTGCCGCGTGCGCCTCGCTGTGAGTTACTATAAAAACAGTATCGTCACCTGCAATGGTGCCGAGCATCATATCGTTATACATTGCATCAAGTGCAACACAAACGCTTGAAGCCATACCCGACATACATTTAATTACGACATCATTAAGCGCATATTCAACGCTTTTTGCATATCGAGAAAAAATTTCTCGGTAATGCGCAAAAGACTGTCTCTCGGAATTTTTAATCTGACTGCTTACATAACGGTAATTGCCGTCGGCGTCATGAGCCTTTATAAGTCTTAATTCTTTAATATCGCGCGATACGGTTGATTGTGTTGCCTTAAAGCCCTCTTCAAGCAACAGATTTTGAATTTCATCCTGAGTAATAACAATGTTATTTTCTATGATTTCGAGAATTTTTTGCTGTCTTTTCCTCTTCATTACATTCCACTCCTTGCATCACGGAATTTTAAAGACAGAGTCTTATAAAAAGATCGGTCATTAAGACGCACAAGCTTTACGCATCTTTGAGACTTTGTAATATATATTTCGGTATAAGGTTTTATGTTTGCGGCCTTTCTGCCGTCAACTGTAATATTTATATCGGTTCGCTTTTTCGAAAAGGCCTTTAATTTAATAACCTTTTCGCCGCTCACAAGTATTGGCTTTGCCGCCAACGAGTGAGAGCATATAGGCGTTAGGCACACACATTGCATTTTCGGGTCTATAACGGGGCCGCCTGCCGACATTGAATACGCAGTTGAGCCCGTGGGAGTTGCCGCAATAAGTCCGTCGGCGTGATAGGTTATAACATCTCCCCCGTCAACCGAAGCCGTGACATCTATAATGCGTGAGATATATCCGCTGCTAATAACCACATCATTGAGCGCCTCAAACTCGCCTACCGTTTTGCCGTTTTCTTTAACGGTAACATTAAGCATCATTCGTTCTTCAATACTGTATTCGCCGGTTTTTAATTTTTCAAGTAATTTGTATTCGTTTTGCTCAATATTGGCAAGATAGCCCACTCTTCCGGCATTTATGCCTAAAATAGCCTTGCCGTCAACGGCGGCTCGCTTGGCATAACGAATGATGGTACCGTCGCCGCCGATTGTAATAATAATATCGGCAATTTTATAAAGCTCATCTTCTTTTGCATTTTCATAACCTGCACAACAAATACTGTCGGGCAAAAAAGCCTTTATGCCGCATTCCTTTAAAAAAACGCCGATTTTTTCAACCGTTTCGGACGAACCCCGTTTATCAAGATTGGGTATAACCGATACTATCACTGTACGCCCTCCTTTAAAGCTTTGTATGATGCCTCAACAACCGAAACGACATCGTAATCGGCAACCGTTGCATCATCGTTTTTTTCAATATAGCATAGGTATTCTATATTACCTTCGGGCCCTTTAATAGGTGAAAAATCAAGGCCTAAAAGTGAACATTTGTTTTCTTTTATTATGTTTATAATTTTTTCGATAACGGCAATATGCACACTCTTTTCACGCACTACGCCCTTTTTGCCTACATTTTCTTTTCCTGCTTCAAACTGCGGTTTAATAAGGCAAACCGCACGCCCGTTATCCTTAAGCAGCGTCCGCATAACAGGAATAATAAGTGATAAGGATATAAACGAAACATCAACCGAAGCAAAGTCTAACCTATCGGGTACAATTTCGGGTGTTACATATCTGAAATTTGTGCGTTCAAGATTCACGACACGGCTGTCGGTACGCAGTTTCCACGCGAGCTGACCGTAGCCCACATCAATGGCATAAACCTTTTCGGCGCCGTTTTGCAGCATACAATCGGTAAAACCGCCTGTTGACGCGCCTATATCGGCACAAATACAATCGTCTAAAGAAATATTGAAACTGTTTATAGCTTTTTCAAGCTTTAAGCCGCCGCGGCTGACATATTTTAAGGTTTCACCGCGAACCTCTATATTATCATCGGGTTTAACGGTTGCACCCGCCTTATCGAACTTTTGATTATTTACATAAACAATGCCCGACATTATTATTGCTTTGGCTTTTTCACGGCTTTCGGCAAAGCCGCGGCTTACCAACGCACAATCTAATCTTTCTTTTTCCATTACTTAGCTACAATTTCTGTCATTGAATCACTGTCAAGCCTATACTTTTTAAGAGCCGACTGTATTGTCGATGCGGCGACAAACTCATTATCAATAGCATACACGCTGTATCTGCCGCCGTAACCCCTTTGCATAATACGGCAGCCGATATGCTCGGCTATACCGCCCGAAAGAATACCCTCTTCAAAAAAGTAAAGCTTTTTATAATTCAGCAATAAATCAATCAGCTGTTCTTCAACGGGATATATCTTATTAAGCTTTACAATATCGGTATTGCCGAGTGACTTTTGAGCCTCGACAGCATTTGCAAAAATTCTGCCGTAGGTTACAATAGCCTTATCTCCGCCTTTTGAAATAACTGTATAATCGCCGCTTATTTCGCCGTCATAATTATTGTTTTCACAACCGCGCGGATAGCGAATAACGCTTATCTCACGCTTTTCTGCCGAGTTTAAAATCAAGCTTTTGAGCTCACGGTAATAACACGGTGAATAAATGTTGACATTTGGAATTGTCGATAGATATGCCGCGTCAAAAACACCTTGATGGCTTTCGCCGTCGTCACCGACAATGCCCGCTCGGTCAACAAGTAACTTTATGGGTACATTTGCTATTGCGGCATCGTGAAGCACCTGATCGTACCCGCGTTGCAAAAATGTTGAATAAACCGCAAAATAAGGAATCATTCCGCCCGTAGCAAGCCCTGCCGCAAAGGTTACGGCGTGCTGTTCGGCAATTCCCACATCGAAAAACCTCGACTTATATTTTTCGGCAAATGCTTGCAGCCCCGTACCCGCAGTCATTGCGGCGGTTACGGCACACACTTTTTTATTATTTTCGGCAAGCTCGCATAAAGCGTTGCCCGCAACATCGGAATAGGTTTGATTTTTTGAACTGTCTTTACCCTTGCAGACATCAAATGAAGACACGCCGTGATAATCATTCGGTTGACTTTCGGCGTAACTGTAGCCCTTTCCCTTTACTGTTACAACATGAACGAGTGTAGGTCGGCTGTAATTTTTAGCTATATTAAAAAGCCGCTCCATTGCCTCGGTATCATGCCCGTCAACGGGACCTAAATAATTAAAGCCCAAGCATGTAAAAATGTTATTTTTGTAAACAATACTCTTAAATGCCTCTTTTACACGGAAAACAAAGTCATACAATTTCTTACCGACAAGCGGTATTTTTAAAAGCAACATACCCACGGTAAATTTTAGTTTATGATAGCTTTTACGGTTTCGCATTTTTGTAAACGCGCGTGACAGTGCGCCGACATTGCGTGAAATAGACATTTTATTATCGTTTAAAACAACTATAAAATTGCTTTTTTTTGCTCCCGCATTGTTAAGCGCCTCATAGGCCATTCCGCCTGTCATTGCACCGTCACCGATTACGGCTATAGCATTGCCGCCCTCGCCCGAAAGTGACTTTGCACGGTAAATTCCGTATGCCGCAGAAATGGAGTTGCTGCTGTGCCCCGTTACAAACGGATCGTGCTCGCTCTCGTCGGGTCGCATAAAGCCCGAAATACCGCCCTCTTGACGAAGGGTCGAAAAGCGATCGAGCCTTCCCGTAAGCAGTTTGTGAGCATAAGACTGATGACCCACATCGAAAATTATGGCGTCATGCGGTGAAGAAAAGGCTCTGTGCAACGCTACGGTAAGCTCAACTGCACCCAAACTTGAAGCCAAATGTCCGCCGTTTTTAGACACAACATCAATTATCTCATCACGAATTTCCTGACAAAGCAAATTGACATCGGCATTGTTCAGTTTTTTTACATCGTCGGGTGAATTTATTTTATTTAAAATTTTGTGTTCCAAAATTCAAACTTCCTTTAGTAATTACGCTCAAGCAGATATGCTGCCAATTCTTTAAGGTTTTGCGTATTACCCTCAAAATGTTCAAGACATTCATACGCCTCATCGGTATATTTTTTGGCAAGCTCGCGGCAATACTCGGGCCCCAATCTTACGACAATCGTATCTTTATTGTTTCTTTCGTCACTGCCCGTAGGCTTGCCCAACACCTTTGAGTCGCCCTGACAGTCAAGAATATCATCGATAATTTGAAAGGTAATTCCGAGCTTTTCGCCGAATTTTTCCGCAACACCTACAAGCTCATCATCGGCACCCGCAAGAATACAGCCGATAGCGCAGGCAGTTTTAAGCAATGCGCCGGTTTTTAGGCGATACATTTCAAACAGCACGCTGTCATCGGCGTCTTGACCGAGCGACATATCGATTGTTTGACCGCCAATCATACCCGAAACGCCCGCCGAAGACGCAAGATGTGCCAACGCTTTAACCACACGCTCAGGAGGAATGCCCAGCGTTTTTGCCGCCACCGAAAATGCCTCGGTAAGCAATGCGTCTCCGCAAAGCAATGCGGTGCTTTCGCCGAATGCCTTATGGCACGAGGGCTTGCCGCGCCGAATATCGTCATTATCCATACACGGCAGGTCGTCATGAACCAACGAATATGAATGTATCATTTCAAGCGCGCATGCAAAATTATAAGCGCAGTCGTCATTGCCGCCGCAAAGCTTGTAAAATTCGAGCAACAATACAGGTCTTATACGCTTGCCGCCGTTTAAAACAGCATAACCGCAGGCACGCAAAACGTCATCATAAAGCTGTCCGCTTTCGGACAGTATGATATCAAGGCGGGATTCAAGCTTTGCCTGATAATCTTTTATAAGTGATTCAATCATTATCCGCACTCTCCTTTTCGGCATCGGTCAGTGATATTATTTTTTGCCTTGCCGATTCAAGATAATCAGAACATTCTTTTGAAAGCTTTATACCATTTTCAAAAAGAGTGACCGCATCATCAAGCGATGTTTGCTCCTTTTCAAGGCTGTTGGCTATTTCCTCTAACTCTTTTAATGATTTTTCAAAATCAAAATCTTTTGAAAGCATAAAAATTCCTCTTACTGTTTATTTTTATCGATTGATGTAACAATGCAGTTTGCATTGCCGTCGCACATTGAAACCGAAATGTTGTCGCCCGTATTCAAATTGCTGACACTTGCAACACACGCACCGTCTTTGGTTACTACCGAGAAGCCCCTTGCCATAACCTTTAAAGGACTTAACGCGTCTATACGCGTCGCAAGGCGTGCCGCGGCACTTTTACAGATTTGCAGCTTTTGATTAACACGGTCTGCCAAACGGTCGGCTGTACGGTCAAGCTCTAACTGCTTGTTTTGTAAAATGCGGTCTAAATTTGAAAAACTTATTTTATTTTTGTAAACTTCAAGTTTTGCGTTATAAGAATTGCATTTAAGCGTGATGCGGCTTTTAAGCAGATTTCTCACACCGTCAACCTTGTTTATTAAATCGTGCATATCGGGAACTGCAAGTTCCGCCGCATGCGACGGCGTTGATGCCCGAACATCGGATACAAAATCGCATATAGTAAAATCGGTTTCGTGGCCAACAGCCGATATAACGGGATAAGGTGATTCATAAATCTTGCGCGCCAGAGCCTCGTCATTAAAGCAGTGCAAATCTTCGGCACTGCCGCCGCCTCTGCCAATAATTACGGTATCAATGTTTTCTAAAGTGTAAACACGGTCAAGAGTTTTTATCATATCCTGCGCCGCCATATCGCCCTGCACCAGCACCGGACACATAACAATCTCACAAGCGGGATAACGGCTTGCTGTTATGTTTAAAATGTCTTGAACAGCAGCCCCAGTATCAGAAGTAATTACCGCTATTCGCTTTGGGTATTTTACAAGCGGTCTTTTATTACTCGAGTCAAACAAACCCTCGGCTTCAAGCTTTTCTTTAACCTGCTTAAAAGCAAGCGCCAAATCGCCGTCACCGAACGGGTGCATCTGCTCTGCGTAAAACTGGTACTGACCGTCTTTTTCATAGAGAGACACTCTGCCCGAAATCACCACCGCAAGGCCGTCTTCAACATTAAACTTGACATGCGCGGCAGAACTGCGGAACATAACGCACCTAACCGACGCGTTTTTATCCTTTAAAGTAAAATACCAATGCCCGCTTGAAAAATGATTTTTAAAATTTGAAATCTCTCCGCTCAGGTTTATATATGCAAGCCGAGTATCATTTTCAATAAGTGATTTTACATAGGTGTTAAGCTGACTTACGGTAATTGTATTATTCATCTTCGTTTTGCTTTGCCACGGTTGAAAGTATGCCGTTTATAAATGAAGCATCTTCCTTAGTTGCATATTTTTTTGCAAGCTCAACCGCTTCGTTAATTGAAACCGAAATGGGTATTTCACTGTAAAACATAATCTCATATATGGCAAGGCGAAGTATTGCGAGCGCCGTTTTAGTAATGCGCTTAATCGACCAGCCTACCGCATTTTGAGAAATAATTTCATCAATTTTTTCAAGATTTTCGAACACGCCGAAAAATACATTTTTTATATATTCATCGGCTTTTAAGTCACGCACTTCCTCCGCTAAAGAAAGTATGTCCTCTAAAGCGTAATCATTGAACTCCTTTTCAAAAATTAAAATAAACGCCTCTTCGCGAGCCTGTTTTCGTGTCATAACACACCAGCTTTCAAAAATATACATTACACAACAACATATTATACTACTAAACCTCTGTTATTTCAAGGCAAAAATATTCATTTTTTATGAATATATGCATATTTTATTTTGCTGTTGACAAACAAATGCAATTGTGCTATACTTGCTGTCAATGATAGAGGCGCACTATGTCATAAGTACCGTGCTTTATACAGTTGCCGAAACTGCACGCGAAAGGGGCAGGTGCCGAAGCCGGTGTTGTGGCATACACCTTGCTGGCAACTCAGATAACATCTGTTTTGCTGTCGCAGTAATGCGGAGTGCTATTCATTCTGATTTTTATATTTTGTTTGTCGGAAGGTAGCAGCACTCGTTTTGCCGCTGTCTTTTTTATTTTCGGGAGGAACTTTGTTATGAAAAACACAATTTTTACAGGCGCCGCAACCGCCATTATAACTCCGCTTAATGAAAACGGAATTGATTTTGACGCCTTCGGCAGACTGATAGAATGGCAGATTGCCGAGGGTATTGACGCCATAGTTGCCGCCGGTACCACCGGCGAAGGTTCTACGCTTACCGACGAGGAGCATAAATCGGTTATAAAATTTTGTGTAGAAAAGGTTGCCGGCCGTGTGCCCGTAATTGCAGGAACCGGTTCTAACGACATTGCCTATGCCATAAGCCTTACAAAATACGCTTGCGAAGCAGGCGCAGACGCCATGCTGCTTGTAACACCCTATTATAACAAGGCAACACAAAACGGTTTGATTAAGTCCTTTACAGCCGTTGCCGACGCCAGCACAAAGCCCTGTATACTTTACAATGTGCCGAGCCGCACCGGATGCAACATAACACCTCAAACCTGTGCCGTTCTTGCAAATCATCCTAATATTGTCGCAATAAAGGAAGCGAGCGGAAACATTTCACAGGTAGCGGAAATTTCACGCCTTTGCGGTGACAGGCTTGACATTTATTCGGGTAATGACGATCAGATTGTGCCTGTTATGTCTTTGGGCGGAAAGGGCGTAATATCGGTGCTTTCAAACCTTTTACCCCGTGAAACATCACAAATGTGTCACAGTTATCTTGAAGGCAATACAAAAGCCTCGCTCGATATGCAGCTTAAATATCTGCCGCTTATCGACTCGCTTTTCTGTGAAGTAAATCCCATACCCGTTAAGGCGGCTATGGCGGCTATGGGCTATTGCGAAAACTATTTGCGTCTGCCGCTTACCGAAATGGAAGATAAGAACCAACAAAAATTGCTTGCCGATATGCGTGAAGCAGGCATTGAATTTTAATCAAAGAGGTATTTTTATGAAAATAGCTATTTACGGTTACGGAAATTTGGGCAAGGGCGTTGAATGCGCCGTAAACGCCGCACCCGATGCCGAGCTGTTCGGTGTATTTACACGCCGCGCGCCCGAATCGGTTAAAACGGTAAGCGGTGTCACGGTTTACCACGCCGATGATATTCTAAGATACAAAAATGATATTGATGTTGTGATTATATGCGGCGGCTCTGCTACCGACCTGCCTGCCATGACACCGGCACTTGCCGAAAGCTTTAATGTTATAGACAGCTTTGACACCCACGCTAAAATACCCGAGCATTTTTCAAATGTTGATAAGGCTTCAAAGCAAAGCAAGCACACGGCGCTCATTTCAAGCGGTTGGGACCCCGGCATGTTTTCGGTTAATCGCCTTTATGCCTCAGCAATATTACCAAACGGCAAGGATTACACATTCTGGGGTAAGGGCGTAAGTCAGGGCCACTCCGACGCCATAAGGCGTATTGAGGGCGTTAAAGACGCCAAGCAATACACAGTGCCGATCGACTCGGCTCTTGAGGCGGTGCGAAGCGGTGAAAACCCCGAGCTTACTACAAGGCAAAAGCACCTGCGTGAGTGCTTTGTTGTAGCCCAAGACGGCGCCGACAAAGCCCGCATAGAAAACGAAATTAAAACTATGCCCAACTACTTTGCCGATTATGACACAATAGTTCACTTTATTACCGAAGAAGAGCTTAAAAGGGACCACAGCGGTATTCCCCACGGCGGTTTTGTAATAAGAACCGGAAGCACCGGATTTGACGGTGAAAACAAGCATGTTATCGAATACAGTCTGAAGCTTGACTCTAACCCTGAATTTACCGCAAATGTACTTGTTGCGTACGCACGTGCCGTAAACAGGCTTTACTGCCGCGGCGATTACGGTTGTAAAACGGTGTTCGATATTGCCCCCGCAGATTTATCTGTTCTTTCGGGTGAAGAGCTCAGAAAAACTATGCTTTAAATTTTTAATATCAAATTCTGCGACCGATGATTTTTTATCGGTCGCCTTTTGTTTTGCTAATTTCAATTCATTGACAAATAATAACATAAATGGTATTATATACAGGTATGCTATGATATTTTTACCATAAATTAAGGGAGAATTATTATGAACTTTTTTGACGAACTTAAAAACTATGACAACGAAGTGTTTTCGGCTTGTAACGCGGAGCTTTCGCGTCAGCAAGGCAATATTGAACTTATTGCTTCCGAAAACATTGTTTCAAAGGCGGTTTTACTTGCCGCAGGCAGCGTTCTTACCAACAAATACGCCGAGGGTTACCCTGCAAAAAGATATTACGGCGG
>ERZ780207.3041-NODE-3041-length-11179-cov-3.327310_pt1 | contig 11179 bp, 8 predicted proteins | sample MGYA00510977_ERZ780207 | MGnify/ENA primary metagenome ERZ780207 (study PRJEB29588, sample SAMEA2151383) | human gut metagenome | biome: human gut; feature: human-associated habitat; material: faeces | place: Denmark | collected 2008/2010 ... | reverse complement strand
GTGACTTTCGTCAGCCACCATTACTTTAACTTCTTCCATTTTCTCTTTATATTTTGAATGTTCTTATTTGTAATCTGTTGTTTTTATACCTGTCAACCATCAATTAATATCTATGATTGAGCTCCGGAATCACTTCCGACAAGATGTCGATGATTTCCTCTTCTGTAGTACCCTTCTTCTTGACCAGGAAGATGGTGTCATCTCCTGCGATGGTTCCAAGGATTTGAGGAATATCGCTGTTGTCGATGTTGTAGGCGATACTGCTCGCATATCCCGGACGTGTCTTGATAACTACCATGTTGCCTGAGAAATTGATGGATTGAAATCCTGTACTCAGTCCCATCTTGCTGATGGACATAGGGTGAGTGACACGTTTGTAGAGTGCATCATTGGGTAAGACGTATGCGTATTTTCCGCTGGATGAAGCAGCCTTGGCTACCTTGAGCAGCTTGAGGTCGCGGCTCAATGTGGCTTGCGTTATCTCAAATCCTTCTTTGTGCAAAGCTTGCAAGAGTTGTTCCTGCGAACTTAGCTCTTGGCTAGAGATAAGCATCTTTAATGCTTCTAATCTGTTGTTCTTTACTTTCATACGCTGTATTTTTATTCGTTTGTGGTTGCAAAATTACAATAAATATATGAAAACGCCAAGAAAATATGTATAAAATTTGCATATTTACGATAAATTGTTGTAGGATGATAGGAATATGCAGGAAATATGCAGTATAAATATGCGCACTGTGTGTTTGGGATACAGTGTCGAATAGCTTTGGCTTGTTTTCTGGTATTTCCTTAGGCTTTATATATACGCTTGAAATCATTATAAAAGTGGGTTGCAGGAATAAAAGACGGATTTTTTGTTGATTCTTGCATCTTTTTCACTCAAAAACTTGCATTTATAGTTTTTTTTATTTATTTTTGCAGCAACTAATCTTTAAGCCGATGAATAAATTAACGCTAAACTTATTGATTTTACTAACCATACCCTGTATTCTCTATGGTCGTAACTTCAATGTGATGGATTTCGGTGCTCGAGGTAACGGAATCAGTGATGACGCTATCGCCATTCAGAAAGCTGTGGATGCTTGTACGAATGCCGGAGGGGGAGATGTGGTCTTTTCCGCCAATCATACATTCCTTTCAGGCCCCGTACAGTTGAAATCGAATGTGAACATCGTTCTGGAAACCAATTCCGTTTGGAAAGCCAACCCCGATGAGAGTATCTATCATCTCAGTGCCTTCGGTAAGAACGAGGGTGAGGGTATGATGTGGATATGGGCGAAGGATGTGGAGAATCTTTCGTTCTCTGGGCATGGTACGATTCATGGCAATGGTATCAAGTTTATGGGTGCTGAACTTTTTGATAGTTACGAGCTCAAGCCAGTCACTACTTTCGATCCCCGTCCGCATGTGCTTACCCTGATGGGAGTCAGGAATCTCAATATCCGTGATATTACGATACGGGAAGGTGCTTACTGGACGGTGCATCTCATCGGTTGCGATGGGGCTGTGATTGACGGCATCAATCTTCTCAACAATCTCAAGATCCGTAATGGTGATGGTATTGATATCGATCATAGCAAGAATGTGCGCATTGCCAACTGTCATATCACCAGTGGCGATGATGCCATCTGCCTGAAAAACCGTCGTGAGTTTGAAGAGTATGGTTCTTGTCACGACATCGTTGTAACGAATTGTATGATGGAGAGCCGCAGCTGTACCGTGAAGATTGGCAGCGAGAATATGGATTCCATCTATAATGTGGTTATCGACAATTGCGTGATCAAAGGTAGCAACCGTGGTCTCGGTATTCAGAACCGTGACGAGGGAACCGTGAGCAATGTGGTTTTCTCTAACATCATTCTGGATTGCCAGCTATGGAGCGATGTATGGTGGGGCAAGGCAGAACCTATTTACGTTACTTCTTACCCTCGTGCCAATGGAAATCACAAGGATGCCAACTGGCGATTCCCTAAAGGTCAGACGGTAGGCAGATGTGGCGAGGTGAGCCATATCTACTTCAATCATATTTATGCCACTTCAGAAAACGGATGCTTTATCGGCGGAGATACCCGGGATAAAGTGAACAATATCTATCTCAGCAATGTACATCTCAACTTGAAGAAACTGACAGACTATGATGGTGGCGTATATGACAAGCGTCCATGTCGTGGTGAGGGCTTTATATATAATAAGGTATATGGAGTCTATGTAGAGAATGCCAGGGATGTAGAGATTGATGATCTGAGAGTGCAGGTTGGACCGAAAGTAAACTATGGAGGAAAAACTTTCGGTATAGATGACTAGAAAAACAATCTTTTCATAGAATTGAAACTAAAATCTTAAACAGGTGTAATAAGGTAGTACTACCTTTGTATCCGATTATTAATAACAAAATCTAGTAGTTATGCAAATAGTACAAAAGACAAATGGAAGTAGCATGAAAAGAGTATTGCTTTCTTCCGCCCTTCTGCTGGTGAGTACACTCACATTTGCACAAAGTAAGGTCAGCGGCACCGTGAAAGATGCCAATGGCGAACCTCTCATAGGCGTAAGTGTCATGGAGGTAGGTACTAACAATGGTGCGGTTACCGATATAAATGGTAACTACACCTTGAATGTGAAGCCAGGAGCGAAGCTGAAGCTCTCTTACATTGGATTTATGTCAAAGACCATTAAGGCAAGTGGCAATAGTCGGATTGTGTTGGATGAAGATAACACTGCCCTCAACGAGGTGGTTGTGGTAGGTTATGGTACGATGCGATTGAATGATGATAAATGGGGAGTGGTGGATTCTGTCACTCCCTTTTTCTAATTGTTAGATGAAGTTTGTTTCATTTTGATAAAACTGTTTGATTATGAGAAGAAATCTATTGTTGTTATTACTGTGGTTGGCAGGCTTGCTAGCTGTAGATGCTCAAACATTGAGCCGTAAAGAGGTCGAGACCTACGTGATTAATCAATATGGAAAAAGATGGAAAGACATTGCGCTTTATCTTGGCGAAAAAGATACGTTGGACAAGGACAATGCTTTGACGTTTGAGAAAACAATCTCGGTGCGAGGCAAGAGTAAAAATGAACTCTTTGTCGATTTGAATTATTGGTTTCTGAAAACCTTTAGCAATGCTAGTTCATCGATAGAGATGGCAGACAAGGAATTGGGGGTTATCATGGCAAAGGGTTATTTGCCTGGCATTGCTTATCACTCGGGTGGTTATTCCTCTTATTGTGTCAATATTCGCCCTCTTGTGCGTTGCGACATCAAAGATGAACAGGTCAAACTGACGATTGTTGTTCCAAATTATGAGGTGACGAAAGTTGATGATGGTATTTGGAGTGCCATGCTGGATGAGGATTTTGACAAGCATCCCCCATATACTGTGAACGAAACATGGTCGCTGAATGTTTGTTTCCCTTTTGCGAAGAAAGATGGAACCAAGAAAACTTCCTGCAAGGCATTGGTGATGAGTCATGGATATGTGGAGGTCTTGATGAATCGCATTCAAATGGCGTTATAGCTGCGCCAAAATGTGGTAAATTTGAAGATCTTGGCGCAATTATTAATTAAAACGTATGAAGAGAAGCGTATCCTTAGTTATATTTTTTGCCTTTGGCTTCTTGATGACAATGGCGCAAGATTTTTCCCGATACGTTGATCCACGTATCGGTAGTGAGGGATTGGGTAGAACTTTCCCCGGACCTTGTATGCCATACGGTATGGCGAAGCCGGGACCGGATGCCGTGTCTATGCCGAATGCAGGATGGGCGCCGATGCCTGAGCCTGTCAAGGGATTCTCGCAGATGCACGTCAGCGGAACCGGGGGTGGACAGAAGTATGGCAATATTCTTATCCAGCCTTTCTTGGATGCAGGGGACATCATCCAGAAACGGGTGGATGAGAAGATTGTCTTGGGATATTATGCCTGTACTTTTGAGAATGGAATCCGGACGGAGATTACCGCCTCAGAACGTTGTGCCTTCTATCGATTGGATTATGGCAGGAAACAGAAGGGAAAACTCCTGATAGATGTGGCTACCTTCCTGGGTATAGACACGATTCCTGATAAGCGCGAAACTCAGCAGTATGTGGATTCGTATGTTACTTGTGATGGGAAATATGCCGTCTCAGGATGGAGTACTGTAAGGGGTGGCTGGAACAATGGCGGCCCTTATACCGTATATTTCTATTTGCAGAGTGATGTGCCTTTATCTAATTGCGATATGCCTTTATCTAATAGCGATGTCCCTTTAGCTAATGGCGAAGCGCCTCTATATAATAAGGTGAAGGAATCAAAGACAAGATTGGATGTTGCCTTCTCGAAAAGTACCGTCAATCTGAAGATTGGTATTTCGCATATCGGTATTGCCCAGGCAAGGAAGAATATCCCTGCCTGCGGCTTCGATGCCCAGTTGAAGAATGTGCGGAAAACCTGGAACGGAAAGTTGGGAAAGATAGAAATCGCAGGAACTGAAAAGCAGAAGCGGATGTTTTATACAGCCCTTTATCATACGATGCTGATGCCTGTGGATAAGTCGGGTGAAAACCCTCATTTCTCCGCTACGCCTTATTATGATGATTACTATGCCATCTGGGATACTTATCGTACTTCCATGCCTTTGCTTACGCTGATAGAGGAACCGCAGCAGCGTGATATGGTCAATTCCCTGCTCAATATCTACAAGCATGATGGTTATATGCCTGATGCTAGAAGTGGCAACTGGAACGGCAGAACGCAGGGTGGCAGCAATGCGGATATAGTCATAGCCGATGCCTTTGCCAAAGGAATGAAGGGTGTCGATTATGAACTGGCGCTGAAGGCGATGGTTGAGGATGCCGAAGTGCCACCAACGGATGATGATGGCTTTGTGGGCAGTGTGCCTGAGGAAAAGCATGGTAGAGGTGGATTGATGGAATATAATACGCTGGGCTATATTCCGTATGGAATAGACCGTGCCGGCAATCGTACCGTGGAGTATAGCTATGATGACTGGTGTATTGCCCAGGTGGCAAAAGGACTGGGTTATCCGGAACTCTACGGTAAGTATATGAAGCGTTCGCATAACTGGCGCAACCTCTGGCGTTCTGATTATGAATGGCAGGGGATGAAGGGATTTATCATGCCGAGAGATGCGGATGGCAGATGGCTCGACTCTGTGCCTTGGGGCAAGTCGAAGGTCTATCATCCTATGATTCCTTATCATCCGGATACCAAGGTGGCGCCCTGGTATCTTCCATGGTGGTCAACCTTCTTCTATGAGGCTTTGTCGGCAGAATATAGTCTCAGTATTCCACACGATGTTCCGGGACTGATTGAGGCTTGTGGAGGAAAGGATGCTTTCATCCGACGGTTGGATACCTTCTTCGCCAATGGTCATTTCAATGTGGCGAATGAACCGAGCTTCATGACTCCTTACCTGTATCATTGGGTAGAACGCCCGGACTTGAGCGTTCAGCGAATCCAGCAGATTGTGAACGATAACTATGATGATTCTCCTGGCGGTTTACCGGGTAATGATGATGGGGGAGCAATGTCGTCCTGGCTCGTTTTCAATATGCTGGGATTCTATCCGATAGCCGGACAGAATCTCTATATCGTAGGTTCGCCGATGATTCCTGAATACACCATCCATCTATCAAATGGTAAGGACTTGAAGGTGGTGAGAGAAGGAGAGCAATGGAAGCAGATGTTCATAACTCACGATGTGTTGATAAATGGTGGAAAACTTGTTCTTCCTGATTCTAAAACTGAGGAAAAGGGTGTTGATAAAACGCAGAAACTGCTGATAATGAAAGAAAAAGAGAAATCCACAGTTTTTGCACAGCCTGTGGATAAGTATTTGATAACTATTCCAACGCAGTATGTGGCTCGCTTCATCCTCAACCGACAGTATCGCAATTGGGAGGTAGGAATAGATTCTACGAGTATGGCTGATACGCTTATACTGAAATGTAATCAATCTCTCTATCTGATTCCTCGCAAGGTGGTGGATGAGGCTGATGGTTTCTGTTGGGATAGTCCGCAGAAAGGTAGGAATCTCTATGTATGCGATATGAGTTCCAACAGGGGTATGCGTGACGGCACCTTCCTGTTTATCTCCCGAAAGGCGCTGCGTCAGCTTCAGGCAACCGGATCCTTTGGCTATAATGGGATTTTATGGCGGAAAATATCAGCAGATGAAAAGAGCATTACCGTCAGGGCTGAGCAGGATGGAACCATGATGCAGATTGCTGTGGACCTCGGTCTCCCTTGGGTGCTGCGTATGGATGGAAATCCTTTAGGTATTGATTGGAGGTTGGAAAAACAATAAATGGGAGTATTCTCCGTTTCATTATTATATGAACAGAAAAGTAACATTATTATATATCTCTTTGGCTTGCGTGCTTTCGCTGCAGGCTCAGACCCGCCAGCAGATGGGTGGTGTCTATTATGCTTATCCGGAAGGTCCTTCTGCCAAGACTGGAACTTTTGGTACGGCTACCTATGTGCTGTCTGATTCTCTGAATGTTCCTCAGGGATATGTACCCTTTTATATCAGCCATTACGGTCGCCATGGTTCCCGTTGGATGCCGAAGGATGACCGGTATGTCTGGATTTGCAAGCATTTTGAAGATGAGAGTAACCTCACTCCGCTTGGCTTGCAGGTAAAGGGAATGCTGCAGCGTGTATGGGAAAATGCCAGAGGTAACGGTGGAAAACTGAGCAAGCTGGGTGCTCTTCAGCATCAGGGCATCGCTCATCGTATGTTTGAGCGTTATCCGCAGATCTTTGCTGCGGGCAATGCGGTAAAGGCTCGTTCCAGTGTGGTGGATCGATGCGCCAAGAGTATGCAGGCTTTTACTTCGGAGTTGCATACCCTCCAGACAGGCTTGAATCTGGATGTCAAGACCGATTCTGCCGATATGGCTTGGATAGCGTATGTCTCTCCCGAAGTGAAGGATTTGGAGAACCGTACCCATGTGCAGGCTCAGGTTTCACCTCGCCGTTTCCTTCTTCAGTTGTTTAAGGATGTCTCTAAGGTGGATGAACCCCTGAAGCTGATGACCGAGATGTATACGGTGGCTTCTTCTATTCAGGATGTAGGCTTGAATTTCTCTTCTTATCCACAGGATATAGAAGATGGCTTGAATGCACTTTTCACCGATGATGAGTTTCGTGCCATCTATGATGCCAATAATCTTCGCATGACTATCAATAATGGTACCGTGGCGACGAATGAGGATATTCCTGCCCGTAGTGCCATCTCCTTATGGCAGAATATCGAGGCGGAGGCAGATCGGGCTTTGCGTTCTGTCAAGTCATCGGCTACGCTTCGCTTTGGTCATGATACAGCCCTTTACCGTCTTCTGTCTCTTCTCTTCGATGTAAATGTTCCTCCGGCAGGAGCACGTGAAGAGGCTAGTCTGGTGGTTTTGGGAGATGAAACGGAAAAGATGGATCGTGTGGTTCCGATGGCTGCCAATCTCCAGATGATATTCTATAAGAATGCGAAGGATAGCGTGCTGGTGAAGTTCATGCTCAATGAGCGGGATATCATGCTTTCTCCCGTAGGTCAGGTAATCTATGGTACGCATTACTATTCCTGGAATGCCTGGAAGCAGGAAATGCATGAGCGGATTCATCGCCTGGAACATATTCGCCAGCTCAATGCCATCAATACGATGGTGGGTACGGCACAGGCAAATACCCAGACTGCGGGCATGTTCGGAAAGGGTAGTGAGGAACATGGACAAACCATCCCTGCCGTTCTCGTTCCGAATGGTCAGAACTTCTGGACTCCTCAGACGCAGGATACAGAACAGAAATGTATCGCACCTTATTATTATAAGGATACCCATCTGCAGGGCTTCCGCTGCAGCCACTGGCTGGTGGGCGGATGTACGCAGGATTATGGCTCTTTCACGGTGGCAGCGCTTGGTGGAAAGCTCCGCCTTCAGCCTGAACAGAGAGCTACGGCATTCAGCCATGAAGATGAAGTCTCTCATCCTCACTACTATGCTGTCCGCCTGAAGGATGAACATCTGAAGGCAGAGATGACAGCCTTGAGTCATACCTCCTTTCTCCGTGTTACTCCGGAACAGGATGAGCTGGTTCATCTTGTCATCAATCCGAACAGCGATGAAGGACAGGGATACATCGAGATTGATACCATCAACCATATAGTCTATGGTTATAATCCGGTGCATCGCATCTATCAGGGATGGGGAAAACCGGCTGGTTTCTCCGGACATTTCGTCTTGGCTTACGATGAGAAGGACCTGGTGGATTACGGTGTTTTCGAGGGCGATAGGAAGATGGTAAGAGGTTTGAAGGTGCAGGGCAAACCTCGCATTGGCGCCTGGCTCACCTTCCGTGGCAGATCGGGTAAGGCTATGGAGTGGATGTCGGGTACATCCTTTACGTCCCGCGACAATGCGGTGGAGAATCTCAATGCAGAAAACTATATGTATGGCGGATTGGATTTCAACAGCATGATGGAGTATGCTGCCGGAATCTGGTGTGACCGACTTCATACCATTGATGTGGAAAGCAAGGATGCTGGCAAGGTCAACCAGTTTTATGGTGCTCTCTACCGTGCATCCTTCCTCCCTCATGAGATGAGTGATGTGAATGGCGATTATCCGGAGTTTTCTACAGGTACCGTGAAGATGGGCAATGCTACCCTGAGTTCCAAGGGCTATGCAGTTCCTGCCTATTCTTATCTTCGCAAATTTGGCGATTTCTCCATGTGGGACATCTATCGTGCAGAGTTGCCGCTCTATAGTCTCATCACTCCGAAGATGTCGGGCGAGATGATGCAGTCTCTGGTTCAGATGTACAAGGAAGGCGGCTGGATGCCTATCTTCCCATGCTGGAACAGTTATACGGCGGCGATGATTAGCGATCATGCAAGTGCGGCTCTTGCCGATGCGTATGTCAAGGGCATTCGCAATTTTGATGCAGCCAAGGCTTACGAGGGAATGCGTCTCAACGCTTTCTCTACTCCTTATCTGGCGAAGGATTATCGGGATGGAAAGGGGCGCCGTGCCATCCGGTCGTATATGGATAATGGCTATATTCCGTTGGAGGATATGGTAGAGGAAGCCTTTCATACCAACGAGCAGACTTCCCGTACCCTGGAGTATGCCTATGATGATTATGCCGTGGCACAGATGGCGAAGGCTCTGCATGATTCCTGTCAGGATGCGACCCTGCGACAGAAGTATCTGGAGGATTACAATGATCTGATGCGCCGTTCCGAGAACTGGCGCAATGTCATCAATCCTGCTACGGGATGGGCTGATGGCAGATACGAGAATGGCAAGTGGGAGAATAATGAAGACCTGGTGCACCGCAAGAGTTACATCACCGAGGGTGCTACCTGTCATTATACCTGGTATGTTCCGCAGAACCCGGAAGGGCTGTTTGTGGTAATCAGAAACAGTAAACCGATGGATAAGCAGGAAAAGCAGATAGAAAAGATGGAAAGGAAGATGGAGAAAAAGGGCGAAACTCCTGTTCGCAACGAGAAGGTGATAGCCCGACTGGACAAGATGTTTGATAACGGATGGTACTGGCATGGTAATGAGCCTTGTCATCAGGTAGCCTATCTTTACGACGCTGCCGGGGCTCCGGAAAAAACGCAGGAGCGGGTGCATCATATTCTCCAGACCGAATATAATGATACGCCGGGCGGATTGTCGGGAAATGATGATGCAGGACAGATGTCGGCATGGTATGTGTTCTCGTCTATCGGATTCTATCCTGTATGTCCGGGTACACCTTATTATTATATAGGTACTCCAAGTTTTGACAAGGTTACTCTGAATCTGGAAAACGGCAGGAAGTTCATTCTTTCTGCTGATCGCCAGCATATAGATGATTATCTCATCCAGTCGGTAACCCTCAATGGGAAGCCTTTGGGTGATTATCGCCTCTCTCATCAGCAGATATTGACTGGTGGAGAATTGCATTTCCAGATGAAATAACCCATTTTGCCGGACCTATTATACTGAACTGATAAATAATAAGTAACTTATGGATGCAATAACTGGATTCGTTTATGGCATGAGTATGATGTTTTTTTCCATGATGGCATGGATGTTCTGGCGTAAGGGCAGTGACAGGCTCTTTCGCCTCATCATGATCTTGATGCTGATAGTAGATGCACAGTGCCTGAAGGATATTCTATCCTTCTATTTCACAGGCTTCGACAATGAGGAAAACTGGTTCCTCATATCGGCAGCCGATATGTTTATCATACCATTCTACAGCTTTGTGCTGATGGAATTGGTGAAGCCAGGATGGACTACCTGGCGTAAGGCGGTGATGCTGGAATTGCCGTTTGTGTTGCTTCCTGCCATTTATTGTGTGACGGGCAACAATATCTATTTCTACATCCTTGCGGTGTGGGGAGCTGTTTATGGTCTCACCACTTTCATCGTGATGTTCTTCCTCATCAGGCGCTACCATCGCCAGCTGAAGGAGCGGTTTTCTTATCAGGAGAACATCAATCTCAACTGGCTTCTGGCTATCCTGAGCAGTTGTTTCCTGATATTGATTATCTGGACGATGAGCTGCTTTGTCATCAATGTAGATTTTGATGATCTCTACATGGTGTTGTCTCTGGCTATATGGATGTTTATATGCTATTTTGTCTATAGGCATGAGTCGGTTATTGATGAATTGACAGATTCTGATACCGGACCTATTGGTGATGGCCTGGACGATGGAAATGTGGCTCAAGGACTGGCGGCGACAGTGCGGCAGCTTTTCGAAGAGGAGAAGATCTATCTCAATCCTAAGCTCAGGCTGTCGGATGTGGCGCGTATGGTAGGTACGAATCGTACTTATCTGAGCCGCTTCTTTAATGAGGAGAATGGGCAGACTTTCTGTGATTTCGTGAATAATTATCGGGTGGAGCATGCTACCCAGCTGCTTCGCACATCCTCCTATACGGTGTTGGAAGTGGCTGAAAAGTCTGGATTCAATTCTGTTTCTACTTTTCGCAGGGCTTTTGTCGCTGCACACAAATGTTCGCCTAATGAATATCGTGCGCAAATGTAAGTATAAGCTAATCAGTTGAATTGATGCAATGACTCTCCGGAATTTACGCAATGACTCCTTGAAGAGTCGGGATGTGGGGGAAGATTTTGTTCTTTTGAACCACTACTGTCCGGATAAAATCCGAAACATGTAGTCTA